>Ga0209378_1000681_pt1 | contig 24871 bp, 22 predicted proteins | sample GraSoiAngelo_156_FD_186170 | JGI IMG/M metagenome (GOLD analysis project Ga0209378, IMG submission 186170) | Grasslands soil microbial communities from the Angelo Coastal Reserve, California, USA - 14_1009_13_40cm (SPAdes) (version 2) | ecosystem: Environmental > Terrestrial > Soil > Grasslands ...
CCTCGGCCGGCTGGGGCATCGCCGTGATGCGACCAGCCTGGAGCGCGTCGAGGGTTTCGACGAGAAGGCTCGCGCCCAGCTCGGCAAGGCGTTGGGCAAGCGGGCCGGCCCGCTCGTCCGCCGCGATCGATGTGTGGGCTTGCGCGAGGATCGGTCCCGTGTCCACGCCCGCGTCCATCCGCATGATGGTCACCCCGGCCTGCGTGTCCCCTCGCAGAATCGCCCATTCGACCGGCGCCGGACCGCGATGGCGTGGAAGCAGCGAGCCATGCACGTTGACCGTGCCGAGCCGGGGCGCATCGATCAGGCTGGCCGGAAGGATCTGCCCGTAGGCAATCACAACCATGACATCGGCGCCCACCGCGCGGATGCGCGCCTGGGCCGCCTCGTCCCTGATGCGCTCGGGTTGATAGATCGGTAACTGCAGCTCCGCGGCCAGAGTTTTCACCGCCGAGGACAGCGGCTTCATCCCGCGGCCGCCTATCCGATCCGGCTGCGTAATCACAAGCGCGACATCGTGACCAGCTTGAACCAGAGACGTCAGGCTTGGCCCGGCAAATGCCGCCGTGCCGCTAGGCGCCGACGAGTTCCGCTTCCCTCTCCTGGTCCTGCGGTTCGACTTTTCGCAGCGTGTCGAGGCTGGTCAGGCGATCGGTGAAGAGGATGCCGTCCAGGTGGTCGATCTCGTGCTGGATGGCCCTGGCGAGCAACGCGTCGCCCTTGAGCTTCACCGACTTGCCGTGGCGGTTCAGCCCTCGCGCGACGACCTGCATGTGGCGCTTGACCTCCCCCACGTATCCGGGAATCGAGAGGCAGCCCTCCAGACCAATCTGCTCCCCTTCCCACTTCACCATCTCGGGATTGATCAGCGTGTGCAGGTTGGTATCCGTCTTTATCACGCAAACGCGCAGCCCGACGCCGACCTGCGGCGCCGCCAGGCCGACGCCCGGCGCCGCGACCATGGTATCCACCATGTCATCGATGAGCTTCCGAATGCTGCTGTCGACGCGTGGGACTCGCTTCGCCTTCTGGCGAAGGATCGGAGACTCCTGGGTGAGGATGGGTAGCACAGCCATCGTTCTGAGCCTACATCGGGTCGACGTCGAGGCTCCAGCCCCGGCCGCGCGGTAATCCGTCTGCCACCCGATGCACGTCCGTCCCTTTGAGGGTCACCTCGAAGTGATATTCGTCCTTGAGGCGGTACACAAACGCGGGAGAAGGTCCGAGCACCTCGATGTCTCCCAAATTGAGCACGCCGATTGTAGCAGACAGATGTTCGGCAGCCGCCTTCGCCTCGCGCTCCGCGCGTGCCTCGTCTCGATGCCGGTAGGTGGCGACGATCAACTCGGCATACGGAGGAAATCGATACTGCGCCCGGATTGCACGCTCCTCGCGGTAGAAGCCACGATAGTCGTGGTACTGCGCGTGGCGGATGGCCGGATGATCCGGGTTGTAGGTCTGGATCAAGACCTGCGAGGCACGGGTGCCACGGCCGGCCCGGCCGGCCACCTGGGTGAGCAGGGCGAATGTGCGCTCGGACGAGCGGTAATCCGGAAAGTGAAGGCTGGTGTCCGCATTGACGACGCCGACGGTGGTCACCCTGGGCAGGTCGAGTCCCTTGGCCACCAGCTGCGTACCCACCAGCACGTCCGCGTCGCCCGAGACCATCTGATCGAAGACCAGGTCGGCGGCATCGACCGTCTTCATCACGTCACGGTCGAGCCGAACCACGCGGGCGGTGGCGAACAGCGAGCGCACCTCCTGCTCGATGCGCTCGGTACCGATGCCGAAGCTCTTGATGTATCGGCTGCCGCAGGCGGGGCAGCGGCGGGGCATCGCCTCCGTGCTGCCGCAGTAGTGACACTGCAGCCGCCCCAGCGCCGCGTGGTAGACAAGGGCGACGCTACAGTGCGGGCACTCGCGCACCTGGCCGCAGTCGCGGCAGAGGACGAAGGTTGCCAGGCCGCGGCGATTCAAGAAGAGAATCGACTGCTCCCCGCGTTCGAGCGATCCAGCCATCGAGGCCTGGAGCTCCCGGCTGAGCGGGCTGAACTGTCGGCCGGCGATCTCCTTTCGCATGTCGACCACCGTGACCGGTGGCAGCGGCCGGCCCTGGGCGCGGTGTGGCAGCTCGAGCAGGTGCGCGCGGCCAGACAGGGCGCCCGCGTAGGTCGCGACGCTCGGCGTGGCGCTGCCCAGGATCAGAACCGATTGGGTTCGATGGGCGAGCCAGCGGGCCACCGTTGGGGCGTGATATCGCGGGATACGCTCCTGCTTGAACGCCGATGATTCCTCCTCATCGATCACGATCAAGCGGAGCCGTGGTAGCGGGGCGAAGACCGCGGCACGCGGTCCAACGACGATGTCGGCCTCGCCGCGCCGGATTCGCCACCACTCGGCGGCTCGCTCGGCCTCGGTCAGCGAGCTGTGCAGTACGGCGAGCCGGCCGGGGAAGCGGGCCGCAAACCTCCCGACCGTCTGCGGCGTCAGCGCGATCTCCGGGACCAGCACGAGCCCCTGGCCGCCGGCCGCGAGCACCTCTGCGAGCAGAGCGAGGTAGACCTCCGTCTTGCCGCTGGCCGTGACGCCATGCATCAGGAATACGTCGCCCTCGTGGCGGCCCAGCGCAACCGCGATCCGTTCCTTTGCCGCCTGCTGCGCCGGCTCGAGCTCGATATCACCCGCAGCCGGCGTCCCACTTGCATGCCGCAGGATCCGACTGTGCCGGCGACGCTTGACCGAGCGCCGCACCACGGCGCGCACCCGCGGTGGCAGGATGGCGCGAATCACTTCGTCCAACGGCACCGCGTAGTGGGCGGCCACGAATCCCGCGAGCTCGATCAGGAGCGGCGGCACCAGCGGCTCGGCGTCAACCAGCGCCTCGATCGGCTTCAACTCCAGCACCGCCGGCACCGTCTCCAATGCATACACGAAGCCGGTTACTATCCGCTTGCCGAAGGGTACCCGAACCCGGTGACCGACCTCGATCACGCTGGTCAGATCGTCGGGAACCGCGTAATCGAACAGGCCACTGATGCTGCCGACCCGAGCCTCCACCGCCACCTGCGCCACCGAGCGCAGCCCGGGGTCAGCCGCGGTTGCGAGCGGCATCGATCGCATCCCAGATCTGCCCGGCCACCTGCCACTTTGGCAGGCGGGGAACTTCGGCAACCACGCCTGACGGCGAGACGATGGTGACCGCGTTGAAATCGCTCGCCAGGCCCTGGCCGTCAACCCCGATCTGGTTCGCAACCATAAGGTCCAGTTGTTTTTGCGCGAGCTTATGCTGAGCCTGGGCGTGCAGATCCTCGGTCTCGGCTGCAAAGCCGACCCGAAACAAGCCGCGTCGAGCGCCAAGCGATTTCAGAACGTCCACGTTCGGACGAAGGTGCAGATCGATCGCTTGGTCGGTCCGCCGCAGCTTCGAGGCCGCGATCTTGTCGGGCGCATAGTCCGCCACTGCGGCGGCCATCACCAGGACGTCGGCGCCGGCGCATGCGGTCTTTAACGCCGCAAGCATTTCAGCGGCACTCGTCACGGCGACTTCGGTGATTCCCTCCGGATTCGTCGGCACCGTCGTGACCAGGGTGACGTCCGCGCCGCGCGCCGCCGCCGTCTCGGCCAGGGCGCGCCCCATCTTGCCGCTGGAAAAGTTGCCGATGTAGCGGACTGGATCGACAGGTTCCCTGGTACCGCCGGCGCTGACGACCACCCGGAGCCCCTCCAGGTTGCGGCGATCCTGCAACGCGGCCTCGATGGCGGCGACGATCCGCTCGGGCGTGGCCAGCCGCCCGACACTGGACTTGCCGGATGCCAGACGACCCGTCCCCGGTTCGACAACGACCGCGTGACGCGCCCGCAAGGCGTTGAGGTGATCCTGGGTCTTGAGATGGGTGAACATCAGGTCGTTCATCGCGGGGGCCAGCAGCAGCGGGGCACGGCTCGCGAGCACGGTTCCCGACACGATCTCATCGGCCAGTCCGAGCGCCAGCTTCGTGATGCTGTTCGCGGTCGCCGGCACGATGGCGATCAGCTCCGCCCACGCGGCCAGCGCGATATGGCTTTCTCCCGCACCCTGCGGGGCGAGCCAGTCGGCGGCGACCGGGTGATAGGACAGGGCTTCCACGGTCAGTGGCGTGACGAAGCGGGTTGCCTCCGGCGTCATCATCACGCGGACCTCCGCACCGGCCTCGGTCAGGAGACGAATCACCTCGATCGCCTTGTACCCGGCGATCCCGCCACTGATCCCAACGACCACCCGGCGGCCCTGCAACCGCCCCTGCGTCATACCCGTGTCTGGCGGCGCTCGTGCTGGGCGGCGATCATGGCCAGGATCTCGCGCGCCGTCTCGTCGACATCGCGGTTGCAGACGACGTGCTCGTAGTCCTTCGCCAGGCCTAGCTCGATCAGCGCTTCCTTTTGCCGAACCGCGAGGGCCGCGGGCGACTCGGTGTTGCGACCGGTCAGCCGGTTGAGCAGTTCATCCGTCGACGGCGGCGTGATAAAGATGAAAAGGCCGTCGGGCTTCCGCTTTCGGACGAAGGATGCCCCCTGCACGTCGATCTTGAGAATGATGTCCTCGCCCCGGTTGAGCGCCTCCTCCACCCGGCGGCGAGACGTCCCGTAATAGTGGTCATAGACCTTGGCCCATTCCAGGAATTCCTTCTGCTCGATCAACCGCAGGAACTCCGGCTCGCTGACGAACGTGTAGCTGTGTCCGTCGACCTCGCCCGGCCGGGGCGGCCGGGTCGTGTAGGACACGGAATACTTGAGATGGGGAGCCAGCTCGAACAGGCGGCGCAGAACGGTATCCTTCCCCACTCCACTCGGACCCGATATCACGACCAAGAGCCCTTGCGCGGGCTGACTTATCTGATCTCTGCTGATCACCGCATTGTACGTTCAGTGAGTGAATTCCACGCCAATTCGAAATCGGCGGGTGGCTCGGCCTGCCAGGTCATCGACCTGCCGGTTCGCGGATGCCGAAGCGTGAGCGCCTCGGCGTGCAATGCCGGCCTGGCAATCAGCGGCGATCGGCGGCCGTAGACCGGATCGCCGAGCACCGGGTGCTTGATGAACGCGAGATGGACGCGGACCTGGTGGGTGCGTCCGGTGGTGAGAGAGACCCGCAGGAGGGAATGGCCGCCGGCAATCCCGAGCCGCTGGAATTCGGTGATCGCCTCCCGACCGCCGGCGACCACCGCCATCCGTTGCCGGTGCTTGACGTCGCGGCCGATGGGCGCCTCGATCCGCGCCGCCGGATCGGCCACCTCACCCACCACGATCGCCCGGTAGCGACGGCTCATCAACCGCTGCTGCAGCTGGCGGGTGAGCGCGCGATGCGTCTCGTCATTGCGCGCGACCACGATCAGGCCGGAGGTGTCGCGGTCCAGCCGATGGACGATACCGGGCCGCTCTGCACCGCCGATGGTCGACCATCCGGCACCGCGGGCAAGCAATCCATGAACCAGGGTGCCGGTGGCATGACCCGGTCCTGGGTGGACGACGAGGCCCGCCGGCTTATCGATGACGACCAGGTCGTCATCCTCATAGAGCACACGGAGGTCCATCGCTTCGGCCTGCAACCGGCTCGGCTCTGTCGGCGGCAACTCCCAGCTGAGCCGATCACCCTTGCGCAGGCGGACTCCCGCTCGGGCCGGTCCATCGTTGACCCGAACATGGCCGTCCGCGATCAGCCGTTGAACGCGGCTTCGGCTGTGTCCAATCAGCAGGCCGGCGAGGTACTGGTCGAGTCGGGGGGCGTCGGCCGAGACAGTATGGTGCTCAGCCTCGCTCAAGCGCGCCGCGGCCGGCCGCCCCGCCACAAGGTGCCCAGCAGGAGGACGGCGACGCCGACGGTGATCGCCGAGTCAGCGACGTTGAAGATTGGCCAGTGCGGAACCTGGATGAAGTCGATCACCGAACCCTTGACGCCACGATCGTAGGCGTTGGCGATGGCGCCGCCGAAGACCAGCGCCAGCCCCAGCCGCGCCGGCCAGTCATGGGGCGGCAGCCGCCAGTAATAGATAAGGATGCCGACGATAACCACCGCCGAGATCAGGAGGAAGCCCAGGGTGAAGGTCTGGAAGAGCCCAAAGGCGGCCCCCGCATTCCGGGTCACGGTCAGGAACAGCACATGGTCGATGATCTGGCGGGGACCGTACGGGACCCCAAATCGCTGTTCGACCACGATCTTCGTCACGCGGTCGACGACGATAACGACGGTGGCGATCACCGTCAGCAGGAGGTAACTGCGAAAGCGGCTCAGCGCGCCACCCGGACGACGCTCACCTGGAGGTCGTGCCCCTCGATCTGGAGCGTCTGGCTCGAGGCTCCCTCAGGCGCCTGGCCGCGTGCGACCGCCACCGCCAGCGTTTCGGAGCTGATGTACTCGCGCCACCGCTCCAGCGCGTCGGCCAGGATCCCGTCACCCTGGTAGAAGAGGCGGATCCGGTCGTCGACCGCGAAGCCTGACTGCTTGCGAAGCTCCTGGATCTTGCGAACCAGGTCCCGGGCCAGGCCCTCGAGCTTCAGCTCGTCGCTGATCTCGGTGTCGAGCGTCAGTCCGCCGCCCTGGCCCTGGTAGCGGGCGGACTTGATGTTCAGTTCCTCCAGCAGGATTTGTTCCAACTCGGGAGGCAACGGTTGGTCGGCGATTGTCATCGCCCGCAGCGGCTGGCGGACCTTGATGCCGACAGCATTGCGTGCCGCAAGGCCCGTCGCCACCAGCCGGCGCACCGCGGACATCTGACGCCGGAGCTCATCGTCGGTCCACTCCGGCGATGCCACCGGCCAGTCGCTCAGGTGGACACTCTCGGGGAACCCATTCTTACCCGACGCCAGATTGCGGTAGATGGTTTCGGACAGGAACGGCATGAAGGGCGCCAGCAACTGCGCGGTAATGATCAGGACCTGGTGGAGCGTCTGGTATGCACTGCGCTTGTCGGCATCGGACTCCGACTTCCAGAATCGGCGACGGGATCGCCGCACGTACCACTGAGAGATATCCAGCACGAAGCCTTCCAGGCGGCGGGCGGCGGGTGTTGGGTCGTAGGCATCAAGCGGCCCCTCGACTTCTTTGATCACGGCTGACAACTCGGCCAGCAGCCAACGATCAAGGACCGCGCGCTGGTCGACCGCGACCGCGGATTGTGCGGGGTCGAAGCCATCGAGCCGGGCATAGTTGGTGAAGAAACCATAGGTGTTCCAGAGGATCAGAACGAACCGTCGAACGACATCCTGGACGGCGGCGGGGTCGAACCGGTACTCGTTGCCGATGGCAACCGACGAATAGAAGTACCAGCGCGTCGCATCGGCGCCGAACTTCGACATGATCTCGATCGGGTCGACCGTGTTCTTCAACGACTTGCTCATCTTGCGGCCGGTCTTGTCGAGAACCAGGTTGGTGCAGATCACGTTCTCATAGGCGGACTGGTCGAACAGCATGGTGGCAATGGCCAGCAGGCTGTAGAACCAGCCGCGCGTCTGGTCGAGCGCTTCCGAAATGAAGTCCGCCGGGAACCGCTTCTGGAAAATTTCAACGTTCTCGAAGGGGTAGTGAAACTGCGCCATCGGCATCGAGCCGGAGTCGAACCACACGTCGATCAGGTCTGCCACTCGGCGCATCACGCCGTCGCACTTCGTGCAGGGCAGCGTCACCCTGTCGATATATGGCCGGTGAAGGTCATCCTCCAAGCTCAGGCCCAGCTCCGCAACGGATCCGACACAGCGCCGCTCGTCACATTTCTCGCAAACCCAAACCGGCAACGGCGTACCCCAGTAGCGCCACCGCGAGAGCGACCAATCGACCAGCGTTTCCAGCCAGTTCCCCATCCGACCGGCCTTGATGTAGGACGGCACCCAGTTGACGGCATTGTTGTTGCGAAGGAGCTGCTCCTTCACCGCTGTGGTCTTGATGAACCAGGAGGTCACCGCGTAGTAGAGCAAGGGCGTGCCGCAGCGCCAGCAGAAGGGATACGTATGCCGGATGGTCTCCGCCCGGTACATCAGACCGCGCTTCTGCAGGTCGTCGATGATTTTGGGGTCCGCCTTCTTTACGAACATTCCGGCGAACGGCTCGACTTCCGACTTGAAACGCCCCTGCAGATCGACGACGTGACGCACCGGGATGCCCTTCCTCAGGCAGAGTTCCAGGTCATCGACGCCGTAGGCGGCGGCCGTGTGCACGATGCCGGTGCCGTCCTCGACCGAGACGAAATCGGCGTCGACCACGAAGAATGCCGGCTTGTCCGGGATCAGGTATCGATAGAGCGGCTTGTACCGTTTACCGAGCAGGCTCTGCGGATTGATCTCCGCCTCAACCTCGTAGTCGCCCTGCAGTATGGAGAGGCGGGCCTTCGCCAGGATGTAGCGCTCGTCGCCCTGCCGAACCCGTACGTAGGGGATGTCCAGGCCTACCGCCAGGGCGACGTTGCCCGGAAGCGTCCAGGGAGTCGTGGTCCACGCCAGGAAGTAGGTCTTGGGCTCGTCTTCGAGCTCGAATTTGACGTAGACCGACGGGTCTTCGATGTTGTCCTCGTATCCGAGGGCGAGCTCGTGGCTCGACAGCGGCGTCATATCGTGGGGGCAGTACGGGACCACCTTGAAGCCTTCGTAGAGCAGCTGCTTGTCCCATAGTTGTTTGAGGATCCACCAAACCGTTTCGATGTACGACGAGTCGTAGGTGCGATAGGCGTGTTCGAGGTCGACCCAGAACCCCATCTGTTCGGTCATCTCGGCCCAATCGTCGATGTACTCGAAAACGCTTTGCCGGCAGAGCTTGTTGAACGCCTCGACACCGTACCGCTCGATATCCTGCTTGCCGTTCAACTTCAGCTGCTTCTCGACCTCAATCTCGACCGGCAGGCCGTGGGTGTCCCACCCGCCCTTGCGCTCGCACTGGAATCCGCGCATGGTCTTGTAGCGGGGAAAGAGGTCCTTCATCGCCCGCGCGAGGACATGATGAATGCCGGGACGGCCGTTGGCCGTGGGAGGGCCCTCGTAGAAAACGAAGAAGGGCTTCCCCTCCCGCTGCCTGACGCTTCGGGCGAAGATGTCCTTTTCTTTCCAGAAGCGGCGCACCTCCCTTTCCATCTCAGGGAAGTTGGCGCGGGTAGAGACTTCCTGGAACATGGTCCGAAATTCTAGATGAGTATCAGCCGAGGAACTGGCCCAGGACGTAAAGCACCAGCACAGCGATCATGGGCGAAAAATCGACGCCCAGCGCGCCCGGAACAACCCGTCGAAGCGGTGACAGGACCGGCTCGGTCACGTCAAACAGAAAACCCATCAGCAGGCCGCGATAATCGCGAACAAACCACGACGCCAGCGCGCGCAGGATGATGGCCGCGATGAACAGGTAGATCAGGACCTGGGCGAAGGTGTGCAGGTAATTCAGGGCGGTCTGCACCAAAAGGCTCAGCGCGGTCCGAAAAGCGCGCGGCCCAATCGTAGCATGGTGGCGCCCTCTTGCACGGCAACCGGGTAGTCGTCGGTCATTCCCATCGATAACACCGGCAGCGTCATCCCCAGCTTCTGACTCGTCTCGTCGCGAAGCGAGCGCAACCGTCGAAAAATCGGCCGCACCTGCTCGGGATCGGCCACCATCGGGGCTATGGTCATCAAGCCTCGCAGGCGTAAATGACCGGCCGCGGCGACGGCCTGCGCGATCACCGGTAGATCCGTCGGTAGGGCACCGGTCTTTTGGGACTCCTCCGCCACATTGACCTCGACCAGGACGTCGAGGGCTGACCCCAGTCGCCGATCGAGCGCCTCGACCAGGCCGGACCTGTCCACCGACTGGATCATCCGGAAGCGACCCTCGATAAACTTGACCTTGTTTGTCTGCAGGTGGCCGATCAAGTGCCAGTCGACCTCGGCCGGACCGATTTCATCGATCTTTGGCAGCGCTTCCTGCACGCGGTTCTCGCCAAAGACTCGCAGTCCGACGGCCATGGCCTCCCGGATCCGCTCCACCGGGAAACCCTTGGTGACCGCCACCAGCACGATGGAGTCCGGGTTCCGGCCGGACCGCTCGGCACTCGTGGTGATGGCCTGCCGGACCATCTGAAGGCTTGATTTCAGCGACTCAGACATACGGTTAAGTGCCCACGTCACCTAATAGTCTTTCCGACTCCGCCGGCCCCCGCTCCTCACCACTGCGATTCATCAGGGTTGGTGTCGTGGCTTTGGCGCTGGGGCTGTCATTGGCAATCCTCGTCTTGCGTGTTCAGCCCCTTGGGCCAGCGGCCCACCTGGCGCTGACTGCTGTCTTGGCCCTGGTGGGCCTTGAGGCCTTCATGCTTGGCACCTATCAGGTCCTCAGGGGCAGACCGGTACCCGCAACACGGTGGCCGTCCTTTCTGCTTGGAGTGTCTCCGCTATCGAGGCAGGTCCCCGCCAGACAGGTGCGGCTGCTGGGTGGACTGCTTCTCGTTGTCGGATCGGCAGTACTCTTTGGCGCGGCAAGTGTATGGTTCTCGCCGTCATGAGAACAATCCAGGGCTCGGCAACCGTACCGTCGGGGTGTAGCAACGCGGCTCAGGGCGCGATCACGACCGAGAGGAAGCGGCCGGGGCGACCGCCGCGATGCGAAAACCACCGATCTTCCTCTCTGGTGCACCAGCCCGCTGACCGGATCCGATCCGGCTCGACGCCTGCGTCCTCGAGCTGAAGCCGGACCACGCCTGCCAGATCGAGCCGCACGTCGCCGCCATCGACCTCGAGGTAGCGGGTCTCACGTCCGAAGCGGCTCTCAAATTGCTCGGCGATATCCCGCCCGACCGGATAGCACCGCTGGCAGATACCCGGGCCGATCAGCACATCGAGCTCGTCCGGTGACGTCCCGTAGGCCAGGTGCATGGCCTGCACGGTCTGGGTTGCCACCCCCGCGAGGGTGCCGCGCCATCCGGTATGGGCGCCGGCCACCACGCCTCGGCCTGCGTCCGTAAAGAGCAGCGGGAAGCAGTCCGCGTGGTAGGTCACGACCGCCTGGCCGGGCACGTCCGTGGCCAGCGCATCGGTCGAGAACACGCACTGTCCTCCCTCGGGCCGCCGCCGGTGGAAGGTCACCACATTTGCGCCATGCTCCTGGACGGTCATGAGTGCCCGCTCCAGGTCGAAGCCCAGTTGCTCGGCGAGCTGCTGCCGGCGCTGCATGACGGCCTCCGGCTCAGCCGAGCTGGTGAGTCCCATCGAGCCGAGGGCTCTGGTACTGAAGCCGTGACGCGCCGGAAAACCGGCGACGCTGACGACGGAGTCGAGCTCTACCGCGGCGACCGCTCAGCCTCGCTTCTCGCGACTCAGCAGCTGGTCGATCTCGTGTTTGACCTCCTGCAGATCCATGAACGAACGGTAGACGGAGGCAAACCGGATGTAGGAGACCTCGTCGAGGCCACGTAGCTTGTCCATAACCAGCTCGCCCACCTCGCGCGAGGGAATCTCCACCTTTCCGCGGGTTCGAAGCTCAGCCTCGATCTCGTCCACCACGCGCTCCACGGTGCTGGGCGAGATCTCTCGTTTGGTGGTGGCTTTCATCAGGCCGCTGAAGAGTTTCTGGCGGTCGAAGTCTTCTCGCCGTCCATCCTTCTTCATGACATACAAGGGAACCGCCTCGATTCGTTCGTAGGTCGTGAACCGCTTCGTGCACTGAAGACATTCCCGGCGCCGGCGAATGGACTCGCCGGTGTCCGAGTCCCGCGAGTCGACCACTTTGAGGTCGATATGACCACAATATGGGCACTTCATGCCAGGTGAGTATCCCACATATTGTGTCTAGGGACGAGAGGGCTGGTCCGCTGTATTGCGGCGAAGCGGGAAAAGGACGCGAGGAGCGGGAAGGGGCGCTCCTCGCGCAGGGTTAGCGGCGACCCCGCAGGAAGGCGGGGATATCGAGGTTCGCGGGATCGAAGCCACGGTAGGCCGGCACTTCCTCGACCGGCGCCGGGCGGCTGTACTGCTCGTCGATCTCGCGGCTGCTCTCCGTCCCGTTCACGAAGCCGGTGGCCACCACGGTGATCTTGACCTCGCCGGACATCTTCTCGTCGATGACGGTTCCGAAGATGATGTTGGCGTCCTTGTCGGCGGAGCCGCGCACGATCTCGGCGGCCTCGTTGACCTCGTGCAGGGTGAGGTCGGTGCCGCCGGTGATGTTGAAGAGGATGCCGCGTGCCCCATCGATGGAGGTCTCGAGCAAGGGGCTTGCGACTGCGTCGCGGGCGGCATCAGAGGCACGCTGGTCGCCGCTTCCGAAGCCGATTCCCATCAGGGCCGCGCCCTGGCCCGACATGACCGCCTTGACGTCGGCAAAGTCAAGGTTGATCAGGCCTGGCTGCACGATCAGGTCGGAAATTCCCTGCACGCCCTGGCGCAGTACGTCATCCGCAATCTTCAGCGCCTCCGTGAACGGCACCTTCTTGTCGGTGACGTCCAGCAAGCGCTGGTTGGGAATGATGATCAGGGTATCGACTTTCTCTTTGAGCGTAGTCGCCGCTTCCTCGGCGATGGCGCGGCGGCGCGTGCCCTCGAAGGTGAACGGTTTGGTAACAACACCGATGGTGAGGGCGCCATTGTTGCGCGCGATCTCCGCCACGACCGGGGCGGCTCCAGACCCGGTTCCGCCTCCCATGCCGGCGGTCAAGAAGACCATGTCGGCGCCACTCAGCAGCTCGGAGAGCTCCTGCTGACTTTCTTCAGCCGCCTCGCGGCCGATGGTCGGGTTGCCACCCGCGCCCAGGCCGCGCGTGAGTTTCTTGCCGATGTTCATCTTGGTCTGAGCCTCGGAGTGCGCCAGCGCTTGCAGGTCGGTATTGATGGCGATGAACTCGACGCCGCGCAACTTCGACCGGATCATGCGGTTGACGGCGTTGCTCCCGCCGCCGCCGATGCCGACGACTTTGATCCGGGCGTTTCCTTCCAGAGTCCGATCGACGTCGCGCATTGCTTCCTCCTTATCGCGCTCCAGGCGCGCCCTTACGAATCGTTCGGCAGACACTCGCGGCCCCTGTCCCCCGCCGTAATCCCCGGGGATCACCGGCCGCGAGGCGAGGCCCTTCATTCGGAGCTGGTCGTCCATGTTCATGTCGGCCTCCTTCCTTTAGAAGAAATCCTTGATCCAGCGAACGGTCCGGGCGTATAGCGCCGAGGCGCCCGCGCCGACCGGGGCGTGCCCGTTGGCGTGGTGCCGAAGTTTTGTCCCCCAACGAAGCAGGCCGACGGCGGTCGCATAGGCGGGTCCGCCGACCTGGTCACTCATCCCGATGGTCTGCGCCGGCGAACCGATCCTGACGGGAAGGTCGAGCAGCGACTGGGCGGCCTCGGTGAAGCCGAGCAGACGGCAACCGCCGCCGGTGAAGACGATCCCTCCGGGAAGAAAGCCGTTATGGCCGCCTCGACGCATCTCGATGCGCACCATCTCGAGAATCTCGCGGGCCCGGGGAGCGATGATTTCGGCCAGGTGGCGCCGCGGCACGACCTGCACGCGGTCCTGCCCGATCTGGTGGAGCTCGACCATCTCCTCGCGGGGAATGTTCGCCGGGATGGCATGGCCATAGTTGACCTTCAACATCTCGGCCTCACCGAGGGTGGTGCGCAGCCCGATGGCGACGTCATTGGTGATGTGCGTGGCACCCACCGGCAGCACCGCGGTGTGGACCACGCTGCCGTCGGCGAAGAGTGCCACGTCGGTCGTCCCACCGCCGACGTCGACCAGCGCCACCCCCAGGTCCAGCTCATTGTCGTTGAGCACCGCCTCCGCCGATGCCAGCACCTGGACGACCAGGTCCTCGACGCCCATGCCCGCCTGGTGAACGCACTTGACGACGTTCTGGACGGCGGTCAGGGAGCCAGTGATGATGTGTGTCTCGACCTCGAGCCGAGCGCCCGACATGCCGACCGCGTCCTTGACCCCCTCCTGACCATCCACGACGTAGCCGCGCGGCACGACGTGGATGATCTCGCGGTCGTTCGGCACCGAGACCGCCCGAGCGGCGTCGATAACCCGCGTCACATCTTCGTGTCCAATTTCTCGGTCAGAGCGAGCCACCGCGATCACGCCGTGGCTGTTCTGACTGAGAACGTGGGTGCCCGCCATGCCCACGTAGGCCGATTCCAACTTGTGGCCGCACATCCGCTGCGCCGCATCGACCGCGTGCGTAATGCCGCGCACGGTCTTCTCCATGTTGACGACCACGCCGCGACGCAGTCCTTCGGAGGGAGCCTCGCCGACCCCGATGATGTTGAGTCCGCGCTCGGTCGGCTCGCCGACCACGCAGCAGATCTTGGTTGTGCCGATGTCGAGTGCTGTGACGTATCTAGAACGAGGCAAACACCTTTCCTGAAACGTTGGCTGGAACGCTGGCGAGCCCATTATAGTGGGCCATTGCCGCCGTGACAATACAAGCTGTCGACTTATCCACAGGTCCATCGGGACCACGCATGAGGGTCGCCGAAGAGCTTAGAGCAAATGCCGGCGAATGACGGCGATGTTGTCGAAGATGCGCACGCCGAAGGCCACGATCGCCGCGAGATAGAGATCGACGCCAAGCCGGTCTCCCAGATAGGTCAACGCACCCGCCGCGAGTGAGTTCAGCAGAAGGCCGGACAGGAACACTTTGTTCTCGAAGTTGCCATTGAGCCAGGCCTTGACGGCGCCAAGGATCGAATCAAGGGCGGCGAGGATCGCGACCGCGGTGTAGCGGGCGTACCCCGCGGGAATCTGGACGGGGGCGTTGAGCCCGAGGACGATCCCGACGATGCCGAAGAAGACAGCGGCCGAGACCAGCCACAGCGCTTCGCGAGAGCCGCCCGCCGGTAGCCTCACTTGTGGCCTCGCATCTGCACCGCCGGCGCGCCCGGGTTCTCGAGATTGACGTACTGGATCGGCGACGACGTCAGATCCAGCCTGGCGCTCAGGGCTCGCAGCGCGGCGAGCTTCGGTTCCAGGCTCGCCCGATCGCCGCTGGTCACCATCTGACCGAAGATGATGCTCCATCCCCGGTCGGTTTGGGCGCTCAGCACCTCACGGCGGTCAAGCTGGAAGGACATCAGAGAGATTTTGTACGCGGCCGAAAAGCCTGACCGCAACTGGAGCAGCAGGGGGAGAAGATCGCCGGCGACGGCGTGTTGGCCTGCGCGAACCGGGCCGATGTCGGGCCGGTTGACAACCGGTAGACCGCCGGCCTCTGTTGCCGGATCGAGGACAACGCCCAGGTCATTCAGGTAGTAGGTAGCCTCGCCGACCTGGAGCACCGCCGCAGGCTTCCACTCGGTGACGGCGACGGAAATGCGGTCGGGAAGCGCCAGGCTGACGGCGGCCGCGCGAGCCCAGGGTAGGGCTTGCACGCGTTGTCCCAGCTCGGCGTGGCTCAAGAAGAAGATGTTGCGATCGCCGGGCAGTTCGAGAGCGCTCCGGACTTGCGCCGCGGTGAGGTGGCGCAGCCCGCTGACCTCGACGTGCTGCGGTCGAAACGCCGGTTGGGCCAGCAAGAAGAGGATGAGGAAGACTTCGGTAACCAGTGCCGCGATCTGCATCACGGCCCAGATCCAGCCACGTGATGACGCCACCCGTTTGGCCGGCGCAGCCGTCGTATGCCGGCGACGCTTGTCAAGCGTGCTGACCGTCATTCCGTAGTTTCCGGTTCGAGGAGGCGCGAATCGATCGCCGTCTGCGAGCGTTGCTTGTCGTTGAACCGCTCGATGGCCAGGTCAACCAGGCGCTCGATCAGCCGGGGATAGGAAAGCCCTGACGCTTCCCACAGTTTCGGATACATGCTGATCCGGGTGAATCCCGGAAGCGTATTCAGCTCATTGACGATGATGCGGCCGCTGCTGCGCTCCATGAAGAAGTCGACCCGCGCCATCCCGGCGGCGTCGACCGCCAGGAACGCCCGAATCGCGATCGACCGGACGTTTTCGGCGACGTCGGGGTCCACCGGCGCGGGAATGAGCAGCCGGGAACCCTCGTCGAGGTATTTGGCTTCGTAGTCATAGAACTCGTGCGCCGGGACCACCTCGCCGACCACCGAGGCCTGCGGCTCATCGTTGCCCAGCACGCTGACCTCGAGTTCACGGGCATCGACCGCGCGTTCGACCAGCAGCTTGCGATCGAACGTGCCGGCGAGCCGCATTCCTTCGACCAGCTCGGCCCGGTCATGGGCCTTGGTGGTGCCGACACTGGAGCCGGAGTTCGCGAACTTCGTAAAGCACGGATAACCGATCTTGGCTTCGACCAGGGCGATGAAGCCATCCGGATCCTGCTCGTACTGGCGGCGGGTGACAGGGAGATAGTCCACGATCGGCAGCCCGGCCGCGGCGAAGGCGCGTTTCATGTAGATCTTGTCGAGGCCCAGCGCCGAGCCCAGCACGCCGGCACCTACGTAAGGGATGTTGGCAAGCTCGAGCACCCCCTGGATGGTCCCATCCTCGCCGTTCAGCCCGTGAAACACGGGAAAGACGGCGTCGAGCGGCGGCAGCGACGCGCTGCCGCCGATGCCATCCTGTGCCGGCACGAGCGATCGCTGCGTTGGGTCGGGCGGCAGGTAGACGTACTTGCGAGCGGCGGCGTCGCTGAGCCGCTTCAGCGTGCCACCGATCAACCACCGACCGGCCTTGTCGATGTAGAGGGGCACGGCCTCGAAGCGATCCGGGTCCATGGCCGCAATGATCGACTGCGCCGACAGGATGGAGACCTCGTGCTCGGTTGACCGTCCGCCGAACAGGACCCCGATCCGCAGCCGCCTCATCCGTTCGGCGCCCGGCCGATGACGCGGATCTCTGGTTCGAGCTCGATGCCGAACCGCTCGAAGACGCGGTGCCGCATCTCGGCCATTAAGGCTAGCACGTCATCCGCCGTGGCCCCACCCACGTTGACGATGAAGTTGGCATGCTTGGCCGAGATCTGCGCGCCGCCGATCCGGGTGCCCTTGAGCCCACACGCGTCGATCAGTCGTCCTGCTGCCTCGCCGGGAGGATTCTTGAAGGTGCTGCCCAGGCTGCGCTGCTCAATGGGTTGGGTGGCCCGCCGGTGCGTCTGCACTTCCAGCAGACGGCCTCGCACTAGCTTCGGCGACGCGCTCGTCGTGCGGAATCGGGCCGAAACGATCACCCAACCCTCCCGGGCCGTCTTAAAGATGGAGTCGCGGTAGGCAAGGGCGCACTCGGCGGCGGAAACTGTCTGCCGGCGGCCCTGCCGGTCGATCACCTCGGCGCTGATCAGGCCGCTCTTGATCTCGCCGCCGAAGGCGCCTGCATTCCCGAAGATGGAGCCGCCCACGGTCCCTGGCACGCCCGCGGCAAACTCGAGTCCGGCGCGACCGGCCTTCGCCGTCTCCGCCGCGAGCCTGGGCATCGGATACCCCGCCGAGACCGAGACCAGATCGCCCGCGATCGAGAGGCGGCGGGTGGAGAGCTTGATGGTGAGCCCCGGCAACTCCGCCACGGCGAACAAGGTATTTGTCGCGGCGCCGATCACGAGGTAAGGCTGCTCGTCGTCGTTGAGCCGCGCCACCAGTTTGGGCAGCCCAGCGTCGTCTGCCAGCTCGACGAAGTATCGGGCGTGGCCGCCGATCCGATACCAGCTGTGCCGCGTCAGCGGCTCGTGCTCCCGAACCGCGGGATACGAGGCCAGCCAGGCGTCAGGCAACCGGCGACCGCTCCAGCACCTCGGCGGTCTTGCCGATGACGTCGTCGAAGTCGCGCACCGACATGAAGATGATGACGTCACCGGGCCGCGCGGCCGAGGCGAGTCGATAGGCGGCGGACCTGGCGGAGTCTGCGGTAAACACCTCCGCAACGCCCCGCAGGCGGCTGGCCAGGTCCTGGGATGTCACGGTGTGGGCGAGATGTCGCTCGCGGGCCGGCTCGATCGGACCGATGACCACGAGCGCGCAACCCTGGAAGGCATCGGCATAGCCGTCCATCAGGCTGAGCGTGCGCGTGTAGGTATGCGGCACGAAGCACGCCAGCAGGCGGCCAGGGTGAAAGCGGTCGCGCGCGGCTTCGAGCGTGGCGCGCACCTTCGCGGGGTGATGGGCGTAATCATCGACAAGCGTTACCCCGCGCACCTGGCCGCGGATTTCGAAACGTCGCGATACACCATGGAACCGACCGATGGCATCGACCGCGGCTGGGACCGGGACGCCGATCCGCACGGCGGTCGCCAGCGCGGCCAGCGCATTCGCGGCGTTGTGTTCTCCGGGCAGCCGGGTGGTCACGACAGCCAGCACCTTCCCCTCGTGCCACGCGGTGAAGCGCATTCCGTCGCCTTCGATCTGCACGTCCCGGCCGTGCCAGTCCGCGCCACCCCGAAGTCCGTAGGTCTCGACGCTGGCGCGAGTACGGCTTAGCAGGCGCCGCACGGTCGGGTCATCGGAGCACGCGATCAGGCGGTCCTCGGGTCCGAGATATTCGAGCAGCTCGCGAAAGACCGCTTCGTAGGCCGCCGGGTCAGGAAAGACGTCGGGATGGTCCCAGTCGATGTTGGTCAAAACGGCGAGCTGAGGGGCGAAATGCAGGAACTTGGGCCGCGGATCGAAGACGGCCGAGGTGTATTCGTCGCCCTCGAAGACGAAGTCGCGGCCGCTGCCCCAGGCCGCCGCCGAGCCGAGGTCTTTGACCGCCATCCCGAGGCGGAAACCGGGGTTGCGGCCGGCGGCGCGCAGGATCCAGGCAACCAGGCTGGCCGTCGTCGTCTTCCCGGCGGACCCGGCCACGACGATGCGAAAGCGATCGGCCGTGAGCTCGCCCCAGTACTCGGCCTCGCTGATGAGACGGATATGCAAGCGCCGGGCCGCATCCGTTTCCGGGTTGCCCTCGCGCACCTGGTTCCCCTGGACGACCAGGTCGGGCTTTCCCCAGCGAGTCACGTTGCCGGCGGTGTGGCCATCGACCCAGGGGATCCCCGCCCTGGTCAAAATCTCCGTCGTCGGCGGGTAGGCATCTTCATCAGACCCGGTGACGTCGTTGCCCAGCTGTTTGGCAATCACCGCGAGGCCGGACACCGCATAGCCACAGACGCCGATGAAATGGATGCGCATCAGTGCCTGGTCATGCCCCTGACCAGGCCGGCCACCTGCTCCGCAGCGCGGGGACGGCCCAGGGAGCCCATGGCGCCCACCATCTTGCTATACCGGACGGGGTCGTGGACGATCTCCGACAATTCGCGGACAAGTCTGGGGCCATCGCACTCGGCATCCGGGATGGTCACCGCCGCTCCCGCCGCCTCATATGGTTCGACATTGAGCCGCTGGTGGCCTCCGGCAAACGGACCTGGAACGAGCACCATGGGAATTCCTACCGCGCTGACCTCGCTGATCGTGCCGGCGCCGGCCCGGCTCAAGACCAGGTCGGCGCTGTGAACCCAAAGTCGAACGGATGGTAGCGTGAGCACGGCGGCCCGAGATTCGTCTTGAGCATTTCCATCTCGTGGAGGTCCCGCTGGCCGGTCTGATGCCACACCTCGAGACCGAGCTGTCCGACGAGTTCCGGCAGCGCCGCGGCGACCGCCTCGTTGATGCGGTGGGCACCCTGGCTTCCGCCCAGGATGAGCAAGCGGCCGGGACGCGCAGGGAAGTCCGTCCGCTGCCGCCAGAACTCTTTCCGTACCGGCGTTCCGGTGACGACCGACTTCGCGTGCAGGTAGCGAGCCGACCCGGGATAGGCGGTAGCGACGACGTGCGCCACATAAGAGAGGAGCCTGGTTGTTCGGCCGGGAAGCGCATTCTGTTCCTGCAGCACGACCGGCACGCGCAACGCCGCGGCACTGAGCACAAGCGGCGCACTGACGTAGCCACCGGTGCCGAGCACGACGTCCGGTCGGAATTCGCGTACGATCCCTGCCGACTGGAGCAGCGCCCAGGGAATGATGAAGGGCACCGACCAGTTGCGCCAGGGCTGTTCCATGTCCAGCTTGGCCGCCACGATGGTCTTGAAGGGAAGACCGGAGCGCGGCACGACACGTTCCTCGATGCCACCGCGCCGTCCCACGTATAGAAGCGTGCTGTCAGGTTCGCTCTGCGACAGCGCCTGCGCGACGGCGATCGCTGGGAACAAGTGTCCGCCCGTTCCGCCGCCCGAGATCAACATGCCTTATCCATCCCACCTTCTCGTTCTGGGTCGAAACGTTCACCAGTATGCCGACCGCCCCCAGCGTTATCGCCAGGGAGGAGCCTCCGTAGCTGATGAACGGCAGCGGGATACCGGTTGTCGGCAAGGTCACCGTGACCGCCGCGATGTTGATGAGCGCCTGGAAAGCGACCCAGGTTGTCACCCCACACGCGAGCAGGGAGCCGAAGGCATCAGGCGCTTTCAGCGCCACCCGGTAACCGCGATAGGTGAAGAGCGCAAACAGCGAGAGGACCAGGGTTGTGCCGATCAACCCGGTCTCCTCGCCGACGATGGCAAAGATGAAGTCGGTATGGGCAAAGGGTAGCCACTGGTATTTCTGAATGCTCTGCCCGAGACCCACGCCGGCAAAGCCGCCAGATCCTAAGGCCACCACCGACTGGATGGCTTGAAACCCGGTGTTGAGCGGATCTGCCCATGGGTCAATGAAGGCCAGGATACGGTGCAAGCGATACGGTTCCATGCGAATGAAGACGTAGACGCAGAGCCCGATGATGAGCGCCAGCAAAAGAACATGTCGCTTGCGTCCGCCGGCGACCAGGAACTGGGCAAGCAGAATGGCGGCCACGATCAGCGTGGTGCCCAGGTCGCGCTCGAGGATGATGAGCACGGCGACGAGCCCAAGCAGCGCCAGGAAAGGAACGACACCGTTTTCCAGCGAGCTCAAGCGGTCACGGTGGCGCTCCAGCCAGAGGGCCATGAAGACGATGGCCGCGACCTTCGCCAACTCCGCGGGCTGCATCTGCAGAGGCCCGAGCCGCAGCCACCGTCGGGCGCCGTTCACCTCGACGCCGAAATGCGGGAGGAGCACCAGGATGAGGAGACCCACGCTCACCAGGCCAAGCGGCAAGGCGAGCGGTCGTAGCCGATGGTAGTCAACGTGGGCGCCGGCCCACAGCAGGATGACCCCCAGCAACAGCCAGACCAGCTGACGCTCGAAGTAGTAGGCCGCGTTATGAAACCACAGCCAGCCCTGTACCTCGGAGGCGGAAAACACCATGACGAGCCCGAACGCGGTCAGGGTCGCCACCGCGAGCAGCAGTGCACGGTCCCCGCGCCGCCACACGAGGCTGCCGGTCAGCGCCCGGCGTGCGGTGGGCATCTCGAGCGTGGCTCGCGCTCTCACTGACCCAGCTCGGCAAGCACCGTCGCCTTGAAGCGGCGGCCACGATCCTCATAGTCTGAAAACATGTCGTAGCTGGTGAACGCCGGGGACAGCAGGACGACGGATCCCGGCCGGGCCAGCGCGGCCGCCTTTCGCACCGCATCGTTCAGGTCCGCCGCGCGCTCCACCCGGTCGAGGCCCGCATCGCGGACCCGTCGCGCCAACTCCTCGCCCGTCTCCCCCATCGTCACCAGCCCCAGCACCCGCTTGGCGATCGTCTGGGCCAGTGGCTCGAGGTCGATCCCCTTGTTGCGGCCGCCGGCGATCAGGATGATCGGCTCACGGAATGCGGCGAGCGCTTTGTAGGTCGAATCGGGGTTGGTGGCCTTCGAGTCGTTGTACCAGCGCGCCCCATTGAAGGTCCCCACCAGTTCGAGCCGGTGCTCGACGGCCTTGAAGCGGCGCACCGTCTCCGCCATGCGCTCCGGGTCGACCCCGGCGGCGTGACCCGCGCCGATGGCCGCCATGACGTTGCTCAGGTTGTGCTCACCGGGCAACGGCACGTCAGCGCCCGGCAGGACAGGTTGCATCGATCCGGCCTGCGCGATCGTTACCCAGCCGTCGATCAGGCGAATGCCGCGGTCGACCGGGGCATGAATGCCAAAGCCGATCAGCTGGCCTCGGGTTTGCGATCGCATCGCGGCACAGGCTGGATCGTCGAAGTTGAGGACGGCGCGATCGTCGGGCTCCATGAAGGCGACCGCCCGGGTCTTGATCTCCACGTAACGCTCGAAGGACTTGTGCCGGTCGAGGTGATCGGGCGTGACATTGAGCACCACACCGATTCGGAGGCGCGGCCGGCTGATGGATTCCAGTTGAAAACTGCTGAGTTCCAGAACAACCCAGTCGTCGGGGCTCAGCTGGTCGAGACGATCGAGCACCGGTTCGCCGATGTTGCCGCCCCGCATCACATGAAGGTCACCGGCGCGAAGCACTTCGGTCGTCAATGCGGTGGTCGTGGTTTTGCCATTGGTGCCGGTGATGCCGGCGATCCGGCAGGGACAGGACCGGAAGAAGAGGTCGATCTCACTGGTGACCTCGATGCCGCGCTGGCGCGCGGCCTCGACCAGCGGCTCGTCCCAGGGCACACCCGGGCTGACCACCACGAGGTCGGTCCCGTTGAGGTCCTGCGCGCCGTAGCCACCAAGGCGGGCGGCGATCCCGGCGCGCTCCAGCTCCGCGCGTAGTTCCGGCGTATCGGCGCGGTCGACGACCCGGACAGTTCCCCCGCCGCGCTTGATGAAGGAGGCGGCGGCGCGGCCGCTGCGACCGTAGCCGATCACCAGCGCGTGCCGACCGCGTTCGATCACGCGCCTGGTCCCGGCCGGGAAAGCGCCAATGCCAGCACGGCCGCCACCAACGAACCGGTCCAGAACCAGAGCGCGAGCGGTGTCTCGCGCCAGCCGGCGACGATGAAATGGTTATGCAGGGGCGACATCCGGATGATCCGCTTCCCGGTCAACTTGAAGCTCGCCACCTGCGCGATCACGGAGACGGTTTCGATGGTAAAGACCAGGGCCAGCAGCGGCAGATACCAGAGGAAGCCGGTGGCGATGGCCGCGGCGACCATGGCCGTGCCCAGCGCCAGGCTCCCCGTGTCGCCCATGAACAGTCGGGCGGGGAACAGGTTGTAGAAGAGGAAGCCGACCAGGACGCCGGCGAGAACCGCCGGCATCAGCCCGACGCCCGGGCGGTGCTGGAGCAGGGCGATCAGCGCCAGGGCGCCGAAGGTCACGGCTCCGGTGCCGGCGGCCAGCCCGTCGCTGCCATCGGTGAGGTTGAAGGCATTGGAGCCGGCGGCGACGGCCAGCGCGGCGACGAGGATGATCCAGCCGCCGATTGCCTGCCGTCCATCGAATGGAACCAGCTGGTTGGTCAGGCCCCAACGCAGGGCGAGCCAGCCGAGCAAGCCGCCCGTCAGGAGCTGGACGACAATCTTCTGCCTGGCTTTCAGCCCGAGATTGCGCCCGCCCCGGATGGCGGCAACGTCGTCGAAAAAGCCGAGCGCGCCGCCCAGGAAGAGCGCGATCAGCACGAACGCGCCGGCGATCGAACGGTCAGCGACGAAATAGAGGATGAACGCGAGCAGCAGGAAAACGATGCCACCCGCGGTCGGGGTGCCGGCTTTGGCATGGTGCGCGGATGGGCCTTCCTCACGGATCTGCTGACCCATACGCGCCCGAGCGAGCCAGCCGATCGCCACCGGGTAGATCAGCACACTGAGCAGCAATGCGACCGCGAACAGGATGAGCGCGGTCACGCGGGTTCGCGGATTTGCTCGACCACGCGCTCCAGCCGCATACCGCGCGAGCCCTTGACCAGGATCTGAGTCTGCGCGTTCAACCAGGGTGTCAACGCCGCCACGGCCTCGTCGGCATCCTGCACCACGAGGGCACGGTCGGCGGCCAGCCCCGCGCGGCGGGCCGACTGGACCATCCGGGGGGCATACTCGCCGACCGCAATCAACATGTCGGCGGTTTTGCCGGCGAGCGATCCGATCTCTTCATGCGCCCGCTCCGCGTGGTCCCCCAGCTCCAGCATGTCTCCCAGCACCGCAACCCGCAGCGATCCCCTGGGAGCCAGTCGAAGCACCTCCAGCGCGGCCTGCATCGAACCTGGGCTCGCGTTGTATGAGTCGTCGATGACGGTGGCACCGTTGCGTCCGGTCACGATATTCATCCGGCGCGACGGTGGGATGAAGCCGTGCAGAGCGGAGGCGATGGCGGGCCCGTCGAACTCGAACTCGAGGGCGACGGCGGCCGCTGCCAGGGCGTTCGAGACGCTGTGGTGGCCCGGCAACCGGAGGTAGACCTCGGCTTTGCCGCGAGGGGTCACCAACGTAAAGCTGCTGCCATCCAACCCGTGCAGCCGCACCCGGTCCGCCCGGACGGTGGCCTCGGTCGAGAAACCGTAGAGGGTGAAGCGACGCGCCACCGCCGACATGGCGCGCACCCGCCGGTCGTCGGCGTTGAGCACCGCCAGTCCGCCGGGGGCCAGCCCTTCCACCAACTCGCGCTTGGCTGCCGCGACCGCCTCGATCGAGCCGAGGAAGCCAACGTGCGCCAGGCCTACGTTGAGCACGACGCCGATGGTGGGCGGGGCCGCGTTTGCCAGCTCACGAATTTCCCCGGCCCGCGACATGGCGTATTCCACCACCAGCACCCGGTCACGAGGATCCATCTGAAAGATCGTCATCGGGATGCCGGTATAGGTGTTGAGGTTCCCTTCGCTCTTGTGCACCCGTTGACGGCGTCCCAGTAGATGGGCGATCAGTTCCTTGGTCGTGGTTTTTCCTGCACTTCCCGTAACGGCCACGATGGGAAGGGGGCGGCGGCGAAGTCGCTCGGCCGTCATGTCGAGCAACGCCTGGCGCGTGTCGTCGACCACGATGACCGCCGCGCCATCGATGCCCGGCGGTGGCCGCTCACAGAGAACGCCGGCGGCGCCGCGTTCCATCGCCTGGGGGATGAAGACGTGCCCATCATGCTGCTCGCCTCGGAGCGCCACGAACAGGCCCCCCGGTTCAACTTCCCGAGAGTCAGTAAAGAGCCGCGGGAAACTGATGTTGTCTGGGCCGCTTAGGACGCG
>Ga0209378_1000684_pt1 | contig 24725 bp, 14 predicted proteins | sample GraSoiAngelo_156_FD_186170 | JGI IMG/M metagenome (GOLD analysis project Ga0209378, IMG submission 186170) | Grasslands soil microbial communities from the Angelo Coastal Reserve, California, USA - 14_1009_13_40cm (SPAdes) (version 2) | ecosystem: Environmental > Terrestrial > Soil > Grasslands ...
CGCCGTGAGCCGGGATCTCCAGCCCTGGCAGGACGATTTCGCGAGCTATAGAGTCGACACGCGGCTGTCGTTCGGACCGAGATGGGAACTCGGCGCCAGGACCGCGTTGGCGATGACCCTCGATCACCTGGCAAGCGATTTTCGCAATCCCGTGGTTCCCGCCGGTCCGGACCGCCGCTATGCTTTCCGCAGCGCGCAGCTTGCGCTGGACTGGCAAATCTTGCGCAATGTCACGATCAAGGCCAGCCTGCAGCGCAGCCTGCAGACGTCCACTGATCCTACAGTCCCATTCAGCGCCACTGTCGCGACGCTCGATGCGTCGCTGATGTTCTGATCTGCTCTGCCCTGCTCCGCTCGGACTACGTTATGTAGTCGGGCAGCGACTTCGGATCGTCGAGTGGCTACAACAAAATCGGGCTTTCTCGATAGCGAATCGAGACCCGAGCCACTATGATCGGATAGGCTAAATGTCCTCCCCTCTCTCCTTGACGAACTTGTCTCCGATGCGAACTGCGAAGGCTGCGATCTTGTCTGTGATGGCATTGTTCGCCCCGGGGGAGGCGCTTGCGAGCGCGTCACTTTTGGACCATTCGATTTCTCCAGCTCCGGACGCGATCCACAGCTCGCTCGCCCCCGGCTTGAATGCCGCGCGGAGCGTGTCTTGCGTCGACGCCGCTCCTTTTCACTTCGCGTCACATCCCGCCACGAGCGCTGATACCGCGCACGCCGCGGCGACGCCGAAGCCTGGCCCCGAAACCCTGGACACCGCGGCGAAGCCGAAGCGCGGCCGTGGAACCTACGGCATGGCGCTGGCGGGCCTTGCCCTGCTGGGATTCATCGCGCGCCGCCGCCACAGGGTGCTCAACGCGACTGCCTAGCCACGCCGCAGCGGTCGCGGCGAATACCCCGTTTCGGCGGCGGATTTCCCGCTGGACATCGCGAGCGCCTGTAAAGAACCCTGGATATATTCATTCAATGAGACTTCGTAGCCTGCTCGGTGCCGCGCTGCTCATTTTCGCCGCAGCGTTCGCGCTGGGCGCCCGGGCGCAGGACAAGCTGGTCGAATACCGGCTTGGACCGGGCGACAGCATCCGCATCTCGGTGTTCGACAATCCGAATCTCACGCTGGAGACCCGGGTGGGCGAGAACGGCATCATTACGTATCCGCTCATCGGCAGAGTGAGGATAGGCGGCTTGACGATCCCGCTCGCCGAGCAAACCATTGCCAAGGCGCTCGCCGACGGCAATTTCATCAAGCAACCGCAGGTCAGCATCTTGTCTCTGCAAATGCGCAGCAACCAGGTCTCGGTCCTTGGGCTCGTCAACCGCGCCGGGCGCTTTCCGCTGGAGACTTTCAACGTCCGCGTCTCCGAGATGATCGCCATAGCGGGCGGAATTGCGCCGACCGGGGCCGACGTTGCCATCGTCATGGGCGAGCGTGCAGGCAAGCCTTTCCGCAAGGAAATCGATATCCCGGCGCTTTTTCTCTACAACAAGTATGACGACGACGTCACGGTGGCCCCTGGCGATGTGATCTACGTTAACCGCGCGCCGCTGTTCTACATTTACGGCGAAGTGCAACGTCCCGGCTCGTACCGCGTCGATCGCGGCATGACGGTGAGGCAGGCCCTGGCGCAGGGTGGAGGGCCGACGCAGCGTGGCACCGAGCGCAGCCTGCGGCTGTACCGGCGCGGCCCGAGCAACAAGCTTGAGAGCACCAACCCCAGGCTCGATGACCCAGTCCAGTCCGGCGACGTGTTCTACGTCGGCGATAGCCTTTTCTAGGCCATGGAACCCAGCACCGCAGCGCGCGCCAGCGAGTCGATTTCCGTGCCGAGCCAGTCCGCTGCGGTCAAGGCCGTCGAGCGCAAGCTTGGCGCCGTCCTGATCCATGCCGGCAGGCTGCGGCCCCAGGACGTCGAGCGCATCCTGCAGCTGCAACGGCAAAAGGGCTTGCGCTTCGGCGACGCCGGCAAAGAGGTCGGCCTGCTCACGCAGGCCGACATCGAGTTCGCGCTTGCGCGCCAGTTCGACCACCCGTACCTGCGTTGGGGCGAGAGCAAGGTGAGCGAGGAGGTGGTCGCAGCCTACGATCCTTTCAGCCCGCAGGTGGAAGCGCTGCGCGCCGTGCGCGGCCAGCTCATGCTGCGCTGGCTCGACCAGGAGCCGGGGGGGAAGGCGTTGGCCATCATCAGCGCGGCCCACAAGGAGGGCCGCAGCTTCATCGCCGCCAATCTCGCCGTGGTGTTCGCGCAGCTCGGCGCACGCACGGCGCTGATCGACGCCGACCTGCGCCAGCCCTGCCAGCACCGCTTGTTCGGCCTGGACAACCGCGCGGGCCTGTCGGCCGTGCTCTCCGGCCGCGCCGCTGTCTCCGAGGCGCTCGAGCGCGTCGCGCCGCTACCGGGCCTTTCGGTGCTGCCTGCCGGGACGCTGCCGCCCAGTCCGCAGGATCTGCTGGCGCGGCCGGTGTTCGCGCAGCTGCTCCACCAGCTCGCTGCACATTTCAACCTCATCCTGCTCGACTCCCCGCCGGTCGGCCAGAACGCCGACGCGCAAACCATCGCCGTGCGCGCCGGCGCCGCGCTGATCGTGGTGCGGAACAATTCCTCCCGCGTGTGGCGGGTGCAGGGCGTCTCCGACAGCGTGGTGCAGGCGAAGTGCACCATCGTCGGTGCCGTGCTCAACAACTTCTGAAGCCGAGGACACCATGAACCTGCGTCAGTTCCTGACCGTTCTGCGGGCGCGGTTCAAGATCGTCGTGCTGCTCCTGCTCGGGACGGTCGCAGCGATTGTCGCGGCGAGCCTGGTGCTGCCGAAGAGGTACACCGCGACGGCCGCCGTGGTGGTCGACGTGAAATCGCCGGATCCGATCACCGGAATCATGCTCCACGCGATGGTGATGCCCGGCTACATGGCCACGCAGCGCGACATAATCAGCAGCGATCGCGTGGCGCAGAAGGTGGTGAAGCTGCTCAAGCTCGACGAGGTGCCCGGCACGAAAGAACAGTGGCTGGAAAACACCCAGGGCAAGGGCAGCCTCGTGGCCTGGCGGGCGGGCGCGTTGCAGAAAAAGCTGGACGTCAAGCCCTCGCGCGAGAGCAACGTCATCGACATCTCGTACAGCGCGGGCGATCCGGCCTTCGCCGCGGCCGTCGCCAACGCCTTCGCGCAGGCTTATATCGACGCCAGCATCGAGCTGAGGACCGAGCCGGCGCGGCAATACGCGCGCTGGTTCGGCGAGCAGGACAAAGGGCTGCGCGAAAACCTGGAGAAGGCGCAGGCGCGCTTGTCCGAGCAACAGCAGAAATACGGCATCGTCGCGAGCGACGAGCGCCTCGACAGCGAAGCGGCCAAGCTCAACGATCTTTCGGCGCAGCTCACCGTCGTCCAGGGGCAGGCCGCCGACTCGAGAGGCAAACTGCGCTCGGGCAGCGCCTCCAGCAGCCTGCCCGAGGTGGTGCAGAACCCGCTGATCAACGCTCTCAAGGGCGATGTTGCCCGTCAGGAGGCCAAGCTGCAGGAACTCGCGGGCAACCTGGGCAAGAACCATCCGCAGTACCAGCGCATGGAATCCGAGCTTGCTTCGCTCAAGCAGCGGCTGCAGACCGAGACGCGCCTCATTACCAGCGGCTTTGGCACCGCCACCGCGGTGAGCAAGGACAAGGAAGCCGAGCTGGCGGCCGCCATCGCGGCGCAGAAACAGAAACTGCTCGGGATGAGGCAGGCGCGAGACGAGCTCGCCACGCTGCAGCGCGACGTGGACAACGCGCAGAAAGCCTACGACGGCGTTTCGCAGCGCCTCACGCAGAGCAGGCTCGAGAGCCAGTTCACCCAGTCCAATGTTTCGGTGCTGACGCTGGCATCCGAGCCGGTCGAGCCGTCTTTTCCGAACCTGCTGCTGAACAGCATCGCGGCCATTTTCCTGGGCACTTTCTGCGGCATCGGCGCAGTGCTCGGACTCGAGATCCTCGATCGGCGCGTGCGCTCGGCCAGCGATGTCGCCGAGATGCTCCAGCTGCCTATGCTGGGCGTGATTCCGCGAGGCCAGCGGCCGGGCAGGCTTTCCCTGGCCCGACGCAAGCCGGCGCTTCTGCTTGAGTAGCGATGTCAGAAGCGGCCGACCTGTCGCAACGAAGCATCTCTGCCGCTTTGTGGGGGGCGTCGGGCTCAGCGGCGCAGCTGGCCCTGCAGCTCGGTATCCAGGTCATCCTGGCGCGGCTGCTGGGGCCCGAGCAATACGGTCTGTTTGCAATGGCCGCCGTGGTCATCCTGTTGAGCACCTTCTTTACCATCAGCCTCGCGTACGGGCTGATCCAGAAGCGTACGGTCACCGACGAAGACGTGCGCTTCGTCAATTTCTGGCAATTGTCCGTGGGAGCGGCTGTTGCGATAGCGGTGTTCCTGCTTGCCGACCCCGCGGCCGGATTTTTCAACGAGCCGCGGGTCGCTCCCTTGATTCGGGCGATGTCGATCGTATGCCTGCTCCAGGCTGCCGCCGGCCCATCGGCCAACCTCCTCACTCGAGATCTTGATTTCAAGTCCATCTACCTGGCCGGCATCGCAAGCTATGCGGTCGGTTACGGCCTTGTCGGCATTCCTCTTGCCATCAGCGGCTACGGCGTGAACGCTCTCGTGATGGCCTTCATCACGCAGACCCTGCTCAGCCTCGCGCTGCTCTACGGGTGCAAGCGGCACGTGCTGGGATTCGTCACCTGGCACCGCGATGCTTACGCGCTTTGGAGCTATGGGTTCACCGTGTTCGCCACCAACATCAATAATTGCGTCCTGCTGCATCTGAGCCGGGTCGTGGTAGGCCGACTGTTTCCCAGCGCTGCGATGGGACTCTACGCGATTTCCTACAACCTCGTGCTGCAGCTTGCGGGGGCCGTGATTGGCACAGTGCAACCCCCGCTTTTTTCAGCCAGCTCACGCGTTCAAGACGACGTAGCACGCCTGCGAGCGGTGTTTCTCAAGCTGCTCGCCGCAACTACCCTCCTCGCCGCACCGATCTTTGCCGGCATGGCGGTCGTGCCCGAAACCATCATGCTGGCCCTTTACGGACAAGAGTGGGGGGAAAGCGCGCCCTTGCTGCGTCCCTTTGCGCTTGCCATGCCGTTCTTTCTCGCGACTGCAATCGGAACACCGATGCTATGGACATCGGGGCGAACCACCCAGGAAGTCAAGCTTCAGCTCCCCATCGCCTTTGCGCTCGCGGTGGCCGCTTACGTGGCGGCGCAACATTCCCTGGCAGCGGTGGCTTGGGCCGTACTGGGTATCTTCGTGCTGCGCTTTATCGTCATCACGACGGCGGCCTGCGTTGCACTCGACGTGCGCGTTCGCGATATCGCCACTGCGTTTCGCGCCGGGGTCGCTGTGACGGTGCTCGTTGCGGGCGCGATAGCGCTCGTGGACGGGCTGGCGTTGCGAATGACAGGCCAGCGCCCGGTCGTATTGGCCCTGGACGTCGCAACGGGGGCGGTCGCTCAAGCGATGGCGCTGCGTTTGTTCAGACCGTGGTTCTCGCTTGAAGTGCTGAGCCTGTTCGAAATGCTTCTGGCAAGGCTGCCCCGCAGCCTCGCACCCTTTGGCGAGTCCATCCTGGCAGCTCGCAGGCGGGCGTGACGACATGATCGGCTATTCGATATACGTAGGCGCTGCGCTCCTGCTTTGCGTGGCGGCGGTGTTGGCGCTAGGGACAGCTCTGGAAATAGAAGGACGCTTGCGCCGGCTGATGATCCCGGTGCTGTACGCAATTATGCTTCTCTACAATTGCATAGCCCCAATCCTCAACGGCCGCGACCTGTACGCCCCTGACGTGTTGGCGTCTCCCAGTGGCGTGGGCAAATGGGTCATGCGCCTTTTTCTCCTCACGGCGCTCGCGGTTTGTGTGGCCCGGTTATTGGCGGCGGCGTTCTCCAGGGAGAATCGTGGCGCCAGCGGGGCCGGTCTGCTTATCGCCTTTGGCTTGTTCTTCCTGACCAATACCGTTCTGCCCAGCGCCTTAGGGACGCACCCGCAATTCAAGCACGACTACTATTACGTGCTGTTTCCTTTCGCGGCCGTTTACGCGAGCCGGATGCAAGACCCCGAGACAGCGATCCGTTTTGCGAAATCGGCGCTTTTGATCTTCCTCGCCGCCAGCTGCCTGGCCTCGTTCGTGGCGCCGGAGCTCACGATAGAGCACAACTACCCGAGTTTGCTCCCGGGCGTCACGATACGCTTTTGGGGGCTGGAGACCCACGCCAACAGCATGGCACCTGTGGCTTTGGTGTATCTGCTGCTCGCGATCCACCAGCCCTTCGAACGCCGCTGGCTCCAGTGGCTGGGATTGGTGATCGGCGTTGCCGTGCTGGTGCTGGCACAGTCCAAGACGACCTGGGCTGCGGCGGCGATTACGGTCCCCTTGCTGGTAGTGCTGCGCTCTCGCGCGTGGGGGCCGGCGGCCTTTTCGCTGCTGGCGCTGGGGGTTCTAGTCGCACTCGCCTTGTTGCTGCTGCCCTCCGTTGGGGTCTCCGTCGAGGAGATCATGGCAACGAGGCACGGTCAGGACGCGGCTACCTTAGACGGTCGGGATCTCATCTGGGGTCTCGCGGTCCAGGAGTGGATGCACAATCCCTTGTTCGGCTACGGCCTCACAATGTGGAACGACGCATACCGCATGCAAATCGGCCTGGATCATGCGGTCTCGGCTCACAATCAGTTCCTTCAGTCTCTGAGCGTGTCCGGCGGGATGGGCTTACTAGGCCTGCTCGTCTATCTCGGAGCCCTTTCGCGCTGCGCCATCAGCGCCCGGCGTGCTTCGCGCGGCTTGTCCGTCGCGCTGCTGATCGTCGTGCTCGTGCGCTGCATCACCGAAACGCCCCTGGCTTTCGACGGCTCCTTCCTGAGTGGTGCTTTCGCGATGCAGCTCTTGCTCTTTCACATCGCCCTCGTTCACAGCCATCGCGTGGTCCGCGTTGCGCGCCCTGCGACCTCGCTCGTTATGGCGGGGAGGGCATCTTGAACCAGGGGCAGCCCAGGATCTCGGCAGTCATTCCCCTCTACAACAAGCAAGCCTATGTTGAACGGGCCGTGGCGTCGGTTCTGCAATCGGGGTACCCGGCTCATGAAGTGATCGTGGTCGACGACGGCTCGACTGACGATGGGCCGCGGCGCGTGGCCGCTATGGGTGATCCGCGTGTGCGCCTGATCAGGCAGCCTAATGGCGGGGTCGCGGCGGCGCGCAACCGGGGCATAAGCGAGGCCAGCGGCGACTTTGTTGCCTTTCTCGATGCTGACGACTATTGGACCCCGGAGTATCTGCCCGCCATCGCGGATCTGATCGAGCGCTTTCCGCAATGCGGATTGTATGCGACTCACTTCTATTACTTTCGCGACGATGGTTTTCGAGAAGTGCCGCCGCTATGGGGAATCAAAGCCAATACCACCCCTCAGCAGATTGAACGGTTTTTCGAGATCTGGTCCCACGGCGTTTTCTTTTGCACCTGTTCGGCGGTCCTGCCGGTCCACATCCTGCGCGATTGCGGCATCCGCTTTCCCGAGGGCGAGCAGCACGGGGAAGATCAAGATGTCTGGTTTCGGGTTGCAGAGCGCTGGCCCATCGGGTATCTAGGACGACCCCTGGTCGGCTACCGACTCGGCGTATCGGGCAGTCTGGCGAGCTCGTTCGCCGACGACTTCCTGCCCGCCTACGAACGCCTGGCGACGCGATTTCGCGCCAACGCCATTCCAACACATCACCGCAAGGGCGTGTCGCGCACGCTGGGCGCAGGCCGGCTAGTCATCGCGCGCCATTTGCTGCTCAGGGGTCAGCGCCGCCGCGCGATCAAGCTGCTCTACGATCCTGGCTGCCTGCGCCTGCCGCGGTTCTGGCTGCGGCTGTTCCTGGCGGCACATATGCCGGCGTTTCTGGGCCGGCAATTGATACCTTGAAGCCTCGAGCGCCCGCGATGCGATTGCTGTTTGCGACGATCGAGCCCTGCCCGACGTTCCGGCCCGACGTCGCTGCGCTGTTCGGCAAGTTCTTGCCGCGATTCGGCGTAACTAGTGATCTAGTCACCGAGCGTGCGCCCGGCGTTGCCGGCGAAGTGAGTTGGGGAGGTGGCGAGGCCTTGTTGATCTCGAGCTGTGGCGGCAGATCCCGGAGATACGCCGCGAATCTGCTGCACTACGCTCTCACGCTGTTGCGAGCGGATCGGGCAAAGTATCAAGCGATTCAGGTGCGCGACATGCCGTTGGTGGCGCTGCTAGGGCTGCTTGCAGCGCGGCTGAAGAAGCTGCCCTTTTTTTACTGGATGTCATTCCCGACGCCCGAGGGCCAGATCATGCTCGCCCGGAAGAGAGGGCTGTCGGCTGGTTTGATGAGGTACCTGCTGCCATTGATTTGGCGAGGGTGGATACATCTGTTCTTGCTCTATCGCATCGTGCTTCCACGGGCCGACCATGTCTTCGTGCAGTCGGACAGGATGCGGGAGGATCTTGAGCGCAAAGGAATCGCGAGGCAGAAACTGACTCCTGTCGTCATGGGTGTTGACCTCGAGGTTTCGGTGCCGGAGCGCATTGCCCCCGCCGACGACGCGCGTCTCCGCGGAAAGCGCGTACTGGTCTACCTCGGCACCATGGCTCGCGGTCGCCGCATCGAAATTCTGTTCGATATGCTGAGGTTAGTGCGGCAGCAGTTTCCCGACGTGCTGCTCCTGATGGTCGGTGAGGCCGAAGATGAGCTGCAGGAGAAGTGGTTGCGAAAGCGCGCCGACGAGGCGGGAGTCGCTGATGCAACGCTTTGGACCGGGTGGCTACCGAACCAGGAAGCGTGGAGATACGTGCGCGCCGCGGAAGTCGGGCTGGCTCCCTATCCACGGGGCCCGCTTTTGGACTCCGGCTCGCCGACCAAAGTCCTGGAGTACCTGGCCTTGGGTGTCCCGGTCGTCGCCAACGACAACCCCGACCAGGAGCGCGTGCTTCGCGAGGGAGGGGGTGGACTGTGCGTGCCGCATACAGCACGCGACTTCGCGCAGGCCGTAAGCCGTCTGCTCGTTGACGAGCCCCTGCGTCGCGCCATGGCCTCCTCGGGCCAGAGCTACGTGCGCGCATCCCGCGGCTACCAGACCCTGGCCAAACTTGTCGCGGACAAGTATGCCGAGCTGCTGCATGCGCAGTGACGCGCGACTCATCCTCATGCTCGGCCCGAGCATGGATTATCCGGGCGGCATGACCGAGGTGATCAGAGCGTATTCCGCAGCGGGCGTTTTCGAGGCCTGGCCGCTGCGCTACATCTCGACGTACGCCGGGCGGGACTTCGCGGCCAAGCTGCGGCCGTGGCTGTCCGCGGTATGCAGCGTGCTCATCGGGCTGGCGCGAAGGCGTGTCGCGCTGGTCCACGTGCATAGCGCCGCGTACGGCAGTTTCTGGCGCAAGTCGGTGCTCTGCGCGATGGCTTATGCGTTCCGGGTGCCCTATGTCATCCACTTCCACGACGGCCGCCTGCCGGACTTCTACCAGCGCGGGTGCAACGCTCTCGCCAAGTCCTGGGTGAGACTCGTGCTGCGCAGGGCCGCCTGCGTCGTCGTGCTCAGCCGGCGTTGGCGAGACGAGGTGCGCAAGATCGAACCGGCGGCACGCACCACGATCATCGGCAACCCCGTACCCGTACCGGTCTGCGTCGCGCCGCTGCAGCGCCCGGCACGCAGGGTGTTATTTCTGGCGTGGCTGCACAAGGACAAAGGGGTTCTCGATCTCCTGAGAGCGATACCCATCGTTCTGCGCTCGGTGCCCGAGGCCACGTTTGTGATTGCCGGCCGCGGCATTGCCGGCGGCGAGGATCCTGACTCCATCATGGAACTCGCGCGATCCCTGCGCGTCGAGCAGTCGCTTCGATTTCCGGGCTGGGTCGACGGCAGCGAGAAAGACAATTTGCTGCGGGAGTCTGATGTCTTCGTGTTGCCCTCTTACTACGAGGCGTTGCCCGTCGGCGTGCTGGAAGCCATGGCGTGCGGGGTCCCTGTGGTCGCCACCTCTGTGGGGGGAATTCCTGACGTGATAGAGGATCGCGTCAATGGTCTGCTGATAGAGCCCGGGCAGCCTGACGCGCTCGCTCGAGCGATCGTCACCATTCTCACCGACGACGCCCTGCGATCCCGACTGCGGGAGGCGGCCCGCAGCGAGGTTCGCAAGCGGTTTTCCACAGAATCGGTCATCAAGGATCTCGAAACGCTGTATCGCGAGCTTGGCATTCAGGTCCATTCAATCAGCGAGGACACTAGAGCTTGTGCGGCGTAATAGGACTGGTTTCTAGATCTCCCCTCGCTCGCGTCCCGCGCTCAGCGCTGGACGCATTGCGCCACAGAGGCCCGGACGGATCCGCGTCGGAATCGTTGCGCGTCGGTCCGGCTCACGTATGGCTCGGGCATACGCGGCTCTCGATCCTCGATCTTTCTCCCGCCGGCCGCCAGCCCATGCGCAGCCATGATGGGCGGTGGTGGGTGACCTTTAACGGAGAAATCTACAATCACCTGGAGCTCAGGAAGGAGCTTCACGTCGCATGGCGCGGGCATTCCGACACGGAAACGCTGGTCGAATGCCTGTCTGCCTGGGGTCTCGAGCGCACGCTACCGCGGCTAAACGGAATGTTTGCCTTCGGGGCGCTCGACGTGGTCGCCGCGAGGCTTTACCTGGTGCGCGACCCGTTCGGCGTGAAGCCGCTGTACTACTCGCTGGCGGATGACGGCGGTTTGGCGTTTTCTTCCGAAGTAAAGGCGCTGCTACCTCTCGCGAACAAGGCGCCGCAACTTCATCTCCAGGCCTTGCGGGCATTTCTGACCCTCAGGTTCGTTCCCTCGCCGAACACCCTGCTCGAGGGAATCAAGCGGCTGCCACCGGGCCACGTCCTCGTGAGGGAGCTCGAGACGGGGCAGCAAGATCTGCGCTGCTATACGCAATATCCATCGGAACGGTACCGCGGAACGCTCGACGACGCCGTAGAGACCTATTACGCGCTGCTATCGCGGGCAGTCAAGAGGCAGCTGCTTTCGGACGTGCCCCTTGGAATCTTTCTCTCAGGTGGAGTCGATTCCGGGCTGGTGGCTGCGCTCGCAGTGCAACAGGTTGGAAAGCTGCCGAGCTACACGGTCGGTTTTGGGGCGGACCACGCTGCGTGTGAACTGGCAGACGCGGCCGAAACCGCTGCTGTGCTGGGGCTTGAGCATCACCCCCTCACCGTCACGCCGAGCGAGCTGTGGAATGCGCTCGAAAACTGCGTTGCGGCCGTGGAGGAGCCCTTGGGGACTGTGTCGGTGCTGCCGATGTGGTACCTGGCTCAGCGCGCTCGCCGGGACGTGATCGTGGTTCTCACCGGGCAAGGCGCCGATGAACCTTGGGGAGGCTACCGGCGCTACCAGGGGGAGATCTGGCACGACCGTCTTCCCTTTCCGTCTTTGCTCGCGATGTTTCGCCCCCTCCTGCACCGCGTGCCCAAGGTGCCGGAATTCATCGAGCGCGCTGCCGCCTCCATCCCGATCGCCGATCGCGCGCAACGCTTTCAGCAGGCCTACGCGCTGTTTTCGCCCGACATGCGCAGTCAGCTTGCGGGATCGCCCGAGCCGGGCTGTGCCGCCGGCGCGATTCGCTATTGGCTGGACTGGCTCGGCTCAGCCGACGTTTCCGGCGTGGAAGCCATGATGGCGATCGATACCCGCATGGGGCTCGCCGATGACCTCCTCCTCTATGGAGACAAGATCTCGATGGCCCATTCCCTCGAGGCGCGCGTGCCGATGCTGGATATCGAACTGGTGAGATTTGTCGAATCCCTGCCCCCCGAGTTCCGCGTATCTCTGCGAGGCGGCAAGATTGCCCACAAGCTTGCCGCGACCCGGCATCTCGCGCGCGCGATCGTCAACCGTCCCAAGAAGGGGTTCCTGGTGCCGTTCGGAACGTGGGCCGCCACCCTTTGGAAAGACCAGATAGCCGATGTCCTGCTGAATCCCTCGGCGTCGCACTGGGCATGGCTTAACAGGCAGGCCATCCAGGGCCTCTGGCGGGAGCACGTGAGCGGCAGACGAGACAAGAGCCGTCAGCTGTTTGCGCTCACCTCGTTTTGTCTCTGGTCAAGCCAAACGGGCGTAGGGTGAAACTGAACTGCCTCCCCGCAGGAATTCGAGCAACTGACCGGCAACGACGTCAACGCCGTGCTTGGACTCGGCCGTGTGCTTCCCTGCGGAAGATAAGGCCTGCCAAAGCTGAGCGTCGCTGCGCAGTCGTCGCACCGCCGAGACAAAGTCTGCGGCCGATGGAGCCACCAGCGCGTTCGATCCCTCTCGTAGGTCGTAGTGGCTGTCCACGCCGATCACCGGCGTGCCGCATTGCCATGCGTCGCCGATCAAGCCCCAGCCCCCGAAGTGGTACGGCGAGATCACGGCGAGCGCATGCCCGATGTGTTCCATGGCCTCGGTTCTCGGCAATCGCTCGATGTGGCGAAAGCGCCCATCGGCCAACCAGCCCTGCAGTCTGTCGATGGCGCGCCTCGCCACCTTGTCGCCAACCGGCCCGACGATCAGCAGCTTGCTCTCTGGATCGTCGCGCAGCAAGCGCTCGCAGTACTCACCCAGGCGCTCGGCGCCCTTCCATCGGTACAGAGAGCCAACATGCACCACCGTGTCGAGAGCACGCGCCTCTCTTTTTTGTCCCGGGGATGCGGACCAGGGATGCGGCCACGCCAGGTAGTGCATACCTGCGCTTGCCTGCAGGTCCGGGATTTCCCGCGGATTCGAGAAGGCGACCGCTTTTACTTGACGTCGATACCAGGCCCGACGCGCGCTCGCGACGATCGGACGCAGGGGCTCGATGCCAAGGTACAGGCGCCGTTGCATGCTGGTTGAATCGAGCCAGGCCTCGGCGTGCAGCAGGATCGGCGCGCCGCAGCGCCGTGCGATGCGCCGCGCGTGCCGGACATTTGGCTGCAGAGCGCAAAAAATGACATCCGGCTTGAAGTCTGCGGCCCACGCGACGGCGGCATCGTCAACCTGTCCAGGCGCCAGCAATCCGGGTACACGGAAAATCTCGAGATTGGGCAAGCGCTGGAGGCCTGCTCCCGACCGAGTGGCCCTCAGGATGTCGTTTTCCCCCGCAACCACACGACACTCGACAAGCCCTGCGGCGGTGAGGTGTTGCCACGTCACCGCCATCTCGTTGATCTCGGGAGCGAATGCCGGATAGATGGCCACTACTTTCACACTGAACTCTCTCTAGGCGCGGATGCGCTGCGAGTATACAAGACCTGTCGCCGGAAGCAGACGGTATGTCTCGCCGAGTAAAGGAAGGCGTAGCTGTCGAGCTACAAATTCCGGACGCGCCGATAAGTTCGGGGCTGCAGCCTCAAGAGATCTGGCCCACCCGAGCTATTGTTTGTCTCACTCGTGTAACACATGCATATCGTAGGCTTGGAGGAGGGCACCGGGAAATCACTTCGCCGGGCACTCGCAACACGCGCCGATGGTGAGGCATGAATATCTGGCTTGAAATCTCCAACTCCCCGCACATCAATATGTTCTCCGGGATGCTCGAGGATCTCGCCCGTGCGCATGAATTCATCGTCACCGCGCGGCCGCTGGCGAACACGGTTCAACTGCTCAAGCTCCACAGGATCAAGCACACGGTGGTTGGGAAGCACTACGGCGCCGGACGTCTGGCCAAGGTCTGCGGCTACCCGATGCGCATAGGTCAGCTGTGGAATTTCTTGAAGGACAAAAAGATAGATGTAGCGGTTTCCCAGAGTTCCTTTCATTCCCCCGTCGTGGCGCGGCTCCTCGGCGTGCGCTCCATCTATATGAACGACAACGAACACGCCCTGGGCAATATTCCGGCCTTTCTCGCCGCCTCCACGATTCTGGTACCGGAGTGCCTGTCGCTGGAAAACATGCGCAGACAATTCGCCGCCCCCCGCAAGGTGCGTCGCTACCCCGGCGTAAAGGAGGGCATCTATCTTCACCGCATGGAGCAGGTCTTGGGTCAATCGCACAAACTGCGCAACAGCAAGCTCCGGCGCTCCATTTACGTGCGCCCAGAACCCTGGACGGCGCAGTACTACAACGGAGCCGTCAACTTTCTCGACGGTCTGCTGCTGGGCCTGAAGAGCGAAGCCAGGGTCACGGTGCTGCCGCGCGACCAGGAACAGGCGAAGCACTACGGTGAGCCCCGCTTCGAGGGAATCCACGTCGTCGCTGGCGCGCTCGACATCGCGGAGATCGCTCCCGACTGCGACCTTTTCATCGGTGCGGGCGGAACGATGACGCGCGAAATGGCGGTACTCGGCATTCCGACGATTTCGGTTTACCAGGAGAAGCTGCTCGACGTAGACCGCTATCTGATGGCACGCGACGCGCTTCTCCACCGGCCGCGACTGACCGCAATCGAGGCGCTCCGCTATCTCGAGCAATCCACGCGGCGTGCGCCCAACCGGGAGCTTCTGCAGAAGGGCCGCTTGGCCTGCGACATGATCAAGTCGGCGATCGTGAATGGCTAATATCGGCGTGATATCCAAGAGCAAGACGGTGCAGCAGGTGATCGAAAGGGTGAGCGACGCGTTGGGCCTGATCCATCGCGGTCGGCTATATCTGAACATGAGGGACATGCTTCGTGTTTTCGCACGCAAGGTCGCATCCGCGCCAGAAACGACTGCGGGTATGCGCTGATCCGCAGTTCGGGAGAGGCGCCGTGCCTTCTGTAGTCGATACGTACGAACTGTCCCCGATGCAGGCGGGGATGCTGTTTCACGGCCTCAGCGGAGGGGCTGCCGGCGCTTACATCGAGCAGGTGGTCGCGACGCTGCACGAGCCGCTGGACGAAGCGCAGTTCATTCGCGCCTGGGAGCGGGTCGCCGAGCGGCATCCGGTTCTGCGCAGCCGTTTTCGCTGGGAAGGCGTCGCGCAACCCGTGCAGGACGTGATCGAGCGCGTTCAGATCCCAGTGGAGCGGCTCGATTGGCGCACTCTCGCGGAGGCCGAGCGCCAGCAACGGTTTCAGGCGCTTCTGGACCGCGAACGCACGCGCGGCTTCGAGCTCGATCAAGCACCGCTCATGCGCCTGGTGTTAGTGCGCGCGGCAGAGCGCGAGCATTGGGTGCTGTGGACGACTCATCACGGTTTTCTCGACGGGCGCTCGAGGTTTCTGCTTTGGCAGGAGGTATTTACATTCTATGAGGCCTTCTTGCGCGACGGGGACGCCGATCTCCCCCTGCCTCGCCCGTATCGCGACTACATCGAGTGGCTGCGAAAATTCGATTACGCCTCCGCCAAAACCTACTGGCAAGGCGTGCTTTCGGGTTATCGCGCGCCTACTCCCCTGGTGGTGGATCGCTACGCAGAGCACGTCAAAGAAGACGTCTGTGGATCTCACGAGGCCCGTTTGTCGGCTGCGCTCACCTCCGCTCTCAGAAAGCGTGCGCGCGAGGCGTCGGTAACCCTCAACGTGCTGTTGCAGGGCGCCTGGGCTCTGCTTTTGCATCGCTACTGCGGCGAATCAGACATTGTTTTCGGCATTACCCGCGCCTGTCGCGGGTCGTCTCTTGGCGGTGCCGGGGACATGGTCGGCCTGCTCATCAATACGCTGCCGATACGCATGCGCATTGATCCTGAATCTGACCTCGTGAGCTGGCTGCGGCAACTGCGCGCTCAGCAGGTGGCGCTGCGCGACTACGAGCGCACCCCGCTGGTCAGCGTCCAGGGCTGGAGCGAGCTGCCCCGAGGCATGCCGCTGTTCGAGAGCATCCTGGTGTTCGATAGCCATACGCTCGATGCGCAGCTGCGCGCTTTGGGCGGGGCCTGGAGCGAGCGCCGCTTTCGAGGTCTCGGCCATACCCACTATCCATTGACGCTCGTCGCCTATGGCGACCACGACCTTCTGCTGCAGCTCGAATACTCGCGGCAGCGCTTCGCCGACGACGTCGCCGCACGCATGCTGGGCCATCTGCGCACGCTGCTCGAGGCGATGGCCGCTCGTCCTCAGGCCAGGCTGAAGGACCTGCCGCTTTTGCCCGAAGCGGAGCGCCATCAACTCGTTGCGCTCTGGAATCAGACTTCGGTGGCTTATCCCGCGGCGCGGTGCGTGCACGAGCTGGTCGAGGAACAGGCTCGGATTCGGCCGGAGGCGCTCGCGGCGGAAGGCGGCGGGCGAAGGATGACCTACCGGGAGCTCGACGAGCGCGCGGAAGCATTGGCCGAGCAACTGCGCATGCTGGGTGTGCATTCGAGTTCCCTGGTCGGCGTCTTGCTCGAGCGCTCGATCGAGATGCTCGTCGCCATTCTGGGCGTGTGGAAAGCAGGCGCGGCTTATGTGCCCATCGATCCGGAGTATCCCGCCGAACGCATCCGCTTCATGCTGGAGGATACGAAGGCGGTCGCGACACTGACCCGGAAGCATCTTGCCGGGACCTTGGCGGCCTTGGATGCGCCGATTCTGCACGTGGACGCGCCGCCGGGGAGCGTCGAAGGAAGCGCCGGGCGCCGCCTCGAGCGCCGCCCCATGTCTCCGCAACAACTTGCCTATGTGATTTACACCTCGGGCTCGACTGGCCATCCGAAGGGGGTGCCGATCGAGCACGCGAGCCTGTTCAACCTGATTTGCTGGCATCAGCAGGCTTACGACGTCAAGCCGGACGATCGCGCCACGCAGATCGCCGGACCAGCCTTTGACGGCTCGGTATGGGAGGTGTGGCCGTACCTCACCGCGGGCGCCAGCGTGCATATTCCCGATGACTCCACGCGCCTGGATGCCGGGCTGATGGTGCGCTGGCTGGCAGAGCGGCAAATTACCCTGAGCTTTCTGCCCACGCCGCTCGCGGAGGCAGTGTTGCGAGAGAACTGGCCCGAGACTGCGGCGCTGCGCGCCCTGCTCACTGGCGGTGACAGGCTCAACCAGCGGCCCGCGCGCAAGCTGCCGTTCCGGCTGGTCAATCATTACGGTCCGACCGAGAACACGGTGGTGAGCACGTGCGCTGAGGTGGCAGCCGAAGGCGCGCGAAGCGCTGCACCGCCCATAGGCCGACCGCTTCCCAACACCCGCGCATACGTGCTGGATCGTCACTTGCAGCCGGTGCCGATCGGGGTGCCAGGCGAGCTGCTCCTGGGCGGAGCGCAGTTGAGTTCGGGCTATTGGAATCGCGCGGATCTCACCGCGGAAAAGTTCATTGCCGATCCGTTTGACCCGAAACCCGGAGCCCGGCTGTACAAGACCGGCGATCTCGTGCGCTGGCTGCCAGAAGGCGATATCGAGTTTCTCGGGCGCATCGACTATCAGGTGAAGCTGCGCGGCTTTCGCATCGAGCCGGGGGAGATCGAAGCATGCATCATCCGGCACGCTGCTGTGCGCGAAGCGGTGGTCATCGCGCGCGAGGACACCCCGGGCGACAAGCGCCTGGTCGCCTACCTGGTGAGCGCGAGTCCGCCTGCCGACTTGGCGGATCAGCTGCGCGCGCTGATCCGCGCCGCCATGCCCGAATACATGGTTCCGGCAGCTTTCGTTCTGTTGGATGCCTTTCCGCTCTCCCCTAACGGCAAGGTGGATCGCAAGGCGCTGCCGGCGCCCGAAGCCGCGGCCTACGCCGGCCGTGGCTTCGAGGCGCCGCTCGGCGACATTGAGAGCGCGCTGGCGCAAATCTGGTGCGACGTGCTCAAGCTCGATCGCATCGGCCGCCACGACCAGTTCTTCGATCTCGGCGGGAATTCTCTGATGGCCATGCAGGTGGTGTCCCGCGTGCGGCAGAGGCTCGTCACCGAGCTGCCCCTGCGCGAGCTCTTCGCCGCTCCGACCGTCGCGCGCCTGGCGGCGCGCATCGAGGTGCTCCGCGCGCAGCCCGGGTCGGCGCCCGCCTTCGACGCGCTCACTTGGCTGGCGAGCTCCGGCCAGTCGCCCGGGGTAACCGGAAACAGGGAGCAGACCGAGCTGTGACGATAGCGCCCCTGCTTGCAGAGCTGCGCAACCGCGACATTCAGGTCTGGGCCGACGGCGAGCGGCTGCAGTGCAATGCCCCAGCGGGCGCGCTGACGCCCGAGTTGCGCGAGCAGCTGCTGCAGCGCAGGAGCGAGATCCTGGAATTCCTGCGCGGACCGGCGGAGCTCTCGTTCTCGCAGGAGCGGCTCTGGTTCCTGGACCAGATCGAGCCGGGAGGCGCAGCCTATGTCGTGGCACTGGCGCTCGAGATGCGAGGCGCGCTCGATGTGCCGGCGCTCGAGCGCGCCCTAGGGGCGCTCGTCAGCCGCCACGAGTCGCTGCGCACGGTGTTTGCGAACGTCGAGGGAAAGCCGCTGCAGGTGGTTTTAGAGCCGGCGCCGTGGGCGCTGCCAGTCGCGGAAGTGAGCGGTGAGGCCGACGCACGCGAGCGGCTGCGCGAGGAAACGTCGCGCGGCTTCGACCTGGCGCGCGGTCCGCTGTTCCGCGCGCAGCTTTACCGGCTCGCGGCGGACGTGCACGTGCTGACGCTGGCGATGCATCACATTATTTCGGACGGCTGGTCGCTGGGCATCCTGACCCGGGAGTTGGGCGAGTTGTACGGGTGCCTTTCGCGCGGAGAGCCGGCCATGCTGCCGGCGCTTCCGCTCCGGTACCGCGACTTCGCGCGCTGGCAGCGCAGTTGGCTGCAAGGCGAAACGTTGGAGGCCCAGCTCTCGCACTGGCGCGCGCGCCTGGCGGGGGTCCCTCAAGTGCTCGAGCTGCCTACCGATCGGCCGCGAGCGCCAGTGAGGAGCCAACGCGGTAAAATCTACACCTTCACGCTGCCCCTCGAGCTGGCCGACGCGCTGCGTGGGCTTGCGCGACGCGAAGGAGCGACTCTCTTCATGACGCTCCTCGCCGGCTTCACGCTGCTGCTTTCGCGTCACAGCGGCCAGCAAGATATCCTGGTGGGTACGCCGGTCGCCAACCGCAGCCGCGCCGAGATCGAGGACGTAGTCGGCTGTTTCGTCAATACGCTGGTGCTGCGCGCCGATCTGTCGGGCGATCCCTCGGCAAGCGGGTTTCTCGCCCGCTTGCGCGAAGTGTGCCTGGATGCCTTCGCGCACCAGGACCTGCCCTTCGAGCGGCTGGTAGAGGAGTTGCGGCCCGAGCGCGACCTGAGCCGGAATCCCCTGTTCCAGGTGATGTTCGCTTTGCAGAACGCGCCGCAGCGACCGCTCGAGCTGCCAGGGATCACGCTAAGGCCGCTCGACATAGACCGCAGCGCGGCGCAGGTCGACCTCACGCTGCACGTGTGGGAGACCGCCGAGGGGCTCAGCGGGAGCTTCGAATACACGAGCGAGCTGTTCGAGGAGTCGACCATCGCGCGCATGGCCACCCATTGGCGCTTGCTCCTTGAAGGGATGATCGCATCGCCCGAGCGCTGCGTGTGGGAGCTGCCGCTGTTGGGCGAAGCCGAGCGGCGTCAAGTTCTGACGGAGTGGAACCAAACTGCGGTGGAGTACCAGCGCGATTCATGTGTCCACGAACTGTTCGAGGCGCAGGCGAAACGCACTCCGCAGGCGATAGCGGTCAGATTCGAAGGCAGGCGCCTGACTTACCAGGAATTGGATCGCCGCTCCAATCAGCTCGCCCATCATTTGCGCAAACTGGGCGTAGGTCCCGAGGTGCTGGTCGGTATTTGCGTGGAACGCTCCCTGGAGATGGTCGTCGGCTTGTTGGGCATTCTCAAGGCGGGAGGTGCCTATGTGCCGATCGATCCAAGCTACCCGGCAGCGCGCCAAGCCTTCATGCTCCAGGACAGCCAGGCCAGGGTGCTGCTTACCCAAGCGCGCCTGCTACCGCACATTCCGAGCCACGGCGCCACCACCGTGTGCCTGGACGCCGACTGGCACAGGCTCGCGCATTTGTCCACGCGCTCCCCGCCTGGCCTCGCCGACCCTACACACCTCGCCTACGTCATCTACACCTCCGGATCCACGGGACAGCCAAAGGGTGTGTGCATCGCGCACCGAGGTCTGGTCAATTACCTGAGCTGGGCCATAAGCGCTTACAAGGTGGCCGAGGGCACAGGCGCCCCGGTGCATTCGTCCCTCGCCTTCGACCTGACCGTCACGAGCATTTTCACACCCCTCCTGGTCGGTCGCGCAATCGAGCTGCTTTCCGACGATCCGGGTGCCGAGGCGCTCGCCAGCGCGCTGCGGACAGCGGCCGGATACAGCCTGGTCAAGCTCACCCCTGCACACCTGCAGGCTTTGCAGCTGCACCTGCGGCCAGAGCAAGTGGCGCAGCGGACCCGAACGTTCGTCATCGGCGGTGAGCAACTGCGGGCCGAGGCCATAGCGTTCTGGCGCCAGCACGCGCCGCGCACCTTGCTCGTCAATGAATACGGGCCCACAGAAACCGTAGTGGGATGCTGCGTGTACACGGTGACGCCAGAGACTCGTACCCACGGACCGATCCCCATCGGCCGACCCATCGCCAACACACGCTTGTACATCCTAGACCGATTCCTGCAGCCAGTACCGATCGGGGTGACGGGGGAACTCTGCATCGGCGGGGATGGCGTCGCGCGCGGTTACCTGAATCGATCGGAGCTGACGAAGGAGCGATTCATCGCCGATCCCTTCAGCCCGGGATCGGGGACGCGCCTGTATAGGACCGGCGATTTCGCACGCTATATGCCTGACGGCAATATCGAGTTCCTCGGGCGACGCGACGATCAGGTCAAAGTCAGCGGCTTTCGCATCGAGCTGGGGGAGATCGAAGCGGTGCTCGGCCGGCTCCCCCAGGTGCAAGAGGCGGTCGTGGCGCTGCGCGAGGACGATCCGGGCGAGCGCCGCCTCGTGGCGTATGTGGTTCTCAGGCCGGGACAGGCCGATGCGCCGCACGAGTTGCGCGGCCTCCTGAGGCAGCACCTGCCGGATCACATGCTGCCGTCCGCAGTCGTCACCTTGGACAGGCTGCCACTGACCCACAACGGCAAAGTGGACCGGGCGGCTCTGCCGGCACCGGATTTCGAGCATCAGCTCAAAGAAGCGTTCGTCCCAGCGCGCACCGAGTGGGAGCTGAGGCTGGCGCATATTTGGCGCGAGCTTCTACGCATCGAAAGGGTCGGCGTAGACGATAATTTTTTCGCCCTGGGCGGCAATTCTCTGATGATCGTCAGGCTGATCAGCCAAGTGAGCCAAAGGCATCAGCTGAGTCTCCGCGTGGTGGATTTCTTTCGGAATCCGACTGTGGGGCAGCTGGCGAGGTTGATCGATGCGCACCAACCGAGGGGTAAGCGACAGCCCACGGTGGTTCAACTGCAGAAAGGACAGGCTAAGCGTCCTGTATATTTCATCTACGCCGGGCCGGACGAGTTCCGCCTCGCGAAGCTGATGGGCGACAGGCACGCGGTATTCGGCGTCGAGGCGCCGTGGCCCCTGGCGTGGCGTGACGCTGTGGCTGGCAACCGCAAGTCCGGCTTTCCAACCATGGAGCAACTAGTTGCTCCCTATGTGGCGGCGCTGAGCGCGCATACGGGCGCTTCCCCCTGCGTCCTGGCGGGACATTCCTTTGCCGGGCTCATGGCCTTCGAGGCGGCCCATCAATTCCAGCGGCAAGGCGGCAACGTGGAAATGGTGATGCTGCTCGATGCGTGGGCCACGCCTCCGATTCCCCATCGGGTCGCGTGGTATCAATGGCGACAAAACTGGAAGCAAGCGCCGAACGGTTCCCGCCTGAGGAGCTTCTGGCGCATAGCGCGGTGGCTGCTCGGACAGGAAAAGTACAGGGTATGGTCGTTCTTCAATCTTCTGCGGCTGGATCCCGAGGAGCTTACCGCCGTTCTCGACGAGGAGGGTGTGCCCCTGCCCGGGGGAATGCTCGGCCGGGTGTATAAAAGGATCGGCGATTCTTACCGGCCGTGCCGCCTGGACAGCCGGGGCGTGCTTTTTCGTACCGACCAGATCAATGGCGATGCCGTTCTGCGCGACGACGACAGCCAGGGCTGGAACAACCTTTTCACCCGAGGACTGGAGATCATTCCGATGATCGGGGATCATCTTTCGATGATCCGCTCGCACCATTCGACGCTGGCGCGAGAGATAACTGAAGTGCTGAAGCGACATTGAGCGAAGCACGACAATCAGGCCGGGGCAATTACATCCGTGGGCCGTCCGGACAAATGAGCTGAACGACGCCACCGCAGTCGTGTAGCCACGATCCTGCTGATACGCGCGCAGTTCGCCGCTGATGTAAAAAAGATCTTCAAGATGGACGCGCGTGGATTCTCCTCGCGAGCAATCCTCGATCCGTTAAATTTGACCGCTCTGGGTTTCCAAGTCGTTGGTTTTATCCGGTAGTAGCGTGCCGAGTATTCCTGCACACGCGCGCTACACAAATTCCGCACGCTCCTCTGACATTTTCTGACGCGGCGTGAAGCGCATCATCTGAGCCGCAGCGGATGCCTTGTAGTTTGACGACTACGAATTTGTAGTCCGATAACTACGAGGCGTCATGAAAGCACTACTACGAGCCGGACTTACCGCAGCGACGATCGGTTTGGCGATTTCATCCGCGCACGCCCTACCGGTCTGCGCACCGATGGACTTCGACGGCGACTGCAAGTCGGACGTCCTGTGGCGCAATAGCGCGACGGGCGAAGACTACCTCTGGCTGATGAACGGGCGAACGATCGCCACGGGAGGCTATCTCAGAACGGTGGGCGATCCGGCCTGGCAGATAGTGGGGACCGGGGACTTCGACGGCGACGGCAAGGCCGACATCCTGTGGCGCAACGCCGTGACGGGCCAGAATTACATCTACCTGATGAACGGATTGACCATTGCTTCGGAGGGCTCCGTCAACGTTGTGGATCCGGTCTCGGGCTGGCAGGTGCAGGGGATCGGCGACTTCGACGGCGACGGCAGGGACGACGTCCTGTGGCGCAACCTCGCGACGGGCGAGAACTACATCTGGCTGATGAACGGGTGGACCATTGCCTCGGGAGGCCTTATCAGAACGGTTGCCGATCAGGCCTGGCAGGTCAAGGGGATCGGCGACTTCGACGGCGACGGCAAAGCCGACATCCTGTGGCGCAACTCCTCGACTGGCGAGAATTACCTCTACGCGATGAACGGCTTGACCATCGCCTCGGAAGGCTATCTCAGAACGGTTGCCGATCTGGCCTGGCAGGTAAAGGGCATCGGCGACTTCAACGGCGACCACAAGGCCGACATCCTGTGGCGCAACTCCTCGACTGGCGAGAATTACCTCTACGTGATGAACGGGTTGAGCATCGCCTCGGAGGGCTATCTCAGAACGGTTGCCGATCAGGCCTGGCAGGTGAAAGGGATCGGCGACTTCGACGGCGACGGCAAGGCCGACATCCTGTGGCGCAACACCGTGACGGGCGAAGACTACGCGTACTTCATGAACGGCCCGGCGATCGCTTCTGAAGGGTTCCTTAACACGGTTGCCGATCAGTACTGGATGCCGAAGTCCGCGACGACCCTGGCGGACGTGACCGGCTGGGATACCGTCGCTCCCTCGACGCCGGCAGGCCTGACCGCATCGGCTGTCTCTTCCTCGCGGATTAACCTCAGCTGGCTCGCTGCAACCGACAACGTCGGCGTGATCCGATACGGCGTTTATCGGAATGGCGTTCAAATCGACATTGTTGCCGGGACAAGCTATGCCAACACGGGACTCGCGGCGGCAACGACGTACAGCTACACGGTCTTAGCCTACGATACTTCGTGGATCGCGTCGGCCCAGAGCAGCGCCGTAAGCGCCACCACCAAAGCGCTGGCTGACACCCAACCCCCGAGCAGCCCGACGAATTTGGCCGCAACCGCGGTTTCATCTTCGCAAATCGATCTTTCGTGGAGCCCCGCCACCGACAACGTCGGAGTGACCGGCTACCGCGTGTATCGCAACGGCACGTTGGCGGCTTCTCCCACCGGCACCTCTGTCTCGATCACCGGCCTTTCAGCAGGCACGACCTACTCCTTCACCGTCGCGGCCGTCGACGCGGCGGGCAACACCTCGGCGCTGTCCGCTCCTTTGTCTGCGACGACCGCAGCTTCTTCCGACACTACCGCGCCCACGACGCCCACCGGCCTTGCCGCTTCCGCGCTCACGGCAACCTCGCTAACTCTCTCGTGGAGCCCTGCCACCGACAATGTCGGGGTGACCGGCTACCGGGTGTATCGCAACGGCACGCTGGCGGCATCTCCCGGCGGTACGTCTGCCTCGATCACCGGGCTTTTGGCAAGCACGCTGTACTCCTTCACCGTCTCGGCCTTCGACGCCGCAGGCAATGTCTCAGCGCTGTCTGCGCCCCGGTCAGTGACGACGCTGCCGCTGCCGCTTCCCGACACCACTGCGCCCACGGTGCCGACCGGCCTTGCCGCTTCCGCGGTCACCTCGACGTCCTTGACGCTCTCGTGGAACGCCTCCATCGACAATATCGGAGTGGCCGGCTACGCGGTGTATCGCGACGGCACGCTGGCGGCTTCTCCCGGCGGCACGTCCGCCTCGATCACCGGGCTTTCGGCAAGCACGACATACTCCTTCATCGTCTCGGCCTTCGACGCAGCGGGCAATGTCTCGGCGCTGTCCGCTCCCTTGTCCGTGACGACCCCGGTGTCGGCGCTGCCTCAGATCATGTGGTCCGCCCATATGTTGGCGGGCAACCTGAGCGAGTGGGACGAGAAGGTAAACAGCGGCAGCGCGGACACCACCGTGGTCACCCCCGCGAGCGTGGGCATTCCGCCCAGGAGCGGCAGCTACGT
>Ga0209378_1000686_pt1 | contig 24676 bp, 29 predicted proteins | sample GraSoiAngelo_156_FD_186170 | JGI IMG/M metagenome (GOLD analysis project Ga0209378, IMG submission 186170) | Grasslands soil microbial communities from the Angelo Coastal Reserve, California, USA - 14_1009_13_40cm (SPAdes) (version 2) | ecosystem: Environmental > Terrestrial > Soil > Grasslands ...
GAAGTCTCCCACGATCCGCGCCATGGAGAGATCGATCGTGTCCGCGAGATAGTCGAACTCGACGCTCACGCGGTCGCTCTTCCCGGTGGTGACGCGCCATGTGTCCTTGTCCGCGCGATCCCAGAAGAGCGGCTGCCCGCCCGCGGCCGTCGCCGCGAAGTGCCGTACGTATCGCGCGTAGTTCTGGATCTCGTAGTTGCCAGGACTCCACGCCGGTAGCGACACGTACAACGTGTCCTTACCGCGCGTGGGAAATTCGGCGCGCACGTGAAACAACCGGGTCGCCGGTGCCGGCACGGAGACCTCATACTTGACCGGTGCGGTTTGGGCGGGAGCGGGGGCGGGGGCGGCGGCAGACAGCGGGACGGCGATGAGCAACATGAGCGCGTGACGCACGAGCGACTCCGGGATCGAAGTGGATGCTGTGACTACCCCGCGCAAAACGAAGCGGCCCAGACGGTTAGTCCGGGCCGCTCGAAACGGCAATGGCTTGGGCATTCGTTCAGGGCGTGACGCGCTCGCTCGCCTCGGCCACCATCGCCCGCAACTCCTTGCTGGGCTTGAAGACAGGCACCGGACGCGCCGCGACTTCGACCGGGTCGCCCGTGCGCGGATTGCGCGCCATCCGAGTCTTGCGCTGACGGATCTTGAACGTGCCAAATCCGCGAATTTCAATGTTATGCTGCTCTGCGAGTGCGGCCTTGACTGCGTCGAGAAATGAATCCACGACGCGGGCGCAGTCCTTTTTGGAAATCAGGGGACCGGCGGTGCGAGCGATTTGTGCGGTGACCTTTTCGACGAGGTCGGCCTTCGTCATCCGTCCCCCTTGAAGGGCCCAAGGGCTGTCAAGACGAGGGGCCAACATACGGGCTTACCTATTGTGTGTCAAGAGCTTGGAGAAACTGTTCGAAGTGGCCCTGAGCGTCGTGCGGTCCCGGCGAAGCCTCGGGATGGTATTGCACAGCGAAGATCGGGTATTCGCGATGCCTGACGCCTTCAACCGTGTGGTCGTTCAGGTTAAGGTGGGTGACCTCGAGCGCCTTGGCGCCCGGAACGCCACCCGTGTCCCCACGGACGGCGAAGCCATGGTTCTGTGACGTTATAAGTACTTGACCTGTCGCGAGATCCCGGACGGGGTGGTTTCCGCCCCGGTGGCCGTAGGGCAGCTTGACCGTGTCCCCCCCGAGCGCCAGGCCGAGCAGTTGGTGACCGAGGCAGATCCCGAAGATCGGGAGCGAGCCGTCGGCCAGCTCGCGCAGGGTCGCGATGGCGTATTCCACCGCGGCAGGATCCCCGGGACCGTTCGACAGGAAGAGTCCGTCCGGGGCGAGCTCACGGATCCGCGCGGCGGAGGTGGCGGCCGGCACCACGGTGACCCGACAACCGTTGCGGACGAACAGCCGAAGGATGTTTCGCTTCATGCCGTAGTCGTACGCGACGATGTGGCGGCGCGCGTCGGCGGGGCCCTCGACATACTCAGCGCCGATCGTCGCATCGGACGCGAGGTCGAGGCCGTCCATCGACGGGCTCGCGGCCAATGCCGCGCGCACCGCATCACTTGGCTCTTCGCCTGCGGCTACCGCGCCACGCATCGCCCCCTTCGAGCGGATGTGCCGCGTGAGCTGGCGTGTGTCGACATCGGCGACGATCGGCACGTGCGCCGCGCCCAGCCAGTCCGACAGAGTGCCGGTGGCCCGCCAGTTCGACGGCTTGCCCGAGAGCTCGCGCACCACCACACCCGCGACCCGCGGCCGATCGGACTCGATGTCGTCCGGATTGACGCCGTAGTTCCCGATCATCGGTGCCGTCATCACAACGATCTGACCGAGATACGAGGGGTCGGTGAAGACCTCCTGGTAGCCGGACAAGTTCGTGGTGAAGACGACTTCGGCATACGTGGGCTCGAACTCGATCGGCGCGGTGCCGGGAAACCAGGCTCCGTCCTCGAGCAGCACGTAGGCCGGACGACGGTCAGCGATGGGTCGGCCGGCTCTGGTTGGAGGGTGGGGGGGGCGGCGTACTCGGCTGCACCGGGCTCGTCGGGAGCGGCAGCGGCGTCGGCTGCACCGGAGCCGGGGCCGGAACGCCGCCTTCGAGCACCGAGCGCGGTGAGGCGCTCCGGGACGACAGTACCGCGAGGATGAGCGAGATGAAGAGGAATACGCCGGCGCACCACCAGGTGATCTTCGTGAGCAGGGTGGTGGCCTGACGGCCTCCCATGAACTGCTCGGTGCCAGCACCTCCGCCCAGCGAGGCCAGGCCCCCGCCCTGGCCCGCCTGCAGCAGGACCGCGGCGATCAGGATGAGCGCGTCGAGAGCGAGGAGAAACAGCAGGGCGCTGTACATCGGCGGGGATAATACCTACGGGGCGGAGGTCTGCACAAGTTGCGCCCAGCCTTCGGGATCGAGCGACGCCCCGCCGACCAGCACGCCGTCGAGCTCCGGCTCGGCCAAGAGCTCGGCGCAGTTCTTCAGATTGACGCTCCCACCGTACAGGACGCGGGGCTGAGCGGCTCCTCCCCCTAGGCGCGAGGCGAGCCAGGCGCGGATCTCGCGATGCACGGCGCTGGCGTCTGCCGGCGTCGCGTTACGGCCCGTTCCGATCGCCCACACCGGCTCGTATGCGACCACCAGGCGCGACAACGGTGTGCCCTCCGTCCCGCCGATCGCGGCGGCGAGCTGGCGCATCACGACCGTGAGGGTGTGTCCCGCGTCCCGTTCGACGAGCGTTTCTCCCACGCACAAGATCGGCACCAGCCCGGCCGCCAGCGCCGCCGCGACCTTGCGTCGGGTGTCCGCGTCGGTCTCGCCAAACACGTGGCGACGCTCGGAATGCCCGATCAACGTGGCGCGGGCCCCGGCCTGGAGCGCGAGCGGCGCCGAGACCGCCCCGGTATACGCGCCCTTCGGCTCCCAATAGATGTCCTGCACGCCGACCTGGAGATCGGCGCGCTCGCGCGTGGCCTGGGCCGCGGCCTCGATCGAGACGGCCGGGGGAAAGAACCACACGTCCCGGTCCTCGCGGCGGTTGTAACGGGAGCGAAAGGCCTTGAGATAGGCCCGGGCCTCCTCCGGGCCGAGGTGCATTTTCCAGTTGGCCGCGAAGAGCAGCCGCCTCACGCATCCTCGAGGGCGGCGACCCCGGGGAGCGTCTTTCCTTCCAGGAGCTCGAGCGCGGCCCCGCCGCCGGTGGAGACGTGCGTGAGCTTGTCCTCGAGCCCGGCCACCGCCGCCGCCGAATCGCCGCCGCCGACGACCGTGGTCGCTCCGCGCTTCCCCGCCTCGATCATGGCCTCGGCGATCGCACGCGTACCCTCGTCGAACGGGGGAGTCTCGAACACACCCATTGGACCGTTCCAGAAGACTGTTTTCGCCTGCACGATGTGCGAGCGGAAATCGAGTCGCGTGGCGCGGTCGATGTCGAACGCGGCGCAGTCGGCGGGAATCTGATCGCTCGGCACTTCCCGGCGCTCGGCGCCGCGGGCCAGGCTCGGCGCCACCACCGCGCCGCGCGGGAGGACGAGCTTGGCGCCGGCTTGGGCGATGAGCTCCTTGGCGAGGTCTTCCTTGTCGCGCTCGACCAGGGAGCCGCCGACCTGGAATCCGAGCGCGAGGAAGAACGTGTTCGCCATGGCGCCGCCCACGAGGATCTCGTCGACCTTGGGGAGCAGGGCGTGGATCACGTCGATCTTGCCCGAGATCTTGGCGCCGCCGAGTACGGCGACGAACGGTCGCTTGGCGTGCTCGAGCGCGTCGCCGAGGTAGCGCAACTCCTTCTCCATGAGAAAGCCACTGACCGCCGGCCGGAGCAACCGGGCGACGGCTTCCGTGGAGGCGTGCGCCCGGTGCGCGGCGCCGAACGCGTCATCAACGTAGAAATCCCCCAGCGCGGCGAGCAGCTGCGCGAACGCGGGGTCGTTCGCTTCCTCGCCGGGCCAGAAGCGGGTGTTCTCGACGAGCGCCACGCCGCCCCGCGGCAGGCGGCGCGTGGCCGCGACGCCCGTGGCGGGGTCCGGAATGAATTCCACGGGCGTGCCGAGGATACGCTCGACGTCGCGCAGGATCTGCTTGAGCGAGGCCTTCGGGTCCGGGCCCTTGGGGCGGCCCAGGTGCGACAACAGGACGACGCGCGCGCCCTTCTCACGCAGGTAACGGATGGTGGAGACGGCGGCGCGGATGCGCCTCTCGTCGACCACCGCACCGTCTCTGAGCGGGACGTTGAAGTCCACGCGGACCAGCGCGCGCTGACCGTCCAGAGCCGCCGGCGGCAGGTCGCGCAGGCTGCGCTTGCTCACTTGCCCGCGATATACGCGAGCAGATCGACGCAGCGCGCTGAGTAGCCCATCTCGTTGTCGTACCACGACGACACGTGCAGGAACGTGCCGTCGATCACGTTGGTCGAGAGACTGTCCACCACGCTCGAGTAGAGGTTGCCGATGTAGTCGACCGAGACGAGCGGCTCGTCGCTCACCTCGAGGATGCCTTTCAATGTGTCGCACGCAGCCTGCTTGAACGCCGCGTTCACTTCGTCGGTGCTGGTCGGCTTCTCGACTTCGGCCGTCAGCTCGACGATCGATACGTCGGGGGTGGGCACGCGCAGCGAGATCCCGTCGATCTTTCCCTTTACCTCCGGGATGACGAGACCGGTCGCCTTGGCGGCCCCGGTCGTCGTCGGGATGATGCTCAAGGCGGCGGCCCGGGCGCGTCGCAGGTCCTTGTGCGGCAGGTCGAGGATCTGCTGGTCGTTCGTGTAGCTGTGGATGGTCGTCATGAACCCGTGCTTGAAGCCCCAGCGGTCCAGGACCACCTTCACCACGGGGACCAGACAGTTGGTCGTGCACGACGCGTTGGAGAGCACGGTGTGCTTGGCCGGGTCGTACTTCCGGTGGTTCACGCCCATCACGATCGTGATATCCTCCCCCTTCGCGGGGGCGGAGATCACCACTTTCTTGGCCCCGGCGGCGAGGTGCTTGTCCGCGTCGGGGCGATTGGTGAACCGACCGGTGCTCTCGAGCACCAGGTCCACGCCCAACGCCTTCCACGGCAGCTTTTCCGGCTCCTTGATGGCCGAGACCTTGATCGGCTTGCCGTTCACGACCAGGGCGTCGTCGCGCGCCTCGACCGTCCCCGGGAATCGGCCGTGCACGGAGTCGTATTTGAGCAGGTGCGCGAGCGTCTTGGTGTCGGTGATGTCGTTCACCGCGACGAACTCCAGGGCCTGTTGCTTCATGAGCACGGCGGCCCGTAGCACGTTCCGGCCGATCCGCCCGAACCCGTTGATCCCCACACGTACTGCCATTGCGCTCCCCTAGGTGAAGTCCGGTATCACTGCCCGGCCGAAGGTGACGGCCGCGATGGTCGTGGCGCCCGCCACCTCGAGCGCCCGAGCCGCCTCGGCCAATGTCGCGCCGGTGGTGAAGACGTCGTCAACAAGAATCAGTGCGGAGTTCGGAGTGCGGAATGCGGAGTTTGCCGGCAGCCTCCCACTCCGCACTCCGCACTTCCCACTCCGCACTTCGAAGGCCCCCGCCACGTTCGCCAGCCGCGCCTCCGGTGTCAACGCCGTTTGTGTGGTCGTTTCCCGCGTGCGCGCCAGAAGCTCGACGACGGGTCGCCGCCAATGACGCGAAAGCGCGCGGGCCAACCGCTCACTCTGATTGTAGCCACGCTGCCACAGGCGTCGGGGTCCGAGCGGCACCGGTACGAGCCACGCCGAGTCGCGTCCCGGAAGGTCTACGTCGGTCATGGCGGCCGCCAGGTCGCGGGCGATGCGCGGCAGGCCGCCGTATTTCAGGGCGTGGACGGCGGCGCGCGCCCCGGCGTCGAGCCAGACCGCTGAACGGACGAAACGCAGGGCCTCGGGCCACGCGGCGCACAGGCGGCAGGCGCCGAACGAGGGCTCCGGCTGGCCGCAGCGGCTGCACCACGGCGCTCGGACGGGTCGCCAGCGGTGACGGCACACGTCGCATACGAGTCGATCGGCATTGCGAAACGGGAACGGAGCCTGGCAACCCAGGCATTCGGCCGGCAGCACGAGCTGTTCGACCGCCTCAAGCCCCCAAGGCACGCTGCACCGCGGCGCGCATCACATCGAGCGGCGGCGCCTGATCCGGAAAGAAACGCTGGAAGGCGGCGCCCCCTTGCTGCACGAGCACCTCGCGCCCGTCTTGCGCCCGCACACCGGCGGCGCGGAGCGTGCGTACCCAGCGCGTGCCGCCCGGCGCGTACGTGAGATCGAGCGCGGCCCGCCCCCGGAGGCGCGACGCGCTCTCGGCGTCGAGGGGAAGCGGATCGGTATCCTTCAGGCCCGCGGGCGTCGCGTTGATGGCAATGTCGAGGTCGAGCGTCCCTTGCGCGGGCGCCGCCCGGACCCCACGCCCGCGTGCCCATTCGGCAAAGGCACCAGCCCGCGCCGCGTCGCGTGACAGCACGTGAACCTCAGCCTTGACCTGGCTCGCGGCCACCGCCACCGCCCGCGCCGCCCCGCCGGTACCGATCAACAGCCAGCTCCCGCCGCCGTCGACACCCAGCTGCCGCAGAGCCGCGAGAATGCCCGCCACATCGGTGTTGTCGCCCACGAGCGCTCCATGCTCCGTCCAGAACGTATTGCATGCCCCGACGCGCTCGCACAGCTCCGTTTTGCGCGCGACGCATCGTTCCGCCGCCTCCTTGTGGGGCAGCGTCACGTTCCCTGCCCCGCCGACCGCGGCGAACGTGCCGAGCACGGCCGCCAGCGCCGTCGCGGGAGTGGGGAGCGCCACGTAGACCGCGTCCAGCCCGAGGACGTGGATCGCGGCGTTATGCATCGATGGGGACAGCGAGTGGGCGACCGGATGCCCGATCACTCCGAGCAGCCGAGTCTCAGCGCTGACTTCCACTCGCGAACTCTTTGACGATGCGCTCCACGGCGGCCTGGAGGAGCGCCTCGAGCTCGGAGCACGTGTCGCGGTAGACGTCCAGGTCACCGCCGAAGGGATCGCTCACCTCCACCTCACTGCCTTCACGCCCGGCGTACTCGCCGAGCACGAACACGCGCCCCTCGCCGCCGAGCTCGTCCACCCGCGCGCGATGGTGCCGCGCCATCGTGAGAATCAAGTCGGCCTCCTCGACCAGCTCGCGGGTGAGGAGGCGCGCACGGTGGCTCGACAGATCGAGCCCGCGCTCGAGCCCCACGAGATACGCCCCCTCGGAAACGGGAGCGCCGTCCCACGCGCCGGTGCCCGCGGACGACACCTTGATGCCTTCGGCGGCGCGCTCGCCCAGCGCGCGCTCGAGCAAGGCGGCCGCGAGCGGGCTGCGACAGATGTTACCGGTGCACACCAGCAGAATGTTCTTCGTGTTCCGTTCCTCGTTCACGGAGCCAGCCGACCCGCGGCGCGGCGCAACTCGGCCAGCGTCAACGCCCCCTCCCGAATCAGTCGCGGCACCGGTTGCGTGCAGTCCACCACGGTGGAAGGGGGCGAGTTCCCCAACACGCCTCCGTCGAGCACGAGCAGCGCTCCGGACTCGACCGCCGTTGCGAAATCCCGCACGATCGCCTCCGCACCGGGCGCGGGCGAGCTCCCCGGCAAGTTAGCCGAAGTCGACGTTACCGGCTCCCCCAGCGCCCCGACCAGGCGGGCCATCCCGCGGTGCGACGTCCAGCGGACGGCGATCCCGCCCTCCGGGCCGCGGAGCGCATCCGGCAGACGCCCGCTCCCCCCGGGGAGTACCAGAGAGAGCGGTCCGGGCCAGAACGCGCGGGCCAGCGCGCTCGCCGACGCGTTGAACGCGAGCCCCTGCGCCTCAGCCATCGCCCGGTCCGCGACCAGCAGCAGGAACGGCTTGTCCGGCCGCCGCCCTTTGAGGTGCGCCAGCGCCTGGACCTCGGCCGCCCGGGCCCGGGAGCCCAGTCCGTAGACGGTTTCCGTCGGGTACGCGAGCAGCCGGCCCGCGCTGAGATGCGCGATGACCCGAGGGAGGGCCGCCGCCACTTCCTCGTCCGAACGAAACCGGACGGCGCTCACCGGAGCTCGCGCGCGAGCGCTTCGGCGATCCGGAAGTCATCGGCTGTGGTCACCTTGAAGTTGTAGGGGGAATCCGCTACCACGTCCACGGGCAGGCCCGCGCGCTCACACAGCTCCGCGTCGTCCGTGGGTGGGGGGGCGGCGTCTCCGTTCGCGAGCGCCGCGTACGCCTGCTCGATCATCCCTCGCGGGAACCCCTGCGGCGTCTGGGCGCGCCACAACCGCTCGCGCGCCACAGTGCGCGTGATCCGCTCCTGCTCGACGTCTTTGATGGTGTCACCGACCGGAATCGCCGCGATGGCGCCGACCCCGGCGCGCGCTCGCGCGATGACGCCGTCGATCGTCTCCCGACTGACGAACGGCCGCGCCCCATCATGCACGAGCACGATCTCGACGTCGCGCCCGAGCGCGCCGAGCCCCGCCCGTACCGAATCGCTCCGGGTGCGACCGCCGGCGACCACGCGCAAGCGGTCGCCGGTGAGCTTGCCGAGCCACTCGGGCGGATGCTCCGCGTGGCCGGCCGGCAGCGTGACCACCACGTGATCGACCTCGGGATGGGAAAGGAAGGGCCGGAGTGCCCGCAACAGCATCGGGACCCCGAGGATGGGCCGGAATTGCTTCGGCTCACCGGGGCCGGCGCGGACACCCGCGCCCGCCGCTACGATGACGACGGCGACGTCAGGCCGCGAGTCGCCGCGCGAGGTCACCGATACCCTCCACGCCGACTACGTCGAGACCCGGCAGGCTCACGCGCGAGCGCGCCGACAGGAAGGCGCGCCGGAATCCCTGCCGCGCGGCTTCGCCCAGGCGCCGCTCCACCGCCGCGACCGGTCGGATCTCGCCGCCCAGCCCCACCTCTCCGAGGAAGACTGCATCGGATGGCAGGGGCCGGTCGTGCACGCTCGAGACGAGCGCGGCCAAGACGGCGAGATCGGTCGACGGCTCGATAAGCCGGACCCCGCCGGTCACGTTCACGAACACGTCGAGCGCGCCGAACGGCATGCCCCCGCGCCGCTCGAGTACGGCGAGCAGGACCGCCAGCCGCCGCTGATCCAGGCCCGTGGCCACGCGCTGTGGCGTGGCGAACCCGCTTTTCGAGGCCAGCGCCTGGATCTCGACGAGCATGGGCCGCGTGCCCTCGAGCAGCGCCGTCACCGCTGAGCCCGAGACACCGGACGTGCGTCCCGCGAGGAACGCGGCTGCGGGATCGACCACCGGCGCGAGTCCCGTCCCGGTCATCTCGAAGACGCCGATCTCATCGACCGACCCGAAACGGTTCTTCACCGCCCGCAGGACGCGGTGGTCGAGCGTGCTCTCGCCCTCGAAGTAGAGCACCGTGTCCACGATGTGCTCGAGCGTCCGGGGTCCCGCGATGCCGCCGCCCTTGGTCACATGGCCGACGAGCAGCACCGCCGGTCCGGCCTCCTTGGCGAGCCGCATCAACCGCGCCGCGCATTCCCGCACTTGACCCACGTTGCCCGGCGCGCCCTCGAGCTCGTCCGTGTACGTGGTCTGGATCGAGTCGATGAACACCACGCGGGCCTCGAGCGTGCGCGCGTGGTGCACGATCGCTTCCAGCCGTGTCTCGCCCAACACGTGCACCGGGCCGGCGTCGACCGTGAGCCGCTCGGCGCGCAGCCGGATCTGGTCGGGAGATTCTTCGCCCGAGACGTACAGTGTGGGAATCCCGGCGCCCTCGAGTCGCGCGGCGCATTGCAGCAGCAAGGTGGACTTGCCAATGCCAGGCTCGCCGCCGACGAGGACGACCGATCCCGGAACGATGCCCCCGCCGAGGACGTAGTCGAACTCGTTGAGGCCGGTCCGCCACCGCTCGGACCCCCCCACCCCCACGGCAGACAGGCGGACGGGCGGTAGGCCGGTAGGGCGGTACCCTCCGCTTCCCGCCTTACCGCCCTTGCGCCCTACCGGCTCCTCGGCGAGCGAATTCCACGCCCCGCACGCATCGCACCGTCCACCCCATTTCGGCTGCTCCGCACCGCATTCACTGCAGCGAAACACCGAGTGCCCTTTAGGCATGCCTTGCCTCGGGAGGCGCTTCACGGCGCGTGTAGTTGTCGAACCGGGTGTATTCCTTCTTGAAGAAGAGCTTCACCGTCCCGGTTGGGCCGTTCCGCTGTTTGCCCACGATGAGCTCGGCAATGCCTTCGATGCTCTCGTTCGTCTTGGGGTCGACCGGCCCGTCGTAGAATTCCTGGCGATAGATGAAGCACACCACGTCCGCGTCCTGCTCGATGGCGCCGGATTCCCGCAAGTCCGAGAGCTGGGGCCGCCGGTGCTCGCCGCCGCGCTGCTCGGGCGCGCGCGAGAGCTGCGACAGGGCCACCACCGGCACGTCCAGCTCCTTGGCCAGCGCCTTGAGCGAGCGCGAAATGAAAGAGATCTCCTGCTGGCGGCTCTCCGAGTCCATGGGGCCTTGCATCATCTGCAGGTAATCGACCACGACCATCCCGACGTCATGCTCCGCCTTCAAGCGGCGTGCCTTGGAGCGCATGGCGAGCGGCGTGAGCATGGCGGAATCGTCGATCCAGATCGGCGCGGTGCCGAGCAGGCCCGCCGCCCGCGCGAGCTTGGGGTAGTCGTCGTCGCGCAGCTGACCGCGGCGCAGCCGCTGCGCGTCCACCAGCCCCTCGGAGCAGAGCAGCCGCTGGACCAGCTGCTCCTTCGACATTTCGAGCGAGAACACCGCGATGCCGACGTTGTGCTCGATCCCGGCGTGCTGGACCACGTTGAGGGCCAGGGCCGTCTTGCCCATGGAGGGTCGCGCCGCGACGATCACCAAGTCGCCGCGCTGGAAGCCGGCGGTGAGGCTGTCCAAGTCTGTGAAGCCGCTGGCGACACCGGTGAGAGCGCCCTGACTTCCGTGCAGTTGCTCGATGCGCTCCATCGTCGGCCAGATGAGCTCCTTCAGGCGGACGAACTCCTCGGAACGGCGCAGCTGGGCGACCTGGAACACGCGATGCTCGGCGGCGTCGAGCACCTCGCTCGACGTGGCCCGGCCTTCATACGCATCCTGAATGATGGAGGTGGCGGCTTCGATCAGGCGTCTCAGGACCGCCTTGTCGCGCACGATCTTGGCGTGATACTCGACGTTCGCGGCCGTCGGTACGACGTCGATGAGCGTGCCGAGGTACTCCATTCCCCCCGCACGGTCGAGATCGCCGCGCCGGACCAGCTCGTCGCGGAGCGTCACGGGATCGATCACGTCGCCACGCTCGGTGAGCGCGAGCATCGATCGGAAGAGCAGCCGATGGCCCTCTCGATAGAACATGGTGTCGTCGAGCACTTCGGCGGCCTTCAGGGCCGCGTCCTGATCGAGCAGCATGGCGCCGAGGACCGCCTGCTCCGCCTCGTTGCTCCACGGAGTCTGACGGCCGGCGAACTCGGTTGGACGCTCAGTCGATGAGACGGCGGGCGATGCGGACGTCATCCCAGGTCGGTTTTTTCCAGTTTGGGTTCCGGAGCAGGGCGGCCGGATGGTAGGTAACGATAACGGGAATACCGCGGAACCGGTGTACGCGGTTCCGGAGCGCGCCGAGCGACTGCTTGGTGTTCAGCATCGTCTGCGCGGCGGTCCCGCCCATCGCGAGGATCACCTTCGGCTTCACGATCTCGATCTGGCGAAACAGGTACGGCACGCACGCCGCGATCTCGTCGAACTGTGGCAGCCGGTTCTCGGGCGGCCGACACTTCACCACGTTGCAGATGAACACCCGTTCGCGCGGCAGCGCGATCGCGCCGAGGATCTTGGTCAAGAGCTCGCCAGCCGGCCCCACGAACGGCCGGCCCGTCTCGTCTTCCACCCGCCCCGGCCCCTCCCCAACCACCACGAGCCGCGCATCCGCGGCGCCTTCGCCGGGCACGGTGTGCCGGCGCCCCTCGCACAGCCGGCATTTGGTACAGCCCGCCACGAGCTGCGCGATGGCGTCGAGCGAGGCGGCCTGCGGCACCGGGTCGTTGGAGAAGAGATCGCCGCCGGGGGGATCGTAGGAGAGCCCCGGGAGGGGAAGATCTGTGTCTGCCTTGCTCGTCGGAGACTTGGTCTTCCCCGAGCTTGCGCCCGGGGTCAGACCAGTTCGGGTATCGTGAGGGTTCACTGACCCCGGGCGCGAGCCCGGGGTGCCGGGGGGTGAGCCGAGGGCCGGCGGGCCGTCCGACATTATCACCGGCTCTCCCCCCAGCACCCGCTGTTGTTCCAGGAATTCCCGCGCCAGTTGTCGCCCGTCGCTCACGTCAGAGCTTGCTCCACCGCGTCGAGGATCTTGTCGGCCACATCGCGCTTGGAAAGCAACGGCAACTCGGTGGGCTCGCCGCTCTTCCCGATGATCGTCACGCGATTCGTGGTCACTTCGAACCCCGCGCCGGGCTCGAGCGCGTCGTTCAGAATGACGAAATCGAGAGTCTTATCTTGCAATTTCTTCCTGGCTTTCGCAACGCCATCACCGCCGGTCTCGAGCGCGAACCCCACCAGGACGCAGCCCCGGCGCGGCTCGAGCGATTCCAGGATGTCCGGCGTGGCCTCGAGCTCGAGCGTGAGACCGCCGCTCGCGCGCGGGCGCTTCGCATCCGCCGGCTTCGCCGGACGATAGTCCGCCGGCGCGGCGGCCATCACGAGTAGATCCGCCCGCTTCACGAGCGCCTGGGTCGCGCGCTGCATCTCCGCAGTAGTCTCGACGCGGTGTGCGGTCACGCCGAACGGGAGCGGGAGGTCCCCCGGCCCCGCGATCAGCATCACGTCGGCGCCGCGGGCGTAGGCCGCCTCCGCCAGGGCGTAGCCCATGCGGCCGGTGGACGGATTCGTCACGACCCGGACCGGATCGAGATGCTCGCGTGTCGGGCCAGCCGTGACGACCACGGTCTTTCCCACCCACGGCGCGCGTTGCATCAGGAGCCGCTCGGCGGCTGCCACGATGGCCTCCGGCTCGCTCATGCGGCCCGGCTGGTCACTGGGTCCCTCGGCGAGCGGCCCCGATTCCGGACCAACGAAGTGCCAGCCCCGTCCGGCGAGCGTCTTCAGGTTGGCTCGCGTGGCGGGGTGCGCGTACATCGCGTCGTTCATCGCGGGGGCCACGAGCACCGGGCTTCCCCCTGGGCGCGCGAGCAGCAGCGCCGTCAGCAGGTCGTCCGCCATGCCCATCGCGGCACGGGCGAGCAGGTTCGCCGTGGCGGGCGCCACGATCACCAGATCGGCCTGCTTGGCCAGGCCGATGTGCGCGAGCGCCCGATCCCGCTCCCAGAGGGAGGTCAGGACCGGGCGCCCGGTGAGCGCTTCGAAGGTGACCGGCCGGACGAACTCGGCGGCGGCGGCCGTGAGGACGACGTCCACCGTCGCCCCGCCCTCGGTCAATCGTCGGGCGAGCGTGCAGCTCTTGTAGCACGCGATCCCGCCCGACACGCCGAGGACGACGTGCCGGCCGGCCAGCGGCATCAGCCTTCCTGGCGCCGCCGCCGGACCAGCTTGTAGGTGAGCCGGCCGCGCACCAGCTCGTCGAACGCGCGGGTGGTGAGCTTTTCCTCGAAGTCCACCGATCGATCGCGCGGGAATTCGTTTACAAAGCGGGCGAACTTGGCCGCGACCAGCACGCCGAGATACTTGTTCTGGGTCTGGGTGGCCACCTCGCTCGGGGTTATGATCCGCATTACCTGCTCCTTCGCGTTGAGTACCGCAACTGTTCCGCTTCGCGCTCGAGCTCCTGCACGAAGCTCATCAGAGTATTCGCCATGCCATCGGCCGCGGGCCGCGCCACATCCGGCTGCCGAACCAGCTCGATGACCTCGTTCACGGCGGTGTCGAGGTCGTCGTTCACCAGCACCCGGTCGTAGACCGTCGCGAGCTCGCGCCGAGCCGTTTCGACCTCCTGCGTCGCGATGTCGATCCGCTTCCGCAGCTCCGCTTCCGACTCGGTGCGACGGCGGCGCAGCCGTTCGATCAACACCCGAGGCGACGGCGGGATCACGAACACAATGAGCGACGCCGGGCTCGGGTACGCCTGGCGCACCTGCCGCGCTCCCTGCACCTCCACATCGAGCAAGGCATGCTTCCCGCTTGCGAGCACGCGCTCCACCTCGTGGCGCAGCGTGCCGTACAGCTCGCCCGCGTACGGCGCCCACTCGAGAAACTCGCCCGCCTCGCGGCGCCGCAGGAACTCGTCCCGCGTGAGGAAGTGGTAGGCTTCCCCATCCTGCTCCCCGGGCCGGGCTTTGCGCGTCGTCGCCGACACGGAGTACCCGAAGAGGGCCGGCAGCCGGGTCCTGAGCTCACGCGCGATGGTCGTCTTGCCGCCACCGGACGGCGCGGCGAGCACGACCACCCGCGGCGTCACTCGAGGTTCTCGAGCTGCTCCCGAAACTTCTCGAGCTCGCCTTTCATCGCGATCACGGCCTGCGAGATCACCGCGTCGTTCGCCTTCGAGCCGATCGTGTTCACCTCGCGCAGCAGCTCTTGCCCGAGGAACCCGAGCTGCTTTCCCACCGCGGCGTCCGTGGCGAGCGCGGCGCGGCATGCCGCGAGGTGCGTCGTGAGCCGCACGAGCTCCTCGGTGATGTCCACACGGTCGGCCATCAGCGCCACCTCGACCGCCAGCCGTTGCTCGTCCACCTGGGCGCCGGCCGTGAGCTCCGCGACGGCCTTTTTCAGACGCGTGAGCTCCGCAACGAGCCGTTCGGGGGCCCGCCGCTCGATCGTCTGCGCGGCCGTCTCCAGGGCAGTCAGCCGCCGCTCGAGCTCGGCCGCGAGGACCGCGCCCTCGCGCGATCGCATCGCGAGGAGCGCCTGCGCCGCCCGGTCGACGATCGGCGCCACTTCGGTCCACTGCGCCGTCGCGGCCCCTCCCCCGTCACGCTGCACCGTGAGCACGTCGGACTGGCGGGCTACGAATGCCAGATCAACGTCGCCCTTGAGCTTGAGCCGCTTCTTCAGTTCCTTCGCGGCCGCCAGCACCTGGCGCGCCCGCTCCAGATCCACGGCCACCGTCCCCTGGACCTGCGGCCCTTCCAACCAGCGCGCCGATACGGTCACGTGACCCCGTTCGAGCACCTGACGCAGGCGCTCACGCATCGGCCCCTCGATCCCGGCCAGCTCGAACGGGAGCTTGAGCTGCTGGTTGTAGTAGCGGTGGTTCACGGTACGGATCTCGATCGAGAGCCGCCCGCCGAGGACGTCCCCCTCGGCCGAACCAAAACCCGTCATGCTCCGGGGCACAGACTTTAAACGTAGCCGGGCGAAGCACTTAGGTCAATCGGCCGGAGCTCAGTTCGTGAACAGCCAGCGGACGCCGTAATACTGGAAGCGGCGCGGGTAATCGAGGCCGGGCACGTAGCTGCCGCGAAACAGCGAGGCGTTTCGCTGGACCCAGTAAATCGTCACACCGGCGATGCGGATCTCGAGGTTGATCTCACCGAAGCTCGCTCCCGGCAGCGTTCGGAGCGTGCCTGACGAATCGAACCCGGCGGTGCCGGTGCTCCACGACTCCATGGCCAACTCACCTCTCAAGGCGAAGATGCCGCTCCGATACACACGCCAGAACTTCGAGTAGAAGGTGAGCGAGGTGCGCGCATGATAGGGCGGCTCGAAGTTGTTTCCGCCCCGCACCAGCGGGTCGAAGTACCACCCGGACAGCGTTAGGCCCGGCAGGAGGCGCAGGGCCGCGTGCGTGGTGAAAGAGCGGGTCCGTTGCGTCGAGCCGAGCGAGTCGACGGTCCGGAGCCCCGCCGGGCGGCCGATCGTCGCGAATGGGTCGCGGTTCGCCCCGCCTACCTCGAGCGTGATCCAACTTCTGTCCCAGCGCACCGCGCCCGACAGGTCCAACGTGCGCTGGGGGGCGTCGGCGGAGTCGGCTGGCGCTTGCAGGTCCCGGGCCCACGCCGCGTCGCCGTGAAGAGAGAAGCCCGCCGGGAGCGCGAGGCCGCCCGCGATGTGGGCGCGCTTGCCGGTTCGATCCAGGCTGTAGCGCGCGTAACGGGCGTCGCCCGACACGGTGAGCCACGGCAGTAGACTCCAGGCGCCGGTAGCCTCGGCCTGCCACGGCCGGAGATGGTCCTGCGAGCGAAGCGCGAGGCCGAGGTGGGCGCGAGCCCAGTCGCTCTGCACCTCGAGCGCCCCTTGGGAGCGTGAGCCATCCGCCACGGCGGTGTCCTTGCTCGTCGTGGTCGTGGCGAACGTCGCTTGCGCGCGAAGCCCCAGGCCGTCGGTCCGGGTGGCGGCGAAGACGCGATAGATGGCGTCGCGTCGCGCCACGTGAAAGTCGTCGGTGAGCGCCCCGCTCCCGCCGGTCTGCGCGTCACGGTGCCAGCTCGAGCTGAGGATCTGGTAGGACGCGCCGAGCCGGGGGCTCGGCAGGTACTCGAACTTGAGCCACAGGTCGACGGAGTTGAACGCGCTGCTCGAGGTGCCGTCGATACCAGCGGTGTTGTTGTAGTCGGCGACGAGCGACAACCCCACGCCGGAGCGCCAGCGGCGCAGAAAGGCGCCACGATAGTTGGCGGTGCTCACCTCTCCGGTGGCGATCCCGACGAGCGACGCGGTTTCGGTCGAGCGCTGGCGCAGCGTGACGAGATACACGCGCAGCGTCGCCGGCAACACGATCACGTCGACGCGCTCGAGCGGCGCGAGCGAGATGCGCGCCGGGTCGAGGAAGACTGAGTCGCGTCCCAGGGGCAGATACGGGACGCCGTCCCAGTAGATCTCGAGGCCGGCCGCGCCCCGGCCCCCGTACAGCACCGGCTCCGCGGTGCCGTAGATCCCACCGCGGGCGACGTAGACGCCGGGGATCCGGGCGAGGAGATCCGAGAGCGTCTGCACGCTCGAGAAGGCGAACGAGTCGGCCGTGAACGTGTAACGGCTGCCCCTGGGCAGCGGGCCGGCGGGGGTGGGCTCAGGGAAGATCGGGAGATACTTGGGCGTCGTATCGCGGACGGTGGTGTCGCGGCGGGCCGTCGAGTCGCGATGCGTGGTGTCGGAACGAGCCGTGCTGTCGACCTGAGTGGCGGCTCCGGCCGCGGTGAGAGCCAGCGCGGCCGCGCAGACGAGACCGCGGGTCACGCCCCCGCGCGCTTGAGGACGAGCTCCGAAAACAATCGCACCCCGACGCCGGTCGGGCCCTTCACCTGGTGCGGCCCCTCGGTGTCCGTGTACGCCGTGCCGGCGATGTCGAGATGCACCCAGGGGTAGCCCTCCACGAACTCGCGCAGGAACCAGCCCCCGGTGATCGACCCGGCGCCGCGCCCGCCCGAATTCTTGACGTCGGCCGTGTCCGACTTGAGCATGTCGCGATAGTCGTCCCACAACGGGAGCGGCCAGAGGCGCTCGCCCGCGCGCTCCCCGGCTTCCCGCACTTCGGCGAGCAGCGCGTCGTCGGTCCCCATCGCGCCGATCGCGTGCTGCCCCAGGGCCACGACCACCGCGCCGGTGAGGGTCGCGATGTCGATCACGGCGGCGGGCGTGTAGCGGCGGAGGTACGATAGCGCGTCGCTCAGGATCAGCCGGCCCTCGGCGTCGGTATTGATGATCTCGATCGTCTTACCGAAGTGGCTCTTGACTACGTCTCCCGGCTTCACGGCCGCGCCGGACGGGAGATTCTCGGTCGCCGGGATGATACCCACGACGTTGGCCTTCGGCTTCAGGCGTCCCAACACCTCGAACGTCCCGAGCACCGCGGCGGCCCCGGACATGTCGAACTTCATGTCCTCCATGCTCTGCGCCGGCTTGATCGAGATCCCGCCCGAATCGAAGGTGACGCCCTTTCCGACGAGCACCACCGGTGCCGCGTCGCCCGCCCCGCCCCCCGCGCCCCCGCCGCCCCCCCGGTATTCGAGCACGATGAAGCGGGGCTCCTGCGTGCTGCCCTGCGCCACCGCGAGCAGCGCGCCCATCCCCTCGCGCTGCATTTGCGCCCGGTCGAGGACGGTCAGGGCGAAGCCGTACTGGTCGGCGAGCTGCTTGGCGCGATCGGCGAGATAGGCCGGGGTGCACACGTTTCCCGGCAGCATCTGGAGGTAGCGTGTGAGGCGCTGCCCGGCGGCGATTGCGTCGCCGACGCGCCGGCCGCTCGCCACTTCCTTGGCATCCTTCGCGTCGGACACGACGGCGACGCTCTCGACTTCGGGCTTCACCTCATCGGGCGGCAGGGCTGCCTTCATCTCGGTGAAGGTCCACGCTCCCTGCGAAGCACCCTCGACCACGACCTGCCCGAGATCCCGAGCGGAGACGCCGTTTCGCGCCTCGGCCGCGACGGCGAACGCGAGCTGGCGCGCGCCGAGCGCCCGCGCGCGCTTCGCCGCCACGGCGGCGGCCCGGCGCATCGCGTTGCGGGTGACCTCCCCGCCCTTCCCCATGCCGACGAGCAACAGGCGCTCGGGCTTGGCACCGCCCGGGTACAGGAGCGCGGTCTCGTCGCGCTTCCCTTTGAAGTCTCCGCTCTTGATCGCCCGCGCTACCACGCCGCCCGCCGCGCGGTCGAGCTCGGCGAGCGAAGCGGGGAGCGCGCTCCCTTGCGCGACCGCGATGGCGAGGAGGGGTGTCTCGACCTGGGCGAGCGGGAGAGTGACGTCGGAGCTCTTGATCTCAGACATGCTCGATTATGCACTCGGCGAATGCGGAGGTCGAGACCTCCGTGGCCGCGGGCATGAGCCGCGCCAAATCGTACGTCAGGCGCCGTGAGCGAATCGCGCCTTCCAGCCCGCGAACGATGGCGGCCGCCACGTCGTTCCAGCCGAGCTCCTCGAACATCATCGCCCCCGACAGGATCACGCTGCCGGGATTCACCTTGTCCTGACCGGCGTACTTGGGCGCGGTGCCGTGGGTCGCCTCGAACACCGCGAACCCGTCGCCCACGTTGCCCCCCGGCGCCAGACCCAGGCCGCCGACCTGCGCCGCGGCCGCATCGGAGAGGAGGTCGCCGTTCAGGTTCGGCGCGGCGATCACCGAGTACTCATCGGGCCTGAGCACGAGCTGGGCGAACATCGCATCGGTGATGCGATCCTTCATCACGACCCTTCCCGCGTCCCTCTTCCCCGCCTCGGCCTCGGGGATCGTCCGGTCCCCGAATCGCTCACGGGCGATTTCGTACCCCCACTCCCGGAACCCACCCTCCGTGAACTTCATGATGTTGCCCTTGTGCACGAGCGTCACGGACCGGCGCCCGGAACGCAGCGCATACTCGATCGCTTTCGCCACCAGGCGCTGGGAGCCGAAGCGGGACATCGGCTTGATCCCGAGCGCGCTACCGGGACGGATGTTCGCCCCGAACCGCTCCGTGAGGAAGGTGATGAGCGCGTCGGCTTCGGGGCTGCCGGCCTTGTATTCGATGCCCGAGTACACGTCCTCGATGTTTTCGCGGAAGATCACCACGTTCAGCTTCTGTGGTTCCCGCATGGGGCTCGGCACGCCCTCGAAGTAGCGGACCGGCCGGATGCAGGCGTACAGATCGAGCAGCTGGCGCAGGGCCACGTTCAGGGAGCGGATACCGCCCCCGACCGGCGTGGTGAGCGGGCCTTTGATCGCCACGCGGTGTGTCCGGATCGTGTCAAGCGTCGCGTCAGGCAGCCAGTTCCCGGTCTGCTTGAAGGCTTTCTCCCCGGCCAGGATCTCGAGCCAGTGGATTTGACGCTTTCCGCCCGAAACCCGCGCGACTGAAGCGTCAAACACGCGGCGCGCCGCGCGCCAGATGTCGGGGCCGGTGCCGTCGCCCTCGATGAAAGGAATGATTGGGCGGTCGGGGACCATCCACCGGCCGTTTTCGTATCGAATGCGCTCCGCCATCTGGCGAAACTCCCGCGGGAATACGCCGGACTGCCCGGCGGTCATGGAGGGTGCAGTCTACACGGACCGACTGGGGTTGCGCCAGCCGAAATGACGACCGTACACTTACAGTCGATGCGAAGCGCTCCGAGGCTCGTGCTCTTCATGCTGGCCGCCGCTTGCTGGCTCGCGGCGGGTCCGGGAGGCGAGACCACCCGGGCGCTGCTCGCGTGCTCGCACGAGGCGATGCACCACACGGGCCGTGGGCACCACTCGACGCCCACGGACGGTCCCTGCTTCTGCGACCAGATGGCCGGCGGGCTCGACCTCGCCGTGTCCACGGCGGTGCCGACGCCACCGGTCGTGCCGCCGCTCCTGGCGATGCCGAGGCTGATCGTGATGGACCGCTCGCGTTTTGCCCTTCCCCCTTCCCCGGCCTTTTCCCCGATCTCTCCCCCTCCGAACGGCGTCGGCTGACCTGACTCGCTAGCCACCCACAATTCGGAGGCTTACATGCGCAGTGCGCTGTGGTGCGCCCTGCTCTGCAGCATCGCGACCGGTGCCGCGGCGCAGGAGAAAGAGGTCACGTTCGAGGAGCCGGCGCCGGTCACGGTGTCGGGCTTCGCGGTGGGCCTGACCGATTACGATCGTGTCACCCGCAGCAACACGTTCGCGGCCGGCAAGGTCGCCGTGAGCCTGTTCAAGCCGGTCGGGGATGCGTACCTGTTCGCGCAGCTCACGACGGCGCTCGAAGACGGCGCGTCGTCCACGGAGATCGACAATCTGCTCGTGAGCTGGACGCCACACATCGCGAACAAGTGGTCGCTCGGGTTCGGCCGCTTCGATGCCCCCATCGGCTTCGAGCGCGACGACGAGCCCTTGAACCTCATCCCCACGAATTCGTTCAACTTCACCTACGCGCGGCCGGGGAAGCTCACAGGCGTGCAAGTGCATTACACGGCTTCTCCCCGGGTCGACGTGTGGGCGGTGGCCGCCAACGGCTGGGACGTGACTCAGGATAACAACCGCGGCAAGACCGCCCTGGCCCGCGTCCAGTGGATTCCCATCGCCTGGGTCACGCTTGGGTTCACGGGAGTATACGGGCCTGAACGGGACTCGAGCGACGCCAACCAGCGATCACTCCTCTCGACTGACCTCACCGTCGATCGAGGACGATTCATCGTGGGTGCCGAAGCAAACCTGGGCAAGGAGCAGGAGAACGGCGGCAATCCGACGTGGCGCGGGGCCGCCGTCAGCGGTTTCCTGCGCGTCACGCGTCACGTCGGTGTGACGGCGCGCTACGATCAGCTGGAAGACACCAACGGGTTGCTCACGGGCACGCCCCAGATCCTCCGGTCGGTGACCGTGGGGCCCATGTGGTACTTCTCGAGCGCTCGCGAGGGGATCTTCAGCAACATCGAGCACACCCGGTTCCACCTGCCGCAGGTGGCGCTCCGGGCCGCCGTTCGCGCGGATTGGTCGTCCACGCCGTTCTTCACCGACGCGGCCGGCGCGCCGCAGAGCTCGAACACGAAAGCCGTGCTCGAGCTGGTCTACGTGTTTTAGGGAGGCGAAGACACGCCATGCTGTACGACCTGCGCCGTGCGGACGCTCGGATCAAGTGGCTCGTCACGTGCCTGCTCGCGACGTTCGGGCTCTCGTACATCTTCGGAGCCCTCATGGTCTCTCTGTACGCCGGCTTCACGCCTGCACGAGTCGCGGCCACGTACGCGGGTCCCGAGATGTCGATGCCGATGCCTCCCGAGACCACAATGGTCGTGAACCGACCCATGTCCATGGCCGATTTCGCCAAGCCCGAGGTCCACACCGTCGATACCAACTTGCTCATCCAGGACACCCACGTGCATGTGCCGATGTACGGTGTGATCGCAGCGGCGCTCGGTGTGGTGGTGCTCGGGCTGTCCCTGCGACGGGCGTGGGCGCTCGGTCTCATCACGCTGTTGTTTGCCGCGCCGTGGCTCGACTTTGGGAGCATGTGGCTCACCAAGTTCGCCTCGCCTCGTTTCGCCATCCTGACGCTCGCGGGAGGATGGGCGATGGGCGTGGGCTATCTCGTGGTCACGGCCCTCGCCGTATACCAGATGTGGCGGTCACCGAAAGGAGCTGAACCATGAGCTGGCTGATTCGCGCGGCGGCAGTCGCCGCGTTGCTGCACATCACTCCGGCGGTGGTGCTGGTGAAGCGCCCCGACGCGGTGCAAGCCCTACTGCCGGGAGCGGACACGTATTTCGCGCGAGAGGTGCATCTGAGCGACACCGACGCTCACCGGCTGCACGAAGCGGTGGATTGGAGTCCTGAGGATGGCGTGCTGGCGTTCTACACCGGGAAGACCGGGTCCACCACCGTGGGCGCGCTCGAATTCGTCCGGGTGGACACCCCGCACGGGCCGATTGAGGTCGCGGTCGGCTTCACGTCGGAAGGGCGGATCCGCGGGGTGATCGTCACCAAGGCCACCGTGGAAATGAAGCCGTGGGTGCTGGAGGCGGTCGCGGGCGGGCTCACAGAGCGGTATCGCGACCTGAAGCCTGGCGATACCCCCGCGGGCGCGGCGGCCCTGGCCGGGCGGGCCGGGAATCTGGCCGTGTACATCGCGGGAGAAGTCGATAAAGGGGTGGCACGCGCTCTTGCGGCGTACGGCGCGTTTTACAATCATGTGAGGACTTGAGGGTTCGTCCTGAAACGGTTTCGGCGCCCTTTCGCAACATCTTCGGGTCGGAGCGCGTCACATGAGCATGAGAACCTCGTATGCAGTGGTGGCGTTGGCGGCGCTGGTGACGGTCGGCTGTCCGTACTCCGACCTGCTCACGAGCACGAACGGCGGGATCGCGATCGCGGGGGGCGGCGGCGGCGGCACAGGGCCCGATGGCCTCCGCTTCACCGTGCAGCCGAGCAATGCCACCGCCGGGAACATTATCACACCGGCGATTCAGGTGACGGTGTTCGACAGCCTGGGTGTTCCTGACTCGTCTTTCACGAACCCCATCACGGTAGCGATCGGGGTCAACCCGGTGGGGGGAAACCTTTCCGGCACGCTCAGCGTCACGCCGGTCAACGCCATCGCCTCGTTCGGCGATTTGGTGATCTCGAGCTCCGGCTCAGGCTACACGCTCGTCGGGTCGGCGCCGGGCGCCACCGGCGCATCGAGCGCTTCCTTCACCATCACCGCTCCATAGCGGTCACCCCGTCGCGCGGGTCGGCTCGTTCCAGGCGATCTCGAAAAAGCCGTTGCAGCGGTGGCAGCGCATGCTGGCGGGCTCGCCCTCGATCTTCGAGCGGTCGCGGCAGTTCGGGCACACAGCGTAGCGCGCTCCCCAGGCGAGAGGAAAGCGGGGCGAGTTCTTGGGGCTCGGGACCACGGACCAGCGGAGCGCGGGTTCGGGGGAGAGCTGCAGCTGGCCGCGCGGCATGGCGAGCGGCTTGCCCTTCACATCGAGCGTGGCGTCGCTCGCGGTCAGCTTGAGGATGCGGTACCAGGCGCCCTTACGGAGGGGGCATTTCACGTCCGCCTTGAGACGAGCCCATTGGAACGCAGCCGGCATGGCGACCTCTCAGTCTGCTGGGGAAGCGCGGATGCTAGGTTAGGCTCGTACGGCCAGCACGGCTGTGGGGAGCGTCACACTTCAGTCTACGCGCTCGACCGCCTCGCGCTTGAGCCCCGGCCAGGCCTGGCACGCGCCGATCCAGGCTCGCTTCCGCGGTGCGTCGAGCAGCCCGGCGTTGTCCTGCTTCAGCCACTGCACGAGATCCGGCGCCGTGTCGTGCACGGCGACGTGATGCTCTTCCCTGAATCCCTCCCCGTCCTCGAGCGACCAGTGACAGACGTGGCCCACGAGCCGTAGCCCGATGGTCATGTAGATGTCAACGTCCACGCCTCGGAGCGCTCCAGGGGATCCACTGCGTTCTTCGGCGTGACTCAGGGGCCAGCCGCGAAAGGCTAGATCGCGGTCTGCCGTACGGGGGATCCGGAAATCCCGGGGGTCTCCGCGGAGCTGGTCCGCGGCGTAAGTGGGGGTACTCGGGCGCACCTAAGGAATATGCTTATAGAAGGTGGAGTCGCTAGTCGTGTTGCCTGTACAGTGCCCGAGGAGAGAGTCGAACTCTCACGGGGTTGCCCCCGGGGGATTTTGAGTCCCCTGCGTCTGCCATTCCGCCACTCGGGCGACGCTAGTGCTTTGGTGAGTCGAGCCGCTCCGCGTCCCGCTGCTTGGCAAGCAGGCGCTCGGTGAAATCGAGCCGCTCCTCGATCTCGCTGAGCCTGCTCTGCATGTCCTCCCCTGCTCCCGCCCCCAGCCGCCGCTGGGCCTCCTCGAGCTCGCTGAGCCGCCGCTGGACGTCTTCCATCGCCCCCGCCAACTCGCGCCGGGAGGCGTTGCGCCCGCGAAACCGTTCGGATGGCATGCCTCGACCAGACAGCATTTTTCCCACCGAGATGGCCAGCATGATGAAGGCCACCCCCACCGCCCACTCCGGGATGATTCCGAACATGCTCCTCCTTCGACGCGCTGAACTTAGCTCGCTCGAACCGCGTGGTCCACGGCAACTGAAGCGGCGCGCGTGTGTCAGATGTCACAGCCGGGGCGACCGGAACCGAGCATCCTGTAGCTCGCGCGACAGCCGGCGCGCGGCGCCCTGGAGATCGATCCTGCCTCACTCGGCCGTCTTTTGGAGGGCGCCAATGCGCCAAGTGCAATACTGGGCCCGCGTACGGGCCCGGGCGGACTGCCCCCTGCGCCGCGGCGCCTGGTACCGCGTCGTGGATCTCACCCCCGTCGAAGCCATGGTGGACGTGAACCACCGCCTGCTCCATATCCCCCGCGCGTTCGTGCAGGTCCTCCCCCTCCGCCCCCCGATGTGGTCGGTGGTGCCGGGCCCGCGCGACAGCGAAGGACACCCC
>Ga0209378_1000687_pt1 | contig 24671 bp, 20 predicted proteins | sample GraSoiAngelo_156_FD_186170 | JGI IMG/M metagenome (GOLD analysis project Ga0209378, IMG submission 186170) | Grasslands soil microbial communities from the Angelo Coastal Reserve, California, USA - 14_1009_13_40cm (SPAdes) (version 2) | ecosystem: Environmental > Terrestrial > Soil > Grasslands ...
CAACGGATCGCCATCGCGCGAGCGCTCGCCACCAACACCCGCCTCATCGTGCTCGACGAGCCGGTCTCCGCGCTCGACGTCTCGGTCAGAGCCCAGATCATCAACCAGCTGGAGCACCTGCAGCGGGCGCTCGGCGTGAGCTATCTCTTCATCGGCCACGATCTCGCGACGGTGGCCCACATCAGCCATCGCATCGCGGTGATGTATCTCGGCAGGATCGTCGAGTCGGCGGACAGCGACGCGCTATGCGCGCGTCCGATGCACCCGTACACCCAGGCCCTCTTCGCCGCCGCCCTGCCGTCCCGTCCCGACGACCAGGGGCAGGAACGAGCCATCACCGGGGAGGTTCCGAGCGCGCTCGCCCTGCCGTCGGGGTGCCGCTTCCACCCGCGATGCCCGCTCGCCATGCCCGTCTGCTCCGAGGTGGAGCCGGCGCTGACGCGTCGCAACGGCGGCGGTGAGGTCGCCTGCCACCTCTACTGAGGTCGGGCTCGGCGTCCTGGTCCTGGCGGACATCTCGGGCTTCACAGAGTTCGTCACCGCGACCGAGATCGAGCACGGCCCGCCGATCATCGCGGAGCTGCTCGGAGAGGTCATGCGGCAGATCTCCCCGCCCCTGGAGATCCAGGAGGTGGAGGGCGACGCGGTATTCGCGCTCGCCGCAGACCGGGTGCTGGGGCCGCCCGCGACCCTGCTCGACGTGCTGGAAGACGCCGTCGCCGCCTTCCGAGGCCGGCAGCGCGAGCTGCAGGCGGACGACAGCTGCTCGTGCAATGCCTGCCGGAACGTCGGAAACCTCGATCTCAAGATCGTCGCCCATCACGGGCGGTTCCTGCGTCAGATGGTCGGCGACCGAAGCCAGGCGGCCGGGGTCAACGTCGTCCTCGCGCACCGGCTGCTCAAGAACAGCGTCGGACGGCGGGCCTACATCCTGCTCACCGAAGCGGCGCTTCGCTGGGCCGGTCTCGACGCCGACCTGACGGGGCTGGACGCCCACACCGAACGCTACGAGCACTTCGGTGACGTGCGCTATTTCGTGCGCGACCTCGACACGATTCCCGCTCCCGTCTAGGAAGATGGGGGGCCCCGAAGGGTCCCGTACGGTAGGACACTCACCCCTTTCGGTCGAGTTCCGCGGCCGCATCGAGCGGTAGCCGAGCCTACCATCCGGCGCCGGCCCCGAGTATCGGGGGCCGACGTCGGTGCCTCCGGGCGCGCGAGTTCAGCCATGCGAAAATAGACCGTTGTGCTTGAACTGACCGCTGCTGGCCTCGTGGTGCGTCCTGCCTCACCGATGGGGTATTGCGACCACTTCGGCCTCAGGCGGATCGCCGAGAGCGAGGTGCGGACTGAGCGGCTCGCGGCCGCGCTGAAGGCGAGGCGCGGCACCCTTGCCGTCTCATGGCTGACTTTGGGCGAGTACGCGACTGTCACCTCCCGCGAGACGCGGCTGCAGGTCGAGCGGCTGAAGAGCGCGCACGAGGTCAATACAAGCAGCGAGGAGGGAGGGCGATGCGAGCGTGCAGCCTATACTCGACTAATGAGGCGAGTCAGAGCCACGAGGACCACGATCGCCGGCCTGTACGTCATCCTGGCTGTCGTCGTTGGCGCGTGGCGAATCAGGGCCACGAAAACCACGGTGGTGGGCCTGTACGTAGTCCTGGCTGTCGTCTTTGGCGTAGTGGTGGGTCACTTGAATCTTCCGACCTACTGGCAACTATTAAGATTCGGTCGTTCCGCTCATGCCGTGGTGCTACGTACGAATTGTGACAATCACGCCTCGGTGTTTTACAGATTCGAGGTCCAAGGCCGGGAGTACGACGATTCTGGCAGTGCCGGCTACGGCAATCCCGACTGTCGGGAACTGAAGCCCGGTCATCGCATCATGATCTATTACGTGCCGTCGAAGCCAGATCTCAACATCCCGGGCGAGATAAGAGAGCGCTGGAACAACGAGCTGGCGTTCCTCGCTTTGGCGGTCACCATCATGCCGCTGATCGTGCTGTATGGGATCTTCCGCAAAGAACCTTCGCGCTAGCGCAAGCTCACCGTCGTGTAGCACACGCAGCACCCCTGGAGAAGAGTCGATGCCCACCGATCGGAAGGACCGGGCGCGATGCCCGGCGGATGTTCGCGCGCTCTGGGAGGCGGCGGAGCGCGGGCGATCAGTAGTACACCGAGCGGCCGGCCCCGCCGGTCGCCACGACGAGCTCGCCGCTCACGGCCCACGCCTTGTCCGACGCCAGGAAGACCGCGAGATAGGCGATCTCCGCCGCGTCCACCATGCGGCAGATGGCGTTGCCGCGCGGGGAATCGGCGGCGAAGTCGCGCGACTCGACCTCGTCGGCAGCGATACCCAGCTCTTTGGCGCGGGCGGCCAGCAGGCGTGGCGTGCGCTCGGTGCGCGTCGTCCCGGGGTGGATGCAGTTGACCGTGATCCCGAAGCGGCCCACCTGCACGGCCAGGGTCTTGGTGAGGTGCACCAGCGACGTGTTGCGCGCGCCGCCGCTGAGATTGCCGGCATTGCGGGCGTTGGTGCCGCTGATGTTGATGATGCGGCCCCAGCGGTGCTCCTTCATGTGAGGAAGGACCGCGCGGGCGCAGCGCAGCGCGCCCACGTACTTGACGTTGAAGTCGTGGAGGAGATCCTCGTCGACCACGGTCTCGATGGGGCCGGTGGCGGTGGCGGAGCCGCCGGGCGGCGAGCCGCTGTTCACGAGAATGTGCACGCCGCCGAGCTGCGCGGCCGCCTGGGCCACCATGCCATCCACCTGCGCCTTGCTGGTGACATCGGCCACGATGGGGATGATGCGCCGCCCGGTGGCGGTGGCCAGCTCGTGCGCCGCCGCTTCCAGCGGCCCCTTCGAGCGCGCCGCGATGGCCACGTTCACGCCTTCGCGGGCCAGCTCGAGCGCGATGGCTTTGCCGATGCCCAGACTTCCGCCGGTCACGATCGCATTCTTGCCTGAGAGTCCGAGCTCCATCGCGTGTCCTCCTTCGCGGCGTGTCTCGTAAATGGGGGGCCCCGAAATGGCCCCCCATACCCCCCCACGCTCGGGGCGCCCCGGCGGAGCCGTGGCACCCCTCGATACTCCAACAGGCTCCTACAAGCGCGCCGGGTCGAACGGGCCGAGATCCAGCGTCGCGGCGGCGCCCTCGGTGATCAGCTCCGCGAGGGCGAGGCCGGTCGCCGGCGCGTTGAGCATTCCCCACGGACCGTGGCCCGTCGCCACGTACGCGCCGGCCACCCCGGGCACGCGGCCGATCAGCGGCAGACCGTCGTCGGTGACGGGACGATAGCACGCCTGGCGGCGGGTGACGCGTGCTGAAGCGAGCCGCGTCGACACCCGGCGCGCCGCGCGGCAGAGCGTGTCGCACGCGGCGTCGTCGACCTTCACGGCATCGGGCGAATCCGGCAGCGGCGCCGGGTCGGCCATCCCGCACACGTACACCTCACCGTCCGGCCGCGGAATGATCTCCGGCTCGAACGCGCGGCCGTCGGCGGCGCGGTAGTCGACGAAGAGCGCGTGGGCGGGGACGTCGGCCACGTCGAGCGTCACGCTGTAGCCCTTGAGTCCGCGGACGGTCGGCAGCCGCAGCCCGCGGACGGCTCGCGTCGTCCACGGCCCCATCGCCAGCACGACGGCGTCGGCGTCGAGCGTCGCGCCGTCGACCCTCACCCCACGCGCGACACCGTCGCGCTGCACCACATCCTCGACCACGCCGAGGCGGAGCGTGCAGCCGCGGGCCCGCGCCGCGTCGAGCAGCGCGGTCGTGAAGCGCGCCGGGTGGACCTGCGCGGTGGTGTCGGTCGAGCCGAGCACGCCGGTGACGACACCGGCATCGTCGAGCCACGACGGCGCCGCCACGCGATGGCCGCCGCCCAGCCTCCCGCGCTCGCGCGCCGCCAGCATGAAGGTGTCGAGACGGCGGTAGCCGTAGTCGGCCCCCAGCTTCTGCGCCAGCTCCGCGTGGAGCGCGAAGCTCGCGCGGGCCAGCGGGCCGAGCGCCGAGCCGTCACACCAGTCGAGCGCGAGAAATCCGCCGGACTTGCCGGAGGCGGCGCAGGCGACCCCCGAGCGCTCGACCACGGTGACGGCGACGCCGCGGAGCGCCAGGAAGTACGCGACCGACGCGCCCACCACGCCGGCACCGCACACGACGACCTGCCGCGGGGCCGTCACCGGTAGATGCTCGGTCTTACCCGCATGAGCTTCTACGGTTCGAAGTAGGAGCTGCGCTCGAAGTTGATCGCGAAATCGACCTCGCGCGGTTCGAGCGCCGGCTTTGCCGGCGCAATCGAGTTCTGGGGGGAGGCATCGGAGGGGGCCGTCGAGGCCCCCTCCGAAGTCAGAGCGACCAGTCCTGGTCCCACGTCGCGTCGGCGCCCACGCCCTCGCGCGCGACCGAGACGTCGAGCAGGTATGGACGGTTCTCCTTGGTGACCCGCTCCAGGCCGCGGCGCAGCGCCGTCTCCAGCTCCTTCACCTTGGTGACGGCCTCGCCCTCCACGCCCTGCGCGCGAGCCAGCCCGACGTAGTCGACCATCGGCGAGCCGAGCATGAGCCCCGGGTACTTGCCGTCACGCACCATCTTGCTGTCCGGCATGTCCTTCGCCCAGTTGTGGCGGACGATCTGGTAGCTCTCGTTGTTCGACACGACGATGAGCATCGCGGTGTTGTAGCGCGCCATGGTCCAGAACCCCATCGCGCTGTAGCCGAGCGCGCCGTCGCCGAGGTGCAGCACGACGGGCCGCTCGCGGCCGACGGCGATCTTGGCGCCGATGGCGGCGCCCACACCGAAGCCGAGCGAGCCGCCGCCGCTGCGCGTCCACGTCATGCCGCCGTGGCCGAACGGCAGCAGCGCCGTCCGCGCCGTCGAGCTCTCCTGCACCATCACCGTGTCGCGCGGCAGCACGTCGGCCAGATGCGCCTCCAGCACGGCGGGATGGACGACGGCGTCGTGCTCGTGCTCGCGCACCAGCGTCTCCTCGCGCTCGATCAGCGTCTTGGCGTAGGCGCGCACCTTGTCGCGCCGCTTCGCCCAGCCCGCCACCGCGTCCGAGCCATGCATGCGGGTGAGCGTCTCGAGAAGCGCCTGCAGCGTGCCCTTCACCTCGCACTGGGCGGCGACGTCGAGCGGATAGTGGCGGCCCATGAGCACGGGATTCGGACCGATCTGCATCACCGAGGGCTCGGCGACGGGGCCGTGCACGCCCTGGCAGCCGACGAGGAAGAGCAGGTCCGGCTTCAGCCCCGTCGTCTTCACGAAGTCGTTGGAGACCGGATACATGCCGCAGTACAGCGGGTGCCGGTTGGGGAAGTTGACGAAGATCTGCCGGGAGGGGAACACGGGCGCGTGCAGCAGCTCGGCCAGACGCACGGCCTCGGCCTGCGCGCCGCCGCGCCAGACGTCGTCGCCGAACATCAAGACCGGGCACTGCGCGGCGCCGAGCCGGCGCGCGATGGCATCGAGCGTCTGCGGTCGCGCCGGCGACGGCGGCTCGATCCGGTAGCCCGCGCCCTCGCCGATCTCCGCCTCGAGCCCCTCGCGGTTCAACAGCTGCGCGCTGATCGAGAGATACACCGGGCCGGTGGGCGGCGTGGTCGCCTCGCGGAGCGCCCGCGCGGTGGCCACGGGGATGGCGATCGGGTTCGCCACGACCGAATAGGCCGCCCGCGCATCCTTGGTGATCGGGCGCATCGACTCCGCCTGGCTCAGCCCGGGATACGGCGCCAGGCCGCGATAGTCCTGGAGCTCGGACGCCCAGTCGCCGGCGATGACCAGCAGCGAGGAGCCCGCGTTCTGGGCGTTGAAGAGCTGGCCGGCGAGCTGATAGGAGCCGCCCATCACGTGCGCGATGACGACGCCGACCTTGCCGCTGAGGCGGTGGTAGCCGTCGGCCATCGCCGCCACGAGCCCCTCGTGCTTGCCGACCACGAGCCGATGCTCCTCGCTCTCGGCGAGCGCCGCGAAGATCCCGGTCTCCGCGGAGCCGGGATTCGTGAAGAGGTACTCGACCCCCGCGTCCTTCAGGGTCTGGAGCAGCAGCATGCCGCCGGTGCCGGTAATGGTCTTGCGCATGGTCACCTCGCTGCCGGGTAGTATAAAGGCCCATGCCAGTCGGCGTGACCCCGCTCGCTCCGCGCTTCGCGGCCCGGGTCGACGGCGTGGAGGAGCACTCCGTCGCCGCTAGTCGCTGAGCCAGACCGTATCGAGCTGCTGATTCAGGAAGTGGCTCGGGCTGATCGTCCAGCCCCGCACCTTCGCCAGGTGCGGCACGATCCGGTGCCACTGGAAGCCCATGATGAAGTGCACTTCCTCGTCGTAGAGCCGCTTCTCGTACTGGCGCAGGAGTCGGCGCCGCTCCTCGGAATCGAGCGTGCGCGACTGCCGGGAGTACAGGTCGTCCATCACGGTGTCCTTGTGCTTGCCGTAGTTCACCGGCGACGTCGTGAGGAACCAGTGGATGTCGAGATCCGGCTCGACGATCGTGTTGCACGGCGCCGTGACCGCGACTTCGAAATCACCGCTCCTCAGCGCCCCGAACCAGGACGACGTCTCCACGGCATTGTGCTTGACGGTGATGCCGATCTGCCGCCACTGGTCGATGAGCCAGATGCCGAACGGCTCGTAGGGCTGCGGCACCGCGCGATTGAGCAGCGTGAAGGACAGGTTCTCGACGCCCGCCTCCTTCAGCAGCCGCCGCGCCTCGGCGCGCGCGGCGTTGATGTCACGCCCGTAGCCGGCCAGCTTCTCCAGCTCGGCGGGCGGCGTCGCCCACTGGGTGCCGGGCACCTGGATGCCGGCCACCTCCTTGATCAGCGCGATGCGCGACAGCGCCTTGGAGCCCTCCCAGCGGTCCAGCGCGAGCGAGAGCGCCCGGCGCACGCGCTTGTCGTCGTACGGTTTCTTCTGCTCGTTGGGCGTCACTCCGATCGAGCAGTTCCACGCGCTTTCCTGCACGGTGATCTTGCTGCCGAGCGCGTTGACGAGGCTGTCGCGGTCAGCCGGGGTGAAGCTGCGGAACTGGATCATGGCGCGCTCGCCCCGGACGGCCGCCACCTGCGCCGAGGCGCTCGGAATGAAGATGGCGCGGAAGCCGTCGAGGTAGGGCTTGCCCTTGTCCCAGTAATCCGGATTCCTCTTGCCGACCCAGTGCGAGCCACGCACGTATTCCACGAACTTGAACGGGCCCGTGCCCATCACGTTCGTCTTGTACCAGTTCGGATCCTTGGCCAGGATGTCGGCCTTGTAGATCCAGTTCCACGGTTGCGCGAGGTTCGTCAGGAACGAGGCTTCGGGGTGCTTGAGGCGGAAGACGACCGTGTCCGGCGCCGGCGCCTGCACCGACTGCACCGCGCCGTAGGTGGCTTGACGGCTCGACACCACGGCGGCCGGCGGGAAGATGATGTGGTCGTAGGAGGCCTTCACGTCCGCCGACGTCATCACGCTCCCGTCGTGGAACTTCACGCCCTTGCGGACCTTGAACGTGTAGATGCGGCGATCGGGCGAGATCGTCCACGACTCGGCGAGGTCACCGACGAGCTTGGTACCGGTGCGGTCGGTGGGGTCGACGCGCATCAGCGTGTTGTACTGCGGCGCGCCCGGGTGCAGCATCGCGAAGGTCTCTTCCTGGTGGGCGTCGAAGCTCGGGGGCTCGGCGGCGACGACGAAGACCAGCTCGCCGCCGCGGCGGGGCGTCTCCTGGGCGGCAGCGGGCGTGACCAGCAGCGAGACGAGGGCGAGCGCGGTCAGGAACGTTTTCATGGCCGGCATTATACTGGCGCCCATGAAAACGATCGTCGCGCTCCCCGGTGAAGGCATCGGCGTCGAGGTGGTCGAGGCCACGTGCGCGCTCCTGAGCGGCGCCGGCATGCCCGTGAAGATCGTGACGCCGCCGCAGATCTCGGCGCCGGGCTCGCCGGTGCCCGAGGACACGCAGCGCGCGTGCCGCGAGGCGGACGCCGTGCTCTTCGGCGCCGCGGGCCCGGCGACGACGCGGGTGGTCGGCTGGCTCCGCTGGGAGATGGACGCGTGGGCCGGCGTGCGGCCCGCGAAGTTCTACCCGGGCATGCGCTCGCCGCTCGCCGACCCCGACGGCATCGACCTCGTCGTCATCCGCGAGAACTCCGAGGGCATGTATCCCGGCCGCGAGGGCGATATCGCAGAGCTGGCACGCGCGCTACCGACCGTGCGCGATCGCTTCGGGCGCGGCCTCGACCGCTACAAGGACGGGCGCTTCGCCGTCAAGGTGGTGACGCGCGACGGCGCCGCGCGGATCGCGCGCTTCGCGTGCGAGCTGGCCCGCCGGCGCAAGGCGCGCGGCCACGCCGGCAAAGTCACCTGCGTGACGAAGTCCAACGTGCTGCCGCAGACCGACGGGCTGTTCCACGCGATCGTCAAAGAGACCGTCGCCACGTATCCCGATCTCGCGTTCGAGCACTTCCACGTGGACGACGCCGCGCGGCGGATCATCCGTTTTCCGAAGACCATGGACGTCGTCGTGTGCATGAACCAGTACGCCGATATCCTGTCCGACGTCGCGGGCGAGGTCGCCGGTGGCCTCGGCGTCGCGCCCTCGGCCAACTTCGGCGACGGACGCTGGGCGTACTTCGAGTCGGTGCACGGCTCCGCGCCGGACATCGCGGGCCGCGGCATCGCGAATCCGACCGGCACGCTGCTGTCCGCCGCGCTCATGCTCGAGCACCTCGGGCTCGCCGCCGAGGCCGAGCGCCTGCAGGCGGCCGTCGCACGGGTCTATCGCGACGGCAAGGCGCTCACGCCCGACCAGCGCGGGACCGCGACGACGAAGGAGATGGCGGGCGCGGTGCTCGCCGCCTACCGTGACTCCTGACCGCGCCGCGCCGAGGATCGCCGGCGCCATCCAGTCCAGGGGGAGGCATCGGAGGGGGCCGTCGCGCCGGAGGCGCGCCTGTGAGACGCCCCCTCCGACTTCCCTCAAGCCTTCCGCGCGCTGAGCCGGCTCATTCGTCGCGCGGCTCCTCGCGGAGGAACCGCCCGGAGCGCAGCTCTGCGAGCGTCTGCTCGATCTCGGCGCGCGTGTTCATGACGAACGGCCCGTACCGCGCGATCGGCTCGTGCAGCGGCCGGGCGGCCGCGAGCAAGAAGCGACCGCCCTCGTCACCGGCGTCGGCCTCCACGAGGTCGCCGTCACCGAAGACGACGAGGGCCGGCGCGCGCACGACCTTGCGCTCGGGTCCGAATCGGACCGCGCCCGCGTCGACGTAGGCGAACGCCGTGTGGCCCCGCGGCACGACGTCGCGGAACGTGGTGCGCGGAGCGAGCACGACGTCGACGAACTTCGGCGCGACGGCCAGGCCGCTGACCGGCCCCGTGAGGCGGCCGTCCATCGCCTCGCCCGCGATCACCCGCACCTCGGCTCCGCCGTCCGTCGTCGCCGGCGGCAGGCCGTCCGCCTGGAGGTCGCGATACTTCGGGCGGCTCATCTTTTCTCGCGCCGGCAGGTTGAGCCAGAGCTGCAGGCCGGCGATCCCCTCCGGCCGCACCTGCGGCATCTCCTCGTGCATGATCCCGCTGCCCGAGGTCATCCACTGGATGTCACCGGCGCCGATCGCTCCGCGATGGCCCAGCGAGTCGCCGTGCCGCACCTCCCCTTTCCGGACGAGCGTCACCGTCTCGATGCCCCGATGGGGATGGTACGGGAAGCCCGCCTCGTAGTCGGCCGGGCTGACCGACTCGAAGTGGTCGAGGAGCAGGAACGGGTCGAGGTGGTCGAGTCGACGGGTGCCGATGCTCCGGCGGAGGTGGACCCCGGCGCCTTCGACGACGGGCTCGGGCGTGATGACGTCGGCGACCGGGCGCGCTGACTGGCTCATGGGCTGGCTCCTTTTCCGGGCAATTACTTTGATATCGAATGATTTGATGTAGGATGGATGGCGAGGGATTCACGGGCCGGAGGGACGGGATGGGGACGCACTACCGCGGGCGGGCGGCCGAAGTCCGGGCCCTCGACACGTACATCAAGCTGACGCGGGCCACCAGCTCGGTGGGTGTCCGGCTGAGCCGAGGACTGGCGGAGGCCGGGCTGACGCCGACCCAGCTCGGCGTCCTGGAGGCGCTGCTGCATCTCGGACCGCTCGGGCAGCGCGTCCTCGGCGGCAAGCTGCTGATGAGCGGTGGCAACATCACGACCGTCGTCGACAACCTCGAGCGTCGGCGTCTGGTGCGCCGCGAACGGCGCGGTGACGATCGCCGTCACGTGACAGTCCACCTCACCTCCGAGGGCCGCCGCCTCATCTCCCGAGTCTTTCCCGGCCACGTGGCGGCCATCGTCGAGGCGTTCTCCGCGCTCACCCCCGCCGAGCAGGAGCAGCTCGGCCGGCTCGCGAAGAAGCTGGGCCGCAGCGTCAGCCGACCTGGTAGCGCTTGAGCGCCGCCTGGTCGAAGGCGAGGCCGAGCCCCGGCTTCGTCGGCACCACGAGGTGGCCATTCTCGAGCGTCGGCGTCTCTTCGTAGAGCCGCACCGTCCACGGCATGTACTCCACGGTGAGCCCGTTGGGGATCGCCGCGATCAGGTGCACGTGCAGCTCGGGCACGAGGTGGCTCACCACCGGCAGGTTGAACGCCTCCGCCATGCCCGCCACCTTCATCCACTGCGTGATGCCGCCGACGCGCAGCAGGTCGATCATCACGATGTCGATCGAGCGCGCCTGCAGCATGTGGCGGAAGGGCACGATGCCGTAGTGGTACTCGCCGGCGGCGATCGGCGTCGCGAGGTTGTCGGCGATGCGCGCGAGACCGGAGAAGTCGTCGTGCGCGGTGGGGTCCTCCAGCCAGAAGAGATGGTAGGGCTCGACGCGGCGGCCCACCTCGATCGCCTGGTTCACGCTCCAGAGCTGGTTGATGTCGCACATCAGGTCGACGTCGGGGCCGATCGCCTCGCGCATCACGCGGACGCGCTCGACCGAGGCGGCCACCGTCGGCTCGCTGCCGCACTGCATCTTCATCTGGCGGAAGCCCATCTTCACCAGCCGCGGTCCGGCCTCGGCCAGGTACTTGACCGGGTGCGCGCGCAGGAGCGCGCCGCTCGCGTAGGTCGGCACGCGCTCACGCAGCCCGCCGAGCAGCGCGGCAACCGAGCGGCCGAGGGCTTTGCCCTTGAGGTCCCAGCACGCGATGTCGATCGCGGAGAGGGCGAGCGTGAAGATGCCGCCGGGGCCCGAGCTGCCGGCCGCGCGCCGCGCCTTGGCGGCGATGGCCTCGGTCTCGGCGGGATCGTCGCCGATCAGAAGTCCGGCGAGCCCCTCCACCGCCGCCCGGAGGGCCGGGGTGAGGGCGCCGCCGAAGAACGTGAGGCCGATGCCCGTGAGGCCCTGGTCGGTGCCCAGCTCCAGCGTGACGAACTCGCGCGTGTCGGTGGGCGCCGGGAGCCCCACCACGAGCGGGTTGTCGGCGGGCGTCCTGAGGATCCGCGTGGTGACGTGGGTGATTTTCATCTCGGGGCCTCCCGGGCGTATGCTACACCGCACTCGCGAGGGAGGCCGGATGGCAGACTACCTGCTCACCGAGAAGGCGGACGGCGTCGCGATCCTCACCCTGAACCGGCCGAACCAGCTCAACGCGCTCAACCGCCAGCTCTCGGCGGAATTGCACGAGGCGGTCACGCGCGCGGTCGCCGACGACGACGTCGGCTGCATCGTCATCACCGGCGCCGGGCAGAAGGCGTTCTCCGCGGGCGGCGACATCCACGAGCAGCGCGAGGACGACAAGAAGTACACGCAGGCGGAGCTGGATGCGCTCGGCGCCGAGCGCGCCCGCGGCTTCTACGAGATCGGCGCCTGCGCCAAGCCGACCATCGGGATGATCAACGGCCTCGCTTACGGCGGCGCCGGCGTGCTGGCCTCGTCGCTCGACATGCGCGTGGGCTGCGAGCACGCGTCGTTCCGCTTCCTGGCCGCCGCGTACGGCCGCATCAACACCACGTGGACGCTGCCCAATCAGGTGGGCTGGCCCATCGCGAAGGAGCTGCTGTTCTCCGGCCGGGAGGTGTCGGCTCCGGAGGCGCAGCGCATCGGCCTGCTCAACCACCTGGTGCCGTGCGCCGAGCTCCGCGACAAGACGCTGTGGCTGGCCACGATGATCGCCAAGAACCGCCGACCGTCGGTGATGGGCGTCAAGGCCCTGCTGCTGCAGGGCATGGGACGCGATCTCGAGCAGCAGTGGAAGAACGAGCGCGACTACACGACCAACGTCGCGCGCCCGGCGAAGGCCGAGGACGCCTTCCCGGACTTCATCGCTCGCAAGGGACGCTCGAAGGACTGAACCGGAAAGGACAGCCATGGCGACGATCACGGGCTCCGAGGTGCTGGCGACGGCGCTCCGCACGCAGGGCGTCGACACGATGTTCTACCTGATGGGCGGGCCGATGCTCGAGACGGAGGCCGCGTGCATCCAGCTCGGCATCCGGGCCATCGACCACCGGCACGAGCAGGCCGCCTCCTTCGCCGCCCACGCCTACACGCGCGTGATGCGGCGCCCCGGCGTCTGCATGGGCTGCTCGGGTCCCGGCGCCACCAATCTCTTGACCGGCGTCGCGACCGCGTTCACCGACTGCGCCCCGCTCGTGGCCATCGGCGGCTCGAGCCCGCGCGTGTACCTGGGCATGGAGGCGTTTCAGGAGATCGACCAGCTGGCGGTGTTCAAGCCCGTCACCAAGTGGGCGGAGCGGATCTACGACGCCAAGCGCATCCCCGACGTGGTCGCCACCGCCTTCCGCCAGGCGACGAGCGGGCGGCCGGGCCCCGTGTACATCGACATGCCCGGCGACGTCCTCGGCGAGAAGGTCGAGGAGGACGCCGTCAAGTACGCGCCGGCGTGGAAGCCGGCGCCGCGCACGCTCGGTGATCCCGCGGCGGTGAAGGAAGCGATCGCGCTCCTGGCGAAGGCCGAGCGGCCGATGCTCATCGCGGGCAGCGGCGTGTGGTGGTCGGACGGCGCCGCCGCGCTGCAGGCCTTCGTCGAGGCCACGGGCATCCCGTTCTACACGAAGCCGATCTCGCGCGGCCTCATCCCCGAGGACCACGCGCTCTCGTTCCTGAACGCGCGCAGCAAGGCGTTCACCGAGGCCGACGTCGTCCTCGCCGTCGGCACCCGCTTCGACTGGATGATCCAGTTCGGACGGCCGCCGCGCTTCGCGGCCGACCTCAAGGTCATCCACGTCGACGTGAACCCCACCCAGCTCGGCCACAACCGCGCGGTGGACGTGCCGATCGTCGGCGACGCCCGCGCCGTCCTCGAGCAGCTCCACGCCGAGGCGCAGGGCAAGATCAATCCCAAGACGTACGCGAGCTGGACGGGCAAGCTGCGCACGCTCGACGCCGAGAAGGGCTCGGAGCAGGACAAGGCGATGAGCAGCGACGAGCTGCCCATCCACCCGCTGCGCCTCTGCAAGGAGGTGCGCGACTTCCTCAAGCGCGACGCGATCCTCGTCGTGGACGGCCAGGAGATCCTCAACTACGGCCGCCAGGCGATTCCGACCTACATGCCCGGCCACCGGCTCAACTCGGGGGCGTTCGGCACGATGGGCGTCGGCCTGCCCTACGGCGTGGGCGCCAAGGTCGCCAGGCCCGACAAGCAGGTGCTGGTGCTGCACGGCGACGGCTCGTTCGGCATCAACGCCATGGACATCGACACGGCGGTCCGCCACCGGATCCCGGTCGTGTGTGTCATCAGCAACAACGGCGGCTGGACGGCGGACACGCCGTGGACCCGGCCGCTGCCCAAGCCCGGCCGCAACCTCGGCCACACCCGCTACGACCGCATGGCCATGGACCTGGGCGCGCACGGCGAGTTCGTCGAGAAGCCGCACGACATCCGGCCCGCGCTCGAGCGGGCGTTCGCGTCGGGCAAGCCCGCCATCGTCAACGTGATCACCGACCACAAGGCGCGCGCGCAGACGGTGCGGTTCTCCGCGTATACCACCTGATGGGGGGCCCCGAAATGGCCCCCCAAACCCCCCAACGCTCGGGGCGCCCCGGCGAAGCCGTGGCGCCCCTCGATGCTACGGGCGGCCCCGCGAGGGAGGACGACGATCATGACCGCGTGCCGTGTCGCGCTGGTATTCGCCGCGCTGCTGCTCCTGCCCGCCCTCGCCGGCGCCGCGCCCGAGGGGAAGATCGTCATCGCCCAGGGCGTCGACCCGACCACTCTCGACCCGCAATGGCACGAGGAGACGCCCGCCTACAACGTGCTCCTGAACATCTACGACACGCTGCTGTTCCGCGACAAGGATCTGAAGATCATCCCCTGGCTCGCCGAGTCGTGGCGACTGGTGAACCCGACCACGTGGGAGTTCAAGATCCGCAAGGGCGTGAAGTTCCACAACGGCGAGGAGGTCGACGCCGAGGCGGTGAAGTTCAGCCTCGACCGCATCCGTGACCCCGAGCTGAAGGCCCGGCAGACGGTCTACTTCCGGCTGGTCACCTCCGTCGACGTCGTCGACAAGCATACCGTCCGCGTGGTCACGTCGAGACCGTACCCGACGCTGGAGAACCACCTCGCGCTGCGCGGCGCCATCATGCCGCCCGGTCACTTCCGCGGGAAGGACAAGGTCTTCGCCGACCGGAACCCGGTCGGCAGCGGCCCGTACAAGTTCGTGCGGTGGGTGAAGGACGAGCAGATCGAGCTCGAGGCCAACCCGAGCTGGTGGGGCGGCGCGCCGAAGATCAAGACGATCGTCTTCCGTCCGATCCCCGAGCACGCGGTCCGCGCGGCCGCGCTCCAGGCGGGTGAAATCGACGTCGCCGTCAACATCCCGCCCCACCTGGTGCAGAGCATCGAAAAGCATCCCAGGCTCTACGTCTCGAAGGCCCCGAGCGTCCGCACGATCTTCATCCCGATCTACGCGTACCAGTACGACACCGCGAACAAGCCCGTGGGCCCGGTGGAGGGGCCGACGCGCGACAAGCGTGTGCGGCAGGCGCTGCTCGCCGCCGTCAACGTCGACGAGATCATCAAGACGGTGCTCGAGGGCAACGCCGTTCGCACGGCGACGCCGCTGACGCCGAAGCACTTCGGCTTCGATCCCTCGTTCGCGCCGGTGAAGCTCGACGTCGACCGCGTCCGCAAGCTCCTCGCCGAGGCGGGCTTTCCCCAGGGGCTCGACCTCACGCTGAACTCGCCGGACGGGCGGTATCAGAAGGACAAGGAGGTGGCGGAGGCGGTGGCCGGTCAGCTCACGAAGGCGGGCATCCGGACGCGCGTGAAGACCCACGAATGGACGACGTACCTCAGCCAGTACGTGTACCCGCACAAGGCGAACCCCATGTACCTCATCGGCTGGGGCAACACGACGTGGGACGCCGACGGCACGCTCGGCGCGCTCTTCCGCAGCGGAACGCCGCAGTCGAACTACTACAACCCGGATTTCGACGGGCTGATCGACGAGGCCCAGACCTCGATCGACCCCAGGCGTCGCCTGGAGCTCTACGCGCGCGCCCAGCGGATGGTCGTCGACGACGGCGGGGTGCTGCCGCTCTATCAGCAGGTCGACATCTACGGGGTCAACAGGCGGCTGAGCTTCCAGGCGCTGTCCTCGGAGCAGCTCGTCGGCGCCTGGATGTCGCTGCGGAACGGGAAGTGAGGGGCCCTCACTTCGCGCGGTACGTCAGGCGCCACACCTCCACGCCGTACGGGCCCCGGCCCTCGGTGTCGCCGGGACGCAGCAGCGCCACCATGCTGGCCCCGAGCGCGAGCGCCATCGCCTTGTAGAACGGCCCCTCGCCGCGCAGGACGCTGAAGCCCTTGCCCCCGGGGACGTGCAGGATGCGCAGGCCGCGGTCGTGGGTGTCGGGGGCGAACAGCCAGTCGCCGTCTTCGGTGAACGCGAGCGAGTAGCGCATCTCGCCGTGCAGGCCGTGGCCCGGCGCCTGGGCGGTGTTGGCGAAGGTGCGCTCCTCGCGCTCCTTCACCACGCTCATCACGTGCACCTGGCCGAGGATGCCGTTGGCTGCCGCGCGCGTCCCGTCGCGATTCAGCGCGAGCGAGACCGGCGCCATGGCCTCCAGCGAGCTCGCCATCGACACCGACCCTCGCAGGGTCAGCGCCGGCCAGTTCCAGAGCTTCAGCCCGCCGCCGTCCGAGGTGGTGGCCAGCACGCGGCCGTCGCCCGAGAAGGCGACCGCGTCGATGCGGTCTCCCTGGTGCGCGTTGGGAAGGGTACGGACGAGCTCGCCGCGCTCGAGGTCGACCAGGTGAATGGTCGTTCCCCCGACGACGACGAGCACGCGCTCGGTCGGGTGGAACGCGGACCCGCGGCTCTGGCCGATACTCAGCACCGCCGCCTGGCGGCCGGTCGCCGCCTCCCACAGCTCGACCGTCCGCGCGCCGTGTCCAATCGTGGCGAGGAGCGAGCCGTCGGGCGAGAACGCGACGCCGTCGATGCTGCGCGCGGCGCCCCGGGGGTGCACCGGCACCTTCCAGCGCTCGGCGCCGGCGGGCACCTCGCGCGCGATCAGGTCGCCGTCCATATCGCCGACGACGACCAGACTGCCGTCGGGACTGAGGGCGACCGCGTTCACCACCGCGCGTAGACCCGCCACCTCGAGGACCCGGGTGGCCGTGACCGGTAAAGGGCCGTCGGAGCAGCCGGCGAGCGACAGGGCGACGGCAACGGCCAACGCGCATGAGCGCAGCGTCATGCCGCAACTCTAAGTCATAATCGTACGATGCATATGTTCGTCGGCGCGATCTTCCTCATGCTCGGCGGGGCCTGCGTCGCGTACCTCTGGGCCGGCGGCTCCATCTTCGAGCGCGAGCCGCCGCTGCTCGCCTTCGGCATCTTGCTCATCGTCCTCGGGGCGGGGCTGGCGGGACGCTCGCGCGCGGCCGCGCTGCTCGTCAGGGCGGGCCTCGGCGCCGGTCTCGTCGCCCTCGGCTGGATCGCCACGAGCTATCTGAGGTTCCGAGGGCTCGGCGCCACCGACGACCTGCTCGCGCGCGTCTATCTGCTGGGAATCGTCCTCGCCGTCGCCGGCGTGGTCGCCCTCTTCATGCTCGTGAGGCGCGTGAAGTACAACAAGCGCGCCTTCCGGAGGATCGACCTGCTGTTGCTCGCCGGCACGGGCGTCGCGCTCACGCTCGGCGTGGTCTGGCTCGTCGGCGACGACTCGCGGTTGCGCCCGTGCCGTCTGGGGGTCGACGCCGCCTGCGACATCATCGCGACCCGGCTCCTCGAATCCGCCGAGCGCACGCCGACCGCGCCGCCCACGCGCTGGGAGGAAGATGCCGCGCGCGTGCTCGAAAGGTACTGCCGCGGTCCCGAGCCGGGGCCGTGCGCCGTCCACCGGTATGCGGTCGGCAGCGTCGCGCTGCGCGCCGGTCGAATCGACGCCGCCCGGCAGGCATTCCTGCGCGCCTGCGACGAGGATTCGAGCTGGTGCGCGCGCGCGGCGCAGGAGACGGCTCTGTCGTGGACGCCGGAGGAGCGCACGCGGCTCGAGCGCCACCGGTAGCCCGACCGGCTCGAGGCGGCGTTACGCCCTGGCGTACCGCGGCATCACGTCCGCGGTGAAGAGCTCGATGGATCGCATCGCCTGGGCGTGGGAGAGGTCACCCCACTGGAACGAGCAGACGAAATAATTCGCTCCGGTCGCCACGTACTCGTCCATGTAGTCGCGCACCGCGGCCGGCGAGCCGGCGAGGGCCACGCCGCCGAGCCGATTGGGATGCGGCCGGCTCGTCTGCTGATCGAAGCGCTCGAGCTCCGCGTCGATGTCGCGCCGCAGCTCGCGCGTCGGCAGGCCGGCGGGGCGATCGCCGACGAAGCCGAACGAGCCGTCCCTCGTCGACATGAACTGCGTGAGGTTGCGCTTCTCGGCCTCGAGACGGCGCGGCGCGGCCAGATTCCAGCGGTATTTTTCCCAGGCCGGCGCGGCGGCAGAGATCGCCTCGTCGTCCGTGTCCGCCACCACCAGGTGGACGACGAGCCCGATCATGGGCGCCTCGCCCTGCGCGGTCAGCGCCCCCGCCCCCTGATGCTCTTCCCACGCGGCCCGGTAGCGGGGCACCGCGACCGCGAGGCCGTCGAGCGAGCCCACGATGATGGTGTGCATGCCTTCCATCGCCGCCGTCACCGGGTTGCGCATGTACCACAGCGGCGGATACGGCTTCTGGAGCGGCCGCAGGTACATCGGCAGCTTGTCGAAGCTGTGGAAGCGCCCCGCGTAGGTCAGCTCGTCGTGACTCAGCCCTTCCCGGATGATCGCCAGCGTCTCGAGGTAGCGCGCGTAGTTCGTCTCGGGATCCGCCTCCTGGCCCCAGAAGTAGGCTTCCATGACGCCCCCGCGCCCCACGCCGATCTCCAGACGCCCGTCGCTCAGGTGGTCGAGCATGCTGATCTCTTCGATCAGGCGCAGCGGATGATGCAGCGGCAAGACGTAGACGCACGGACCGAATCGCAGGCGTCGCGTGCGCTGGGCGACGGCGCCCAGGAAGACGTTCTGGGAGGGCGCCAGGCTGTGGATCGCGGGCGTGTGATGCTCCGCCAGGTGATAGGCGTAGAACCCCGCGGCGTCGAGGCGCTCGATCTGGAGCAGCCGCTCACGATAGATCTGGTCGAGACGCAGGCCGGGCACCGGCTCGATGTGGTCGAAGACGCCGAATTTCACGTGGCGGAGTATATGACGAATCTGGCGCCGCCCGGCGAGTGTCGATCGCGACGCTCAGCGCACCGCCTGCGGCACCGGGGACGGGTAGCGCAGGAGCGCACCCAGGCCGGGCGGATCATCCGGTCTCCGGGATTCGGGCGCAGTATACTGCCGGTTGTTCCGAGAGGAGACTGAGCGATGGCCGAACGCGCGCTGACCGGCATGCGGATCCTCGACCTCACGCAGTTCGAAGCGGGCACCACCTGCACGCAGTTCCTCGGCTGGCTCGGGGCCGACGTCCTCAAGATCGAGCCGCCGGGCGGCGAGCAGTCGCGGCGCAACCGGCCCGAGGTGCCCGGCCTCGACGCGATGTTCTTCCTCGTCTTCAACGCCAACAAGCGCAGCGTGACCATCGACCTCAAGAACCCCGCGGGCCGCGCGCTGTTCCTGAGGATGGTCGAGCGCGCCGACGTCGTGGTGGAGAATTTCGCGCCCGGGCTGATGGAGCGGCTGGGCCTCGACTACGACCGGCTGCGCGCGACGAACCCGCGCATCATCGTCGCGCGCATCAAGGGCTTCGGGCTCTCCGGTCCGTACCACGAGTACAAGAGCTTCGACATGATCGCCCAGGCCACGGGCGGCGTGATGAGCGTGACCGGGTTCGACGACCGCGAGCCCGTGCGCTGCGGCGCGGCCATCGGCGACACCGGCACCGGCGTCCACACGGCGGCCGCCATCATGGCCGCCTACATCCAGCGCCAGCGCACGGGCCAGGGCCAGCTCGTCGAGGTGGCCATGCAGGAGGTGGTCGCCAACTTCCTGCGCGGCCGCTTCGTCGATCACTACCGCGACGGCAAGCCGAGCGAGCGCCGGGGCAACGCGCTGATCGGCGGCGTGCCGGGCGGCGCGTATCCCTGCGCGCCGGGCGGAACCAACGACTACGCCTACATCTACGTGCAGACGATGAACCAGGACATGTGGCGCGACTTCGCGACGGCGATCGGTCGCGAGGACCTGCTCGCGGACGCGCGCTGCAAGGACGCGAAGACGCGCTGGGAGCACCGCGACGCGCTCAACGAGATCATCGCGGGGTGGACGCGCGCGCGCACGAAGCACGAGGTGATGGCGACGCTGGGCAAGGCCGGCGTGCCGTGCGGCGCCGTGCTGGACACCGGCGAGGTGCTCGACGACCCGCATCTCAACGCGCGCGGCCAGATTCACACGATCGAGCACGCGACGCGCGGCCGCTTCCGCCTTCCGGGCTGCCCGGTCCACCTGTCGGCCTCGGAGGCGCCGACGACGCCGCCGCCGCTGGCCGGCGAGCACACCGCCGCCGTGCTGGCGGAGGTGCTCGGCCTGTCGGCCGACGAGGTCGCGAAGCTGCGCGCCCAGGGCGTGCTGGGCTGACGAGGGTCAGCCGACGGCGACGCAGCCGACGGGCGGCAACCCTTTGAGGGCGAGCGCCCAGCGCGCGCCCGCATCGAGCGACCGGTACACGCGTCCGTCACCGGTGCCGAAGACGACGAGCGGGCCGGCCGCGGCCAGGCACGCGGTGTCGACGTTGTCGTCGAACCACGCCGGCAGGCCGGCGCGACACCGCTCGAAGCGCGTCTCGCCGTCGAGCGGCGTGCGATAGATCGCCGAGCGCCGTCCGCGGAACCCCGTCGAGGCCGACACGAGCGCCTGGTCGCCGGCCACCGTCACCGCACGCAGGTAGTGCGCGTGCAGGCCCGCGGTGGCGAACGTCCACGAGTCGCCGCCGTCCCGACTGAGCCCGAAGCCCTCGGCGGCCGCGAGCAGCACGACCTCCGGACGCGTGGGATGGGCGAGCACCTGATGGACGTCGCTCTCGATGTCGACCGTCGGCGCCCACGACGTCCCGCCGTCGCGCGAGCGCGCGACGCCGCCGACGTGGACGTTGACGTGGATGGCGCCGTCGAGCGCGACGGCGATCGACCGCACGTCGGCGGGATCGCCCCAGGGCGTGTACCAGGCGTCGCGGCCCTCGACGGTCTCGAACGACGGCATGGGCGCCAGCCCGGCCCCGGTCAGCCGGAAGAGACGGGCCTGCTCGGTGCCGACGAGAACGCCGTCACGCGTCGGCGCGACGCACGTCGCCGGCGGGCCGTCGATCGACGCGCGCGTCGTCCAGGCGCCGTCGCGCAGCTCCAGCAGCGCCGAGCCATCCACGACGGCCCAGACCGACGCGGGGCCAAGGGCGAGGGCCGTCACCGATCGCCCGGCGAGCGCCTCCACCGGCCTCGAGGTCTCCCCTTCCAGTGTCCACAGCCCGCCCCCGGTGCCCACGAAGATTCTCGCGTCCATGTCCGAATGATACTCTCGGGCGCCACGACAGCATGAAGACCGACCTGCTCCTCATCCCGATGAGCGCGCGCTGGGCCGAGATGCGCGCCGCTGCGCTCGCCGCCGAGGGGGCCGGCTTCGACGGAGTGTGGACGTGGGATCACCTGCGCGATCCGGACGACGGCGGGGGCCCGGGCGTCCCCGAGGCGTGGACCGTGCTGACGGCGCTGGCGGAAGTCACGCGACGCGTCTCGCTCGGCCCGCTCGTGCTCAACGTCGCCAATCGCCCTCCGGGAGTCCTCGCCAACATGGCGGCGACGCTTCAGACAGTCTCCGGCGGGAGGCTGCTCCTGGGTTTGGGCGCCGGCGGCAATCGCCGCACGCCGTACGCGGCCGAGCAGGCCGCGATCGGTCAGCCGGTCGAGCGCGACGCGGTCCGCGCGCAGCGCGTCGTCGACGCGATCGCGCTCATCCGGCGGCTGTGGGCGGGCGAGTCGGGATTCCTGCGGCCCGAGCCGCCGCCGCCGATCATCGTGGGCGGCTTCGGTCCGCGCATGGCCGCCGTCGCCGGTCGACACGCGGACGGCTTCAACACGCAGGCCTTCCATCCGCAGCTCGGCGCCCTCGTCCAGCGCGCGCGCGACGAGCACGCGGCCTCCGGCCGCGACGCCTCGCGCTTCGTCGTCACGGTGTTCGCGGGGCTCGACGAGCGCATGCTGCGCGCGGACTCGCGCGCGCGGCAGTCGCTCGAGCGGGCCGGCGTCCAGCGCCTCATCTTGCTGGTTTCGCCACCGTTCGACGCCGACGAGATCAGGAGCGCCGGACGGCTCCTCGTCGCCCGGCCCGGCTAGCGCACGTCGATCGAGCGCAGCACCGTGACCACGAGGCAGGTCACGTTGTTGTTTTCGTTAGACTCTGCCACCTCGTTGCCAGGATCGATCCGGCCGGAGAGGAACATCTGGTATCGTGGATTCATATGAAACTCTCCGAGAAGTTTGCGCGGCAAGAAAGCGAGCACACTCGGCTGGCCCGTATCGCGCGACGGCGGATTTCGCAGGATCGCGCGGAGGCGATCCGTCAATTGCTTGGTATCGAGAAGGAACGAGAGGCTACGGCGCCGACCATCGCCGAGCGTCCACACGTCTGCGGCCTCTGTGGTCGCCGCTTTTCATTGCCGATGCACCTCGGCCGCCACCAGAAGTCGAAGCACAAGACTGCCCCAGCCCGCCCGGGCCCGACCCACAGCCAAGACGCACGCTGATTCCAGATCCGCTCCCGGCTCGTCGCCGGCCAGAGAGCCTTACTTCAAGATGTCACTTGCGTCTGCCGCGCCGATCAGGCGGTCGGCGTCGCCTTGGAGGAGCAGGCGTTGCTTGACCAACGTCTGTGTGGCCTTGCGAACCGCGTCAACGTACCCGGCGTGGGTACCATATCGCTCTTCGAGCGACAGGCGCGGATCGCCCGTACTCATCCGTTCCTGCAGCGTCCGCGCGAACGGGATGTAACTCCCCGAGAGGGTGCAGAAATCATCCGGGAACACCCCGCTGTAGAGATTCCATCCGGTGTAGGTCGCGGTCGGGGCCAACACCGCGGTCGACCGAATGCCCCCGATGTCATTTCCGTCCGCGTCCACCTGCGGGACCAGGATCGTGTACTGCCGGGTACCGACCGCCGGAGGCTCGACGGTGAGAATGCCGGTTTCATCGAGCCCCTTGAACAGCGGCCCATAGCTCAGGACGCTCAGCGGATTCGCGAGCGCGAGGAATTTGACCGCCGGTCGGCTGACCCCGCCGTAGTCGTTGGCAGGAATGTGGGGGAAGTTCACCCTTGCGGGTGGTACGAGCGTTCCGTCACGAAGGCGTGGCGCATGGCTCGGCGGCGGTTCCATCCCGCGCTTGAGCCAATCGGTCAGAGCGACCCACAGCGCGCGCTGGGTTTCGAGATAGCTGTTGGGGTTCAACTGCTGCTGGCACCGGCCCAGCGATGCTGTGAACCCTGGTGGGAATGCGGCCGGCCCGTGTTGCGTGCTCGTCTGAAGGTAGGTCCTCACGAAGTCCGGGTCATGGACGTCACGAATGCCCAACGGGTCCGTCAAGCCGAGGGATTGTCGACCTTCCCAGATCTCCAGTGAGGTCGCGAAATGAAAGATCTTTGGGCAGGTGTCCGTCTTGAGGCACCGTCTGAGGATCCCTCCCTTCTGTCCACTGATGGGATCGTGCAGCTCGCCATAGGTAAATGGAAATTGATACGCGGGGTAGACGTGATCCGCGACGTGGCCCCACGCCCGGCCGGGCTGGCCGAAGCGAATGTTGAAGGCCGCGCGACCCCCGCCGATCAGCGGGAAGGCGCCGTCGAAGACGATCCGTCCGCGCTCGTCCTGGTTGAATCCCAGGTGGATGAACGTACGCATGTTACGACCGCTTTGCGAGGCGCCAGAAAACACAGCGAGGGTTCCGTGATCGTCTCGCCGATCGTCGTCGCGATCGGACTTTCGACCTCGCTCGTCTGCGACCCAGAGCGGATTTGCCGTACCGGCATCGTCATGACGCTCGTGCTTGAAGAAGGCGATCAGATCTCGCATGCCAGCGTAGCCCAGGCCGATGACGATGGGATCCTTGCCGCGGTACAGCAATTCGTAGATCTTGCCCGGCTGAAAGCCGGGGCCGAACATGCAGATCTGAGTCGCGCTCGGGGTCAGAGTCACGCCGTCAGGGCACGACCCGAACGCCCAGGCATTGTTCGACATGGGCACTCGCGGGTCCTTCTCGTGCGAGCGCACGGTCAGCGTCGGAAGGAAGCCGTCGGCGAGCGCGACCTTATTATCGGTACTGACCGTCGGATAACTTGCGTGCGTGAGCCCCGTGAAGGTCCCGCTGCTGAGATTGAGGGTCGTGGTGGCGGTGGCCACGATGAATTCCGCGCGCACCGTCCCGGTGATCGCTGAGCCATCGCGGTTTTGCGCGATCGGCACCTGCATGGTCATCCGGCTATTGCCTGGTAGGACGTCCGGCTGCCATCCGCTCTTGATGAGGGTGTAGCCCATGTTCTGGATGAAGCCGTCGCCGGCCGTAGTGGGATTGTTACCCCCGAGCACGCCGATGTTGAACGGAATGCCGCCGTTGCCACGGTTGACGACATGGTAAAAGAGCATCCGATTGCCCTTCGCCATATCGATCGGTTTCAGTATGTAGAGGTCGGTCGAATACTCGACCATCCCGTGCGCATTCCGGGGAGCCAGATCGATGTCCTGGATGATCGCGTTCGAGGGGTGGTGAGGATCCACCTCACCGTAGGCGGTGCCGGTAAGCTTTTCGAATTGCCCGACGCTCCCGAACGACGCCCCGGCGAACGTCGGTGATTCAGTGTTCGTGATCTGGATGCGGGTGATCCGTGCCTCAACGGTGGATGCCATACCGAGCAGCGAGAGAAGAGCGACCGCAGTCAGGAGCCTTGCGCCCTGACGCCGCTCGCGCCGCAGCATCTGGTAGAGCGATTTCATCGTCGTTCCCCCTATTCGTGAAAGCCGCACGCCCGTGGAATGACCGGGACCGTACCCGCCGAGGTCGCGGAGGCGGTATTGGACCTTGGTCCAAGGGGCGTCGAGGGACGTGCGTTCTCGCTAGCGGACCAGCCGCGCGCACCGGTCGAGCACGGGCAGCACTTCGTCGGCCTTCGCCGGCGGCAGGTTGAAGACGAGACGGGCGACGCCGGCGGCGCGATAGCGCTCGATGAGGTCGC
>Ga0209378_1000692_pt1 | contig 24589 bp, 21 predicted proteins | sample GraSoiAngelo_156_FD_186170 | JGI IMG/M metagenome (GOLD analysis project Ga0209378, IMG submission 186170) | Grasslands soil microbial communities from the Angelo Coastal Reserve, California, USA - 14_1009_13_40cm (SPAdes) (version 2) | ecosystem: Environmental > Terrestrial > Soil > Grasslands ...
GGAGCGTGCGTTGGAGGACCGCCGCGACGACGGCCGAGTTGTCCCGTGTGAAGAACGCACATGTCCGCGACTTCACCTTGTGGTCGCAGAACTCGTGGAACGCACGGCCGTACGCGGGCGCGCTCTCCTGGAGGCACATCGACTGCTTCGCGATCAGGTCGACCGTCGCGATCCGCGGCCCTCTCGCCTCGATCCGGCGGACGGTCTCGATCGCGATGCGATGTTGGCTCTGCCTCGACGTGAGGAACAGCACGAGCTTGTTCGCGCGGACGGCGAATTCGAGGGACGCGACGAGGGCCACCGCGGTCTTTCCGATCCCGGTCGGCGCGTGGGCCAGGAGGTGGCGGCCCCCTTCGATCGCCTTGCGGGCATCCGCGAGGAAGTCCGTCTGGCCCTCGCGAACTCGATCGAAGGGCCACGGGATCCGGACGGCCGTCGAGCGCACGGGGACGGGAGCCACGAGCGCTTCCAAGACCGACCTCCACAGCGGCGACGACATCTCAGGCCGGGACGGTATGAAGGACTTCCGGAGGGAGAGAGCCGAAAGTACTCCGGTGGCTTTCGCGCCGAGATAATCATGAAAGAGCGCTTAAGGCGGCTCGGGGAGCTTCTTCCCCTGTGCGGCGCAAGTGCTTCGTCTGTGGGTTCCGGTCGGCGAGACCGGTGTGCCCGCGGTGCCACACGATCCTCCGTCCCGAACAGGCGGTGTGCGCCACCTGCGGGAAGGGGTTCGAGGGCTGGATTGCGGCCTGCGACGCGTGCGGCGCGCCCATGAAGCTCGCGAATGCGACGCTCGCGGACCGAGAGGCGGTCCGCAGCCTCGCCTCCATCCCAGGGATGTCTGACGAGCGGGCGAAAGAACTCGCCGCGAAAGGCTTCCGGGACTTCGCCGATGTCGTCCGGCTCGCCTTGCCGGAGCGCGCGGTCCGCCAGGGATTGCACCACACGATCGCTCGGAGAGTCCTGCTCGCCGACCTCGTGCCACGACCGCAGCGATCCGTGAGCGGGGCCCGCTGCCCGATGTGCGGCGCGGCGTGGCTCGCCAACGCGACCCGGTGCGCATCGTGCGGCTCCGCGTTCGGTCTCGAACTCGATCCCGTCGCGATCGAACGGTGGCTTGAGGAAATCACGGGCGACCTCGTGAACCTCGCGGAGGACGACGATTTCCAGGGGATGCCCGAAGACGTCCGGAACGAGATCTTGCAGGCCTTCGGCGGCGTGACGCGCGACGACCTGTTGCGGGAGGAGTACGCCCATCAGATCGAGGCGTGGCGGACGAAAGGCTTCGATGTCGCTCACGTCGAGCACCTCCTCGAAGCGGATCTCCCGAACTTCCGCAAGCGGAGCGCACGGCTCATCCGGCTCCAGGTCGCGAAGAAGGCCGACTCCGGGAGATACCGATGTCCGCTGTGCGAGGTCCGCCTCGAGAGCATCGCGGAGGAATGCAGCAACTGCGGCGCGCGGTTCTCGTGAGCCACAATCCTAAATACGCAGGCATCGTCCCGGAACCGGATGCGAGGACCGCGTTCCGACTACGCCGCGCCTCCGATCTACCTCTCTCCGGAACCGTCGGGACCACGGCCGGGTGTCCGGTTCAGCCGCCAAGAGCTCTTCCAACTCGGGGTCGCGATCCTCGCCCTCAGCGCCGCGTTGACCCTCGCCAACGCCATGGCGCTCCGCAACTCCTACGCGGCGAGTGAACTTCCGCTTCGGGTCGGACTTTGGTTCTCGAGCGCCCTCGTCGCGGTCGCGAGCGGCGTCGGCCTGCACGAAATCTCGCACAAGATCGTCGCGCAGCGGTACGGCCACTGGGCCGAGTTCCGATACAGCCTGCGAGGCCTAGCGATGGCCTTCGTCTTCGCGTTCTTCGGCTTCCTCATCGGGGCTCCGGGAGCCACGATGGTCTCCGGGAACGTGACGCGCGACCAGAACGGTCGAATCAGTGCCGCGGGTCCGATGTCGAACTTGGTCATCGGCACGGCGTTCATGCTCGCGGCGGCGGCGATCGTCCGGACGTCCTCACTCACGAACCTCTTGGCAATCTTCGTGACAATCATCCTGGTCAACGCGTGGTATCTGAACGTCATCCTCGCGGGTTTCAACATGATTCCGATCCTGCCCTTCGACGGCTCGAAGGTGTGGGCGTGGAACAAGGCCGTCTACGCCGGCATCCTGGTCGTGGCCCTGGCGCTCTATCTGAGCGGAGTATACCTCGGAATCACGGCAATCTGAATCGGATGCGGGCTCACCGAGTCATCTGGCTCGCGAGGTATCCGGCGCCGAATCCGTTGTCGATGTTGACCACCGCGACTCCCGGAGCACAGGCATTCATCATGCCCAGGAGGGCCGCCATCCCGTCGAAACTCGCGCCGTATCCCACGGACGTGGGCACGGCGATGACGGGCACATCCACAAGGCCCGCCACGACGCTCGGCAGGGCCCCTTCCATGCCCGCGACGACGACGATCACCTTCGCCTTCTGCAAGAGCTCGCGCCGATCGAGGACCCGGTGCACCCCGGCCACGCCGACGTCGTACAGGCGCGTCACCTTGCACCCCATCAGTTCCGCGGTGACGCCGGCTTCCTCCGCGACCGGGATGTCCGAGGTCCCCGCGGTGACGACGAGGATCGGGCCGCGCTTCCCCTCGGGCGGCGTCCCCATCGAAACGATGGCGGCTCGCTCGTGGTACGTGACGCGCTTCCCGTCCAACGCCTTCCGGAGCCGCTGATAGATCGAGCGGGAGGCGCGCGTCGCCAGCACGAGGTCGTGGGACTCGTTCATCCGCACCGCAATCTCGACAATCTGCTGCGGAGTCTTGCCGAGGCACAGGATCACCTCGGGATATCCGCGTCGCAGGTCGCGATGGGAGTCGAGCTTCGCGAACCCGAGGTCCTGGTACGGCAGATCGCGGAGGGCCTCCATCGCCTGCCCCACGGTGACCTTTCCCGCCTTCAGGTCCTGGAGGAGCGCCTGCACTCGACTCCGGTCCACGGCCCTCACCGAATCTGTTCCCACTTCTCGAGCTCGAGGACGGAGCTGAGGGTGCCGCCGCGCTTGATCTCCTCGCGAATGCGATTCTCCCGCTCGAGCACGTCGAGGGCGCGGTTCGCCATCTCGACCGCCTCCTCGCGGGCCACGACGATCAACCCGGACTCATCCCCGACGATCCAGTCGCCGGTGTGGACCTTCTGCCCGCCGCACTCGATTTCGCTCCCGATCTCCCCGAGGCCTTTCGGTTCGCCGGCGTGCGGGGCCACATGCCGACTGAAGCACGGGAAGTTCAGCTCGAGGATCGTGTCGAGGTCCCGTACCGCGCCGTCGATTACGACGCCGGCCACGCCCTTCACGAGGCACGAGTTCGAGGCGAGCTCGCCCCACACCGCGGTCGGCCCGCCGCCGACATCGATCACGATGACATCGCCCGGCTTCGCGCGGTCGATCGCCTCGACGGGTTTCGCCCAGTCGCCGTCCGCCGTCTTGACGGTCAACGCTCGGCCGACGAGTTTCGTGCCGTGGCTGATTCGCGGTACGAGGCCAGCCATGACGCCGCGCTTCTGCATGGCGTCCGCGAGGTTCGGCGTGGAGACCTTGCGGAACGCATCGCCCACGTCCGCATCGGTGTACTTCTTGTAGAGGCCGGTCGGGATCGATTTCCTCCCGTGGATCGCCTTCTTGATTGTACGGGTCGCCTCGGCGACGTTCTCCGCCTTGATGATGGCGCCGCCGACGATCACGATCGAGGCGCCCGCCTTCAGCGCCTCTCCCACCGTCTCCGAGTTCAGCCCGCCCGCGACCGCGACGGGGAGAGAGGTCGCTGCGGCCACGGCCTTCAACTCCTGGAGTGGTGTGTGCGCGATCATCTGCTCATCGATCGATACGTGCATGTTCAGGTAGTCCACCCCGAGCTTCTCGAGTTCCTTCGCCCGCGCCGGTTTGTCGGCCACGCGCATCAGATCGACCATGATCTTCGAACCGTATCGGCGGGCCGCGCGCACGGCCTCGAGGATCGTCGCGTCGTCCGTGATTCCCATGACCGTGATCACGTCGGCGCCCGCCTTCGCGGCGATCTCGACCTCGAACGCGCCCGTGTCCATCGTCTTGAGGTCCGCGACGATCGTCTTCCCGGGAAACGACTTCTTGAGTTGCCGGACGACCTCGATGCCTTCGGACTTGACCAGCGGCGTCCCCGCTTCGAGCCAGTCCGCCCCGCCTTCGACGGCTTCCTTCGCCGCGAGAAGGGCGCGCTTGAGGTGCATGTGGTCGAGGGCGACCTGCAGCACGGGCTCCATCGAGCGGACTTACCTCGCCGTGTCGATAAAAACGTTGTCCCCCTGCTGGTCCGCGGATGCCAAAGCCGCGAGAGCTCAGCAATCAGGCCCGGTTGGAGGAGCGCTGCAGGAGTTACCCTTATGCAAGGGTAACTCGCGAGGGGCATCGGCGCCATCGCTCCGCTCTACTTTCAGATCTGATACTCAGCGCGTTCATCTCATATAGCGCGCCCCAGGTTGATTCAGTGAGTCGATGCCCGCAAAGGAGCGCGACGACAGCGAGCGTGAGCGATGCGTCACCGGCATCGACGCGATCGATCACATCCTGAACGGCGGTATCCCGCGGGGGAACACGGTCCTGGTGTCCGGCTCCGTCGGGACGGGCAAGACCTCGATCTGCATCGAGTTCCTGATCCGCGGTGCGCTGGACGGCGAGAACAGCCTTTACCTAAGCGTCACGGAGCCGACCGACAAGCTCCTGGAGAACGTGATCCCGTTCGACTTCTTCGACGAGCGGCTGACGAAGCAGGGGAAGCTCCAGTTCGTCGACCTGCCGAAGATCTACGAGGAGCTCGGCATCGACAAGGAGGACATGGACTTCAAGGAGGCGAGGCTCCTCGCCAGCCGGATCGCCTCGATCGTCGAGGAGCAGAAGATCCAACGGCTCGTCCTCGATTCCGTCACGTCCGTGTGCTACCGGATCAAGGACCAGGAGCGGATCCGGGATTTCCTGCTCCGACTCGGGACCGTCCTGAGCGAGAAGGGGTGCACCTCCCTCCTCGTCTCGGAAATCCGGTCGACCGAGGAAGGCTATTCCCGATGGGGGGTCGAGGAGGCGCTCGCGGACGGCGTGATCGTCACGGGCAACCTCGAGCGTCGCGGCGATCTCCTCCGGACGCTGCAGGTCGTGAAGATGCGAGGCACGACCCACAGCCGCGCGAAGTACGTGCTCGACCTCACGACGTCCGGCGTGTTGCTGGTGCCGTTGCTGAAAGGCGGGAGCGTGGCCGGCGGTGGCTGAGCAGAGCGTCCCGGCGGAGGTCTCGGAGAAGCTCTCCGCCCTGTCGGTCGCGTCGGCCGTCGCGCTTCACCTGAAGGCGGATCAATATTTCGACGCGATCCAGGGCTTGATCGACCGGTTCGCGACGAAGAAAGACCTCGAGGTCGTCTACGTGACGTCGACGATCCCGAGCCAGAGCATCCTGAACGCGATGGAGGCCCTCGAAATCCCGGTGGAGCACATCTGGTTCGTGGACTGCATCAGCCAGATCATGATGTCCCAGGCGAAGCGCCATCCGCACTCGATCGCCGTCGAGAGTCCGACGATGCTCGAGAACATCATGCTGAAGGTCGAGTTCCTCCTGCGCAAGAATCCGGAACGCAGCGCCCTTGTCGTGCTCGACTCGATCAACAGCCTCGCCATCCATAACAACACGAAGATCCTGAGCGAGTTCCTTCACATCCTCGTGAACAACCTGCGCGCCCGCGGTGCCTACACGGTCATCATCTCGATGCAGGAATACGAAACGGACGAAATCCGGAACATGCTCGTGCTCGTGTCCGACGAGGCCGTGGAACTCGGGGCTTGAGTTCATGACGCGCCAACGTCACCGGCGTGGGATGCCCCGGAACGGCGCTTTCTTCCCCGCGGCGGAGCCTCTTTTCCACTCGTTCTCAATTTCGAATATTAACCGCGACACGTTTAAGAGTGTCCCGTCCCCCGTGCAGAGGATGCGGCGAATGCCGCAGGAAGGACATAACTATGAGAAGCATCATCCGCAAGGATGAGCAGGCAGTGTCGCCCGTCATCGCGACGATCTTGATGGTCGCGATCACGGTGGTGCTGGCCGCGGTGCTCTACGTCATGGTCTCGGGACTCATCTCGGGGCCTGGCGGGACGCCGACGGCCTGGGGTGTGAACATCGGTAAGTCGCAGAGCCAGACCAACTGGACCCTGACGTTCACGTCGATCCCGCAGAGCGCGGCCACGAGTGCGGTATTCATCACCATCACGGACTCGAATGGCGCACCGGTAACAGGAGCGACGAACGTCGCGTTCTCGACGATCGCGGGGGGCGGCACGGCGGGGTACCATGCGATGTACTTCTCCCCGACCACGCCGTCGACCGTATCCGCGGGTGACGTCCTCCGTCTCAGCACGGTGTCGTACCCCAACGGATACCAGGTCAAGATCGTGAGCGGCAACTCCGTTGTCTTCACGCACGCCCTACAATAGACACCCACGAGGGCCTCTCGGCCCTCTCCCCAATTTTCTTGCTCTCATCGTATACGGCAATCGTTCGATGTTCGGCCGTGAGCGAGAGCATGTCCGAGGCTCATCCTCGTGCGCAGGACGTCGAGTAGACCGAGCGCGGTCGCCTCCACCCCCGGGAACGATCCAATGACTGATCCCAGCCCGTCAAGCCGGGGTAATTCTCAAGTTCGAATATTAACCGCGACACGTTTATGAGCGTCGGTGCCCCCCTGTCCGAACCGCGGCGTATGCCGCAGGAAGGACTGAACATGAGAAGCATCATCCGCAAGGATGAGCAGGCAGTGTCGCCCGTCATCGCGACGATCTTGATGGTCGCGATCACGGTGGTGCTGGCCGCGGTGCTCTACGTCATGGTCTCGGGACTCATCTCGGGGCCTGGCGGGACGCCGACGGCCTGGGGTGTGAACATCGGTAAGTCGCAGAGCCAGACCAACTGGACCCTGACGTTCACGTCGATCCCGCAGAGCGCGGCCACGAGTGCGGTATTCATCACGATTACCGACAACAACGGCGCGCCGGTAACGGGAGCGACGAACGTCGCGTTCTCGACGATCGCGGCGGGCGGCACGACGGGGTACCGTGCGATGTACTTCCAGCCGACCACGCCGTCGACCGTGTCCACGGGTGACGTCCTCCGTCTCAGCACGGTGTCGTACCCCAACGGATACCAGGTCCAGATCGTGAGCGGCTCATCCGTCGTCTACACGCACGCCCTACAATAGACAACCACGAGGGCCTCGGGCCCTCTTCTTCTTCTTTGTTGCTTCGTCGGCGAGACTCGATCATCGCGCCCCGATGACGATAAGGGTTGCGCTCGGGGACGTACCGGCCGGGGGTCTTGGACGCGTTGAGATCCAGCCGGATGGCGTCGCGGGTAAGGGACCTCGGGTCATCGTGTAATACTTCGCGCCGGGCCTTCGCGGAGTCTCCTTTCACCAGCGTACAATAACCCGTTAATATCCCCGCTCCTTGAAAGGGGCGTCGGACCCGGGAATTCGCCGGTTACGATGTTGCGCTGGTGCCGCCAACCCTCTCCCTCCACGGCGACACTAGCGCTTTTCCTGTTTGTCCCTGATATGTCCCAGGGAAGACGGCCGGTCACCACGTCCACTTGAACTCTTCAATCGGTAGCGCAAGCGAGGTCGTCGCGTCTGTCACCCGGCTGAATTGGACCATGAAGTCCGCGGCGGTCGCGGGGTCCGCGGCTTCGAAAATCACGATCGCGTCGGGCTTGCCGAGGAGTCCGAGGAACTCATGGACCATGACGTTGTTCGGGATCTTCGGGTGCTTGAACAGGCGTGTCGCGTCCTCCCATTGTCCCGGGAGGACCTTCAGCTGCGTCACAAAGAGCATGGCGTCACTGAGGGCGCATCAGAGGCCGACGCTATATAACCGTGCGGTGTCGGTTATCGACCGCCGGCGTCGCTCGCCTCAATCGGATGGACGCGGACATGGATCAGATGGGATTGGGCCACCGTGGTCCCGAGGATTTTGTCGGACCACCGCTGCCGCGGATCTCCGTCGACGACGAGACCTGCAAGGGTGTCGAGGAGAGGGAAGGCGAACCAGAACAGTTTCGGGAAGTTCCGCACCGCGGCCTTTGACAAGTTCATCGGACCGCGCACGGATCGCACCTCGAGGCCGACGATGAACTTCCCGACGGTCGTCCGAGATATCGCCTCGGAGAACGTCGAGTAGGCGTACAGCAGGATGCCTCCCGAGACCCCGTAGACCCACGGCGCCCGGATGCCTTCGAGGAACAGGACCGACCAGAGCGGAGCGAAGACCGTGATGAGATCCAAGAGGAACGCGACGACCCGCTTTAGCCAATGAACTTGGAGCGTACGGTTATGCCCAAGGATATCGAAACCGCTCACCATGAGCGCATCCCGGAAACCGATTGGCGTCTCGCTATTAAAACATCCGGGCACGCATCGGCGCCGCGTTGACAAATCGAGAGCCACTCAGATCGCCCATCATTCATCACGAATCAGCGTCGGTGTGATCATCACGGTGGCACTCAAGCAACGGCGGAGTAGGGGATAGGTTTTGTGCTGATGGACACGGCGCCGACATGCGTTACGACACCTATATGGCGCACGCGCCGCTTCCGCGCGATCCGTGGAGCCTCGGACCTCCGGGCAGGCCCGGATCGACCGCGTCCTCATCGACCTCGTCCAACCGGTCGACTACGTCAAGTGGGAGTACTTCTCGCGGCAGCGGCTCCTCGCGACGGGCATCGTGACCTCTCTTCGTACGAATCGCGCGCGGGTGCTCGACATCGGATGCGGCTATGGCGCGCTCTCTCTCACCCTGTCCGAGAGCGCCGGCATCGACGTCGTCGCAATGGACGTCCTCGAGGTGCGCCTCACCTCCGTGCGCGCGAGGAAGGCGGCGCGAGACCCGGAGGCCGCGGCCCGCGTCCGAATCGTCCGGGCCGACGCGGAATCCCTCCCGTTCCGTGACGAGTCATTCGACGCCGTCGTCGCCACGGAGGTCCTCGAGCACCTCGACGAGCCCGGCCGCATGCTCTCGGAAGCGCGGCGCGTCCTGCGACCCGGAGGACAATTCTTCATGACGACCCCGAACGCGCAGGCGTTGCCGTATCGGATCTTGCGATTCCTCCCGGACGCACTGGTGTCTCGACTCGCGGCATCCCTGACGCAAGAGACGTTGCACCCGGAGCTGCTACAGGACCACGCAACCGCCGAATGCCCAAGCCATCCGGATCGCCACCGCCGGGAAGGGTTCACCCTTCAGGAGCTCGGGATCCTCGGGGCCCGCGCCGGCCTGAGGATGGGCCTGGCCTACACCTACCGAATCCCGCTCCCGGATCGCGTGATGCAAATCACCCCTCGGGCCCTCTCGCGTTCCCTGGCCCATCTCGGAACCCGGCCGCTCCCGCTCGGGCTGCAGCTCTACGCCGAGTTCACGAAACCGTAGGGGGGCGATTCGATTGCGAACGATCCGCCTCGTCGCGTACCACGCGGGTCAGTGCGACCCGAAGAAGTGCACGTCCCGCCGGCTCGAACGGCTCGGTCTGATGACGTTCGTCCCCCGTCCGTCGGCCCTGCCGAGGGGCGCGGTCTTCTTGACTCCCGAAGCCGAGCGCGCCCTGTCCCCCGCGGACCGGCCGCGCGCGGAGCGCCGGGGCCTCGCCATCGTCGACGTGTCGTGGAAGCGCGGGAGATTCCCGCCGGTTCCCCAGGCCTCCGCCCGCGCGTTGCCGTATCTCCTGGCGGCGAATCCCGTGAACTACGGGAAGCCGTTCGTCCTGTCGTCCGTCGAGGCGCTGGCGGCGGCGCTCGTGATCTTCGGCCGCGGGGACGAGGCGCGGGCCATCCTCTCGAAGTTCACCTGGGGGGAACAGTTTCTAGCGTTGAATCGGGAGCCCCTCCTCGCCTATGCGAACGCCGAAGATAGCGCCGCCGTGATTCGGGCTCAGGGAGACTTCATTTGAAGCGCGTCGGACAGGTGCGCCCTTGACCGGCTTTGCCTCATCACGAGGGCCGCCCAGCCGATTCCGGACCCGACGCCCACCGCCATCAGAACCCACCGGTGGACGAAGGTCCATGTGGGCTCCGTGCCCAAGTACAGGATCACGCCGTCCGCGACGGCGAAGCCGGCCGTGATGAGCGCCGACTGCAGCAGCAATCGTGTCCCGTTCACGACGGGACCCCCTCGAGGGCATCGCAGTGCACAGGCTCAACCGTCGAATCGGGGGCGAGAGGGACCATCTCGGGAACGGGAGCCGGACCCATCCCGCCCGAAGTCAGCCACGCCGTCACAGGCCCGGTCCGGATTGCCATCCCCGCCCTTCGGTCTTCGTACCTTCCTTGCGCCTTGGGTTCGGTCACGCGATGACCGACCGGTTCCACGGACGCCTCCCGTATTTGACGGTTAGGGTTACAAACGGGCACGGTCAGTTGCGCGAACGAGTCGACGAACGGTTTCGCCTAAAAGTGTTTTATCCGTCTCGCGGGGCCTGACCGAGCCGGCATTTCTCGGGCGTCATTTGAAGTCCGGCGGCAACAGATCCGGGATTCCGTCCTTGATCTCGTACCGATGATTGCAGGTCTTGCAGAACAGCGACCCCTCGAGGATCTCGTCTTTCTCGACGTCGACGCGGAGTTCCAAGTCCCCCTTGCAAACGGGACAGCACAAGATCTCCATGAGGTCTCGCTTCATCGACCGCGGGAACGTCGGCATGCGGCTTAAGCCCATCGCGCGGCCGGCGTCCGAGGGGCGTTCCAAAAGGCTCTTGGCGGCGCGTCCCCTCGGGAGGCGCGCGCCCGGATCGGGATTCCGAACAAGCGATATATAGGCAGTCCCTCATGGGCGCAAGCCCCCGGAGGCTTGTCGAGTCTTGGACGATGGGAAAGGCTGGCTCCGCACGAATTGGCGGACCGCTGCGGTCCTTGTCCTGATCTTCGGCGTCGCCCTGTTCCTCCGCGTCTACTTCGTCGCGGGCCTCGCGTTCAACCAACCGAACGTCAACTGCGACACGATCTACACGCCGACCTACTCGGGCGGATCGGACTCGTACTACTGGGACCGGGCGTTATGCTATTCGTTCCAGAGCGGAAGGGACCTCGGGACCGATTGCATGCTGGTCTATCCGTCGTGCCTGCCAAATCCGAGGCCCCCGCTCTTCCCGTGGTTCTCGCTCCTCGTCGGACGGCTCCTCGCCCCTCTCTTCGCGAGCTCGTGGAACGCAGTCCTGTTCACCTTCTTGCTGAGCACGGGGCTCTTCGGCGCGCTGACGGTCTTTCCGACGTACGCGCTCGGCAAAGAGGCGTTTGGCCGGAGGGCGGGGCTCATCGCCGCCCTGCTCCTCGCGATCAGCGTGGGACACCTCCAGCGGAGCGCCTCGACCGACGCGGACCACGACGCGTTCACGCTGTTCTTCGTCGTCTCGACGTTCTACTTCTTCCTCCGCGCGCTGAAGACGATGAACCGACGACGCTGGGTCGAGAACTGGTTCCACCGCGCCGCGATCACCTCCGGCCTGCGCACGTTCTTCCGGGAGAACCGCCAGAGCGTCCTGTACGCGCTCCTCGCCGGGCTGTGCGTCACCGTGATCGCCCTCGCGTGGCAAGGCTGGGCGTACGTGAGCGTGATTTTGATCGTCTGGTTCGCGGCGGAGCTGTTCCTCGCCCGCTTCCGGAACGACGACACGATGGGCACGTGGATCCTCTTTGCACTCACCCTCGCGACGCCGCTCGCCCTCGCGTTCCAATGGTACGTCGTCCGGGCGCAGATCCGCGTGTGGTTCGATGTGCCCGCGTACCTCTACTTCGCGGCGTTCGTCCTCGGCCTCGCCTTCACCGTCACCCGGGACTACCCGTGGACGCTCGTCATCCCGAGCACGCTGATCTCCGGCGCCGTCGGCCTCGGAGTCGGCGTCTTGGTGAATCCGACCCTCGCGAGTGCGTTCTTCACCGGCGCAGGGTACTTCGTCCAGACGAAGGTCGTCACCACGATCGCAGAGGATCAATCGCCCGGGATGTCCCAGATGATCCTGTCGTTCGGATTGTTCACGTTTGGCATGAGTGGTGCCGCGGTCTTCTACATGCTCTGGCAAATTCCGCGGCGACGAGACCCCGCGTACAGCCTCGTCGTGATCTGGGTCGTCGCCGCCATCTTCATGGCGATCACGGCCGCCCGATTCATTTTCAACGCATCGCCCGCGTTCGCGATCAGCGCCGCGTACGCGGTTGACTGGGTCCTCGTCCGCGCGGACTTCACGACGATGCGCCGCACGTACCGCTCGCTGTCGGCCGGCAGCTGGAGGAACGCGGTGCGGAAATCCGTGAAGCCGCGGCACATCCTGGCCGTCCTCGGGATCGTGTTCTTGGTCCTCCTGCCGAACGTGTGGTGGGCCGTCGACGCATCGATCCCGTTCGAGCTGAAGAGCCAGTACGATCAGCAGGTGGCGAACCTCCTCCCCTCGTTCTTGCGGTCGCCAGGCTACAACCCGACCAGCGGGACGCCTTTCTACTTCGGCGCGTTCGGGTACGGCCTCCCGAAGGCGACTGACTACTACCCGGCCGCGTGGCGGTGGTTTGCGACCCAGGACGCGAACGTGCCCCCGGAGCTCCGGCCCGCGTTCCTCTCCTGGTGGGACTACGGGTTCGAGGCGGTCGACCGTGGAGTCCACCCGACGGTCGCCGACAACTTCCAGGACGGCTACCAAGTCTCGGGCCAGTTCATCACGGCCCAAAACGAGTCGGCGGGAATCGCGATCCTCGTGGTTCGCCTGCTCGACGCCGACTTCCGGTTGAACCACCAGAACTTCCGACCGGCCGTCACCGCCGCTCTGCAGGCCGCGGGCCTGCCCGTCGCCGCGATCCGGGCCGCCCTTCTCCGTCCCGCGGACTACATCTCGATCGTCCTCGCGGACCCGGTGACCTTCGGATTGTGGACGCCAGATCTGCAGACCGCGAATGCGCTCTACATTTTCCTGACGAACCTCCTCACGCACCGGTTGAGCGAGGACGGGATCGTCTCGTTGTACCATGACGTACGCGACGCGACGGGCTGGAACATCGGCTATTTCGCCGTCGACGCGCGCCTGTTCCCGGTCAGCGCCACGAACACCGGGATCTTCTACGCGCCCGTGAAGCTGTCGGACCACCGCGTCCTGAATCTTCCGGACGGCCGGGTCCTGCCGTTCGAGTTCTTCCAGATCCTGGCGAACACCAACCGGGGCCAGAACATCCCGATCCAGTTCGTGGCCCCGGGCGACCAGGTCCAGAGCCAGACGATCCAGTACCAATCGGCGTTCTACAACTCGATGTTCTACCGGGCCTACATCGGCTACTCGCCGAAAGACCTCAACTCGACGGACACCGGGGTGCCTGGTTTCAGCCAGGCCCTCCAAGCCGATCCACCGGTCCCCGCCTGGAACCTCACCCACTGGCGGGTCGTGTACCGGACCGCGTACTACAACCCGTTCCCTGATCCGTCGAACCACACGGGCGCGTGGCAGGCGATGAACTACGACCAAGCCCAGCGGATGCAAGCCGCCATCCAGGCCGGGACCATCAAAGGCGTCGTGGACCTGAGCACGCAGTCCACCGTGGCGAACGGCGTCGTCTTCCTGCGCTACTACGACGGCGCGGTGGTGAATGGGACCGTGTACGCGGGGTCCACGCCGCTCCCTCACGTCTGGGTCACGGTGACGGACGAACTCGGCACGCCGCACTACGTCACGAAAAGCGACGTGCAAGGGCACTACCGCGCGATCGTCCCGTTCGGGAACGTCACGATCACGGCGTCGATCGGCAACCTGACCCGGACCACGCTCGTCGGCGAGCGATCCCTGGCGTCCGTCACGCTCCCGGTGACGATCGACCAGGCGATGCGGACGCCCGCCGACGCGAACGGCGACGGGGTGCCGGACTGGATGATCTCCCAGGACTTTCACGTCGCGTCGCACACCGCCCAGGGCACCGTCTTCTTCGACCTGAACCGGGACGGGTCGTTCGGGGCGATGGACGTCTCCGCGCCCGGGGCGACCGTGACGCTCACGCACGCGCTGTTCGCGTTCACCCGCACGGTGACCTCGGCGAGCGACGGGACGTATTCGGTCTCCGATCTGCCGGCGGGCTCGTATCGGGTCTCGATCGGCTTGGACGGGCGCACGATCCCGGCATCGCCGCTGACGATCGCGCAGACGGATCTGACCCAAGGCATCGCCGTGCCCTATGCGGCGGTCCGCGGATTTACGGTCTCGAGCGACGGGGGCGCCGTGTCCTCGGCCCAGATGCAGTTCCTCGATCAGACGAATTCCACGACCATCTCGGTGACCTCCGCGTCCGATGGTTCGTTCCAGGTGCGCCCGCTCCTCGCGGGCAATTACACGCTGACGGCCACCGACGGGAATCTCGCGTCGATCCCGGAACGGATCCACGCCGCGAACGCGGACATCTCCCTGAACGTCACCCTCCTTCCGACGGGGACCGTCACCGGCGCCACGACCCTGTTCGGCACGGCGCAGCCGTTCGCGACCCTGAACTTCCAGTCCGCTTCGGATCCGGGGACGGTCCGCCAAGTGACGTCCGACGGGAACGCACAGTACTCGATCCGCCTCCCGGCGGGGGAGTGGTTCGTCAGCGGACGGTTCTACGCGTCGACGCTCTTGTACGCGACGTTAGGCCGTGTCGTCGTCGCCAGCGGCGGCACGACACCGTTCGATGCGATGTTCGTCCAAGGCGTCCGGCTGAGCGGTACGGTGAGCGATGCGAACCCCGCCGTCCGGAATCCGGTGGCGACGGTCGCCCTCACGAACGCGGCCGGCCAGGTATGGCTCCAGACCGACCTCGTCGGAGGATACTTTGCGTTCCTCCCCGTCGGAACGTACGACCTCGAGGCGTTCAACCAGGCGGGGGCTTACTTCGCCAGCGTGGCCTTGACCGGTACGACGCGGCTCAACATCGCCCTCGTCGCCACCTCGGAAGCGGTCCGATGGAGCGTCTATCGCGACGTGAACCAGAACAGCGCGGTGAATCCGGGCGAGGCGATCGCCGGGGTTCGCGTCCGCTTGACGGACGACCGAGGTGCGCAGATCGTCTTCACGACGAACGCCACCGGAGAATTCCGCCTCCCACTGTTCGCGAACCGCACCTATGCGGGCGTGGTGACCGCCGCCGGATACGCCGATCGCCCGATCGGATCCTCGTCCCCGATTCTATTGCGCACGTTGATGCCGATCGCCCTCGCGCCGCTCCCCGTCCAGGTCCAAGGGAGCGTCCTCGTGGACGGATCGTCGGTCCCCGGGCACCCGGTCACAATCGTCGCGGTCCCCCTCGGGAACGGCGCGGTCGGGAGCTCGACCCAGACCGATTCGAACGGGGGCTACTTCTTCGGCCTCGTCCCGGGGAGGTACAACCTGGTCGTCGATGAGAACGTCTCATCGAACCGGGCCATGCGGTACCAGAACCAAAGCACGGACCAGATCGTCCTGGCCGTCGGACAGGGCACGCTGGCACACGACATCGACATCGTCGTGCGAACGTTGGTCATCGGGAACGCGACGCTGAACGGGACGTCCCGCGCGGCCACCCTGACGTTCGACGGTCCGGATGACCGCACCGTGGACTCGACGACGGCCGGATTCGAGGTCTATCTGATGCCCGGCACCTACCTCGTCAGCGGGAGCGGGACGATCGGCGCCGACGAATACGCGTTCCTGTCGTCCGCGACGATCCCCGCCGCGATGAACCTCACCTTCCCGCTCACGAAAGCGACGACCGTCTCCGGACGGGCCATCGCCAACGGCGTCCCGGTCCCCGGCCCCATGCCCGTATCGTTCGTCCGCAACGAGGGCGGTTCGTTGAACGTGTCGACGGACGCCTCCGGGGCCTACACCGCATTCCTCGTCCCCGGGACTTACACGGTGTCCTTGACCGGGGCGAACAACGCGACGGCCGGAGGCGTGTCCCGATTCTACCGGTATTCGTTCGCCGGGACGGCCATCGTCACCCCGGGGCAGGCGTCGCTGAACCTGGACCTCGCGGTCACGCGCACCCTCGACAACACGACCGTGTCCGGGATCGCGTCGCTCGCCGGCACCGGGGTCGACGCGAGCATCACCTTCACCGCGCGGGGTGGCGGTGCGATCTCCGTCCAGGCCTCCGCGGACCCGAGTGGTTCCTATTCGGCCTCGATGGCGCCCGGCACGTACGACGTGTTCGCATCGCGCCTGTTTGGAAGCGCCGTCTACTTGGCGCGGATCATCGTGCCTCACGTCGGGTCGTTCGCGCGGGACCTGACCCTCACGCAAGGGTCCCTCTTGTCGGGCACCGTCCGAAATCCTTCCGGGGCGCCGGCATCGACTCCGGTCACGATCGAATCGGGTGCGGAAGTGGACGTGACTTCGGACGGGAGCGGGGCGTTCCAAGTCTCCGTGCCCGCCGGCGTCTACACGATCTCGGCCTCGACCTCGGCCCAGGAGAACGGTCTCCCCGTCGTCTATCGCGCGACGGTGTCCGTCGCCGTCAACGCAGACACGATCACGAACCTCGCGCTCACGAAGGTCGTCAGCCGGTCCGCCACGCTGACATGGGATGCATCCCAGCGACGGACGATCGGGGCCGGCGACTCCGTGTCGTATGCGATCGTCTTGCACAACACGGGAAACGTCGAGGAGACCTTCGCCTTCGTAGGCCAACCGGCGGATTGGCAATTCACCTTCGCACCCGGTTCGGTCGCACTGAGCTTCGGCAACGGGGCGAACAGCACCTCGGTCCGGGTGACGATCCAGAGCCCGGCGAACGCCCTCGTGGACCACGGCACGATCAAAATCGTCACGACCTCGCAGACGGAGGGCACGAACCTGGGGAGCGTCGACGTCCAGGTGGACATCCTGCGCGTCCGCGGCCTGAGCCTCGGCCTCGACACCGCCGCGCCCGTCTTCGATGGACGGTTCCTGAACTACACGATCCGCGTGACGAACTCCGGGAACGCGCCCGAGACGGTCACGCTGGCGATTACGAATCCCGATGACCTCACCGCATTCGGGTGGTCGGTGAGCCTCATCCCGAGCGGGGGATCCCCGGTCGGCGCGACCCTCGCGAACCTCACGGTGGCGGCGACGAGCACCGTGAATGTGGGCTTGCGCGCCCGGTCGACCGGCGGTCCGAGTGGCGCGTCCATCGTGCTTTCCGTTTCGGCTCAAGACTCGAGCGCCGTCTCCGCGTCGAAGACATTCACCCTTCAACTCCCGGTCCTCGCATCCCCCGGCGCGACGGTGAGCGGGCCGGACATCACGCCGGCGGCGCCGCTGAACCTGCAACTGGTCGCGGTCGTCGTCGGTGCGATTGCGGCCGTCGGGGTCGGCCTCTTCCTGACGCGGCGGAGGCGATGACCACGGGGCGATCCATTTCGATGGCCTTGGCGATCCTCGCCGCCGGCCTCGTCCTCATCCTGGCTCCAGCCACAGCGCAGGGACCGATCTTCGGCAGGATCGAGGGAGCGAACACGCTCGCTCCGGGTCAGGTGAGCGCGTACAACCTCACAATCGAAGGCGGCCCGACGGGCGCGGTCACGTACACGGTCCGGTGGTACCTGACCGGCCCGAACGTCGCGGGCGGCATCCCCACTACGAGCCCGATGACCACGACGGGCAATCGGACCACGTTCCGGTTGAACATCACCGCGCCGTCGGCCGAGCAGACGATGATGCTTGTCGTCCAGATCTCGTCCGCGGTCGGCTCGACGTACGAGAACACGACCGCCGACAAGTCGATCGTCGTCATCACGCCGATCGTGTTGAGCGCCACGTTCCGGAACGACGGCACCACCGCGGCGGTGAACGTCACGGTGCGCTTCTACGTCGACAGCATCCTCGCCGGAACCGAGAAGATCGCGCGGCTCAATCCGGGCGCTCAGATCACGGAGACGTTCAACTACCTACCCGCAGGACTCCAACCCGGGACCCACCAGGTCCGCGTCGAGGCCGATCTCGACGGGAACGGCGTGATCGACCCCGCGAAAGGCGAGGCCGTCGTCTCGAGCTTATTCTACCGGGGCACCGCCCCGCTGAGCACCGCCTGGACGGTCCTGATCGCAATCGGGGTCTTCTTGCCCGTATTCTTTGTGACCGTCGCGGTCCGACGGAGGCAACGCGCCTAGTTACGTCGGCTCAAGCAGCCAGACGTCGGAGTGGTTCCGCATCAGCATTCCGAGTTTCGTGCGGCTAATCCCCGCGCGCTGGAGCAGCGGCTCGAGGTTTGGTCCTTCCGGAAGCTGAACGTCACCGTCCACCCAGGCGGATGCGACTGGCTCATACCGGACACCGTCTCGGCCCACGTGGACGCGAGCCGCCGCGGCTTCTCGGAACGTGTGGAGCACGACGTGCATCGACGTGACGGCGGTGGGCCGGACCTTGTGATTGTAATATCGTGCGACCTCTCGGTGGACCGGCGCGAACGCCCCGACGCGCTTCGCGTATTCCCGCCAGCCGCGCTCGAACGGGGATCGGAACGTGGACATGCAATGCTCCGTGATCGGACGGACCTCCTCGAACGTCGAGAGGATCGATTGGCCCGACGACAGGGCGGAGAGGAACTCCGGCCAGGTCGCGTACTCCTCCTTCGGCATCGAGGCCGCGAGATTCTTCGCGAGGGACACGAGGTAGTTGTTCAGGCCGGCGATGCCGACCTTCGTCGCGATGTCCTCCAGGAACAGGTGCGTCGCAATCTCGACAAACGGGTTGCTCTCCGGCATCCGGGATTCGAACGTCATCTCAGCGTTCCCCCTTGATCCGCGCCCCGCGCATGACGAGCGCGTAGACGCACTCGTAGTTCCTCAGGAGGGCCCGCATGTGGTCCTCGTTGATGTTCACCTGGGCCACGTTCTTCGACGAAATCTTCGTCTCCCCGCTCCAGCCGCGCGTCGCGAGCAAGTAGCAGGCGAGCGAGTTCCCGGAGACGGAGATGTTCTTCGCGATCTCCTCGCGGAATCGCTCGTGGAACACGCAGAAGTTGCACACCGCGATGTTGTGGACGTTCTCGTTGTACTCATCGGTCACGGCCTTGTCCGCGGGGCTCATCCGGCCGACCGCGAACCGCGTACGGAAGATCGTCGGGACGTAACAGCACTGGCGCATTGCGTACAGATAGCCGACGACGTCGCCGTCGACGTCCGTGATCGCCATGTCCGTGAGGGGCGTGACCTCCCCTTCGATACTGAAGGCCGTCCGGGCCTCGCGCACGGCGACGTTGAAGGACGTCCATCCGAGATACGCCTCCTTCCCCATGCGGCTTGCGAGGTTGTCCCCGACCCGCTGCCAGAACTCGACGACGCCATCGGCCCCGGCCTTCTCGATCATGTCCTCGATCAGGGAAGCGAGAGCGACGTCGATCATGAGCGACCTCCGGCGATCGTCCTCACACGAAGGAGCTGAGCACCTGCTTCAGGCGCGCCCGCCACTCCTTCTCGGCTTTCGCGGCGACCGCATCCCCCTCGAGGTCCCGCAGCTTCTCGATGACAATCGTCAGGAATCGGTCCCAGTGCGCCGGCGTCATGTACGGCGCGGTCGTGCCGACTTCGTTGTACGCCATGGTGACGATCTCCTGGAGAGGACCAGGCCCGACGAGGGGGCCGAGCTTCGACTGGAGGTATTGCGCTATATCCTTGTTTTTCTTGAACTCCTTCGTCTCGCCGAACTTCTCGACGAACAGGATGCGCGTGAGCCGCTTTAGTTCCCCAGCGACGGCTTCGTCGTAGGAGGCGAGGATTTCCGGGGTAATCGGCCGAGACTCGAACAGGTGGCGGACGACGATCGACGTCTTGACCACGTTCGCGAGGACGCCCTGCATCTTCGTGATCTCGACGCGCTTCGTCGTCAGGAACACGAGGAACGCGCGGTCCCCGACGCCGGAGATGATGATCGTGCCGGCCTCGAATTGCTGGACGGACATCATCATGTTCTGCCCGCTGAGCTGGCTGCAGATGTGGGCCAGGTTCCCCTTGAGCAGGTTCAGCAACCGGTACTCGCGAGGATCGAGCTGGTTCGGGATCGAGGACGAGAAAATCCGGCCGTCGACGCCGGAGAACATCGCGATGTCGAGGTCGTTCTCCTCCCGCGCCCGTTTCAGCTCCGTCTCGAGGAGGTGCTTCAGGTGGCCGACCGTGTCGGCCCCCATCGTCTTGTCGACTTGGCCCGCGTAGGGCATCTATCCGCCCCGCTTCAACCCGTACGAGCTGAACAGGATTTGGAGGGCCTCTTCCGGCGAGTAGTCGTAGTCCCAATGCTTCTGCATTTTCTTGATGCGCTCGACGACGCGGGCAGGCGCCTTCATCGCCTCGGCGGTCTTGATCGCCTCATCGAACGTCTTACTGTGGCCGCGGCTCTGCTCCTCGGGGATGTGCGACGGACTCGATCGGACCACGATGCCGACGCCGCGGGCGAACAGGTACGGGTACACGCCTTCGCCGTGGTGCACGCCGCGCATCTTCAGGAGTTTCACGGTGCGGTTGAACGCCCCTCCGATCGGGTAGTACTCGAGGTGGATTGCGCCGTCAGAAAGGTAGATCGGCAGGAGGACGTCCTCGCCGATCGTCTCGCCGGGCTTCGCATGTTCCTCGACCGTGCACAGGACGACGCCGAGTTCTTTCAGCGTGTAGAAGAGCTTGCCAATCAACTCGCGTTGCTCGAGCTTCTCTGCCGTTGCCCAGATGACCGGCGTCATCGGGTCGATCACGACACGCGTCTTGATGTTGTAATCTGCCCGGGCCTTGACGAGTTGCGGCAACTGCTCCTCGATCATCTTCTTGAAATTGCGGCCCTTGAGATGGATGAAGAAAAGGCTTTTCTCGTAGTACTTGCGCATGTCGAAGCCCATGAGGTCGGCCTCGCGCATGATCTGCTCCGGAGGTTCCTCGAGCGTCACGTAGAGGGCCTGTTCGCCCTGCTCGATGCCTTCCATCAGGAATTGGATCGCGAACGTGGACTTGCCCGTCCCGCTCGAACCCAGGATGACGACGGTCGACTTGGGCCAAAATCCGCCTTCGATCAGATCGTCGAGTCCGGGAATCCCGCTCGGTACTCTCTCGATGTCCGCCATGGTCAGGTTCCCCCCGGCGGCCGTTCCCTCCGCCGAGAGGGCGAGGCCTCGCTGGGATGAGTGGGCCGTTCGATGCCCACTTCTTTTTAAATGAATTCCGACCCCGGAATCGAGGTTGATAACGAACGCGGAAGGCCGAGCGACAGAAATAGGTCAGGTAACGAGCGGCCGGACTCCAATCGTTTCCTGTCGGAACTCGATCCGGTAGGGGAACCAAAGGGAAGGGCTTCCAATAATCCACAGGCGAAATCCCATCCGACGCTCGAACCAGATGATCCCGAGGGGGACGGGGAGACCAAAGCCCAGGGCCGCGAGGAAGAGACCCACGTCGAAGGCCGCCAACGTGGAGAGCGGGATGACAACACTCCCCGAGAATAAGAGGTAGAGAGAGATGTATAAGAAAACAGAGATCGGCAACAGAACCGCGACGAGCACAAGCATCACGGACCTGACAGACATCTCGGAGATACCTTTCCGTCGAAATACCCCGAGAGCACCACACTTCGCCGAAATTCGCCGGGCTCGGAGGAACCCATCCAGCAATCCAAGCGGGAGGGCCCCACTGAGAATTGCAAACGCCTGTATCGCGTCCAAGTACCGCCACCATCCAGTGGACGCGAAGACGATCGTAAGTGGGAGACCGACTAGAGCCAGCATCTGGACTTGGTAGACGGCTAGTCTCCTCTGAATCCGTCTGGACTCGCCACCGACTCCGACCGCCGGAGATGACGCGGGCATCCCCCCGGAGTAACAAGCAGAGTGAGACAAAAGACTTGCGGCGTTGGACCCCAAGCAGAAGGAACTAGAGCTTCTCGCGGACCGCGTCCAGTTTGTCGGCAAGCTCCTGGCTGCGAGACGCGACCGCGACCTCGCCGCGGGTCTTCTCGATCAGGCTGCGAGCGATGTCCTGCTTCCGCTTCAGGGCGACCAAAGCCGTCGGATAGTCGAAGCGCATGAGTGAGTCCAAGATACGTTCCATCTTCTCAAGGTATGCGGAGGCCAGTTTTACCTCCCCCCGACGAAGGTGTTCGAGCGCGAACCGGCGGAGTTCTCCGACGACATCACCGAGGCCGAGGAGGTACGCTGTATCCGTGAGACTGAGTTCCTTCGGACTCGGGAGAGGATCCTGTTCCAGGATCGCATGGACGAGGAACGCCTCGCCTGCTTCCTGCATCGCGTTCTCGACGGTCCCGGTGTGGTACAGGTCCGGATGGTCCTTCAGGAGGCTCCGCAGCTTCAGGATCTCCTCGTGCGTCTCCTGGAGCGCCGTGCCGACATCGTGCCCGCGGTGCATCGCCTGGATCGCACTCCCGCTGAGTCGCGCGATCGTGCGGGACGACTTGATCGTCAGCTCGCGGACCTCGTCTTTCTCGTCCAACCGGCCCTCGATTTCGGAGATGACGTCATCGAGATTCTTCACGTCGTGCGGATGGCCCATCCCGTTATTTGAGGATTGGCCCGCCGCCGATAGAGACTCACGTTAGGGCCCGGGGACGGCGGGCTCGGGACACGCGACAACGGTCAACATGCCAACCGACAGTTCGGCATCACCATCGACCGCAGGCGGACTATTGTGCAATCTTGAAGTTGAACACCGGCGTCTTCATGGCGGCCATCAGCTGGACCCATACCGGCACGACCATTTCGACCCCGCGGGCGGTCGTGATGTCCCCGAGATCGATCACGTGCTTCCAGCCGAAGCTCCGGAGGATCTCGGTCACCTTGGCCTTCGCGCCGGCGTCATTGCCGCTTAGGAACACATCATGGTCGCCTTTTGCCACCAAGGCCGGATTGACCATGAGCATGTTCGTCATCGTGTTCAGGGTCTTGACGACCTTGGCCTTGGGGAAGGTCCGCTGAATCTGCTCGCCGAGCGAATCCGTGTTGCACACCGTCAACGAGGGTGGCATTCCCTTCGAGAAGTCGAGCGGATTCGAGATGTCGATCAGGACCTTGCCGGCGAGGTTTCGTTCGCCCGCGGCGCTCAGCGCCTTGAGCGAGGCCGCTCCCGCCGTGGCGTTGACGAGGAGTTCTCCGTGTGCTGCCGCGTCCGCAAAGGGGACGAGCTTGGCCTTCGGGTGCGCCTTGATCCACGCGCTGAATGGCGGATTACCCATGTAATCCGGCTTCGTTTCGGCCATCGTCTTCGCGATGTCGCGTGTGCCGAAGACCACCTCATGGCCGAGTTCCATGAGTTTGCCGCCAACCGCTCGTCCGACCGCACCCGTTCCCAAGACACCGATTTTCAACGCTATGCACCCCGGCCGCCTGACGACCCCGGTGTACTTGTAGGTTTCCGCTGGAGGGGAGGTCCGTATTTCCCTGGCGAGCGGGCCCCGTCGGATTCGAAACGTCGATCCATCGCGGCATTCTTGTCATTGCAGGTCCGGCAAGACGCTTAAGAGGTAGGGCGCTTCTCGGCTTTCTTCGGAGATGGATCCAATGGGATTTCATGGAGTACAGCTGTTCGGAATAGCAATGGTTGGATTTGGAATCGCAGGGGCCGCGACGGGTGGCGGAACCCTCTGGGCTTTTCTCGGGATGCTCGTCGCCTTCGTCGGAATCGGAGCAGACCCGGCATTTGAAGAGGTCATCGGGCGCGGCCGGCGGTCCGCGGCGGCCCCGTGAAGACCGGACGAGAGATGACTTGCCGCCAGAGTCAGTGGCCTTCGCGGATCTTCCGCATCCGCTCGACCTTGCGCTGAATGACCTCGGGCTTGCCGATGTCGCGGCGGGCATAGAAGCTCCCCGAGACAAAGGCCAAGCCCTCTTCCGAGACCGACTCGGCGTCCTCGAGATTCGAAGCGATTCCGACGATCGCAAGGGACCGAGACGTCGTCGTGTAGAGGTGACCGCCCTTCATGTCGACGCTCGCATAGAACAGCCTCGCCCCCGTCCGGCGAATGCTCTCCTCGTCGACCTTGAGCGGCTCCCGGGCCTTCGGATGCGAGCCATACCCCATCGGGACGACGTACTTGCACACCGTGGCCTTGCGGGCGAACGAGACCGCGGACGGAAGGTTTCCCGCGGCAAGGCGCGAGCAGACCTCGAGGAAATCGGTCTCGAGAATCGGCAAGACGTTCATCGATTCCGGGTCGGCGAACCGGACGTTGTACTCCAGGAGCCTCGGACCGTCTTTCGTCGCCATGAAGCCGCCGTACAGGATGCCTTTGAACGGCGTGCCGCGGGCGGCCATCGCCTCCACGGTCTTCGTCATCGTCTCGAGCGAACGGACGAAGTCGTCGTTCGTGAGAAAGGGCAAGCGATGGTCCGCGTCACTGTACGAGCCCATGCCGCCCGTGTTCGGCCCCTTGTCGCCCTCGTACGCGCGCTTGTGATCCTGCGCGAGGGGCATCGGGACGAGGGCCCGGCCGTCGCAGAACGCCTGGAGGGAGAACTCCTCCCCCACGAGTTTCTCCTCGACGAGGAACCGCGCCGCGCCGCCAATCTTCTTCTCCAAGATCTCGCGGCC
>Ga0209378_1000693_pt1 | contig 24545 bp, 19 predicted proteins | sample GraSoiAngelo_156_FD_186170 | JGI IMG/M metagenome (GOLD analysis project Ga0209378, IMG submission 186170) | Grasslands soil microbial communities from the Angelo Coastal Reserve, California, USA - 14_1009_13_40cm (SPAdes) (version 2) | ecosystem: Environmental > Terrestrial > Soil > Grasslands ...
GTACAGCAGGGTCAGGAGAAGCGTGCGGATGTGGGACCCGTCCACGTCGGCGTCGCACAGCAGGATCGTCTGGCCGTACCGAAGCTTCTTGACGTCGAAGTAATCCCCGATGCCCGTGCCGAGGGCAGTGATGAGCGCCTTGATCTCCTCGTTGCCGAGCATCTTGTCGGCGCGCGCCTTCTCGACGTTCAGGATCTTCCCTTTGAGCGGCAGGATCGCCTGCGTCCGCCGATCGCGCCCGGCCTTGGCGCTTCCCCCGGCGGACGGCCCCTCGACGATGAAGAGCTCGCACTTCTCGGGATCGCGCTCTGAGCAGTCGGCGAGCTTCCCCGGGAGCGAGAAACCGTCGAGCGCCCCCTTGCGGAAAACGTCGCGCGCTTTCCGCGCTGCTTCGCGGGCGCGGAACGCGGTGAGGGACTTCTCGACGATGCGCTTGGCGTCGGGCGGGTTCTCCTCGAGGTACGCGCCGAGCGCATCGTTGACCGCTGCGGCGACCTGCCCGGCGATCTCGGCGTTCCCAAGGCGCGTCTTGGTCTGACCCTCGAATTGCGGCTCGCGGATCTTCACGCTGATCACGGCGGTGAGCCCTTCGCGAACGTCGTCGGAGGTGAGGTTGGGGTCGGACTCCTTGAGCGCCCCGCTCTTGCGCGCGTACGCGTTGATCGTCCGCGTCAGGGCGGTACGGAAGCCCGTAAGATGCGCGCCGCCGTCGATGGTGTTGATGTTGTTCGCGAACGTGTAGACCTTCTCGGCAAAGCTGTCGTTGTACTGCAACGCGACCTCGACGACGGTCGCGTTGTCGAATGTCCGCTCGACGTACACGGGCTTCGGATGCAGGGTCTGGTGCGACCGATTCAGGTGGCGCACGAAGCTGATGACCCCGCCATCGAAGTAGTAGTTCTCCTCGGCCCCAGTCCGTTCGTCGTGGAGCGCGAGCCAGAGGCTCTTGTTCAGATACGCGGTCTCGCGTAACCACTGCGTGATGACCCCGGCATCCCACTCGATGACCGGGAACATCTCCTTGTCGGGCGCGAAGCGCGTGACCGTGCCGGTGGCCCGGCCGGACTCCTTCCAGGGGAGGACCGGCGGGATCGGGAGTTGTGGCTTCGGGATCGTGCGCACGGCCGATGCCGGCTTGCCCCGTTCGAACGACTGTGTGTAGATCTTCCCGTCACGGTGGACCTCGACCACGGTGCTCGATGCGAGCGCGTTTACGACGGAGACACCGACGCCGTGCAGTCCGCCCGAGACTTTGTAGCCAGTGCCGCCAAACTTTCCGCCGGCGTGCAAGATCGTCATGACGACCTCGAGGGCATCCATCGGCCGACCGCGCGGATCCTTTTGCGTCGGATGGGGCCCGACGGGGATGCCACGGCCGTTGTCGGCGACGGTGATCTCGTTCGACTCGCCGATCCACACGTCGATGCGATCGCAGGTACCGTTCATGGCCTCGTCGATCGAGTTGTCGAGGACCTCGCGGACGAGGTGATGCAGTCCACGCAGATCGGTCGTTCCGATGTACATGCCGGGGCGGCGGCGCACGGCCTCGAGGCCCTCGAGGACCTGGATGTCGCTCGCGCCATACGAGCCGCGCTTCGTTGTCTTAGGTGGTTCTTTGCGGACGGCCATGCTTACGCCTTTCCCGCTCGGACGAGGAGCTCATAGAGCCGTTCGAAGTCCTCGTCCGAATAGAACTGGATCGCGATCCGTCCGCCGCGGCGACCGCGAAGGATCTCGACCTTCGTACCGAGCGCCGCGCGCAGCTCGCTCGTGACCTCGGCGAGATCCGGATCGCCTCCCCGCAGTCGAGCGCGCGCCCGCCCACGGCGCGTCGGATGGACCATCTTGCGCGCAAGGGCCTCGGCCTCGCGAACCGAGAGACCTTTCGCCACAACCGTCGCCAGCGCGTGAAGCGCATCCGAAAGAGGTAGCGCAAGCAGCGCCCGCAGGTGTCCCTCCCCGATCTTTCCTTCGAGGACCGCATCCTGGAGTGGCTGCGGCGCGGAGAGCGTGCGCAGCGTATTGGCCACGGCGGAGCGCGACTTTCCTAGGCGCTCGGCGAGTTGCTCCTGGGTGAGGTCGTACGTCTCCATCAGGAGCTTGTAGGCGCGAGCGGCCTCGATCGCGTTGAGGTCGGTTCGCTGAAGGTTCTCGGTGAGCGCGAGTTCGAGGCGGTCGGAAACCTCGTCGCGCACGACGGCCGGGATGGTGCTCTTCCCCGCCAAGCGTGCGGCGAGCACCCGGCGGTGACCGGCAACCAGCTCGTAGCCGTCTCCGCTCCGAGATACCACTATTGGTTGCAAGACCCCGTGCCTCCGGATGGAAGCCGCGAGCTCGGAGAGGCCCTCAGGATCGAACGACGTCCTGGGTTGCTGGCGATTGGGGGTGACCCGCTCGAGCGGGATCTCGGACGCGGTTGGCGTAATTGCGACGCCGGCGGGGACAGGGCTCTGACCAAGGAGCACGTCGAGGCCGCGCCCGAGGCCGCTGCGCGCCATCAGGCGATCGCTCCGCGGACGGCGAGGGGGGCGCGCGCCTTCAAGCGCTGGGAGAGCTCGCGCGCGAGGTCGTTGTAGGCCTGTGTGGCGGGGGATTTGGGGTCGTAGATCGAGATCGGGAGGCCGTGGCTCGGCGCCTCCGCGAGCCGCACCGTCCTCGGGATACGCGAGCGAGCCACAAGGTCGGGAAAGTGCCGCTGCACTTCATCGATCACCTGAAGTGACAGTCGGTTCCGGCGGTCCTCCATCGTGAGAACGATCGCCAGCAGCACGAGGTGGTCGTTGAGGCGCTCCCGGACCGCTTCGATCGTGCTCAGCAGCTGGGCAAGGCCCTCGAGCGCGTAGTACTCGCACTGAACTGGAATAAGCACGGCGTCGCCCGCCGCGAGAGCGTTGACGGTCAGCAGGCCGAGAGACGGCGGGCAGTCGACGAGCACGGTGTCGTAGCCGTGGGTGTCACGGAGAGCCTGCCGGAGGCGGTACTCCCTGGCCATGATCGGCACGAGCTGGACCTCGGCTCCAGCCATATCCGGCCCGGAGGGGACGAGATCGAGCCCCTCCATAGCCGTCGGTACGATCGAGTCGCCTAGCGGTCGCTCGTTCAACAACACTCCATAGATGGCATTCGGCAGCTCCTTGCTCACGCCAAGACCGCTCGTCGCGTTGGCTTGCGGGTCGAGATCGACCACAAGCACACGCTGACCCTGGGCAACGAAGGCCGCTCCAAGGCTGATTGCGGTGGTTGTCTTCCCCACCCCACCCTTCTGGTTGCTGATCACCAAGACCGTCACCGATCAGCCCCTGTCACACGTGAAACATCCGCCGGAAGGGGTCGCGAATGAGGTGACGAAAATGGGGTAAAAGTAGGGAGAGTCCGGGATGCTTTCGTGCCTACCATTCTAGCCGACGCGCGCGCGGAGCGCGATGCCGCGCCGTACCAATGAGGCTCGTGGTTTGCTACCTTTTCAGGTAGCGAGGTCGCAACGCTTCCGACGTCGTCGGTTCCCCGATCGGGCTGATAATCCGGTGCAGACCATGGGAGCACGTTGGAGTGGCACGACCAAGCGGGTGGTCGTCGCCCTGTTCGGACTCGCCGCCTTGTACATCGTCTATCGCGCGGGTGACATCGTGCGACCGTTCGTCTGGGCGGGAATCCTGGCGTACGTCCTCCTGCCGGTCGTGGCCCTCCTCGAGCGGCGCTTCTCTATGCCTCGGACCATCGCCGCGCTGATCGTCTTCGTGGCGCTGGTCGCAACCATAATAGGTGGCGGTCGGGTTCTCGTGCCACTCGCCGTCGACCAGGTGCGTGACCTGCAACGGTCGCTCCCTTCGCTCGTCGCGAACGCGCAGAACACCCTGGCGGAGACGGCCGATCAGCTCGGCCTCGGAGATCTCGACGCGCTGCTCGTGAATTTCGCGGGCATCACCGACCTAAGCCAGATGATCGCCCGCGGAGCGGTCCCCTTCGTGGTCGGCTTCGGTCATTTCCTGCTCGAACTCCTCGTCTTCCTCATCGCGACGTTCTTCCTCCTGCGCGACGCGCCCCGGCTCTTCCAGTGGCTCCGACGTCTCCTGCCGCCAAGCCAGCGGAACGAGATCATCCCGCTCTTCGCCCAGGTCAACACGCTGCTCGGCCGCTACGTGCGGGGGCAGATCTTTCTCATCGGCGTGATGGCGACGGTGACGGTGATCGGGCTTTCGGTGCTGCAGGTGCCATTCGCTCTGCTCCTCGCGCTCATGACGGGCGTGCTCGAGGTGATCCCGATCGTCGGCCCGATTACGGCCGGCGCGATCGCGTGCCTGGTCGCGCTCGGTCATCCCGCGCCGTGGGGGCTATCGCAGATCTGGTATGTAGCGATCGTCGCAGCCATGTACACCGTGCTGCGTCACCTAGAGGACTACTTCGTGATCCCGTTCGTGATCGGGCGGATCGTGAAACTCCATCCGGCGGTCGTGATCTTCTCCTTGCTGACAGGCGGCGCGCTCTTCGGTCTGCTGGGTGTTCTGGTCGCGGTGCCTGTCGCGGCGACGTTGCGTCTCGTGCTCATCTACGTGGGCGCAAAGCTGCGCGACGAGGACCCCTTCCCGCAGCTCGAAGAAGAGCTCGAGGTCCAGCACCCAGCTCCCGCACACGCGACCGCGCGTGCGGTCGGTCGTCGCGCGCATTCCTGATCGGAAGATCGGAACGGAGGGAAGGTGGCCACGACCGCTTGGTCCCGCGAAGGGGGAACCGTGCGCCTGGCGCTGGCGGTCCTGATCCCGTTGTCGGCCGCCCTGCTCCAAGGGACGGTCGCGCCGCTCATCGCGATCGGTGCAGCCCGTCCGTCGCTACCGATATTGGTTGCTGGCTGCTGGGCGGTCGCCGCCGGCGCTCGCGAAGCGGTCTGGTGGGCGTTCCTGGGTGGTCTGGCGTCTGACCTCCTCTCGGGCGGGCCGCTTGGCGCGTTCGCACTCGCCTCGCTGCCACCCGTCGCGGCGATCGGGGTCCGCGATCGGGGAAGTACCCGACCGACGCCAATCATTGTCGCGGCGCTGCTCGTGGGCCTCGCCGCGCTCGTCGCGGCGCTGGGATACCTAGGGATCCTCCTCGCGACGGCCCAGCCCGTCGCCTCCATGCCGCTCGCGGCGGGGACCGCCGTGGCGAGCGCGATCTACACCGGACTCCTGGCGCTCGCGATCTATCCCGTGGCGAGACTCCTGCGCCGCGCCACCGAGAGGCAGGGGGCGTTAGGGGTGTGGTGAGAAGAGAGGAGCCGCGCGCGTTCGTCCACCCCCGGCGCTTCATCGCCTTCGGCGTTGTGATCGCGGTGGTCTTCTCGGCGCTCACCGCACGCCTGTATGACCTCGAGATCGTGCGTGGCGACTACTACCACGACCTTTCGGAGCAAAACCGCATCCTTCGGCTGCCCGTAGCGGCCGAGCGCGGCGGCATCACCGACCGGCGCGGTTATGTCCTCGCCCGCAACGTTCCTGGCTTCGCGGTAAGCGTGATCCCCGTCGACCTGCCGCGGCCCCGGGAGACCGAGCTCTTTCAGCGCCTCGGCGCCGTCCTCGGCCTGCCCAGCGACGCGGTGGGAGATGCCGTCCGGACGCAGCGCCAGCGCAATCCCTACGAGCCGGTGCGCATCTCGAAGACGCCGGTTCCGCGGGAGATCGCGTTCGCCATCACCGAGCGGGCCGAGCTCTTTCCGGGTGTGCGCGTCGATCCCGAAAGCATCCGGCTCTACGTCAACGGGACACTCTATTCGCCGGTCATCGGATACACCGGTCCGATCACCGAGGACGAGCTCGGAAAGCTGCGCGACCAGGGCTATCTCGGCGACGACGACATCGGTCGGACCGGCATCGAGAGCATCTACGAGCGCTACCTTCGCGGAACGTACGGCTGGCGCGAGATCGAGCGCGACGCCGCGCAGCGCGAGATAAAGACGCTGGCGCTGCGGCAGCCGGTCGTCGGGAACACCATCGTGCTGACCATCGACGACCGCCTGCAGAAGCTGATTGACGCCGAGCTGCGCAAGGGGGTCGAGGAGGATCGCTTCACGCAGGCCGTCGGCATCGCGATGAACCCGCAGAACGGTGAGATCCTCGCGATGGTCTCGATCCCCGGCTACGACAACAACATGTTCGCCCGCGGAATCACGACGTCCGAGCTCGCCGCGCTGAACGCCGACGATCGCCACCCGCTCGTCAACAAAGCGGTGGGGGACCAGTACCCGGCAGGCTCGACGTTCAAGATGGTGACCGGTCTCTCGGCCTTATCCGAGGGAACCGCGACGCGGAGCACGACTGTCAACGTGTCCGCGATGTCGTTCAGCGTTTCGGGCACGACGTTCTACGACTGGCGCGCGCACGGCACGCTCGATTTCGTCACCGGCTTCGCGCACTCGAGTGACATCTACTTCTACACGCTCGCGGCAGGCACGCCGTTCGCGCCGAACGTGCGCGGCGTGGGTCCCGATGCGATCGCGAAGTACGGCAAGATGCTCGGCTTCGGCTCGCCCACGGGAATCGATCTGCCAAACGAGGCGTCCGGGATCATGCCGGATCCGGAGTGGAAGCTCGCCACGCAGGACGAGCCCTGGACGATCGGCAACACCTATCAAGAGGCGATCGGCCAGGGCTTCGTCGCGGTGACCCCGCTGCAACTGTTGAACGCGTATGCCTCCGTCGCGAACGGCGGAACGCTGTGGCAGCCGCACCTCTTGAAGCAGGTGACCTCCCCGACCGGAACCGCGATCCCGATCCCGCAAGCGAAGCCGATCCGAAAGCTCGATATGACCCAGGAGAACCTTCGGCTCCTGCGCGAGTCCGCGCGACGCGTCGTCACGATCGGCCACGCGTACATGCCCAACGCCCGCCTCCCGATCGCCGGCAAGACAGGAACCGCGGAGTTCGGCGCCTCGAGCGGCAGAGACAGCGCCGGCCGGAACAAGCTCGGTTTCCACAACTGGTTCATTTCCTTCGTCCCGCAGGCCGACAACTCCGACCCGACCGCGCAGATCGCGATGGTGCTCTTCACCTACGACTCCTCGAAATCCCTCTGCGATAACTGCTTCAACCCGGCTGTGAGCATGTCGCAGCGGATCCTCGAGACCTATCTGCTGGACACGAAATGAGCGTCCGTCCGATGGAGCTTGCCCGGCCGGCCACCCCGCTTCACGACCGGCCGGTGCCGCGGCGCTGGACGGAGATCGACCCGATCCTGCTGATCATCACGCTGCTGCTCATCGCCTATGGCCTCGTGATGACCTACTCGACGACCGCGGAGACGCGGACTTTCACCGGCGATCCCATGCAGTTCGTGATCCGCGGCGCCATCTGGGCGGCGGTCGGACTGGCGGTGATGACCGCCGTCGCGATGTTCGACTATGCGTGGCTCGGGACATTCGCGCCGGTCCTGTACCTCGTCACGCTTGGTCTGCTCGCGATCGTTCTGCAGCTCGGCACCGCGAGTCTCGGAGCGCAGCGTTCGGTGAACATCGCCGGGCTCACGTTCCAGTTCAGCGAGGTCGCGAAGATCCTGATGATCGTGGTCCTCGCGAAGTATTTCGCCGATCGCCGCGCGCGGATCGGCTCACCGCTCGTCATGCTCTTTGGGCTCGCGCTGCTCGCGCCGGCGGTGTTCCTCGTCTACCGGCAGCCGGATCTCGGGACGAGCCTCGTTTTCATCGCGATCTTCTTCGGCATCGCCTTTCTCGCAGGCGCTCGGATGTGGCAGCTCGTTGGGCTCGTGGCGATCGCCGCCGCGTCCTTCCCGGTCATCTGGGCCCTGCTCAAGGACTACCAGCGCGCCCGCCTCTCCGCGTTCCTCGATCCGTATTCCGATCCGCAGGGCGCGGGCTGGAACATCATCCAGTCCCTCATCGCGGTCGGCTCGGGGGGCGCGACGGGAAAGGGACTCACCGCCGGCACGCAGTCGCCACTCGGCTATCTGCCGATCGCCGAGTCTGACTTTGTCTTCGCGGGTCTCGCCGAGGATCTCGGATTCGCCGGCGCGATCATCCTCTTCGCTCTCTACATCGTCCTGCTCTTCGCAGCGCTCCGGGTCGCCTTCCGGGCGCGCGATCCCTTCGGGATGCTCATCGGCGGGGGCATTGCGACCATGCTGGTCTTCCAGATACTGGTGAACGTGGGGATGGCGATCTCGCTCATGCCGGTGACCGGCATCCCGCTCCCGTTCATCTCGCACGGCGGCAGCTCGCTGGTGTCGATCTGTTTCGCGCTGGGCGTGCTGCAGTCAGTCTCGATGCGGCGCGAGCCCGAGGGGCCGTAGTCCGTATACTTTTCACGAACGGCCACGAACGGGAGCAGTACGCGTATCCCTCGAGTGAAGAGAGCCGGCGTCGGGTGCGAGCCGGTGTCGCGGGAACGCTGAACTCGCCCGGGAGCCGCGGGAGCGAACGGCCTAGCCGCTAGCCCTCGCCGGGGTCACGCCCGTTAGAAGCGTGCTCGAGCGAAGAGCGATCGGGGCTGTGGCGCAGTGGGAGCGCATCACACTGGCAGTGTGGGGGTCGCGGGTTCGAATCCCGCCAGCTCCACCAGGCCGCAGGGCCCGGCTCTTAACTGAGGTGGTACCGCGGAAGGTCTTTCCGTCCTCTTAGGACGAAAGACCTTTTTCATTTGGAAAGGAGGTCGACATGACGAGCGAAGTAAAGAAGAAGACCGAACGCTACTCGCCGCAGGCCGTCGAGGCCAAATGGCAAAAGCGCTGGAGCTCGTCCGGCCTCCACGAGACGCCGAACGTCTCCGACAAGCCGAACTTCTATTTCGTGACGATGTACCCGTACCCGTCGGGGGAGCTCCATGTCGGGCACTGGTACGCCATGGCGCCATCGGATGCCGCAGCCCGCTTCCTGCGCATGCGTGGGCACAACGTGCTGTTCCCGATGGGCTTCGACGCTTTCGGGCTACCGGCGGAGAACGCGGCGATCAAACGGAAGATGCATCCGGCGGCGTGGACCGAGAAGAACATGGCCCACATGCGGGATCAGTTCCGCATGATGGGCGCTTCGATCGACTGGCGCCGCGAGGTCGTCACCTGCTACCCCGAGTACTACCGGTGGAACCAGTGGATCTTCCTGAAGTTCCTGGAGAAGGGGCTTGCCTACCGCGCGAACGCGCCGGTCAACTGGTGTCCGAAGGATCAGACCGTGCTCGCGAACGAGCAGGTGATCGCGGGCCGCTGCGAGCGGTGCGAGACGCCCGTCGTCAAGCGCGATCTCGAGCAGTGGTTCTTCCGCATCACCGATTACGCCGACGAGCTCTTGCGCTACGACGGCATCGACTGGCCCGAACGCGTCCGCGTCATGCAGACGAACTGGATCGGCCGGTCGGAGGGCGCCGAGATCTCGTTCGCGGTGGACGGGCACGCCGGCGAGCGCATCAAGTTCTTCACCACGCGGCCGGACACGATCTACGGTGCGACCTTCATGGTGCTCGCGCCGGAGCACCCGCTCGTCGCGAAGATCACGACTGTGGACCACCGCGCTGCGGTCGACACGTACGTGACTCGCGCCCGGAATATGGCGGAGATCGAGCGGACCTCGACCGAGCGGAAGAGGACCGGCGTCGAGACCGGCGCGTTCGCACGGAACGAGTTCACCGGAGAGCGCATACCGATATGGGTCGGCGACTACGTGCTGTCGACCTATGGGACCGGCGCGATCATGGCCGTTCCCGCGCACGATGAGCGCGACTTCGACTTCGCCAACCGCCACCGCCTGGAGATCCGCGAGGTGATCTCGCCGGACGGGGCCGAGCAACCGAGTATGTCCGCGCCGTATGTCGGTGAGGGCGTCATGGTCCGCAGCGGCCCCTTCAACGGCACCCGGACCGAAGCGGGCCGGCGAGCCGTCGCCGAGGAGGCCAAACGCCGCGGCATCGGCGGGCCGTCGGTGATCTACCGCCTGCGTGACTGGCTCATCTCGCGCCAACGCTACTGGGGCACGCCGATCCCGATCATCTATTGCGACGACTGCGGCGTCGTTCCGGTGCCCGAGAAGGACCTACCGGTCGTCCTGCCGCGGGATGCGCCGTTCACCGTCGAGGGAGGTAACCCGCTGGCGAAGGTCGAGTCGTTCGTTCGCACGACCTGCCCGCGCTGCGGCAAGCCGGCGCGTCGCGAGACGGACACGATGGACACCTTCGTGGACTCGTCCTGGTACGTCTATCGCTATCCCGATCCGAAATACGACCGCCTGTTCATGAATGCGGAGGTAGGCCGCAAGTGGCTGCCGGTCGCGCGCTACACCGGCGGGATCGAGCACGCGATCCTGCACCTGCTCTACGCGCGGTTCGTGGCGAAGGCGCTACGCGACATGGGCTACCTCTGGTTCGGCGAGCCCTTCAAGCACCTGCGGAACCAGGGCAACATCGTCTTCGGCGGCCGCAAGATGTCGAAGTCCCGCGGCAACGTCCAGGCGCCGGACGAGTACGTCGCACGGTACGGTGCGGACAGCCTGAGATTGTTCCTGATGTTCATGGGTCCCTGGACGGATGGTTCGGACTGGGACGCCGCCGGCATCGAAGGCACCTATCGCTTCCTGAATCGCGTCTGGAGCCTCGGGATCGAGAAGGTGGATGAGGCGAGTGGGGGTCGCGACGAGGCGGTCGACCGCGCGGCCCACCGGACGATCCAGAAGGTGACCGCGGACCTCGAGGGCTACCACTTCAACACCGCGATCGCGGCGATGATGGAGCTCTCGACGACGCTCTCGCGCGCCCGCGGCACAAGCCGCGAATATGGGATCGACACGCTGGTGCTCCTGCTGGCGCCCTTCGCCCCGCACTTTGCCGAAGAGCTTTGGGAGCGACGCGGCGGCAGGGGCTCGGTACACCAGCAATCCTGGCCGGCGTTCGATCCCGCGCTCGCCGCGGTGAAGGAGATCACCCTGGTCGTCCAGGTCGACGGCAAGGTCCGCGACCGCATTCCCGCCGCGGCCGGGCTGCCACAGGCGCAGGCGCAAGAGATGGCCCTGGCGAGCCCCCGCGCGAAGGCGGCGCTCGACGGTCGTATCGTCGACCGCGTCGTGGTCGTGCAGGACCGTCTGGTGAACATCGTCACGAAGCAGCGGTCGTGACGGCCGAGATCCGGCTCGCCGCGCTCTGCGACCACGCACTCGTCGGACAGGACGGAAAGGTCAGCCTCATGGGGATCTTCCGCAACATCTCGGTGAGTGGGCTGCCGGCGCAGCATCCACGAATGTTCGTCGTCGCCATCCTTGGCCTCGAGGTCGGCGCCCACACTGTCCGCGTGCGGCTGCTCCGACCCGACGGGCAGCAGGCGATGCCGAATCCGCCCGAGATCTCCGTGCACGCCGTGGCCGGGCAGGACGTCAACGTGATCGTCGAGCTCAACAACATGAGCTTCACGAGCTACGGCGTCCACAAGTTCGACCTCGAGGTCGACGGCAGCTCCATCGGCGGTTTGCCGGTCGCGATCGTGCAAATGCAGCAGCAGCAACAGGGCAGACGCACGAATTGATGACAGGCTGTCGTCAAAAATGACGACAGCGCTGACACATTTGTCGGCTAGCCACGACGTCGCGTGCGGCTCACGCTTCCGGGCATGCCCCGGCCACTTTTCATCGGTATCGCGACCCTCGTGCTTGCGGGGGCCGGTCTTGTCATCGCGCGCGCGCACGCGGACGGACCGCAGCAGGTCACCATCGTCGAAGAGACGCCGGCGCCGGTGCGGACGCCCGAGCCCCACCTTGTCGTCGACGTCTCGGGCGCGGTCGCGCAGCCTGGCGTCTATCGCCTACCCGGCGGCTCCCGGGTCGTCGACGCCCTCCTCGCCGCGGGAGGGATGACCGGTGAGGCCGACCTTGCCGCGCTCAACAAGGCCGCTCCGATTCGCGACGGACAGCGGATCTACGTCCCCAAGCCGGGCGAGATGGTGCCCCCCGGGAGCGCGACCAGCGAGGCGCAGCTCAAGCTCGACCTGAACCGCGCCACCGCGAGCGAGCTCGAGAGTCTGCCCGGCATCGGTCCGGCGACCGCGGCGCGCATCGTCCGTTCGCGCAATGCGCATCCCTTCGCGAAGGTGGAAGAGCTCCAGACGCGCGGGCTCGTGCCGGCCCGTGTTTTTGCCGATATCCGCGATCTCATCACCATCGGGTGACGCAGATACTTCGGGCGCCGCTCATGGCTGCCGCGGTCTGCGCGGTCGCCGTCGCCTTCACCAGTCGGATCGCGCCGTTCTGTGGCCTCGCGCTCGCGCTCGGACTCACGATGGCTTGCGCGTGGCTCGCGCTCGCGAGCGTCGATCGCGAGCGGCGCCTTTGCTGGTCGGCCGCGGCGCTCTTTGCCTCGCTCGCCGGCGTCGCCGCCGTCATCGGGCCAGTTCCGGGCTTTGATCTCCGGCACGCGGGACCGCTCGACGCGGTGCGTGACGCGCTCGCCGAGCCGCTCCGCCGGCTCATCCCGGAGCCTGAAGGCGGGATCGTGCGGGGCATCGTCCTCGGCGAGCGGGCGAGTGTCGATGCCGATCTCGCGGCGGCCTTCGCCCGAAGCGGGACCACGCACTTGCTCGCGATCTCCGGCTTCAATATGACGCTCGTTGCGACCGGCGTCGCGATCGTGATGCGAGGTCGAGTGCCTCCGCTGGTTACGGCTGCGGCGACGCTCGGATGCGTGATCGCCTACAGCGTCCTCGTCGGTCTGGCGCCGAGCGTGATCAGGGCGGCGCTCATGGCGGCGGTCGCCGCATGCGGACTGGCGTTCGGCCGCCGCGGAGCGACGGTCAACGGGCTTGCACTCGCGATCGCGGCGATGGTCGCCGCCGATCCCGCGACGATCACCGACGTCGGCTTTCTGCTCTCGGCCGCCGCCACCGGAGGTCTGCTCTTCCTCGGCGACCCACTATCGCAGCGCCTCGCGTTCCTGCCATCGGCGATCCGCGAGGGGCTCGCGACGACCATGGCCGCGACGCTCCCGACCCTGCCGATCATCGCCGCGGTCTTCGGTCGCGTCTCGCTTGTCTCGCCGCTCGCCAATCTCGCCGCCGTACCGCTCTTCGCCCCATTGATGATCTCCGGCGCGGCCAGCGCGGCGATCGGCGTTTTGTCGGTCGACCTGGCGCGTGTCCCCGCGCTCATCACCTACGCGCTCGCCCTCTTGCTCCGCGTGGTCGTCGAGTCGACGGCGTCTCTTCCCATGGCCTCGCTCGCGGTCCCTGAGGGTCCGCTCGCCGGCGTGCTGTACGCCGGCCTGGTAGCCGCCGCGCTTCGCTTCGGGCCAGGTCTCGGGAGCGCGTCGCTGCGTGCGGCCGGGTCGCGCGCCATCGCACTCTTCCGCATCCCGCGCCTCTTACGACCGACGTTCGGTCGGCGTGCGCGGTGGGCGAGCGGAGCGCTCGTGGCGATCGCCCTCGTCGTCGTCGCGGCGACGCAGCTCTGGCCATCGGCGAGCGGCGTTCGCGTACGGGCCCTCGACGTTGGCCAGGGCGACGCGTTCCTCATCGAGGTGAGCGGCAGAACAATGCTCGTCGATGGGGGACCGGACCCAGCGCGACTCCTGGCGGAGCTCGGCGCCAGTCTCCCGCCGTGGACTCGTCGGATCGACGTCGTCGCGCTGACGCATGCTCATGCGGACCACGCGAATGGGCTCATCGGCGTGCTCGAACGCTACGAGGTCGGTCTCGCGATCGAGCCGGTCGGACTCAATCCGGGCCCGGTGGCCACTGCCTGGAGCGAGCGGATCGCACGCGCGCGCGTGCCACGGCATGCTGTGTCCGCCGGCATGCGGATGCGGATCGGCGACGCGACGCTCCTAGTGCTTGCGCCCGATGGCGATCCCCGCGTCGACGTCCCGTCGCTCGTGCTCCGGCTCGAGCTGGGAGCGTTCTCCATGCTCTTCATGGGCGACGCGACGGAGCAGGCGCAGGCAGATCTCTTGCTCTCGAAGGAATCGCTCGTGACGCGCGTCTACGTGCCGCCCCATCACGGCGCCGCGACGCCGCACGCGGTGGCCCTCGTCGACGCGGTGCGACCATCGGCGGCGGTCATCTCCGTCGGCGCGCAGAACCGGTATGGTCATCCCACTCCCGAGACGCTCGCGGCGCTCGGCAGGGTCACGACATATCGCACCGACCGCGACGGCACGGTGGAGCTCGATCAAGGTGGCAGCCAGCTCTTCGCTCGCACCCACGCGAATGGTCTTTCTCCTCCACGGGGAGGATTCCTTCCGCATGCGCCTCCGCCTGGGTGAGCTCGTGGGAGCGCTGCTGGCCGGTCGGTCGACAGCACCAACGAATCTCGCGGTGCTCCTCGAGCCGCGGATCGGAACGCTGCTCGGCGTGTCGCGTCATGACGCGCGGACCGACGCTGGCGCGGCGATCACGCTCTCAGGGCAGGCGCAAGGGCTCTTCGATGCGATCGATGAACGCCGGGTGGTCGTCGTCGAACACGCTGAGGCGCTTCGGGACCTCGATGTCATCGCCTCGTTCCCGCCTGAGGCGGCCCTCGTACTCGTGGCGGTCGAACGTCTTACATCGAGCCGAGCGCGTCGCGCGCCCCGGACGAAGGCCGCTCCGCCGGCGACGCTCATCGACGCGGTCGAGGCAGCCGGTGGCGTGGTCGAGCGGTTCGAACGCCTCGCGCCGGGCGACGTCCAGCCCTGGATCTCGGCGCGGGCCAAGCTTCACGGGATCACGCTCGCGGCGGACGCCATGCCCGCGCTTGCGTCGGCGGTAGGTCCGGATGCCGAGCGCGTCGAGCAGGAGCTGGGCAAGCTCGCCGCGTACACGGCGGGCGCGGCCGTGACGGCGGCGGACGTACGAACGCTCGTGAGCGGCGCGATCGAAGCCGACGTGTTCGAGCTGACGCAGGCGGTCGTGCGGAAGGATGCCAAGACCGCGATCGGCACACTCGAGCGGCTCCTAGCGGACGGGAACGCGGTGCAGCAGATCCTCGCGCTGCTGCTCTGGCAGTTTCGGGTGCTGCTCTTCGCGTCGGCGATGCGGACGAACGCCGACGCGGAGCGCATGGCGAAGGCGATCCGTTCGACACCGTTCGCCATCGCGCGGGCTACGGCCTACGCGCGGCGTGTCACGCGCGCCGACATCCTCCGCGCGTACGAGGCGATCTACGCGACCGATCAGGTGATCAAGACGGGACGAGCGGAATCGGACGTGGCCGCACTCACGCTCTGCGTGCTCGATCTCTGCGGGATCGCGAACGCCGACCTGCGGGACATGCTCCTCGTGGAGCCCCCGCGCCGCTGAGCGGGGCTAGCGCTTCGCTGTGGCCTCTCGCCCTTGAGCCTGCACCGGCCTCGCTTCCTGGGTCTTCCGATAATCTTCGAGAAAGCGCTTCTGGCCGGCCGCGGTGAGCGGGTGTTCGAAGAGCTGCTTCAGGACGGCGAAGGGCATGGTCGCGATATCGGCGCCGGCTAGCGCCGCCTGCGTGACGTGCGTCGGGTTACGGATGGACGCGGCGAGCACCTTCGTCTTGATCTCCTGTTGACGGTACGCGGACACGATGTCCGCCACGACCCGCATCCCGTCCTCGTTGATGTCGTCGAGACGACCGGCGAAGGGGCTGACGATGTAGGCGCCGATCGCGGCGGCGAGCAGTGCCTGATTCACGGAGAAGCAAAGCGTGACGTTGATGCGGATGCCATCGCCGGTGAGGACTTTCCCGGCGCCCAACCCGTCCGGCGTCAGGGGCACCTTCACGATGACGTTCTTGTGCCATGAGGCGAGACGCCGCCCCTCGACGATCATGTCGTCCTTCTTCTCGCTGACGCATTCGGCGGAGACGTTCCCGATGATCTGGCAAATGCGCTTGACCTGCTCCTCGTGATCGTGGCCGGCCTTCGCGATGAGCGTCGGGTTCGTGGTGACGCCGTCGACCACGCCCCAGCCGACGGCCTGCTCGATCTCTTCGTAGACCGCGGTGTCGAGGTACAGCTTCATGTGGACATCTCCTGCAGTCGGGGTGCCGTCTCCAGGGCGCGCCCATTCGCCCGCGCGAACGCCAGCGCGGCGTCGATGAAAGCGGAAAAGAGCGGATGCGGCCGGTTGGGCCGCGACTTGAACTCGGGGTGGTACTGCGTGCCCAGATAGAACGGGTGATCCGGGATCTCGGCGATCTCGACGAGCCGGCCGTCCGGCGACAAGCCGGTGAATCGCATGCCGTGGCTCTGCAGGAGCTCGCGGTACGCGTTGTTGAACTCGAAGCGGTGCCGGTGACGCTCGAGGACGATCGGTTGCGCGTACGCTCGCGCGGCGAGCGAGCCCGGCTCGAGCACGCACGGGTAGCTCCCGAGCCGCATCGTCCCGCCTTTGTCGGCGACGTCGCGCTGCTCGGGGAGCAGGTCGATCACCGGATGCGGCGTGAACGCGTCGAATTCGGTCGAGTTCGCATCGTCGGTGCCAAGGGCGGTACGGGCGAGCTCGATGACCATGCACTGCATGCCCATGCAGAGGCCGAGCGTCGGGACCCGCCGCTCCCGGCCGAACCGCGACGCCTTTACCTTGCCCTCGATGCCGCGGTAGCCGAAGCCTCCCGGCACGACGATGCCATCGAGGCCGACGAGCGGCTCGACGTCGTCCGAGCGTTCGAGGTGCTCGCTGTCGGTCCACTGCAGCCGAACGTCGCATCCTGCGGCCCACGCCGCGTGCTTGACCGCCTCGGCGACCGAGAGATACGCGTCGGGAAGCTCGATGTACTTGCCGACGAGCCCGATCGCGAGCGGAATGCGCGCGCCGCGGATGCGCTCGGTGAGCGCCTTCCATTCCGCAAGGTCCGGCTCCTGCGCTCCGGCGAGGCCGAGCTCCTCGACGACGATCTTGCCGAGTCCGGCCTCCTCGAGCATCAGCGGAACGCCGTAGATCGACCAGGCGTCCGGCTCGCTGATCACGTTGTCGGCCTTCACGTCGCAAAAGAGGGCGATCTTCTCGCGAAGGTCGTCATCGATCGGCTCATCGGCCCGCGCGATAACGACGTCGGGCTGGATGCCGATCGCCCGAAGCTCCCGGACCGAGTGCTGCGTCGGCTTCGTCTTGAGCTCTCCGGTGGCGACCCGCGGCAGAAGCGTGAGGTGGATGTACATGACGTTTTGCCTGCCGACATCGTTGCGGAACTGCCGGATCGCCTCGAGGTAGGGAAGCGACTCGATGTCGCCGACGGTGCCGCCGACCTCGACCACGACGATCTCGGCCTGCTGCTCGCGGGCCACGCGATGGATCCGCTCTTTGATCTCATTCGTGACGTGCGGGATGACCTGCACGGTCGCGCCGAGATAATCGCCGCGCCGCTCCTTCGCGATGACGGCGTTGTAGATCTGGCCGGTGGTCAGGTTTGACGCGCGGGTGACGTTGCGGTCGATGAAACGCTCATAGTGCCCAAGGTCGAGATCGGTCTCGGCACCGTCCTCGGTCACGAAGACCTCGCCGTGCTGGTAGGGGGACATCGTTCCCGGATCGACGTTGAGGTAGGGGTCCATCTTGAGCGAGGCGACCGCGAGACCTCTCGCTGCGAGGATGCGTCCGAGGGATGCGGCGGTTATGCCCTTGCCGAGCGAGGAGGTGACCCCTCCGGTCACGAACACGAACTTCGGCACGAGGTGGACCTCCGGGGTTTTTTCTATGTTACTCCGCTCGTCGGAGCCGAGGAAGGTCCACGAGGATCAAATCTCCTTCATTCAATGGGGAACGGCAGGCTGTTCAACACCACAAGTCGCGGTCGATCGTGGCCGGTGTGCGGCGGGTAGGACGGGACCTCGACGGGCGCGTCCTGCCGGCAGTCATCGAGCCGTCCATCGAACCGCAGCGCACGGAAGCGCGCGTCGCGAAGCTCTCCGTTCTCAAGGCCGGCGTGCTCGACGATCGCCACAAGGCGCGGCCGCATGAACCTGAGTCCCGGCTGCAGCGCGATAGGCGAGGCGAAAGGCGATCCCTCGTTCACGAAGTCGCGCGTCGCCCCGTCGAGCCATGCGCCTAGGTACGGCGGCACGTACGCCTCACCTGCGAAGGCCAGCGCCCCGTCGTCGGCTCGGAAACCGCAGAGCAGCGTGCGCGCTCCACGTCGCTCGTCGACGATCAGGCCGCCGATGACGACGTCGGCTCGAGGCGTCACGTGGCACTTGAGCCATTCCCCGGTCCGCGCACCAGGGACGTACTTGGAATCGCGGCGTTTCGCGACGATGCCCTCGAGGCCGTACTCAGCAACGACGTCGAGGAAGGGCTCGCCGTCATCGTCAAGGTGCTCGGGCACCGCGAGGATTCGCGAGCCGAGGCCGGCGCCGAAAAGACGCGCGCGCCGATCGGCGAGGCGGCGCCCGATCAGAGGGCGTCCGTCCTCATAGAGCAGGTCGAAGGCGACGAAGATCGGCCCGCGGCCCCGTTTCGCGGCCTTCGGGCCGAGCCTGCCCGCGAGAAGGTCATAACTCGGACGGCCCCGCGAGTCGCAGACGACGATCTCGCCGTCGATCAGGACGCCCTCGGGAAGGCGCATGTCGCGAAGCTCAGGGAGGAGGCTCAGCAGGTCGCCGCCCGAGCGATCGGTGACGCTCAGGCCGGTCGCGTCACGCCCCGCGAGCGCGCGAATCCCGTCCCACTTCAGCTCGAAGATGTACTCAGGCGAGTTGAACGCGCGAGTCGCGAGGCGGGGCCGCATCGGGACGAGGGCGCGAGGAAGAGCGCCCACCGCCTCGCGGATGTCGATGAGCGTCGGGTGCTGGGTGTGCTCGTCCCGTTCGCCCTCGCGCGACATTCACCGAGGATAGTTCCGCGACCGCCGAGGACCGCCGAAGATGCGGTCCTAGGAAGCTTTCTTTCTCGCGGCTCGCGACGACGACGTCGCACGCTTTGTCTTCGCTTCGCCCTTCTTGGCCTTCTCGACGGATGCTTTGAGCGCGGACATGAGGTCGACCACCGTCGTTTCGGTCTCGGGCTCCGGGGCTTCGATGACCTCGCGCTTTTCGACCTTCGCCTCGACCAGCTTCATGACCGCTTGCTTGTATTCGTCCTTGTATTCCTCCGGCTCGAAATCGGTGGCCATCATGTTCACGAGGTTCTCGGCCATCTTGAGCTCGGCGGGAGACACCTTCACGCTCTCCGGAACGTCGAGGTCTTCGGTCGAGCGGATCTCATCCGGCCAGTGGAGCGTGTTCATGAGCAGAGCGCCGTCCAGCGGGCGGACCGACACGAGTCGCTCGCGATCGCGGAGAGCGAATTTGGCGATCGCGATGCGTCCGGTCTTCGCGAGCGTCTGGTTGAGAAGGGCGTAGGGCTTCTCCGCCGACTTCTCCGGCTCGAGGTAATAGGCAGACTGGTAGTAGAGCGCCCCGGGGAGCTCCTCGTCCTTCACGAAGCCCGAGATGTCTATGGCTTTGCTCGATCGGAGCGGCAGCTTCTCCAGGTCCTCATCCGTGAGCTCGACGTAGCTGCCCTTCTCGTACTCGTAGCCGCGGACCACCTCGCTCCAGGCGACCTCGTGATCGCCCTCTACGCACCAGCGCTTGTTCTTGATGCGGCTCTTGTGCTCTGGGCAGAGGAGATTGAACGAAACCTTGCTCGTGCTCTCCGTCGCGAGGTACAGCCGGACCGGGATCGCGACCATGCCAAAACTCATCACACCGCGCCAGATCGAACGTGGCATTCCACACCTCGCGGCCGCATCTTCCCGGCCGGACTTCGGTCCACCGGTTTCCCCGCGCGGCCTAGCCGCGCGAGTGTAACGATCAGGTCAGGGCAGCGTCGGTGGGGGCCTGCGACCACCGAAACGCACCACACGGAGGATTCGATCGAGCGTCGCCGGATCACCGTGCCAGTGCTCGCGCACGATCCGCTCATCCGTCGCGCCCAGGATGATGCGGAGGGCGAGGCCCGCGATGATCGCGTCGTCTAAAGAGCCCACGACGGGGATGAAGTCGGGGATCAGGTCGATCGGCGAAGCGAGCCAGAGGCTCGCGAGCCCGAGGATGACCTTCGCCGGAAGAGGCACGCGCGGATCGCGCAGCAGACCGGTAAAGAGTCGGACGAGATTCGGCAGAAGAAGGGCGAGTTCGCGCGCGAGAAGCCTCTGGCCGACGATCACCAGGACGATGACGAGCAGCGTCCAGATCAGGATCAGGACGACCGCGACCTGGACCCAACCCGTCAGATCCATCGGCTAGGGGGCGATCGCGCGCTCCGCCAGCGACGTCGGGATCGAACCGCTCGAGGTGATCGCGTCGTGGAAGGCGCGGAGGGCGCTCCGATCCGCGGACCCGCGTTTGGCGAGCCAGCGCGTGCGGATGTCGACGATCTCGAGCATGCCGGTGAGGTAGCTGGAGGCCTGCGTCGGCCACGAGCAGTACCGTCCCACCTCAGCCTTCGCGTTGGGCGGGGTGAGGTTGCCCTTCGTGACCATGAAAGCGACCGCCTCGTCGAAAGACATCTCGCCTAGGTGCAGCGAGGTGTCGACGACGATGCGTGCCGCGCGGAAGAGGGTCGCTTCGTACTGGAACAGGAGGTGACGCGGATCGGTGAAGAAGCCCTGCTCCCGCATCACGCGCTCCGCGTAGAGGCCCCAGCCCTCGGCGAAGTACGACGTGAAGTGGGTCCGGCGGATCTCCGACCGATTCTGCTTCGCCATCACTAGGTGCCAGTGGTGTCCGGGATACGCCTCGTGGACGGCGGTCGTGGGGATGCCGGCGCTGCAGTTTCCCTCGAGCCGCTTTTGGACTTCATCGGGCGGGGTGTTGTCCGGCGGGTACGGCACGAAGAAGTGACCGTGGAGCGAGTCGCTGAAGGCCGGCGGCTGGTTGTAGCTGGCGACGGCCTGGATCGGCCGCTGAAAGTGCGGTGACGGCTCGACCGTGCACCGCTCGCCGGGCGGAAGTGTGACGAGCCCGGTGTCCGCGAGGAAGGATCGGGCGCGATCCGTCCATTCCTCGTATTCGGCGCGCATCGCGTCGGGCGTCGGCGCGTGCACGCGGTTGAGGCGCTCGCAGACCTTCGTCCACTCGCCGCCCCCGTCGATCTGCCCGGCGATCTTGTTGGCTTCGTTGGTCAAGAGGTCGTACTGCTCGCGGCCGCGCTCGCGGAGCTCGCGCGCTCCGAAGGGGAGCAGCTCCTTTTCCTTGAGGAGGGCCGTGTAGAGCTCTTCGCCGATCGCGTAATCGCCCGAAGACCGCTCCTTGTTCGTCTCGAGGAAGGCGGCGAAGTCCTCGTACGCTCCGGCCGCGGTGGCCCCGGCCTCGGCGACCTTTTGCCGGAGCGCCGGATCCTTCACTTCCGCCGGCACGAGCTCGCGGGCGTAGCGCGCCGCGGCCTTGGCCTGGCTGACGGCGCGTTCGGCGTACACACGCGGGACGAGCGCGAAGTCGAGGTTCGCCTTTCCGTCGGCGACGTGCCGCGTGACCGTCAGCAATCGCGCGCGCGCTGCGTCGGCGAGATCGCGCTCGGGACGCAGCCGATGCAGGAACAGCGTGAACACCCCGCCGAGCGAGGGATTGAGATATGTGTTCGGCTGTCGCTTCCAGTCAAGACGGGGCTGCGTGAGCTCCCGTCCGCGCAACGAGGAGAGGACGACGTCGCGGTCGATCCGCTCGTCCGCCGAGAGTTCGGCGTCGGCCGTGGCGCGGAAGCGCTTGGTCCACTCCAGGACCCGGGCCTCGCGCCGGCGAAAGGCCTCAGCGGACAGGTCGTCGGAGCGCCCATCGTATTCGGTGAGGCCAAGCGTGCTCGCCCAGGAGGGCGATTCGTCGTACCGCTCGGTGAGGTAATCCTTGACCAGCGACGTGAAGGACGCGGACGTCACGAGGCGACCTCCCCGACAATGGCGAAGGTCACAGATTGAGCCTCACCGAGTACCAGCGCAAACGCGACTTCCGCCGCACGCCCGAGCCGAAGGGCAGGCAGCCGAAGAAGGAAGAGACGCGTCGCTACGTGGTCCATCGCCATCATGCGACGCGCCTTCACTGGGACGTGCGCCTCGAGATGCGCGGGATCCTCGCATCGTGGGCCGTGCCGAATGGCCCGCCGCTCGAGGCCGGAAAAAAGCGGCTGGCGGTCCACACCGAGGACCATCCGATCGAGTACCTGACGTTCCATGGCGTGATCCCGGACGGCTACGGCGCGGGGTCGATGACGATCTGGGACACCGGCACGTATGTGCTCCTCGAGGAGAAGGACGACGAGCTCAAGCTGCGTTTCAACGGAAAACGCCTGGAAGGCGAATGGGTCTTGGTGAAAACGCGTCAAAACGAAGGACGCGACTGGCTGATGATCAAGCACGGCACGCCGCCGAAGAACGATCCATTGCTCGGGAAGATCGCGCCGATGCTCGCGGCAGCGGCCGACGAGCCGTTCGACTCGCCCGAGTTCACGTATGAGGCGAAGTGGGACGGCGTGCGCACCATCGCTTTCGTCGATGGTGGCGAGGTGCGCCTCCAGACGCGCAACCTCCTCGATTGCACGCGGCAATATCCCGAGGGCACGCAGGTCGCCGAAGCGATGACCGGCGCGTACCAGGCGATCGTCGACGGCGAGATCGTCGCGCTCGACGAAAAGGGCGTTCCCAGCTTTCAGCGACTGCAGCCACGCATGCACGTGACGGACGACTCGACGGTCCGCAAGCTCCGGCGATCCACGCCGGTCATCTACCAGGTCTTCGATCTCCTCTACGCGGATGGCGAAGACCTCACGCGAAAGCCGCTCCGCGAACGGCTCCGCAGACTTGACGAGGCGCTCACGCCGATGGGCGCGATCCGCCGCAGCGAGGGCTTCGTCGGAACGGGCGTCGCGCTCTTCGAGGCCGCGAAGGAGCAGGGGCTCGAGGGGATCATCGCCAAGCGCCTCGACTCCACCTATCAGCCCGGCGCGCGCTCGCCCGCGTGGGTGAAGGTGAAGGCGTTCCGCACGATGGACTGCGTCGTCGGCGGATGGACCGCGGGACAGGGTGGCCGTGCGAGCACCCTTGGCGCGCTACTTCTCGGCGTATACCGCGACGGAAAGCTCGAGCCGGTCGGCCATGTCGGGACCGGCTTCGACGAGCGAACGCTTCGGGATCTGCTCGCGACGCTCGAGAAGCACGAATCGCCGACCTCCCCATTCGCCACGATGCCGCGTGTCAATCAGCCGGCAAGGTGGTGCATGCCCGAGCTGGTCTGCGAGGTCGAGTACGTGGAGATCACGCGCGACGGAACACTCCGGCACCCCACCTACCGCGGGCTGCGCCCCGACGTCGACCCGCGCGAAAGCACGGGCGAGGAGCGGCGCGAATCGGCGAAGCGGGCGCAGGAAGCCGCGAAGAAGGCGGCGGTGTCGCTTCCCGTGGCCGGGAACGGCGAGGGCCCCGCGCGCGTGCCCGCTGTGCTCGAGGTCGAGGGGCACCGCATCAAGCTCACGAACCTCGAGAAGGTGCTGTGGCCCGAGGATGGTTACACCAAGGCCGATCTCATTCGCTACTACGCGGAGGTCTCGCCGTTCCTCGTTCCCTGGCTACGCGACCGGCCGCTCACGATGAAGCCCTTCCCCGACGGGATAGCCGGCCAGAGCTTCTACCAGAAGGACAAGCCCGACTTCACGCCGCGATGGATAAAGAGCTGGCGCGACCCCGAGGAGCCGGACAACGACTACGTGCTCGCGAACGACATGGCGACGCTGGTCTGGCTCGCGAATTACACCGCGATCGAGCTGCACCCGCGGCTCGCGCGGATCGACCTACCGGACAAGCCGGACAACGTGATCATCGATCTCGATCCAGCGGAGGGCGCGACCTGGGACGACGTGAAGGAGGTGGCGCATGCGGTCAAGGGTGTGCTCGACGACCTCGGCCTGGTGGGCTTCCCCAAGACCACCGGCTCGCGGGGCATCCACGTGCTCGTCCCGGTGGCGCGCCGCTACACGTTCGAAGAAACCCGCGCCTTCGCTCTGCGCGTGGGGCAGCTGGCCAGGGAGCGGCTGCCCAAGCTCGTAACGTTGGAGTTCACGAAGGCGCGCCGGCGCGGCATCTACATCGACTACCTGCAGAACGTGCGCATGAAGTCGACCGCGGGGCCATACAGCGTCCGTCCCATCCGGCGCGCACCCGTGTCGGCCCCGCTCAAGTGGGAAGAGATCGCTTCTCTCGGCCGTCCCGACGCGTTCACGATCGCCAACATGGCGACGCGCCTGGAATCGGTCGGTGATCTCTTGACGCCTTCGCTCGAGCTCGCCCAGAAGCTGCCAAAGCCTCAAGCGTGATCAAACGCGCGGCGGTCCTTGCTCCCGGTTACGGCGGGACCGCGGACCAGCCGATCGTGAAAAAGCTCGCGTCGGCGCTTGGGTCGTTCGGGATCGAGTCCCGAGCGGTGACGTTCCGGACACGCGGATCGCGGCCGAGCAGGGAATACGCGCTCGAGCTTGAGGATCTTCGTCAGGCGCGCAACGCGCTTGGCGATGCCGAGCGCATCGCTCTCGTCGGCCGTTCGTTCGGGGGCCGCATGTGCGCGTTCCTCGCCGAGCGCGAGCCGCCAGATGCGCTGGTGATCCTCGGTCATCCGATCGCGCCTCCTGACCGGCCCCGTCCGCGGGACGAGGCCGCTCTCGCGGCGATCACCTGCCCGACGCTC
>Ga0209378_1000697_pt1 | contig 24492 bp, 24 predicted proteins | sample GraSoiAngelo_156_FD_186170 | JGI IMG/M metagenome (GOLD analysis project Ga0209378, IMG submission 186170) | Grasslands soil microbial communities from the Angelo Coastal Reserve, California, USA - 14_1009_13_40cm (SPAdes) (version 2) | ecosystem: Environmental > Terrestrial > Soil > Grasslands ...
TTTCTTGTACGTCTGACTACCCTGATTTTTCTCTCACGTGAGTCGCGAGTTCGTTAGCAAAAGCGCGATTTGTGGTTGGCAGCCCGCTCTCCACGTCGTTCTACCTGTAGATCAGCCTGCCTTTGGCTGTGGGGGTTCGATTCCCTCTCTGCCCACCGTGTGATGTCTCAGGACATCGAGGACACCTGTCGCAAGACATTGTGGACAGGTGTCGCTGCACCGAAGTAGCGACGGCTCGGATCGAGGGTGAGCGCGCGTAGCAGCTGACCGTCCTCGCGAACGATGCGGACGTGGTCTCCGGCGACGAGCAGACGGATGGCCTGACCTTTATGGGCGCGGCCGATGTAGATGTGGCGCAGGACGCTCAGGTAGCGCAGGGTCACGCGGCCGCAGCTGTCGACCTTGTCGTGACGCACGCGGAAGTCGGTGGTCGGCTCCGGTAGCGCGGGCTTCGCCTTCACCCGCGTGTTGAACGCGACTAGGGGCGTGCGCCGACCGAGTGCGCGATGGGGACGATGCTGGTTGTAGTAGGCACGAAACGCGTCGAGCTGCATCTGAAGGTGCGCGATCGAGCGCGCCGGCGCCTGCTTTCGGAGGTAGCGCTTCACGGTCTGGTGGAAGCGCTCGACCTTGCCGCAGGTCTGCGGGTGGTACGGGGTCGAGTGGACCGCGCGGATCCCCAGTCGCACGCACTCGGTCTCCCAGAGGACCGTGCCGCCGCGCGAGGAGCCGCTGAAGACGGCGCCGTTGTCGGTGAGCACGGCGGCCGGCAGGCCGTAGCGGCCAGCCGCCGCGGCGAAGACGTCGACGACGTCGCCGGCCTTCACCGTCGGGAAGGCCACGCTGTCCAGCGCCAGACGCGAGTGGTCGTCGATGAGGTCGAAGATCTCGACGTCGGTCCCACCCCCAAGCGCCCAGTGCGTCGTGTCGCCCTGCCAAAGCTCGTTGGGCAGCGCGGCCTCGAACCGGATGAGCGAGGAGCGCGGCCGCTTCTGGGGCTGCGGGGTGATCAGGCCGTGACGGTGGAGGATGCGCCAGATGGTCGCGACCGCAGGGGCGTGCTGCGTGCGCCGCGCCAGGTGATAGGCGATGGTGTGCGGCCCAGCGTCATGTCCGGCGCAGGCAAGGTCGCTGCGCAGCTTGAGGATCGCGCGCTCGACCATCGGCGCGACCTGGTGGGGACAGGACCGCGGCCGCCGCGAGCGCGGCTCGAGCGCGGCGTACCCGCCCGCGCGATAGCGCGCCACGAGCTCATAGATCCAGCTCCGTGAGATGTGATGGCTACGGGCGAGCTCGCTCGGGCTCCGACCCTCGAGCACGATCGCGTCGACCACATAGCGTCCCAGACCCATCGCGGCACCCCCTCGTCAGCTTGGGTGTCCACTATGTCTTGAGACATCTGTCCGCTATGTGGTGAAACCACACACCCTCCGGGCTACTGGGCTACCCGCCCGCGATGGCACCGATCACAAGGAAGGGTTCCTTCCCGGAGGCGACTTCGTCCGGCAATGGTGTATCCGGCGACTCGTGCGAGAGATCCTGCTTGCATGCGAAGAACCGTATGAACGCGCGGCGCTCCCGAGTCGTGTGGTCACGTATGGTGCCCCGCAGCATCGGATAGGCCGTCTCCAGTGCGTCGAGGACGGCGCGCTGCGTCACCGCGCCCTGCACGTCGAACGCGATCTCGTTACCGACGTGCGCGAGCGTCCGCAGATGGTGCGGAAGCACGACGCGGATCATCGCAGCGTTTGCACCTCCACGGAGAGCACTGGCGGCAGATCGCGAACGATCGGTTCCCAGGTGTCTCCGGAGTCCGCGGACGCGTACACCTGGCCGCCGGTCGTGCCGAAATACACGCCGCATTCGTCGAGCGCATCCACCGCCATCGCATCGCGCAGGACGTTCACGTAGCAGTCGCGCTGCGGTAGGCCGCTTGTCAGCGCCTCCCATTCGCTCCCGCCGCTGCGGCTCCGGTACACCCGCAGCTTCCCATCGGGCGGGAAGTGCTCCGAGTCGCTCTTGATCGGCACGACGTAGATCGTTTCCGGCTCATTCGCGTTCACGTCGATCACGAAGCCGAAGTCGCTCGGCAGGTTCCCGCTCACTTCCTTCCATGAGTCGCCCGCATCGTCACTTCGCAACACATCCCAGTGCTTTTGCATAAACAACACGTTCGGTCGCGAGGGGTGCATCGCGATCCGATGAACGCAGTGGCCGATCTCGGCGTCCGGGTCGGGGATGTACTGCGATCTCAGTCCTCGGTTGATCGGCTTCCACGTCGTGCCACCGTCATCCGTCCGGAATACGCCAGCCGACGAGATCGCGACGAATATTCGTTTGGGGTCCGTCGGGTCCTGGATGATCGTGTGCAGGCACAAGCCGCCTCCTCCCGGTTGCCACTGCGGACCAGTGCCGTGGCCGCGTAGCCCCGAAAGCTCCTTCCAGTTCTGACCGCCGTCGGTGGAGCGGAAGAGAGCGGCGTCCTCGACGCCGGCGTACACCGTGTCCGGGTCCGTTAGTGACGGCTCGAGATGCCAGACGCGTTTGAACTCCCACGGTCGCTGCGATCCGTCGTACCACTGGTGCGTCGTGAGCGGCTTGCCGGTCTCGGGTGATGCGTCGTATGCGAACTTGTTGCTCTCGCCTTTCGGCATGCCGTCGGGTGTCTTGGCCGGTTCGCCTGGTGGCGTCCCGGGCTGATGCCACGTCTTACCGCCGTCATCCGACCTCTGGATGATCTGGCCGAACCAACCGCTGGTCTGTGACGCGAAGAGCCGTTCGGGATCCGCCGCGGAGCCCTTCACGTGGTAGATCTCCCAGCCGCCGAAATGCGGACCGCTGACGTTCCACTTCTTGCGCTGTCCGTCCGCCTCTAGGACGAACGCGCCCTTCCGTGTGCCGACGAGTACACGCACCCTGCTCATTCCCCTGGTCCTCCCGCTGTCGTTCTCCCGGTGATGCCTACGGTCTTTCGCTCCCCTCGTCGGGCGATGCTCCCATCACGAGGGCGCGCCTGTCACCCGAGACTAAGGGAGTCCGCGTTCTAGGCGCTGTTCGCTTTCGCCGCTTATTTCGACCTCATCCCTTTCAAGGAAGAGGTCAGGGGTTCGAAGCCCCCTCCGGGCTACAGACCGTGTCGATGTGAGAGTCCACTCTTTGTCCCAAGGCGGTGCTAGAAGACGCCGCAGTTACTTCCCCGGCGATGGCGCATGGTCGGAAGAACCACGTTCGCGGCTGTGAGCGCGCGACTAGCAGCGCCCGCCACTGCTGACCCATGGACTGCGATACGGAATACACGGCGGGCTACCGAGGTCTGCCCGACTGTAATAGTGACGCGCTTCGGTCCACCGCCATTGGCCATCCCGGAGTCGCAGTACCAAGTCGATACGAACCGTCCGATCCGGCTCCTTCCATTCGGAGCGCACGAAGTACGCCTTGTTCGCATCGAGCTCGACGTTGGATGCCACCGTGACGCTGAGGTCGCCGGCAGCGAAGCGATCCCGCAGCGCCTGCGTGAACAACGCAACCGATCGACCAAGTCCGCCGCCACCGGAGTTCGGGAGGCCCGCTGCGCCGTCGATCACCGGACTGACGCTGATCCGGCACTCCTCCATCAGCCGCGCGACGGCAGCTGCGTCGCGCGCAGTGAACGCCGCGCCCAGTGATGTTGCGAGCGCGCTCGCAGCGGCGCGAGCCACGTCGGGCGCCGGTGCTGGCGAGGCTGTTGGTACGGGTTGGCGTGCGATCGTCGCGAACGTGCTGGCGATGTCCTCAAGCCGGTGAGGTGATGGCCACATCGTTGGGCTGATCACATACGTCCAGTCGCCTGCGTGGATGACGACGACCTCCGTTTCGGCGGTCGCGTTGTCCGCGACGAGCTTGATCGCGTCGAACCCCGGAACGGCTAGCGGCTGGATTCTGCGATGTATAGCGAGCGGCTCCGCCCAGTCGGACGCGGTGACCGCAGGGTCGACCCGGTACGCCTCGACGAAGAGCCCCAGGTTCGCGCTTGGGGCTGGCAGGTCGCCTTGGTCCTGGAGGCACTCCTCACGCTGCTGTTGTTCCGTGAGCAGCGTGTAGGCATCGGTCCCGACCAACCCGCCGGGGACGCTGCCAGCGGTGAAGTAACGCGCCGTGAGTCGCCGATACGTCTGGGGGAGCGCAATCCGGTACCCGAGGAACGGATTCTCGTACGTCGCAGGCGAATCCGTCCGGCGAGGCGTGGGTGATGCGCTCGCGCTGGCCGTCGATGTCGGGGCGACCGCGGGTGTTATCGGAGTCGGCTGTGAGTTGGTGGTTGGAGCGCACGCCGACAGCACGAAGGCTAAGAACGCGAGCACCCGGATGCCGGTCCGCATGTTGCGATTGTCGGCTTCACCGGTGCCGCTGTCGTCTAACCTCTGTACCGAAAGTCGGGTCCGGCGCCTTCGCAGTTTTTCGTCTAGGCTGCCTCCCCGCGTCCTCTTCGCCTTTCAAGGAGGTGGGTCAGGGTTCGAGTCCACTCCGGCTACCCGAGGCATCATCTAGCGAGTCGCGGCAAGGCGCCTGAGCTGACCGGCGACGGTCTCGAGCGGCTCGACGCTGCCCTCAGCGCGACACAGGATCAGCGCACCCTCCATCGCCGCTAACGCAGCGACCGCGACCGTCCTCGAACGAATCGCCGGAAAGCCCGCCGCGCGTAGCTGTGACGCGAGCAAGTCCACCCACGAATCGAACGCGGCCCTGACCGCCGCCATCAGCTCTGTCGCGTCCGGCATGGTGTCGACCGCCACGCCAGCGACGACGCACCCCGCCGCGCCGTTCGATGCGACCACGACCTGCCTCCACAAGTCGATGAAGCATTCGAGGACGCCAACGGGCGTCTTGGCCGCGCAGGCACCCTGCTTTGCCAGAACCCAGTCCGACGTGGCGCGGATCGCTTCCTTTGCGAGCTGGTCTTTGCCCTGCGGAAAGTGGTGGTAGATAGACCCGCGCGGCGCTCCGCTGTCGGCAACGATGTCCGCAAAGGACGCCCTGCTCAGACCTCGGCGACGGATCAGCGACGTTGCGCTCCGGACCATCTTGGTCCGACTTTCATTGCTCACTTGACTATGACGATCAACATAGCCTAGCGTCACCGATTATGACGACCGTCATACTCTAGGAGGAGAACAGCGATGCCGATGATCGACGTGTACGCGACGGAGGGAACGTTCAAGGACAGGAAGACGCTGGCGCGAGACCTCGCCGCCGCGGTCATGAAGCATGAGCAGGTCCCGCCGCTCGCCCTGTTCAAAGACAACACCGCCGCCTTCGTCCATGACCTTCCGGGCGACGCGATCTCCAATGTGAGCGGCGACAGCAACTACGTACGCGTCCAGGTGTTGACGCCGGTCGGCGTGCTAGATCGGCAAAAGCAGCTCGGCGTGGTCACGGAGCTCACCGAGATCGTCGCCAAGGCCGCGGGTGATCAAAGCCTGGCCGCTCGCACTTGGGTCTTGATCACGGAATCTCCCGATGGCGGTTGGGGCATCGCCGGCCACGCGAATACCGGCGCCGATATCGCCAATGCTGCGCGCAAAGCGCTCGGGAAGGCGTAGCGCAGCGGGGCGTAGCGCTGGGTCAGAGGTCCCGGCAGCCGCGAGCTCTTCGACTTAATCCGCGAGGGGTTCGCGGAGCTGAGGAGCCTTGTGACGCGTGTGAATGCGGAGCCTGATCGCGAGAGAAGAGCAGCCGCGAAATGAGAACGTCCGCCTAGGCGGGCGGGGGTACGCGCTGGCCGTGCTCACGGTGCGATTTCCTCATGGTCGCCAAGACGACGTTTGGCGAGGTGATGGCTGTAGATCATCTGGCCAGCCAAAGCCACCCGCGCTCGTCCTGAACCAGCCGAGCTGTTATCACTTCCGTGTCCTTGACCCCCTCCGGGCTACCGATGAGTCGGATCGAGCGTGAGGCGGCGTAGCGCTCGAGTCAGGCTGGGAAAAAAGCCCTACCGCTTGACCGATGGTGACACAGAGTATATACAGAGTGTCACCAGAGCGAAAGAGAGGGCGAGGACATGAAGTACCTCACGCGGCACGGCAATAGTTGGGCACTAGTCATCGAGAAGCCGGTGCTCGATCTCCTACACATCGATCCGGAAGCTACACCCGTGGAGACGCGGACCGATGGCACGAGCCTGATCGTCGAGCCTGTCACGGACCAGAAGCGCCGCCGGCTGTTCGCCGAGGCCCGCAAGAACTCGCAGCGCAAGTACGGGCGCGTGTACAGGCGGCTTGCTTAGCGGCGCTGCCGAACCGACCTTCCTGACCGTCGCTGAGGTCGATGAGATTCACGAGGAGCAGCTCGAACTACACGGTGGGATGGCCGGCACTCGCGATCCCGATGCACTCGACGCCGCGGTCCACATGGCGCAGCAGAGTTTCGGCGGGACGTATGTGCACAGCGACCTCTTCGAGATGGCCGCGGCGTACCTTTTCCACCTCTGCCTTAATCATCCGTATGTTGACGGTAACAAGCGCACCGCAGCCGAAGCTGCGGATGTCTTTCTGTTCATGAATGGCTACGAACTCAGCGCGTCCGAAGATGAATACGAGAGCCTCCTGCTCCTCGTGGCCGAGCACAGACTCAGCAAATCACAGATCGCTGACTTCCTGCGCTTACATTCCGCGTCCCGCTAGTTCTCTCGAGCGAATGGTGCAGCCCGAACCGATTCGTGTTGACTAGTTGCGCGGCCCAGTGTTCGGGGACCCGGCGTTACGCCCCGGTGTCGGAGTCCCGGGGTTGGATCGTCCGTACTGGGGCAACCTCATCATCGGCTTCGCGTGTGGTTGCCGCACTCTTCAGGAGCGAAAGGTGACAAACAAGATATCGGGAGGCGCGCGCTGGGCTCAGCCGCGTGACCGCGTGCTAGAGACGCCCGAGGGGGCACAGGCCTACGGAGAGGGCTGGCTGTGCGAGAAACCAGAGTGGACCAATGAAGAAGAACGGCATCCAACTGCAATCACGCCGTTTCGCCGGGGACCCCGACGGCCACGTGCGTTAGCGTCCCGAGGAAGCTCCAATTGCGCTTGCTCCTCCGTTCATCGGATCACTGCGCTCTCGCGGTGTTCTCGAGCGCAGGCTCATCCCGAGGTGTGACGTGACAGGGTCGCGGCTCGAGCTCACGCGTGCGCAAATCCTCGCCTACCGTCGGCACGTCGGCGCGCTCGACGCGCGGCTCCCACGCGGACGGCGCTCGCTCCGGCGTGCGGCGTGGGCAGGCCTACAGGACAGCATGCCCCGCGCTGCGCTCCTCTCCATCCATGCGCGCGTCGAGGGAACGAAGCCATCGACCTGGGAGGACTCGTCACTCGTGCATCTCTGGGGGCCGCGTTACCACACGTATCTCATCGCGGCGCGGGATCGCGCGGTCTTCACGCTCGGGAGGCTGCCGGACGAAGGCGGCGCGCTACGTGTCGCGGAGGACCTGGCCACCCGCCTCGCGACCCTCCTCGCTGGCGGGAGGACGAGGTACGGTGACGCGGGAAGCGCGCTCGGCATGAACCCCAATCGGCTCAGATACGCCGCAGCGACCGGCACAGTGCTCATTCGGTGGGACGGCGCGCGACAACCAGTCATCTGGACCGTGCCCCGACCCAAGGTCGACCCGCGCGACGTTCGCCTCGAGCTCGCGCGGCGATACTTGCATGTCTTCGGTCCCACCACGCCGGAGGCGTTCGCCGAGTGGGCCGGTATTCGCCCGCAGCGAGGCGTCGCGGCGTTCGATGATCTCCGAAGGGCGCTCACCCCGGTACGAACGCCGGTCGGCGACGCGTGGATCCTCTCGAGCGACGAGCCGACGCTCCGCGCCGCCCTCCGGCCCGCGGCTTCCGCACGGCTCCTCCCGAGCGGCGACACCTACTTCCTTCTCCAGGGACGCGATCGTGAACTCTTAGTCCCCGACGCCTCTCGTCGCCGCGCGCTCTGGACGCCACGCGTCTGGGCAGGCGGCGTCCTCGTCGATGGCGAGATGGTCGGGACATGGCGACGCGGACTTGGGACTGTGACGATCCAGACCTGGCGCCGTCTCACGCGCGCGGCACGCGACGCGGTCGCGGCAGAAGTGACATCCCTGCCGCTACCGGATCTCCAAGGGCAAGCCGTCGTCCGGTGGGACGACTGACTGGCATCCCCAGGTAGCGGTTTGGCGCGACTTCCACGCCATTTTCACTCGGTGGAGGAACGCGAACAGAAATCGTCACCGCCGAGACTCCGTACGCTCTCGGGTCGGGTGTTCCGTGCGGAGGCGCTCATCATGTTGCGACGTGAAGCTAAGCGAGAGATTCGCAACAGCGTTCGGTGACAGGAGGACCGCATGAGCGACCAGATCAGCCCCAAGCAGTTCCGCGAGTCCGAGGGCGTCGAGGATTGGCGCGTCGTGGGCGACGGCGCGAACGCGTTCTTCCGAACCGGGTCCCTCGCGGCAGGCGCGCGGCTCGTGCAGGCGATCGGCGCGTTGCCGGGTGTCGACGATCTCCGACCCGACGTTGACGTGCGTCACGACGGCGTGACTGTGCGCATGGTCGCGTTCATCGAGGGCTACGGCGGGATGATCCAGGGCCATGTCGAGCTGGCCCGCAAGATCTCGGCAGCTGCCCGAAAGTTGGGCCTCTCTGCCGACCCGTCGGCGGTCCAGAGCCTTCTTGTCATCCCGGGCGCGACCTCTCGCGCCGAAGTGATGCCGTTCTGGCGTGCTGTGCTGGGGTATGAGCCTCGCCGCGACAGCCCCGCGGAGGACCTTGTCGATCCGCGCAACCGAGGGGTGCCATTCTGGTTCGAGCAAATGAAGGAGCCGCGCCGGGACGGCGGCGGCGCGATTCATATCGCGGTATGGGTGCCGTACGAGCAGGCGGAGGCGCGCATCGCAGCGGCGCTCGCCGCGGGCGGCCGGATGGTGCGCGACGAATTCGCGCCCTCATGGTGGACACTGGCCGACGCGGCGGGCAACGAGGCCGACATCGCCACCACAAAGGGCCGCGACTGAGTCATCCACTGACGAGGTGCGCGATGTGCTTCAGGTGGGATCGCTCACGGCATGCGACCCACCGCGCCTAGTCCAGCACCGTCCTTTCGCGTGGCTTTCGGCTGCTCCGTGAGTTGGGTCAGGAGCTGGTCGATCGTGAGGTTTGTGTCGTACATGACGACATGAATGTTGCATGACCTTTGGGCTAAGTCTCCTTGACGCTCATACCATTCACGCGTGGACGAGCACACGACGACGAGGCTCTCGCGGTCGCCCGCGCGTGATCGCCCAGGGCGTCGTCGCAGGCACGAGCGACCCGAGCTACCACATGTCGCTCGCCGCATTGCCGGTGACGCCACCGCGCGGACTGTCGCTCGCGCGACGGAACAACTCGAGGCGCAGACGCAAGGCGGCGGCGGATCGTCAGGCCGCAGACCAGTCGACGATGGCGGTGGCCGACGACCCGACCGCGATGGCGACGACTCACGTAACCTCCTTATCGCGCTCGGCCTCATCGTTGTCGGCGCCAGCGTGCTGAGTGCTCGTCTTCTCGCTAAGGCTGGGCGCCCGCCTCACACGACTTAGCCCTCGACCTGACTGATTTCAAGGAACAGGTCAGGGGTTCGGCATGCGAGCCGCTATGCGGACAGGTCGCTTCTCAGAGCGATGGGGTCAACGCCGAGGCGCCTACCAGTGCGGGTCACGTTTGTACGTGCTCCAAAACGGCCGGTTCCACATGCCCCCGTCTAGCCATACCTTCTGCGAAACGACCGCCGTCGCCGACCACCAGACCCAGCCGGCCTGTTCGGTCGGGATGTACTTGCCAGCGGCATACAGGTAAGGGCCATCGATCTCGACGTGGAACGGGATGAGCTGGGGCGGAGCCCACACCTCGATCGTCAAGGTCTGCGCGTTTGTGTCGACGCGCGCGAAGAGGCGCACGGGATGGTCGTACAGGTTGCGGATGACCAGGTCAGGTCCCCATGGCGGCGCGACCGTCGCGTCGAAGCCGAAGCCCTCTGGGTAGCCCCAGTAGAAGTAGGGGAAGTACGCGTGCGAGGTGCGCTGAACGATGTCGAGGCCCGCCTTGGCCGCGGCCGGGAACACCGTGGAGGGCAGCTGGCAGATGCCGCCGCCGATCGCCGGAATTTCGATGAGCTCGCCATCCTCGAAGCCGATCGCCTTGCCCCACGTGTAGCCGGTACGGGTGGAGATCTCACCCAGCAGATAGGTCAGCGAGAGGCTGTCGCGCGGCGCGATGTAGGGATGCGCGGCGTTGTCGAAGAAGTTGTTGACCGCGTTGGCCGACACGATGATGTTGGTGACGCGCTCCCAGGGCGAGCCGACGAATCGACTTGTGTGGCTGGCGATGATCTTCCACTTCGAGTAATCCGTTTCGAACGCAGGGAACGCCGGGCGAGGCCCGATGCCAGGGACCCGCAGGCGTGTGCCCGGGGTGAGCGCATAAACGTTGTGCAGCTGCGGGTTCCACAGAAGCATCTCTCGGAACGCGTCGGGCCCGCCGATCCCGAGGTGCGCCACGAGCTGGTTCGGGTCGTTATCACCCTCGACCATGGTGTAGAAGACCGCAGCGCCGGCCGCGCCGACCCTGTCCTCGCCACTGGCCGGTGTCGGAACGAGCGTGAGTGCGAGGGCGATCAGCACTGCTCCGCCGCAGCGCGCGCCGCGCGACCTCATCGTTCCGTCCCGTCCCGCGGTCGGCAGTCGCGACCAGATTCCGGCATGCCCAATTAACGAAGCAGTAAGCGTGCCGGGATCACCCTCTCGGGTGACGCGCGGTTACGTCACCTGATCGGTCGATGGACAGGCTGACTTCTCTGCCGACTCGCCTCTGCCGCAATCGGCGAGGTACGCGGCCGGCGCCTTCGGCGTCTCGATCGGGATGGTCACATCGCAAGCGCGAACGGACTTGCGCAGCTCTGACGTGAAGACGGCGTTTCGCTGACGACTAGGTCGTAGACGGGAGCCGAACGAGCGGTCGGCGGCGGGGACCGAAGCCAGGAACCAGAGTTCGTGCAGTGTCCTGGCTAGACTGAGATCTCTAGGTTCTCGGCATGACGGTTCTTCGTGGAGTCGCCCCATGCAGTCACGACACTCGGAAGACAAGTGGTCCCGTAGGGACTCGTCGCGCGGTCCGTAGCGGAGGTGGACCCGTGGAGGACACCCATTTCTGGGAGCCGTTCGGCTCGGACGGGATAGCCAAGATCAGATACACGGCCGGCGCGATCGTCACGGAGGACGACGCCCGGAAGTCTGTCGCCGAGCTCTTCGCTCTAACCAGCGGCAAGCCGGCCGTGGTCTTCGTTGACATCCGGAAGGCGAAATCGGTCAGTCGCGAGGCTCGCGCGGTGTTCGGCGAAGCCGCCAACAGGTACGCCGCTCTTGCGCTGCTGGCTGATTCGCTCCCGACGCAGGTCATCGCAAATTTCTTCATCGGTCTCAGTCGGCCGAAGGTGCCGACGCAGATGTTTACCGACGAAGAGAAAGCGCTGACCTGGCTGCGCCGATACGTGGCGTGAACGCCGAGGAGGACCGCCTCGGCCCGGTCATCCGCATCATCACGAGCATCGCGAAGGGCGACCTTCATCCCGAATTCCCAGACATTGCGAATGACCCGGAGATCGAGGCGATCGTGCTCGGCCTTCGGATGCTCGCCGAAGAGCTCGTGGCGTCTCGGGCGGACCTCGACGGGCGCACCGCGGAGCTCGAGATCCTGAACAAGGGCCTCCTTCGGCTCTCTGACCTCAGTAACCTGCTTCTCTCGTGCGATACCAGCGCTGAGGCGTATGTGGTCCTCGGCCGATCCGCTCGCGAGATGTACGGAGAGCTCTCAGGGGCCGTGTACTTGTACGGCGCGTCGCGAGATGTGGTGGAGCTCGTCACAAGCTGGGGCGACCTGCCGGTGGCCAACAGCTTTCCGCCGGCGGACTGCTGGGCGCTTCGGCGCGGACGTGTCCACCACGTCAGCGCGTCGGGGACAGAGTTGGCTTGCCGACACACCGTGGAGGGTGATCTGAGCAGCGCGATGTGTGTCCCGATGCTCGCGCAAGGCGAAGCGCTGGGCGTCTTGCACCTGGTCGGCGCGCCGGCACTCGGGGATCGGGTCTTCACTCCCTTGGCCGAGCGCCTGGCCGTCGCGGCAGCCGAGGCCTGCGCGCTCGCGCTGGCCACCATTCGGCTGCGCGAGAAGCTGGCTGATCAATCACTGCGCGACTCGCTCACTGGGCTGTACAACCGGCGCTACGCGGAGGAGACCCTTCTGCGCGAGATCGGCCGCGCGAAACGCGAAGCGTCGGCGCTGAGTGTGGTCATGCTCGATCTCGACCACTTCAAGCGACTCAACGATGAGTTCGGTCACGACGCGGGCGATACGGCCCTTCGCGAGGCGACCACGGTCCTTGTCGAGAGCGTTCGGACGAGCGACGTGGTGAGCCGTGTCGGCGGTGAGGAATTCCTCCTCATCCTGCCGGGCGCTTCGATTGAATCCGCAGGCCAAAAGATCGACAAGGTGCGGGAAAAGGTGAAAGCCCTCGAGCTCTTCTACCGTGGTCACCGGTTACCGCCGCTGACCTTCTCGGCGGGCGCCGCGAGCTTTCCCGCGAATGGTGGGACGCCGGAGGCACCTACGTGCGGCCGACTCGGCCCTGTACGAGGCGAAGCATGCGGGCCGCGACCGGACGGTCCTCGCCGGCACCTAAAGCAGTTCCCCGATCCACGCGATCGTCCCGCCTCTACTCGTTCGTTAATCGCACTCATCCGACGCGCGTTTGAATGGAGGCAGCCATCGGCTCGTGCTTGGCGAATTCCCGCGTGGCGCACCCGATCAAGCGCCGAGCTATCCGCGGATCCCGGTCCGCGCGATGCCCTGGATGAGCTGCCGCTGCGCGAAGAGGAAGAGCGCCACCACCGGCGCGACCGCCATCACCGACCCGGCCATGAGCAGCTGGAAGTTCGTGCTCACGTCGCTCCGGAACACGGTGAGCCCGACCTGGATCGGCCGCAGGTCGGGCGTGTCGGTGATGATGAGCGGCCACTGGAAGTCGTTCCAGGCGCGGATCGCGGTGAGCAGCGCGATGATCGCGAGCGTCGGTCGCGAGAGCGGCAGCGCGATGCGCGCCAGGAATCGCAGATGCGAGCAGCCCTCGAGCACCGCGGCCTCGTAGAGCTCGCCGGGGAGCTGCAGGAACGCCTGTCGCAGAAGAAAGACGTTGAAGACCGAGGCGCCGAACGGCACGATCAGCGCGAGGTAGGTGTTGTACCAGCCGAGCCGCTGCATCGAGATGTAATTCGGGATGAGCGTCACCTCCGGCGGGATGACGAGCGTCGCGAGCAGCGCGCCGAAGATGAAGCTCCGGCCGGGGACGCGCATGCGCGCGAGGGCGTAGGCAGCGAGGCTCGCGGTGACGAGTCCGAGAAGGACCGTGCCGGAAGCAATGATCGCGCTGTTCAGGAAATAGCGACCAAAGGGCGCCGCGCGCCAGGCGTCGGCGTAGTTCGCGATGACCCACTGCGCGGGAAGCAGACTCGGCGGGAAGCTCGTCGCGTCGGACTCGCTCTTGAGCGAGGTGGAGAGCATCCAGAGGAAGGGGAACGCCATGACGAGCCCCGCTCCCGCCATGACGACATAGAGGACGGCGCGCCTAGCCGACATACACGACCCGCCGCGCGAAGAGGCGCTCGTTCGCGACGGTGATCGCAAGCACGACGAGACCGAGTACGAAGGCGGCGGCACTCGCGTAGCCGAGCTGCGTCTGGCACCAGAAGCGGTCGAACACGTACAGCGCCGCGACCTGCGTCGTGCCGAGCGGGTTCCCGGCGCAGCCGAAGGCCTGCCCGCCCCCGCCCAACACGTACACGAGGTTGAACGAGGTCATGGCGCCGATCGTCGCGACGAGGAGGAGGAAATACGTTGTCGGCGAGATGAGCGGGAAGGTGATGTGCCGGAACAGGCGGAAGCCGCCGGCCCCATCGATGCGCGCGGCGTCGACGAGCTCGTCGGGGATGGCGGTGAGCCCCGACAGGAACACGACCGCGTGGAACCCGACGAAGTACCAAATGGTGACGAGCATCACCGCGGCGAGCGCGAGGCTCGGCGGCGCGCCCGCGGCGACGATGCCGCGCGGCTCGAGGAGCCAGCGCTGCGCCGGAATGCCGATCCCCTCGAGGATGCCGTTGGCCACGCCGTAGGTCGGGTTGAACACCCAGCTCCACACGAGGCCGACGGCCACCTGCGACGTCACGTAGGGCAGGAAGTAGACGAGGCGAAACAAGCCGCGCAGCCGTAGACGTTGATGCAGCAGCAGCGCGAGACCGAGGCCGACGGCCATCTCGAGCGGCACCGTGCCGCCGACGTACACGGCGGTGATCGCGAGCGAGCGCAGGAAGTCCGCGTCGCGTACGAGACGCAGGTAATTTCCGATGCCGAGGAAGCCCTCCTGCAGGATTTCCCAGCGGAAGAGGCTCATGTAGAAGGCGTAGAGCGCGGGCCAGATGTGGAACGCGCCGATGATGAGGAGAGCCGGCGCGAGGAAGAGATAACCTTCGAGGGCCTCGCGCCTGCGCCGACTCGCGCGCATCCGCGCGCTAGTACCCCGAGAGGATGTCGTTGACCTTCTTTTCAGCCTCCGCGATCGCGTCCTTCGCGTTCGCCTGCCCGAGCAGCGCCTTCGTGACCATGTCGCCGAGCACCGGCTGGATCTTCTGCCAGTCGGGGCTCCCCGGGATGCCGTGCGCGTCCTTCAGCGCGTTGATCGCGACGAGCAGCCGGTCGTCCTGGTCGGCGGCGGACTTGAACGCGGTCGAGTTCCGCGCGGAATCGCGCAGCGGCATGTAGCCGCTCGCAAGGCTCCACGCGACCGTCTGGTCCGTCTCGGTGAGCCACTTCATGAAGAGCCACGCCCCGCGCTGATCGTCCGCCGGTGCCTTCGAGAAGATCACGAGGTTGTTCCCGAAGAGGTCGGTCGAGGCGCCTTTCGGCCCTGCCGGCAGCGGCGCCATGCCGACGCGGAACTTCTTGTCGGCCGGCATGGCCTGCTCGATGAACGGCCGGCTCACGCTCGTCGAGACCGCGAACGCGACCTTGCCCTGCGCGAACGGGTTCTGCCAATCGAAGCCCTGCGTGATCACGGCCGTCTTGTCGACGAGCGCGAGGTCGACCTGGTACTGCACCGCAGCGATGCCCTGCGGCGTGTTGAACCCCGCCTTCGAGAGGTCGGCGGAGAGCGCGTCGCCGCCCTGCGACCAGAGATACGGAAGGAAGAAGTAGTAGACGTCGGGCGTGTAGGACAGCGGGGTCGCGGTCGTCTTGGCCTTCACCGTCTGGAGCGCGGTGCGGAGCTCGTCCCACGTCTTCGGGACCGAGACGCCGGCCGTCTTCAGGATGTCCGGGTTGTAGTAAAGGAGCGCGTCGCTCTTCGAGAACGGCCACGATACGAGCGTCTTCTTGCCGTTCACCGGCAGCGAGTTGTCGTCCAGAAGCGCGGGGACGAAGTCCGCGAGCTGATCCTTCGAGAGCCCGTCTGGCGAGTCGACGAATTGCTGCACTGGCACGATCGCCTTCGCCTTCAAGTACTGCGCGGTCTGCGGCGGGCCGCTGACCATCGCCATGTCCGGGACGGAGCCGGCCTGGATCGCGCTTACGACCTTCTGGTAGAGCTGGTCGTACGTCCCCTGGAACTGGCCGGTGACCTGGACCTTGTGCGTCGAGTTGAACTTCGCGATGAGCTCGTTGAGCCGATCGCCCAGCACGCCGCTCTGGCCGTGCCAGAACGTGATCGAGACCGCGGGCTCTGGGGCCGCCGTCTGGGGCTGGGTCGCCGTCGGGGTCGCGCTCGGCCCGCACGATGCGAGGAGGAGCGCGGCGAGGACGATGAATACGTGAATACGCATCGCATCCACCTCCGAAAGACCGATCGCGAGTCTAGATTCCTTGGTCGCCCTGATTCAGCGCTCGGCAGCTCGGTCTCTCGCGCCCCGTCTGGTGAGCTCAAACATCCCTTGGGCTTATCTTCGGAGCGCGATCCGCAAATCGGGCCGGAGGCACGTCCAACGAATCCCGCTACGCAAGGCTGATGGCCGCACGCAGGTCGCGATCGAGGATCGAGCCGAGCCGTGCACTCTCCGCTTCGAGCGCGTTCCGCGGCGGCCTCCCAGCCTCCCTGAACCAAGCGACCCGCACTCGGTCGCCGTCCAGTTCCCAGGTGCCGCAAACCATGCCCCCCGCCACGACCACCGGCGAGATCCAGCCGCTCTGCATGCTCACCGCCCGCCGCCGCGCTCCTGGTATGACGTGGCCGTCCTCGGTGCCGGGACCCAACACGTATTGGTCGAACCCCGGCAGCAGGCGCACCGCTGTGCTCGGCTTCGCCGACGCTAGATCTTCGAGGTCCGCGGCGAGAACGTACCGGCGCTCCCCTTCCAACTCGACTTCGCCGAGACGATCGCCAAGCGCGCTAAACCAGGTCCGAAGCTGTCGCGCGCTGATCCTGCCGCGGGACAGCCAGTTGCGGAAGTTCTCGATCGTCGCCGGACCGTAGGCGCGGAGGTAGGCGACGATGACAATCGCCGCCGCCTCATCGGGCTCAGGCAGGCCGCCCCAGTGTGAGCTCGCGTCCTCCGGCCGTATGAAGGTCACGCGATTCCCTCGGCTTGGCCCGAAGCAGAGGTCGCCTTGCCACGCGTAAGGCTTGAGGAGCGTGCCCCACCCCGAGCGGAGCGCGTCGCCGAGGTGACCGTAGCCGCGTCGCGCGATCACCGCGGCGATCAGCTCGTCTCGCGTGAGCACCTTACCGTCAAGCGTCTCGCGGACAACCTCGCGAAGGGCATCGAGCTGCTTCGGGGTGACGCCGAAATACGCTTGCCAGCTGGGCCGCTCCCACGATCGTCCTGACGCCATCAGCGAGAGGAAGGCACCACCGTCCTCAGGTGTGAGCAGGTGCAGCGTGCCGCGCATCGCCCACGTCCTGATGAGGCGACCCTCGGACAGCGCGCGGCTGACCTCGCCGGGCCGCGATGCTTCGCGCCGGACGCGGATCACGAGCTCGGCGGACGACGCCACTTGGGCTTGGACCCCGCAGAGGCGGCGGACCACGCCCGCGACGGGCAGCTTCCCGACCGGATCGAGGAGCTGGCGCTCCATTCGCCACGCGAGCGCTTGTCGCCAGTTGACCTTCAGGACCAATACGGCGAGCGTACCGTGGCCGGCGACGGCTCTACGCGTTGGGCCCGGAACCGTTCCGCGAACTCTGGATGAGCTGATACCGCGACCTGTGGGAGGCACGCCTCGATCGGGTTGCCGACCGACGAAGGAAGGCGCGGGCGAAAGAGAAAAGACGAGGCGCATGAGAACGCGGCTTCAGCGAAGATGGCAAGACGCATGGAGGGTAAGCACATGAACGCGGTAACACCGAGCTTGACGTTCAAGGAGCGGGCCGAAGACGCGATGAAACTCTACGTCTCGGTGATCAAGAACTCGAAGATCGTGAACATCATGCGCAGCGACGGAGGCCCCCTGCCGAAGGGCAACGTGCTGCACGCAACCTTCGAGCTTGACGGCCGAGAGTTCACGGCGATGGATGGCGGGCCGACCTTCTCGTTCTCCGAAGGGATCTCGCTCGTCGCGACCTGCGACACGCAGGAAGAGCTCGACGCCATCTGGAAGCGCCTCTCGGAGGGCGGACAAGAAGGACCGTGCGGCTGGCTCAAGGATCGATTCGGCGTGTCGTGGCAGGTCGTTCCCCGCGCGCTGGGGGAGATGATGGGTCACCCCGAATCCGGGAACTCGGGGAAAGTCATGGAAGCATTGCTCAAGATGAGCAAGATCGAGATCGCGACGCTCAGGGAGGCCTACAAGCAACGATGAGCCCGGGAGCCGCTCGGCGGCGTGACTCTTCGCGGACGAGGTGAGCCGCTCCGAAGCCGCCCGGACCGCGTCAAGACGAACCCGGACGTGGCGCCATTGGCGACCAAACTAACCGCTCCGATTTCGCGGACGCAGGGCCGGACGGCCCGATTTGCGGCCGTGCCGGCGAGATGTCGATTTCGCCATTCCCTTTTTCGACGTCTCGGTAGAGCCGAGGTCCAGCCGGCCGAAAAGCCGGAAGCCCCGGCAAGAATGAAGACCAGAAGGAGACAGAAAGATGCGATTCCTGCTTTACGAGACCGGCGACGCCAAGCCCAGCGCACCGCCGAGCCCGGAGCTCATGGCCGAGATGGGGAAGCTCATCGAGGAAACGACGCGCGCGGGCATCCTGCTCGCGACGGGCGGGCTCGGAGACAAGAGCACGCACGTTCGCAGCTCGGCAGGGAAGGTCACCATCACGGATGGACCCTTCACCGAGACGAAGGAGCTGACCGGCGGTTTCGCACTGATCGAGGTGAAGTCGAAGGACGAGGCTCTCGAGTGGGCCAAGCGCTTCCGGAAGATCGTCGGAGACGGTGAGTCCGTGATCCAGGAAGTGTTCGGGGGCGACGGTCGGTAGTGACGGCGGATACACACAGCGCGATCGACGCGGTGTGGCGGATCGAGTCCCCAAGACTCATCGCTGGACTGACGCGGATCGTGCGCGACGTCGGTCTTGCCGAGGACCTTGCGCAGGACGCCCTCGTCGCCGCGCTCGAGCAGTGGCCGGAGTCAGGTGTCCCGGACAATCCGGGCGCCTGGCTCATGACCACTGCGAAACATCGCGGGATCGATCGCCTGCGCCGCAACGAGCGGCTTGAACGCAAACACGAAGAGCTCGGCCGCGAGCTCGAAGTCCAGCAGGAGATGGCAGTGGCAGATCTCGAAACCGCGACCGATGACGACGTGGGTGACGACCTCCTGCGCCTCATGTTCATTTCCTGCCATCCGGTCCTCTCGCCCGAGGCGCGTGTCGCGCTCACGCTGCGTTTGCTCGCGAGTCTCACGACAGAGGAGATCGCGCGAGCCTTCCTCGTTCCCGTGTCGACCATCGCTCAGCGCATCGTCCGCGCCAAGCGGACACTCACCGAGGCCCGCGTTCCGTTCGAGGTGCCCTCTGGCTCCGAGCTCGACGCACGCCTGGGGTCGGTGCTTCAGGTCATCTACCTCGTCTTCAACGAGGGCTACTCGGCGACCGCGGGCGATGACTGGATGCGTGCGGGGCTGTGTGACGACGCGCTCCGTCTCGGCCGAATCTTGGCCGGGCTCGCGCCAAAGGAGCCGGAGGTCCACGGCCTCGTCGCCCTGATGGAGATCCAGGCATCCCGCACGCGCGCGCGAGTCGGTCCGTCGGGGGAGATCGTTCTCTTGCTCGATCAGGACCGTGCCCGCTGGGACCCACTTCTCATCCATCGAGGCCTCGCCGCGCTGGAGCGTGCCGAGAAGCTCGGGGGCGCGCTCGGTCCATATGCGCTACAGGCGGCGATCGCCGCCTGTCATGCGCGGGCACGGACGGCTGCGGAAACGGACTGGACCCGGATCGTGGCGCTCTACGACGCGCTCGCGCAGCTTGTGCCATCACCCGTCGTGGAGCTGAATCGCGCGGTGGCGCACGGGATGGCGTTCGGTCCGGCGGCCGGCCTCGAGCTCGTCGACGCCCTCGGCTCGGAGCCGTCGCTCAAGGGGTACCACCTCTTGCCGAGCGCGCGCGGCGACCTCCTCGCAAAGCTCGGCCGCTCGGATGAGGCGCGCACGGAGTTCGAGCGCGCGGCATCACTCACGCAGAACGCGCGCGAACGTCACCTCCTGCTGGAGCGTGCGGCGGCGTGCTCACGTTGAGCACACCCGGCCAGATCGTCATCCTGAACGGCGCTCCACGATCCGGTAAGTCCAGCATCGTCACCGTGATCCAGGAAACCTTCCCGGGCCCGTGGATGAACCTGGGTGTGGATGTGTTCGTGAGGCACGTCACGCCGAAGCGCTACCGGCCGGGAATGGGCCTCCGGCCTGGCGAAGAGGGCCACTCGCTCGAGCCTCTCGTCCCGGCGTTCTACGGCGCGATGTACGAGTCGATAGCCGCTCACAGCCGTTCGGGTCTGAACGTCGTCGTTGACGTCGGCCATCACGACGAGGAGATCCTCGCCGACTGCGCGAGGCGTCTTTCGGGACTGCCTGTCCTCTTTGTCGGCGTTCGTTGTCCGATCGGTGTTGTGATGGAACGACGGAACAACGGTCAGATCGGGCGAGAAGGCGAGTACGCCACGGGTTCGGCCGATGAACCGATCCCGACCCCGGTCCAGCTATGGCAGGAGCAAGTTCACATTCCTGGCCTCTACGACCTCGAGGTCGACACGTCGGTCTTGAGCCCGGAGCAGTGCGCCGATCTCATCTGGCGCCGCCTCGAAGATGGAGCTCCGCCGTCCGCGTTCCGACGACTCGCTGAAGGAACGCGTTAGGGCGTGTCCCCCGTCACCTCAGTCATCTCCCCAGGCGCAAGGACGCGCACCTCGGTCCCCGGAGCGCGTCGGGCGACTTCGTGGGCGAAATCCAGCGGCGGCTTTGCCAGGGGCCGCGGCCAGATGCGCGCGAGCGCGAACGGATAGAACGTCCCCCAATGGATGGGGATCGCCACGCGCGGAGCGATGCGGACGACCGCTTCCGCGGCACGCGCAGGATCCATATGTCCACCGCCGAGGCGCGGGCCCCAGCCCCACACCGGGAGCAGCGCGACGTCCACATGGCCGGCCAGGTCGGCCATCTCGGGAAAGATGTCGGTGTCGCCGGCGAAATACACGCGGGACGAACCGACGATGTGAAAGCCGAGCGCCGCACTCGACGGTCCGAACGGTCGGCGCCCACCGTGATGGAGCGCTGGCATCGCCTTGATCCGGATCGATCCGACCTCGATCTGCTGGCCCGGCGTGACCTCGACGACTTCGTGATGTCTTTCTACGAGGCGGCCAAGCCCCGCCGGGACCACGGTCCGCGGCCGCCCGCGTAGCCTGCGCAGCGATGGCAGGTGCAGGTGGTCGTGATGGGCATGTGAGATCAGCACCACGTCGGCTTCGATGCCTTCGAGCATCTCGTCGGCGGCATCAGAATGCCGATGCAACGGGCCGATGCGATCGACGAGCAGCGGGTCCGTGAGGATGCGGACCCCATCCAGCTCCAGCAGCACAGTCGAATGGCCCAGGTAGCGCAGGCGCGCCGGGACACCGATCCCCGAAGCGTAAAGCCGTGAAACCACTTCGGCGGCTCGCCGCGTTCTACGCGGGCCAGCTCCGTTTGTTATGGAGGTGGAGCGGCGGACGGACGGCGCTCTTTGTTCGCGCGGTGATGACGGCCGCCGTTTCGGTGATGGCTTTGCTGGTGACCGCCTGGCTCAGTCCCGGCATCGCCATCCACGACACCGGGACCGCGATCATCGTCGCCGTCCTCCTGGCCACGGCGACCACTCTGGCGCGGCCCGTGTTGATCGCCCTCCTGTCTGGTGTGTCGATCTTCCTCTCAGCGGTCGCGACCGTGCTGCTACAGGGCGTCGCCTTCTGGCTGTTTTCGCGCGTGCCCGGTGGTCTCGAGATCGATCGCTTCGGCGATGCGGTACTCGGCGCGCTCACCTATTCGCTCGGGAGCGCGGTCCTTACCGCCTGCCTCTCGATCGGAGACGACAACGCGTTCTTCGGAACGCTGGCCCGCCGGCTTGCGGTCCATCACCGCGGCGTGGGCCGAACCGATCGGCCCGGTGTCGTCGTGATCCAGATCGATGGCCTCAGCCGCTCATTCCTCGAGCAGCAGATCGACGCGGGTCGGGTTCCGGTCCTGTCACGCTGGATCCGGTCACGTGAGATGACCCTAGACAGCTGGGAGACGCTCCTGCCCTCCCAGACATCGGCCAGCCAGGCGGGGATCCTTCACGGAAACAACGACGGCATCCCCGCGTTTCGCTGGTGGGATAAGCGGACTGCGCGTCTTTTCGTCTCGAACCATCCCGCGGACGCGAAAGAGATCATGCGGCGTGTCTCAAGGGGTGACGGCCTTCTCGCGAACGGCGGAGCTTCTATCGGGAACCTCCTCTCCGGCGACGCGACGCGCAGCTACCTCACCGCAGCGACGATCGAGGACCCCGCTCGAGAGCTCCGCCGCAGCCACGTTCTGGATTGGTTCTTCATCAGCCCCTATAGCTACGTCCGCTGGATCGTCCTTTCGATCGGCGAGGTCTTCAAGGAGATCGTCCAAGCTCGCCGCGAACGGATCATCGGACTGGCACCTCGAGGCGAACGCGGTTTCCCGTATCCGCTCGCGCGAGCGGCGACGAACGTCCTGTTGCGCCATCTGACGACCGCCCTCGTCATCGAGGAGATGTATCGCGGGGCACCAATCATCTACGTCGACTTCGTCGACTACGACGAGATCGCTCACCACGCCGGCCCAGACCGGGCGGAGGCTTGCGACGCCATCGCCGGGGTGGACAAGATCATCGGCCTGATAGCCAAGGCGGCGGCCGATACGCCGCGGCCGTATCGCTTCATCGTCCTGTCCGATCACGGCCAGAGCCCGGGCGCGAGCTTCCAGCAGCGCAATGGCAAGACGCTCGAAGCCCTCGTCGAGGAACTAGCCGGCAAGGCGTCCGTGCGGGGAGCCACGGCCCATGTCGAGCACTGGGGTCACATCGCGCCGCTGGCCTCGGAGGCCTCCGGCGTTCGTGGTCTGGTTGGAGCGCTCGCAGGCCGACCCTTTCGCGATCGCGCCGCCGGAGGACCACAAGCGAAGGAGCCCGAGGACATCGTGGTGGCCGGCTCGGGCAACCTCGCACTCGTGTCCTTTCCGCGTCTTCCCGGCCGAGTCTCGTTGGAGGCGATCAGAGTCCTGTATCCGGATCTGATCGACGGGCTGGCTCGGCATCCGGGAGTCGGATTCCTCATGGTGCGATCGGACAATTCGGGGGCCGTCGTCATCGGCGGCGCGGGAATGAAGCATCTCAGCGACGGTCGTGTCGAGGGCGTCGACCCGCTACAGCCGTTCGGACCGCACGCCGCTGCGGCCCTCGAGCGCGTTGACGCCATGGCCGAGTGCGGCGATCTGTTGATCGTCAGCCAGCTCGATGCCGAAACCGGCGCAGTCGCGTCCTTTGAGTCCCAGATCGGAACGCACGGCGGGCTGGGTGGAGAGCAGACCCGTCCGTTCGTGCTGCACCCGGCCGACTGGCGGATCAATGCACCGATCATCGGCGCGACCGCGCTCCACTCACAGATCAGGGAATGGCTCGCGCGTTTATAGTGCCTCTGCTCCGAGAGGGAGGAATATTCAGATGAGCTCTGATCCGACCATCTCACGCAGGCGTTTCTTAGAGTCGCTCGCCGCCGTGGGCGTCGTTGTCGCATGTGGCCCGACCGCCGCGCCGGCGCCGAGCGCCAGTTCAAGTGCCTCAGCCCCCGTGGCAACTGCGAAGCCGGTCAGCATCGAGTGGTGGCGGCGCAACTACACGCCCGGGAGCCAGAACGCCGAAACGATCACATCCGACGCGGCCGTGAAGGGCTGGAAGGAGCGCAATCCAAACTTCACGATCACCATCCAGGGGGGCCCGTTCGGACCCGAGACCGACCAGAAGTTCGACATCGCGATCCTCCAGCAGAAGGCCGGACCCGACGTCTTCCATACCACCGGCGGCGACGTGCTCAAGTACGCGGCGGCAGGCCAGCTGTCCGAGCCGCCGCTTACCGACGCCGAAAGGAGAGACTTCAACCCGAGCGCGCTCCAGGCGACGACGTACAAGGGGAAGGTCGTCGCGTATCCGCTCTGGATCGTGCCATGGTTCGAGTACATCAACGTCGACCTCTTCAAGGAGGCCGGCGTCACGCCGCCGAAGGACGGGAATTGGACCTACGACGAGTTCCTCGCGGCGGCGAAGAAGCTCACGTTCAAGCGCGCGAACGGGAAACAGGCGTACGGCTTCGCGCACGCCAACGACGAGTTCGCGTTCATGCTCATCGACGGCGGGCGGCCGTACGACAAGGACGTCAAGACGTGGACCTTCAACAGCGCCGAAGCGGTGAGCGGCCTCGAGAAGTGGGTCGCGCTGGCGCAGGCCAAGGTCATGCCGCCCGACTTCCTGACGCTCAATCCCAACGACTCACAGGCGCGCTTCCTGAGCGGCGACATCGCGATCCTGCAGCGCCCGAGCGCGATGATCAACGTGCTCAACGCCGACAAGAACTGGGAGTTCGGAAAGAACTGGGACATCGCGAACTTTCCGAAGGCCAAGGGCGATCAGACCGCGTGGGGCGGCGTCGGCTTCATCGCCGTCCGCGAGCAGCAGGATGCCGACAAGAAAGCCGCGGCGCATCAGTTCGCCAAGTACCTCACCGGCCCCGACATCGGCCCGGACCTCAAGAAACAGACGCCGCCGGTCGAGTACTGGCTTGCGCCGGCCGGTCGCACCTCCGCCGCCGGCATCTACGGCGAGTACCACCCGGCGAAGGCCAAGGTCGCGAAGATGGGCGCCTTCACCTACGTGCTGCCGAATGTGAGCACCTGGTCGGAGATCGATCAGAAGTACATGCGGCCGGCGCGCGATGCGGCACTCGAGGGC
>Ga0209378_1000700_pt1 | contig 24451 bp, 35 predicted proteins | sample GraSoiAngelo_156_FD_186170 | JGI IMG/M metagenome (GOLD analysis project Ga0209378, IMG submission 186170) | Grasslands soil microbial communities from the Angelo Coastal Reserve, California, USA - 14_1009_13_40cm (SPAdes) (version 2) | ecosystem: Environmental > Terrestrial > Soil > Grasslands ...
GAATACCTGAACAGTTTGGCCATATCTTACCAATCTGGCCCCAAATCCATCTGTTCCAAGTGTATAAGTATCGACACCTGCTGATGTAGATACTGCACTAATAACCCCTACGACTCCATCCCCCTGTTGCATCATCTGTGCATCAAGTTGACGACGCATTTCATCGAGTGCTGTCGCCGTCAATCTCCTTACACTGTTAGTAACCGCTTTTCTCTCATCATCTGTTGCCCATTGAGCAAGTTTTGTGTATTCAATATTCTCTGATACGAATACACATGATACAACAGCCTTATCAAAACTTGGCCCACCACCTCGACCTAAATCACCACCATCAGCATTAAAATATTGGAATGACCCACCAGGTCTTAATTCAAGTGGAATTCTCATCTGTCTGTTGGAAATCTTTTCTACATCTCGTTTCTTGATGTTAGCATAGAATTTGTCATCGCGCTCAAAAAGAACCCTTACTTTGGGTATGACACGTTCTAATTCCAAGGCAGCAATTTGAGTTTCTGCAACAGCCATTTTAATACCCTCTCTAGGACTTTGAATTTAGAATTTCCAGGAATTTAATTTCAGCTTGTTCCTGAGAAATTCCAAGTTTCATCATATTTCTGATGATTCTAGTTCTTTCATCATCGTTTTTTCGATACTTTGCTTTCTCATGATTCTTCCAATGATGAATTAACTCTCGAATTTTACTCTTACGGCGTAACCCCATCAATGGATAAACAGTCATCATCCATTGAATAGCAATATTACCAATAAGAGTAAAAGTATATCGAGGTTTTCTTTCATAACCATCAGAACTAACACCTTCACTATGAGAGCTTATTATTTTAGTCCTATCCATAATATCTCTCACGTGTTCAACTACATCTAAATCAGTCATTGCAATTGCAAGTCTTGGACTATTATTGTTCAAACAGAAGGTGCCTTCACCTTCTAAAATGCCTGCAACATAAGCAATTTCTTTGATTGATTTAGACATAGTTAGTCTTGCATAAGGAAATCAAGCGTTCTCATTCCTTTTGGAATTTCTTTCGGAGAAGTTACTTTATTTGACGACGATGAACGTGGCTTACCTGGAGCAATTGGACCCTTGTTTTCAGATTCAGAGTCATCATCTGAAGTCCGTTTACCCATACCTCTTAAAGCTTCAATTCGGGCCTTTTTAATGACTGAAGGCAACAGTGTTTTAGCCTTAGAGATATAAGCAGAACGAATTCTATCTACTGATTGATGATTAAATCCATCTTCAAATGCTTTTTCCCATAACTTGTCTATAAGAACTCTGAATCTTGAATCCTGAGATATAAGAGATTCAAGAGAATCAATCGCGTCCCGAGAGGCATTTCTTCTTACATAATCAGTCATAGACTGTTTAGGGTCAATATTCGCATCTATAGTTGATTTCAATACATTATTCACACGAGTATTTAAATCTCCTCGTGTTGACTCAAACTGTCTTTCAGTAAAAAGACGCTCACGTTCTTGAATTTGTTTTTCTCTAGTATTATCTTCAGGTCTTTCATCACGCGATAGCACCGAAGGTGGTTGGAAATCTGATGAACCAAATATAAATTGATTCAAAACTTGAGCAGCTTGTTTGAGAAGGTCATTATTACTTCTATTTCCTTCCCGAACCATTGCCATTATTGTATGTTTAGAAATATTCCCTAACACATGATAGTAGGCTTGTTCATCAACTTTACCTAGAGTGGTAATATAATTATCTACTATCTTATGAAACGCGCGTGGGTCTGTTTCTTTAACAGTCTTTAGAATAGTCTCGACATTTCCACTCATTACATCTGACTCAAAGCGGTCCAATATCTCAGATTTTTCAACAGCAGCCTTAGCATCTTCAATAGTTGGCAATAGCTCAGTAAATTGTTGTTCTCTATAATAAGCCTTCTCTAAATAAGGAAAATCCTTAAAAATATTTGGATATTTTGCAAGTATCTCTCTTCTCGGGACAGGTGTTACTAGCTCTAACTTTTCCTCATCAGGCTCTTCTAACTCCTGTTCGAGTTCTTTTAGTTCATCATCTTCTTTCTCTTCTTTTTCTTTTCCTCTATCATCTTGCCTTTCTTCGCTAATTTTTTTATCAACATCTTCTGTTTTATGCTCAGTTCTATCCTTTTCTTTAGGTTCATCTAATTTAATGACTTCTTTATCGTCATCCTCTCCCATAAACTGAATCATATCCTCCTTACTTCCACTATCAGTAGAAGGAATAATAGTTTCAGATTTGAAAAATGGCTCACTATTGAATAGTAGTGACATTGCTTTCACCTTGTTTTACACACCAAGTTGTCTTTTTCAAATATTCAAGCATATTCCAAATTATATCTTCATCTTCATGTAAGTATGCTATCGCTAAATTACACTTCTTACATAATATTCCACGAACTTTCTTAGTTTTATGGTCATGGTCTATATGAGGCTTATTTATTTCATTAAATTCATGACAACAAATTAAACAAATATTATTTTGATTTTCCAATATTGATTCAAATTCTTCATATGTTATATTATATCTAGTCTTAAAAATCTGATTTTTATATCGCTTTCTACCACTTTCGGTTTTTTTAAGTTCTCTATACCATTCAGTTCTATATTTACTGTGACATTTTTTACACCAACTAGGTCGAGGCGACCATCTCATTTCATCTGATAATAAATTACTTTCTTTACATTTACTACAAGTATAAAATTTTGTCATACTATTTATTGAACAGTTGCTACGTTACCTTCACCTTGGATTGGTGTAGACTGCATTTCAAGAGCATTAGGTTTTTCTTCTGGTGCTTGTCCAGTCTGTTGTGGTGGTGGCTGCATAGCCATCTGATGCATTTTTCCATGTAATAACACATTCCTATATCCATTAGGATTATCAATCTTAGCTTGTCTACCAGCCTCAGATGTGACCCATTTTCTTACAATTTCAAATTCAATTTGATTATTATCAAAAATTGGGTCTACCTCCACTGATGGAGTCTCTTGCCCATCCATCGATGGAGACGGTTCAGAGTTCAATAGAATTTTAATTTCATCATATTGCTTTTCAACTGAATCTTCTCCAGGCACATAGAAATCTACAAGTCCTAATGCATCCCTTATAGCAGGTAAATTCTCTGGTGAACCTAAGACTGCCATAATTTCAGGACTATTAATCTGAAGTAATTTCTCTACCACATCCTTAATTTGGCTCCAAGTCAATGGAAGATTTTCATTTGCTTCTAATTCAATCTTTCCAATTTTTCCTTCAAGTTCAGCTTTCCGAATAAATACATTGATGAAACTTCCATCCTGATTTCTTTGAACATCGCGCTCGTCATCCTGAACTAATTTAATGAATAATGGAATAGCCTTACCAAATATCTGTTTCCACCAAATAGTAAATATTTTCCAAACATTCTGAAGGCGCTGAAGCGCCTGTGCTCGACTCATTGAATACTGTGACGCTGTTTCACTTCCTTGTAAGGCGCCTCCGAAAAGTGATGGTAAAGCCCCTGAAACTAATTGTGCGAGGCTCTGTATATTAGTCGCAAAAGGCATGACTTCAGGTGACAATGTAGCAGTTCGAGCTTCATAGAATGCATCACCTAATCCCTTACCAGATTTCGGTATGGCTTCATATATTCCACCCGGAACAGCTTCCATATTTCTATATGCAGGGAAATTCAATACTCCAGGGTCAGCGAATGTTTGACCTATTCCATGCTCAATTGTCTGAAGAATGAGTGAAATCAAATCATTAGTAATTTCTTGAATCGAAACCAATAACATTCCAAGTGGGTCATGATGAATAAAATCTGAGAGAGGATTATATGTCAATGTCCAATGGTCATCTAAACTCTCAGGACAAGCTTCGCCAAATTCATCATTCACTAATACTACTTTAGCTCCTTTTGGAAAGAGTTTTTTGAGTCGCGAGGTTTCATCTTCATCAAGTATATTAAATGATGACGGTCGAAGCCAAAAATTCCTTATAGTGACATTATTTGTGGGATATTCACCTTGATATTGATTAGATAATCTTCCATATTGCTCGTATGGGTCCTTTGGTCCAGTTGATGTAGAGATTTTACCCTTGAATAACTTATCTTTTTTAGAGTGTAAATGATTGAATCGTTCAATCGCATTCGCATAATGAGTTTCGTAACTAAATCCTAAATATGGTGTGTCCTGTTGTTTCTTTGCATAATTCGCGACTTTTATGTAAAGACCTCCATATGCTTCAAGACAGACACGAGATTTCGGAAGTGTAGTCTCACCTACTAATCGAGTGACAGTAAGAGTTTCTTGTTGAACTGATGGAGTCATCATCTGGCCGCAGGCAGGACATAATTCTTGTCCATTCTGTTCTGATTGATTCGATTCATTAGTTGAATTATTTGATTGAGTTAATTCATCAGGAAGAAATTCATCAGGATTAGTCGTTTCATTTAATGTAAATCCACAACTCGGACACTTCACACTCTGTTGAGTCTCTTCAGATTCTTCATATTTCTTCTGAGTATAGGTTCCATATTCTTCATCTTCCTTAGGATATGAATAACACGCCACCATACCTTCGGTGCAATAAATGAATAATGCATGGAGCCAAAGTAATGGAACATCATTATGTCGATAAATTATTTGTGAAATCTTGTCTCCAGCACGCGCGGTGGATAAATCAAGTGTATTATCTGCATCATCAGGAAAACATTTAATTGGAGGAACTGTAACTGATAATGCGGCTATAATTGATTCCAAATAAGCCCGAAACACATTAACTGGCTTGTCATAATATGACTGTTCAGAATCTGAATCAGTATCGGTATCGATACGCCAATCATGTGCTACTTCACTATACCATGTTTTCTGAAATCCCTCCCAAAATAATTTTAATCGTCTCCAAGTTCTAATTTGTCGTTCACGGACACTTGTATCTTCTTTATCGAAATGTTCTACACACTCAACTAATAAACGTTGGACTTCCTCATCTACCTTCATTTGGACTTACTTCTAGTTCTTTTCTTCGATTGAATTCCTCTAAATATGCAGCTGCCTTTAATAACAAATTTGGATTATCTCTAAAACTTCCCAATCCTTTATTACAACTTTCACATAATATTCCACGAAATTTACCACTTTCATGGTCATGGTCTATATGAAAATTCACATTTTTTCTTCCACAAATTATACAACCCTTATTAGTTATTTCTTCAAATGTTTCTCTATTTAAATCATATTTTTTCAATCTATTCTTAATTTGTTTTTCTACTAAACATTCTTTACATTTAGAAGTAGTTCCTAAATAGCATCTAAGATTGAGATAAAATTCTGATAATTTCTTGAATTGATTACATTCTGTGCATTTCCTTTCTATAATTGTTCCATCAATTAAACGAGTTTCCATGTAATTTACATGGACTCTAGTTCTACCTCTTTCTGATAAATAACTCATAAAATTAAGTCATCATTCCAGGCTGCTGTCTATATCTTTGCCACAACTGACTAATTCCAGTATTCATATCAGGACTACTAATCATTCCTCCTGCTGGACCTAAATTTGGAGGAGGTAAACCTACTGAACCAGTATTACCTGACATGAATGATGGGGTTCCCATTCCAGATGGATTTCCTAACATACCACCCATTCCACCCATTCCTGGTGATGGCATTCCATATCCAGATGGATTCATTCCTTGTCCTACTGATGAACCCATCTGAGGAGTTTGCCTACGTCTATTCAAGTAATTATGCAATGCATTTCCTAGTTGACCATAATTACCACCCATCATTTGATTTCCTACTCCTTGTTGACCATAATTCGATAGTCCTTGACCAAACTTACTAAAAAATCCTGGCCTAGGTGCTGTATCTAAAGGCATGATTTTACCTCATTTCATACCAAATCTTTTTTTGAAGAAGCGCGATGGCCCAGTATCTACTCCTGATGATTGATACTCAGGATTTCCACCCTGAGCTTTTCTCTTTTCACTTAGCATAATTGCAATAGCTTGTTTCCTATTCTTAACTAATGGTCCCTCACCAGAACGCAAGCTATTGTTTTTAAACTTCGACATTACTTGGTCGTATGGCATAAATCACCTATTTTGAGAAATTCTCTTCATATTTTCAGCGAATACAGCCCTTTTCTTTTGTAATCCACCTTTTTTCTTCGCATTTGAAATTTTTGATGATGTTGCTTTTCCAAATGCACCGATAGTTCCCTTTTGTTCCATTTTATTTCTAGCCTTTTGTATCCAACTTGGACTGGTATCTATTGCCATATAAAACTCCATCGGGCCAATATTGGCCTTTCTTTCGATATTCTACAGATTGACGTAATGATAATGGCCCAAATCCATTTGTGCCACTCATACAATAACATATTTCACTATCTAATCGCCACCGATAATGTAAATTACCACCAAGACATTTTACAAATAACCAAGGCATATACTTTGTTAATTGAAATCTTAACCAAGGTTGTCTTTGACTTTGACTCATTCTCTGGATACACCTAATTCTTTCTCTAATTCATTAATACTAGGTGCCTCGCGCATTAATCGGGCCTTTTCTCTATCCTCTTGTTCTAACATTTGTTTTCTAATATTCCATGATAATGTCCTAGGACGTGTTATTTCAACTGGTGGTTTATCCAATTCTTTTTCAGGTTTTTCTAATAGTCTATTCATCAGTAATTCATTATTATGATTCACAATGGCCAATTGTTGTTTTAGTGTTTCACATGACTCACACCATCTAGCACGTTCATTATTTTCTTGACATTCAATACAATGAGGATTTAACCAATGATGAATAAATTTCCACATGAATCAATGAGTCCTATGAAATCTCTTAACCATCTGAATTTTATTCACTGAGGATTCAATCCCTCGTGCGTTGCGGTAAAATGCGGTCCAATCATTAGTCTCAGTTAACTTCCGTGTCAATTCCTCTTGTTTTTGAATTCTTTCAAATTCATTCTTCGATTCCATAAAGTATCTTTCAGCAGAATCAACCGCATAACGCAAATCATCATAAGGGTCGTCACCCTCGAATTCGGCCACATCCTCAACTGGTTTACCTGATGTCGGTTTTTTATCATATGAACAGGATTTAATCGATTCAATCATCACAGGACAACAGTTTGGATGACCTTCATGGACTGATGCTTCGCATCTAAATATCTGTAGCTTTGGAATGTTATCTTCTGGTTCTGGAGGATTAAATTGGTCTATGTAGGACTTATACTCTTCTAAACCTCTATTACGAAGTAACCAACTAGCATATTCATCATTATACACTAACTGCTCAGATTGAGATACGACTGGTTTAGTCCGCCAACGTAAATATTCATGAATTAACATCTTCCCAGCTACTCTAGAACCAGGAGAGTTATTCGATAATTCTATGTTTCTCCCCAAGGCCGATTCAATTTGTTGTTGAATCGTATGTTCTTGTCCTCTTTCTTGTCCTGCTGATTTACAGAACTTAATCACTCTAGGATTCTCTTTTTCTACGAAGTCTTTAATGACAGGTGCCCATTCTTCAATCTTTGTTTTCAGCCAATATAATTCTCTATAAAGGAAAAGTCTTTTCTGAGGTGAAACCGCATAGAATCCAACATACGTCATTGCCGCGAATCCCCAATCTCCGACAATGAATTTCGGCCACCACTCAGGAATTGAGAATGGTGGAATCACATGTAAAGCATTTGGTGGTTCATCTGGATACTGTCTATCTCTAAATTCATCAAAGACTTGACCTTGATAGGCATTCCAATCTCCATACTTCTTTGCCTTACGCTCCGCTTCTGGCCTCGCATCTAATGATTGACTATATGTTGGGTCGATATGTTCTTCATTATCAGCTAGAGTAGCATGAATATAAATCCTCTTATTATTTCCACGACCTATGATTATCTTGCCACCTTCAGGAAATGGGTCTACAAATCGTTTCTTTACAAATGTATGTCCAATACCTCCAGGCATTCCAGCTCCACGAACTATAGATGGGAGGCCACTACCTTTAGGGGCACGATTGCGTTCAAATGCGATGTATAAGTATATATATTCTGTTAAGAGAGTAATTTCATCTGGAGTGAATAAAGATATTTCCATCGTATCATATTGATGGACATCATTCTCTGTTTCACAATGACCCAAAAATATCATCGCGCCTGAGTTAGTTGAAATCTCTCTTGCACCAAATTGGTCAAGTCTAGGGAATGTCCATATCATATCTGTCTTATTGAATGTTGCACCGAACTTCGGATATATCTCTCGACTGCGAGGCATGACTTCATTACGAAGTTCTGGAAATGTTCGACGTAGAAATACCTGTTTGAACATCGAGTTTTCATGCCATCGATGGACTATTCCATATACAAGTAATACGTCAGATTTCCCAGACCCAGCCCCGCCTGCGTATATAGCCTCTTTAATAGTTGTCGGAAGCGCGAGGAACTGTTCCTGTTTCTTGTTGGGTCGCCAAAATGATTTATCGAAGCTCATTCATTCCATCCACTGAATGAATTTAATGAAATGAAATTAAACAGTATTCGCCTTAATAGCTGCTGCTAATGCTTCCTTTGATGCACCTAATTGATTAATCACTGCATCAAATTGTGCAGGGTCATTTGATACTCTCGCGTCAATTAACATTTGATGTAATTGATTCAACAATAACAAGGCTGATTGTTCTACATCTGTATTCTCAGTAACTTGCACTTTCAAATCATTTAATGTAGCCATCTGTCTACTCTCCTTGCTTAGTATCAACTGAAGTAACGAAATGATTTTATCTAATCGTGCATTATCATGATGATGAAAGAAATGAAATTCCATTCCTAATCATAACTTGAAAAGAATTTTAGCCTCAGCATCGCGTTCACCAGTCCAATTATATAAAAAGGCCGCTTCAACTGACCATTCACCTTTCAATCCAATAACTGTTACTGGTCTATGATATATAATTGCAGCCTTTACTCCATCAGACCTAACAGTTCCAACTCCGACAAGATGATGTGATTCATCTAATTCTGGTAAAACTGTATCCTCAAATACTTTCTGTAATGCTTCAGATGAAAATAAATTAGTTCCTCTTCCTTCAGTCATGGTTTGTTACTACTAAAAACAAAAGATAACCAAATGAATAGACCTAGTATAATGATACCTGAAATAAGTCCTGAATGACTTGTTATGAAATGAATCATTTTGAATGAATTGAATGAATCATCGCGTTCGTCTATCCGAAATTAAGAAATTTCGTCTTTCTGAAGTGCGAGGTTCTAATCCAGAGTCGAGAATCTTCTTATGAATTAATTCCTTAATTCTTGATGACTTAATTTTAAGTTCAATCATTTCTAGTTCAAATTGTTTATTCATTTCAACTACTGATTCCCATTTATCGAGTGAATCTTCGGATTTAGTTAAGAGTCGATTTAGACTTAATGAAACTTGATGTAATTCATTACATAAATCCAATATGTTCATTTATTTAATGATTTGATTTCTTTAATACATCTTCATCTGGAATTTTGGCTGATTGAGCATTCAATGTATTTCTGAAGTTCTCTTTTTCTTTCTCAGTCATTTTCTTGTTAATTAAATCCTCCATTCTAGACTGATGATTCATTCTAGGGGCTGTAGCTAGGAATGCTGATATTCCAGAAAATACAAGCGCGAGGTTACTGAAGAGAGGATTATTACTCTTAGTAGTAGCTGATAATAGACCTGATGCAATAGCAGAACTGATTAGTAGTAAGTCCTTACGTTTCATTTCTTTTGACTCTGCTGTGATTGAATTTGGTCTCGAATAGCATCGACAAATTTATGGTCGAGCCATAAATGGTAACTACTCAAATATAACATCATTCCCACAATCCCTAGACACAATGCAATTAAATATCTCCAATAATCCTTATTCATTAGTATCCAATACATCCATAATTAATAACATCTGAAGCAAGAAACGTTCCAGATAAAATTACTGTAGTTGTAGTAGAAATTATCTTAGTTACTCCACCCGCAGTTGTTTCATCATTTCCCCAACAACTCGGAGCGTTACTATATGCAGTCCCGAAAGTAATCGTGCATGATGTTCCACTTGTCGCGCCTACTGTAATCTTTCCGGCTGAATCGGTTCCGGCTATTGTTGGTGATGTAGTGCCACAGGAATTTGATGTTGTTGAAGCAACAGTAGGGGCGGTGCCGCCTCCTATTAAGTGTCTGAGACGAAGGTCTCTGCATCGCGAAGCTGTTGAACAATCAGCCGTTGAACCAACGTCAATTTGTCCGGCCGCGCTTCTTGCTAGAACAGCATCAGGTGTGCTGTTAGTTCCATTTTGAAAAGCCAATAAACCACTAACCGCAAATTCAGAAGTTCCGCCATAACTACCAACTGTAGCTACTCCACTTGAACCATACTTTAAAGCGTAGGCATTATTAGAAGCTGCTGTTCCATCAATGGAGAAAACACTAGTGCTGCCTACTAAGAATGAAAATCTGCTGGTTCCTCCGACTTGTAAATCTACCAATATTGAGCCGCTCGCACTTGCTGTATTTGTGACATTTCCCTTTAAAAATGTGAATGTTGTTCCACTCGCATTCCACGTCTGCGTAATATTCAGTGCTGGTTGACTCGTCGTCTGGGTCGCGCCTGTAATGATTAATCCACTACCACCAGCTACTTCAGTAATCGTTTGATTTCCAGTAAACGTATTCGCCGCATCCGTCCGCGCAATCGTCGCAGAGGTCGAGGGAAACGTCATCGTCGTCGAATCGGTTCCTGCTAATGTGAGACTATTATTAAATGTTAATGTTTTACCAGCCGCACCAGTTAGTGTGTAGGTTCCAGTAGTGAATGTATTTCCATTTATACTCGTGGCAGTAGCCACCCCTAATGATGGTGTAGTGAGAACAGGCGAAGTCATTGTTTGAACGCCTGTAAATGTATTAGCAGCGTCAGTTCGTGCTATCGTAGCGGAAGTTGATGGAAAAGTCATTGTCGTTCCATCAGTTCCACTCAGAGTTAATCCATTATTGACGACAAAAGTCTTTGCATTCGCTAGAGTAAATGTTCCTGTTGTTGTAGTTATAGTTAATCCATTAATTGAGGTAGCTGTAGCTACGCCTAGACTTGGTGTAGTGAGAGATGGTGAAGTTCCAAATACTAATGCACCTGAACCTGTTTCATTAGATATAACTCCAGCCAATTGAGCGGATGTCGTTGAAGCGAATTGAGATAAGTCTCCTGCTGTTGTGGCAAGTCCTGATGTATAAGCTGATGTGAGTGTAGTGCATGTAGGCACACCAGTTCTCGCAGCTATTGAAGTGACAGCCTGATTTGTGCAATTGCCTCCAGCAACTACAATAGAACCAGTTCCATTTTGAAAATCACTTCCATATAGAACACGAATTAATTTGGATGAACTTCCTATGTCATATGTATTATTGACAAATGGTAAAAAGTGACCTGTTGATGAAATTTGCCATCTACTTGTAGCCTCTGTAGCTAAATAGACACCATTAGAACCAGCAGCGGAGCCAATCACTGTATCACGCGCGGTTCCTGAATTGACTCCACCCTGAGTGCCTATAACGAAAGTATTTCCTGACCAACCTATTGCACCAAATTCGGCTGAACTACCATTTTTAATGGCAAAGGTATTTGATGCAGAATTATCTACACTATACAGTCGAATAAATCCTGATGATGAGCCTCTCTGAAAACATGTATCATCATTAGCTGTATCGACACAGAATGTATCACTAACTCCACTACTTCCACCACCTGAACCGAGTAGAGTCCAAACATGAGTTGATGAAGGACAATTGTATAGGGCACCAGAAGTGCGATGAATATATAAGCCTCCACTCTGACAGGTTCCGGTGACATTAGTTCCACTTCTTATCACACCATTCAAGAAAGTATTAGTCTGTTGTCCTCTTACTATACTACCGACTAATATTCCTGCTGTCAATGAAATGATGAATAGTTTCTTCATTTTATCTCGATAAGGCCCATTATGAGCACTGAATTTATCGAATGATTAGCACTGACTTAATCAAATATTCACAGTTACAGTGACCGAAGTCCCACCAGTTCTCGATACCTGTCTAACCTTAATGAATCGAACATTAATTGGCTGAATATGTCTCATTTCTCCTGCTGCTAATGTCGCTTCATCGAGTAGGGCATAATTGGAATCATTTATCGCGCCTAATAATTGTAAATCTATTGCCGACGCAGTCCCATCAATGACTGATTGCCATACTAATGGCCTACCTTTACTTGGCCAATTAGATGGAAGTGCAAAAACTGAACCTGTTGTATCGGCCGTAGAGGTTAGTGTGTCAAGTAATTTCTCTGGAAATCCAATTTGCATTATAGTCATAATTTAATCCAATCTATCGAATACAGCCCATTATGAGCACTGAATTAAATACGTTCAAATTGATGAATAGGTAAAGTAATATCACCAGGAGGCCAAGTCTGAGTATTTACTGCTGGAACAAATCCAGTAGGACTGGGACTAAGAAAGAAATAACTTTTCATCATTGGAGAATACAAATGTTCATAAGGCGAAGCACTCCAATAAGCGCAAAGCGCGTCAGACCATTGAGTTGAATAGATAGCGAAGTAATTGATGTCCTGAATATCAGAGCCGTTGACTCCATTACCTACATTAAGAGTCAAATTATCATTCGCGACTGTTCTACTGATTCCAGTCGATTGAGATGCAACTTTTACTCCATTTTGCCAAATTGAACTTCCTTTGTCTCCGGCTGTGAATATCCATTTTTCTGGAATTGTAGTTGAAAATGATAATCCACTCACTGTCAATCGATTAGGTGAACTAGTCCCACCAAAATCCCAATATACAATACCATCATTATAAGGGCAATGCGCGCCACATCGACTTGCTGTAGTCGCGGTGGTCCCAAAGAATCCAACTCCCCTATTTGTTGAATCTATCTTAAGTCTAATTACAGCTATTGTTACATTCTTAGATGGAAGAAATGAAAAGGTTCCATCTGTTATTGTGATATAATCATTTACTGTAGGAAAATTAAGTCCTATTCCATGGAGGTTAGATTTCCATGCAGGGCTACCTGTGGCTGACGCCACTTGAACTGGTAATACTGATGAACCACTAGTAATTAGGGCAGGCCCGAAGCCTTCATTAAATAATACTGCTAATAAAAGACTCTGACTAAATGGATGTGATGGATTTATTCTTGCCCCCAAAGGTGGCTTCATTGAACCATGACTTAAAAGATACATTGGACTAAACTAATCTATCGAATACAACCCATCATGAGCACTGTTTAAACCGAAACAATCGATGCAATCACATCACCAGTAATCTCAGTAGTCACGGCATTTGTAGCATCGAGATTGGTTCGTTTAATATTATACTTTCCACATGGTAATACAAAACGAATCGATTCTGCTGTGGATGCTGTAGTAGATGGAAGTGTATAGGAAAGGAATGGAGTTTGACCTAAAGTTGGAGTCGTTCCATAATTATCATATACATCAACTCTCACACCTTTAGTTGCCGCGACTGTTCCACCTGGAGTATTCTTTACATGAACTCGCGTTTCAAATACTGTTGAACCATCATAATTGTCATTGGCTGTAGCTCCACCTGCTAATGATGCTGATGCGCTGATATTTCCGGCTGTATTAGGAGTGTATGTTGGAGTTGATGTTGTTGCCATCTTATTCTCTATTTAATTGAAGCGCGATGTCTAATTCATTGTTATCAAATAAATCAAAATTCATGTTGACCTCGCAAAAGGAAAGACCTTTTGTGGTCTTTCATTCCATCGATTACGACCCATAATGAGCACTGAATCGACGCGCGATGTATCGATTAAATCATTTCATAGCAGATGGTCTATGTAATTTAATACTCAAATCTAACTCACCATATCGAAGAGTTCCATTAGCTTCTATTTCTACTTCCTCATCTACTTCAAATGAACTAAGCATTATATCTATTCCATATTTTATTGCATTAGGAATATTTGGATTCTTTTCTAACAAACTCGATATACCTCTACTACTTCCAACTAACTTTATATTCCATATTAATTTTTCATTTTCATCCATCTAATGAATTGATTACGGCCCATGTTGGACTGGTTCATCTCTTCTAACAATAAGATTTCTTTCTATAATCTTTCTCTCAATCATTAGGTCTATATCAGTCTTTCTGAGTGTATTTCTTTCAGCTGATTCAATCAATCCAATAAGTTTAGTGTTTGATGCTGTATTCTCTTTGACTATTGACATGAGTTGGTCGGCCGTGATTTTCCATAATTCAGTATATTGTTTGATGTCTTTTCGATAGAATACAAACATGAATCCGGCGAGGACGCCTCCTACTCCTAGTGTGATGAGCCATTTAATGAATTCTGGTTGGTCCATTCATTTTATTCAATTCACTGAATCGAATTAATGAATTACGGCCCATGTTGATGTCTTGATTCATTCAACTCAATTCAATTCAATTCAATTAAAAGAAGTAGAGTCTATTTGGCCCCATTGGTTTGATTTGAAAAATAGACTCTACATGACCACGAATGAGTGAGTTCAGGCTCAATTCAACTAATGAATTTAATTAAATCATTCACACTCTCCTTTCTATCCTGAATTCATTGAATCAAAATACATGATGAGCACTGAATTGAATGAATACGGCCCGGCCCAATTATTCCTTCACATTAATTATATCAAAACTTCTTTCATCTTTAAATTGAGGCGAATAGAATATGAATTTTGGTCCCTCATGAACTGACATGATAGACTTGTCCTCCATATTTTTTATTACCGCGCTCATATCTTTGGCTATCGAAGCTATATCTCGTGCTTTCGCACCTTCTATCTTGTCTTGACTCAATGAATTAAGAGAAAGAATTAATTTACCACGAGCCTTTTTAATGACTCTCTCCCGAGCATTATTTACATGATTACTTAAGGTAGGACTAGGCTCGTTATATGATGTAGTTGATGTTGAGCCGTGTGAATACGCTGAAACTGATTGTTTTGAAATTCCAAATTGATTCGCGATGTTTAATGCGGCCTCTCGACCTGATTCAATAGCTGTGGCTCCTATGACTTTTCTTAGTGAATCAGGAACATTATTATCACCGGGCCTACGGCCAGGTTTATTTATTTCGACTATCTTTCCACATAAACTCTCTTCATTATCTTCAGTTAAATGACTGTTCTCATCCGCCCCTTCGGGGCACGTTGTATTGGATGAAATTGAAGGAATTGAATTGACGCGCGAGGTCTTATTCGACCGATTTAATTCGAGTTCAAAATCCTTGTCAGAAACAATTCCTAACATGAATATTCTCGATTACATGTTAATACAATAATATTATCTAGCTCGACTATTCGATACTTGACAAACCAGACGGACTGTATCATACTTCGGTTCTGATGTCAAGGTCAACTATATGGATAATATTATTTTATTCCTACTAAAATTAGGTTCTTAAATAAGTAGTCTCTTTTATTTTATTCCTCGTGATATTTTTGCTTATACAGATTTGCTCACACAAACTTCATTTCAATCTCGCCCGCCAGTTCACCAAGGATGGAACCATCTCAAGAGGGGTATCCAGGTGTATCATTATGAGACATGTCAAGTGATAATTGTGTGACAAATATGTGAAATTTGTGTGAAATAATTGTGACATTTATGAAAATAAAATGTTATCTTTATGATAATAATACTTGACTTGTCCTATAATGGAACAACGCGCGTCAGGATGTCTCATTATGAGAATGTCAAGGGAAATTATGTGTCAAAATTGAACACTCGGAACTTCGGGCATAATCAGTGCCGGCATGAATTATGCCTATAATATTATTTTGTGCGACTGTCGATTTATGTTGTATCGAGCCTGGACTATGCTATACTCTCTACATGGAGATGAAACATGATTAACACGTGGACAGTCGCACTAATCACGGCAATAATCGGAATCGCGATGTTAACAATTGTAATCGGTGTCTCTTACAGTATCGCGATTGGATGGTAAACAAATGACTAACAAATTCATTCACGTCGAAGTTCTGGACCGAGCTATGAATCCTGAATACATCATAGCTGTGCCCGTAGAATTCGCTGACATATTTCAGTATGTTAACGGTTACTACACAAGTGTCGAGGCTACATACGTTCTCTGTATTCCAGGAAGTTTCATCGTCCGTCGCCGTAACTTCGAGAATGAAAAGATTGGAGTTGGAAAATGAAACGATTCAATATTGGAACGCACGTTAGATTAACTTCAGATTTTCTACGCTTGACAGGGCAATATACAGGTTCAGAACCACATTCGCGATGGATAGTTCAGTCCTGTGATTGTTCACTATGTAAGACTGGTAATTTTGTTGCAGTGAACAAACGCAGCTTTAATAATCCTGAACGGCAGCGTCACATCGCGACTCAAAATCTCGAAAAGTGTCGAAAAAAGTAGTTGACTTCGGTCCTTCGATGTGATAGACTCTCTCTAGTCGGAATGACCCGACCTTCAGTAAAGGAAAAGTAAATCATGCAAACCAAAACCGGAAAATTCACGTTTGCCATTCCAGAGTCACATCCCCAGGCAGGAGAAAAAATCGAAAAGACTTTCGACTACAAACTCGTTGATGATGTCGATGAGGCCATGCAAGTCATCACAGAAAAGAAATGGAGTATCGTTGCATTGGTCAATGACTCACTCAAGGCTAATGCACGTTCCAATGCATATCAGGCCGCACTACTTCCATATCGTCCATCCGAAGTAGCTCCTGAAGATATTAAGGAACGTATGGTGCGGGATTACATTCGTATGGGAATTCCTGAGGATACTGCTCGTAAACAGATTGATGCCCTGTTAGCAGCTTCTACGCAATCTGTCTAATCGAAAGAGTATAGCCTAACATGATTTATATTGTGTTAGGCTATACTTTTATACAATATTTTATAAGGATTTCTTTACATTAGGGTCATTGACCTGTCCACTATTTGCCACAACTCTCCCTCTGAGTGGTGCAAAAAGACCGCCTTGAGTGTCATTTTGACTACAGTTGTAGTTTGGCATATGACCTAACGGAAGTAGGTTTTTGTTCTTTTTTTTTTTATTTTTTTCTATTTACAATATTATGAAATCATTCCATAACTACTTCGATGTGACATGCAATCAACATGCCATACTAGATGGGTATTTAATACACATGTAACTTTTACATACTTGACAAGTGGCCTCGACTGTGCTAAATTGACCTACAGAGAAAGAGAGTTGTCACCGAATCAGGACACAAGCAAGGCCTAGGCCAAGTGAAGCTCAGGCGAAGATAATATTATGCCAACAATACCATCGCCAATCCGACAAAAACCTAAAGGACATATCCATAGATACTACAGATTTGAGGATAGAGTATGGCATTGCGCTGACTGCACTCACTTTTGGCCGTTAAATATGCCATCCATAGCTTTGATAGGTAAATCTAGTCTATGTTGGATATGTGATAAAGAATTTATTCTTGATGAACAAAACACAATAAGAAGTAAACCAATTTGTTTCCAATGTTGGATTGAATGTAGAAAGCAGTGGTTGATAAATGGGAAGAAAACAGCCGGAACGGACTAAGCACGTTCACAGATTCATCAAACTACATGGGCGTCGCGTTAATATGTGGCGGTGCTCACTAGATGGATGTGCTTACTTATGTTTCACTGGTAATCAGGATATTCTACTCGGCAGATATAGTCTCTGTTGGGATTGTGGAAGGTCATTTCCAATGGGAGAAGATAATCTAGAAGAGGAAATGCCTACTTGTATTCTGTGTAAATCAAAGAATGAAGGACTAGAAGCATCAGAGATTAATCGAATGATTCGAGAGAAAACTAATCAATAATTCAATGGTGAGAAAATGAATCATAATTTCATTCCATCAATACATAATGGAACTACTTGTGCTAAATGTAGAAAACCGAGTGATGTTCATGGGGACAAGGCCGAGTGTGAAGTATGTAGTTCAATTGGGCCAGTCGATTTAATGTATGGTTCGATTCTAATGTGTCAGTCATGTTATCAGAAGGAATTAGACCTACAAACAGCGAATAACAAACCTGAAGTAGTCGCGGCTAGATTGAACGAAGCGAGACTAGAATCACTCAATCGGACCTTAATTGAAGCAAAAGAAATAGATGAATCAATCCATGTGAGTAGTGACCTATTCAATGCCGATACAATCGCAATCATTGAACGAAAAAAGGCCATTGATTCAAATGATTCGATAGAAAACAAGCCATATTACCTAGCAAATGAACTAATCGAACAATTCAGACATAATAAACAAGTCATATTCGACAAGAATGATGAACTAGTCAAATTGAATAATCAACAAAAGGCAATTCAAGTCTATTTAAATAACCTGGCTAATCAACTAAGACAAAAAGAAAGAGAAGATTTAAGGATAACAGATATAACATATCAACCGGACACGCCTAAAATAACGAGAGTAAAGGCTCCATCTACAGCGAAACAGAAGTTAGACATGCCAGCACTAAAAAAGGCTGCGAGTGAATTAGGTGTCAGTGTCATGTTTGTCCAACAATTCGTTGTCCAAAGAAATTGTAGTGTAGAGGAGGCTAGTAAAATTATAAGACAGAGTATTGAAGCAGCTAAATCATCTGTTCAATAATTGGGCCGTAATGGACCAAATAAAGAGAAAATAATGGACCGAATCATCGCGTCTCAATTCACTCGAACTGAATTAAATAAACATAATCTATCTGATTGGAAAGTTCGCCTCACATCAAACCCTAATCAATCATTCCTAGGATTATGTTCATATCAGGATAAATGCATATTCCTGAATGCACATCATATCGACATTCATTCCAATCTAGACGTAATCAATACAATTCGACATGAAGTGGCCCATGCTTTGACTCAGGGACACGGCCATGATTCAGTGTGGCGTGATAAGGCTATCGAGATAGGTTGTGATAATACGAATGCATGTTCTCATCTGTCATTACCAGAACACATAATCGATGCAATTCGGTCGGGTCACATAGTAGAATATGAGGTAAAAGAAGAAGTTGTAACAAATGTAATTCGCACACCTACATACAAAGTAACACGTCTACAAGATAAATGCCCTGAATGTGGTAAAGTAGCTAAAGAAAAGTTCTCAATCGAAACAGTCGATAAGAATGGTGATGCGATTAAACTCATCACACTCGAATGCTTTCATATTATTAAAAAGGTGTTGCCTCGCGCGACTCCTTTTGAAAGTATGGTATCGAATGATTGGAAGCCTGAAATTAAGCAGTGTAAACACGAATGGACTAAAAATAAATGTAATCATTGTGGAGAATTCAAGTTATATTCCTTCCAAGTAACTGGTGCTAAGGCTACAGAAATTGGCCTCGCGTCTCAAAGAGGATTCGGTATATTCGATGATATGGGTCTTGGGAAAGCACTTTCTTTAAAAGCCTTAATCGCGACCCCATTTGGATTTCGGTCAATGGAAAGTTTGAATCTTGGAGATTTAGTCATTTCATCAGATGGTAAATCATATCCAATTACCGGAATTTATCCACAAGGTAAACTAGATACATACAGAATTCTATTCAGTGATTTTACAAAAGCAATTTGTAGTGAAGAACATTTATGGATTGTAAATACTCCAACTAGAAAATACAGAAATCAACCAAATCTAGTCAAATCAGTCAAAGAACTGAAAGGTGATTTATACCAAACATCGGAAAATTCATCTGGTAAACAGAACAACAAGTGGTATATTCCTATTACCAAACCAGTTGAATTTGCTCCTGTAACAATTCCTATAGACCCATATACACTTGGACTATTATTGGGAGATGGTTATTTTGGTGAAACTCATGTAACATTCACAAAATCAGATAATGAATTACATGAATACCTAAGTTGGAAACGAAATGGTGATACATCAAGCGCGCCAAAAGAAATTAAAAATGAATTGAATGGACTTGGATTAATTGGAACACGAGCTAACAATAAATTTGTTCCAGAAGATTATAAATTCAATTCAATTGATGTAAGATGGTCAGTTCTTAGAGGATTGATGGATACAGATGGTTCTGTATGGAATAATGAAGTTGTTGAATATACAACAATCTCATCAAAATTAGCCAATGATGTAATATTTCTAGTTCAATCATTAGGTGGAATTTGTAGATTAACAATAAAGGAAGAACCAAAATATACTTACAAAAATGAAATATTAATTGGACAAAAATGCTATAGAATAGTTGTTAATATTCCAGAATGTCCATTTAGTCTTAAAAGAAAAGCATTATCATGGACTAATATATCAAAACAGAAGAAATACAAGCCTACGCGAGCAATTTTTTCTATAGAAAAAATTGGACAAGAAGAATGTCAATGTATTTCAGTTGATAGTCCAGATAAATCCTATCTAATTGAGGATTTCGTTGTAACTCATAATACAGTTCAGGCTCTCGCGATTCTAAAGTATCACAATGAATATACTCCAACAATGGTCGTCACAAAGAGTGCAATTAAATTCCAATGGTTCAAACAGGCAGTTAGATGGCTCGGGCCTGAATACATCAGTCAAATCATATCAACCTCTCGTGATTACTTAATGCCAGGCCTGAAACTCTACATCATTCCCTACGATTTACTCAGACGATTTCCTCGTGAGAAATTACATAAACTCAGAATCAAATGTGTCATATTGGATGAAGTTCAACAAATCAAGAATCCAGATTCAGCCAGGACTCAGGAAGTTAGGAAACTAGTAGGAGCGAGTGAGAATTGTAAAGTAATAGAGCTTTCCGGCACTCCATGGAAAAATAGAGGCGGAGAATTCTTTCCTGCACTTAATTTACTCGACCCAGTGAAATTTCATTCTCATCAAGGATATTTAGATAGATGGGTTGACTACTATTGGCATGGTAATAAACGAAAGATGGGTGGAATTAGGAATGTAGAGAAGTTCAAAGAATATACAAATGGAATGCTCATCCGTCGCGAATACAATGAAGTAATGGATGAATTCCCTGAAGTCAATCGAATGAAATTGTCAATACAATTGAGTGAATTAGAACAATCAGCCTATGATGATTCGGTAAGTGAATTCGTAGCATGGTATAATCAGGCCATAATCGATGGTGTAGAAGAGCAGTTAAATGGAATAGAATTACTCGCAAGAATGGCAAGATTGAGGCACATAACGGGCCTCGCGAAAATTCCGGCTACACTGAGCTTTGTAGAGGAATTTATAGAAGATTATCCTGATAAGAAATTGGTTATATTCGTTCATCATAAAGATGTCGGTGTCATTACATTCGATTGTCTAAATGAATGTGATAAGACTAAGAATCCAGACTGGTTCGACTTAGCGAATGAATTGAAAGAATCTGGAACGAGAGTATTAAAATTGAATGCAGAGATGGATGATTCATCTCGATTCACAGCACAAGAGTCATTTAATAATTCACCACGCGCGATTCTCATAGCTTCGACTCTAGCCTGCGGAGAAGGATTAGACCTCCAGACTTGTGCAGATAGTATCATGCATGAAAGACAATGGAATCCACAGAATGAGGACCAGGCCGCGCCGGGCAGATTTCGTCGTATCGGGCAGGTAAGTAGTGTAATTAATATAACATTCCCTGAAGCTGAAGGAACTATTGACCAACATTTAGATATAATTGTCGAAGAGAAACGTAGAAACTTTCATGAAGTAATGAATAAAGGCGAAGTGAAAGGCTGGAGTCAGGATGAATTAGCACATAAATTAGCTGAAATGATTGTGAATAAACATCGTGAAAAGCGTAGTAAAAAGGAGAAAAGGGCATGACTCATCCGGTGCTCATGATGGACCATAACCAGTTAAATGAAATGAGTTAAAAAAATGTTTATAATCATAGTCGGAATAATCATCGGATTAATGTTTGGCCCAATGATAGGAATTCTATCAATGATATTAATTGCAATCATTTCGGCTGGTTCATTAATCAGTGATTCGATTAAATCGAGTCATTCGAGGAATATATGATTTGGTTATTTACACCTGGATGGATATTGATTACAATGATGTTAGTAGCTATCGTAGTAACTAATCTAATAAATAAATGGATGGAATAAAATGGACCCAGACATAGCCCTCGCGATTCAACATCATCAGGAAATTAATTCTACTCCACATTTTTGGGCTAGACTTGAAATGGAACAATTTGAATCTGAGAGAATAATTAGACTGAGAATTGGAAGGAAAAATGAATGTGAACTGATTACACGACGCTATTTCATGGGCCATAATGGGCCGGACTTCATTGAATCTAGTCATGGTTGAAAATGAAAGGCGTTCAGGTAATGACCGTCGTTCAAATTGGACAAGTGCAACAGCAAGAGATATTAGATTAATTGAATTAAAAGCATGGATTCTAGTTGAAATAAACAAATTAAAGGAGATAGATTCATCAGTAGTCGCAGACTATTGGGAAGGATATGAACAAGGATTTTATGATGTCATTCAGAAAATTATTGAAATGGAGTCAAACAAATGACTAGAAAAGAACACATTGAATGGTGTAAGAAACGTGCAATAGATGAATTAAATTTCTATGGCAACAATCAGAAGGGTTATACAAACGCTATTACATCAATGGCAAGTGATTTAAGAAAACATCCTGAAACAAATCATGAAGCACTAATTTCATTATGTATGATGCAATTATTAATGCCTCATACTCTGAATCGTGAATCAATAATTAAATTTATTAATGGATTTAATTAAATGAATGAACATCCAGATGAACGAACAATAAATGAAATTCCTATAACCGAAGTAATTGACAGGCCATTAGGAGGTAAATCCAATTTAATTCTAGATAGTCAAATATTCAGTTCAATCATGAACTGTCCTCGTCTCACCGACTTCAGATTCAATCATAACTTTATATCCATAGGTGGTAAGTCAAGTTCATTAGAGTGTGGTTCAATAGTCCATGCATTCATGAAATCATTCTATCGCGCCTTAATAAATGGAGTGAAACGTGCTGACGCGACTGGATTCGGATTGACATCGGCTGAATTATACATTAAAGGATGTCCTCATTGCACAGATTTTATTCCACAAGAAATCATTCGAGAAGATGGTCAGAAAGTTACATTAAGTAAACCACAATGTAATCATAAACCAAATGAATATCCTGGCCTAAAGAATACACAAGCCAAAAGCGAGGGATACAATGTAGGTTGGGAATACGTTCTTTCAACTTGTGAACAATACGCCGAGTTTTATCGTAATGACCATTGGGTTCCACTTGAAGTTGATACTGTAAAAGGTGAAGTATTATATGAAGATAATGAAGTCCGAATTATGTGGAAGGCCCAAATTGACCTTGTAATGGACACGAATCAAGGAATATTTCCAGTAGACCATAAAACGATGAAAGCTAGAAGAGATACTTTGTCCCTTAATAACCAGTTTATTGGTCAGTGTTTATTGATGAAAACTAGAAATGTGTTCATTGATAAGGTGGGATTCCAAAAGACACTAAAGGCTGAAGAGAAATTCACTCGACCCCCTATTAGCTATACGGCAGAACGTTTAATCGAGTGGCAAAGTGAAATACTACCCTATTATGCAAAATTACTTCTTATGTATGCTGAATCTGGATATTGGCCACCTAATTTTAGCCATTGTGAAACTAAATACGGCAATTGTGCGTTTGTTGATGTCTGTCAATCCAATCCAAGCATGAGGGAAAGTGAACTAAAAAATAATTTCATGACGGGCGAAGCCTGGGACATTCAATCTGATGATATGAATGGAAATGACTAATGTCTAGACCTGGTAAAACTACTGATGTAGTTAAACGAATAAAAGCCAAAACTATATATGAAGGAGAATGTTGGAGATTTACTGGCAAAAAGGCTGGTAGAGGATATGGTTGTATCTGGTATAAAGGACGAACTGTAAGAATCGGTCGCCTTATATGTCATTTGTTTCATAATGCCAATTTGAAGGATAGTTCTTGGGTTGCATGTCATACTGATGAATGTAAATTCAATGATTGTTGGAATCCAGAGCATCTTAAAGTAGGAACCCAACAAGAAAATGTAAATGACCAGATAAGATTAGGTCGATTTTCTTATGGAACTAAAAATCTTTTAGGATTTAAAAGAGGGTCTAGATGAAAACATTAGACCAGTATGATGTTGATATTCTTTTTACTCTTATGAAGGGTGAGCCGGGACTTCGCAAATCAACCTGTGCCTTATCATATCCAACACCACAATATTGGATTTCAACCGACCGAAAAATGAATGCTCTTAATCTTCCAATGAAAAGATGGGGAATAAATCCAAAAGATATTCATGCAGATGACTTCACTGATTGGGATAAACCCAAA
>Ga0209378_1000703_pt1 | contig 24402 bp, 25 predicted proteins | sample GraSoiAngelo_156_FD_186170 | JGI IMG/M metagenome (GOLD analysis project Ga0209378, IMG submission 186170) | Grasslands soil microbial communities from the Angelo Coastal Reserve, California, USA - 14_1009_13_40cm (SPAdes) (version 2) | ecosystem: Environmental > Terrestrial > Soil > Grasslands ...
GAATAAATTCTTCTTCGTTGTACGGCAACACGATCGAAACTTCCGCTCCGCGCTCGAGCATCGCTTCCAGGAATAAAATGTCGGAACCGCATGCGGCCGAAGAAAAACCGAAGCGCGGCTCCAGTTTGTCGAGCTTCTGGCGAATCTCCTTCGCAACCAGCGGTTCCAATTCGATTGGAAATCGCGGCGTGGCGCGGCCAGGCCGGTCAATCATATGTCCAGCGAATACGATCACAGCTGGAATGCGCAGGTAGCTATCGATCCAATTTGGATCTTCGTTCCAGTGTTGAAGGACCAAACGGGCGTTTCGCCGGCTAGACTGAAGATCGCCAAAGCGATTTCGCCCTTCGTTGGCCGCACGGCTGTACCATTCCTTCGCTTGCGAAAGATCATGCAAAATCAACGCCGCTTCACCGAGCGCGGCGAACTCCCAGTAGGAATCGCCAGTTCGGCCTTCCACTTCTTTCAAACACTGCTCGCGAACTTTTTGGGCCAGCTCATTGGCTTGCGCCGTTTGGCCAACGAGCAGATTCATTGTCGCGGCATTGATTCCGGACCAATAACCGCCGCTTGTTCGATATGCTTCGGCGTAAGTCTCCGCAGCTCGTTTCAGAAATTGATCGCGTTGATCAGGTGTTGCAGCGGCGATTGCGAGATCTTTATAGGTTCGCCCAAGCATCCCAAGCGTTTCTTCGGGTGGTTGCGCTTCGCGCCGCAAATCCTCGAGAATCGCGTTTGCCCGATCGGTGGCGCCGCTCCGCGCGAGTGCCAGACCTTGCAACTGGCGTAAGCGCGTGTCTTTCGGCCAGGTCGCTAAGCCAGCCGTGACAACATCGTAGGCGAGGAGAGGTTCGCCGTGCGCAAGAATACGCTCACCAAGGCAGCGAAATAACGCGGGTGATCCCGATCCTTCTTCTGGCAACCGCGATCGCCAGATAGACATCAACTCCGAGAGATCGGCAGATTCGGTGCGCTTCAGCAGCTGGTCGATTTTCTCCGCCACGATCTGAATGTTATTCGTTTCCGGTTCTTCCCGAAGAACGAATTCGGCGAGCCGATCGATCCGATGCTGGCGTGAGAATCATTTACCCGATCGGCGGTAATCGAATTCGTCTCGCGGAAACAGATCAGTGTTAATGTCCGCAGGTCCCGGACGGGTCGCGTCGGGGCCATAAGCAGTAACTTTACCCGGCTCCAGATAATCTTTGATCATCGCTTCGACATCAATTCCGGCCTCAGCAAAATAATCGTGAACAAATTTTACCTGTCCCTGGGCATAAACGTTCGCGGGATCAAATGCGATCGGCTGCAAACTGCCAACATCAACATTGTCGCCGAACCGAAGAACGTAGGGAAAAACGCTAAGAAACGTTTGGTGGGTCCGTTCCGTTGGCGCCCAGGTAACTGCAAAGCCCCCAAGCTTGAGACGGCTCTTTACCAGTTCGAAATATTCACGCGAATAAAAGTTGCCGGCATAGGCTGTGGTAGGCCACTGCGCATCGGCCTCAATGATATCGAAGCGCAACTCACTGCGCATAAGATACGCACGGCCGTCGCCGGAAAGATGCTGCACCCGCTTATCTTCGAGCAACTTTAGAAGACCGGGATCGGGATGGGTTTGAACAAGTTGGCGCAAGTTCCCAAGCTGAGGTCGAAGGATTTCGATACAACGAATCGATCTCACTTCCGGACGTCCGCCGATGCTGAACAACGTATCACCCGACCCAAGTCCAATCACGGCAATATCCCGCGGGTCGGGATGAACCAGTAACGGCAACGCGCCTAAAACCGTGTGAATATCGCCATAGGGAATCCAACTATAGCCAAGCCCATTAACAAAAACGGTGATGTATGGATTCGACTCAGTCCCGTCGTCCCTCATCAATGACACCCCCGATCCATCTTCGGCAAAGACCACGCGGCTTGGTGCAGCCCCGTGCAACCTCGACCAGAGTGTTGGCGCTGACGGCAAAGCAACGCAGGCAATGGTTATTAACGCCAGTGCTAATGCGACCGAACCGATGCGCGTCTTAAAAATGTTGCGCAGCCACAAAGCCGCAAAGATGGACGCCAGGCCGATCACGATCTTCAGAGTTACGGCCGTCCCGAATTCGTTTAGCAAAGTCAAACCAGTCAGGGAGGCTCCCGCCATACAGCCGAGAATGTTGGCAACCTGCAGCGCGCCGACTCGCCTGCCGATTGTGCGGATGTCGTGCTGAACTGCCTTCTGCAGATAAGGAAAACTTAAACCCATCAGGGTCGTGGCCGGTAGGATTAACACCAAAGGCACAACTACCAGGAACAACACAAAACGTCCGATCTCCGCCGACGTGTCCAGTGGCAGCGCTTGATTTCGCCACCATGTCAAAATGCCATTGAGAGCGAGGCTCACGTTCAGCGGATCGCGAACTCCAAAGTAGGTCGACAAATTTGGAATGAGAGATTCGGCTGTGGGCGAGACCAAAAGAACTATCGCAATCCCGGCTGACACAGCGACTAACGTTTGCAGCGCCAAAAATACCGACACCGGCCGACGGTTTCTCTGCACAAACTTTGTTCCAGCAATCGCTCCCAGGCCCAACCCTCCGAGGTAAATCGTGAGCATCGTGCCGAATGCAAACGCAGTGCACTTCAGCATTACGGTGAGCAACCTGAGCCACAAAATTTCCAGAGACAGTGCGATGAATCCCGAAAGAACGTAGAGCAAAAGCCATGTGCCGAATGTGAATCCGGTAGACTCCGCGGTCTGTGGAAGCGACGGATTCGGTTCCTGCTGGCGAAGTTCTGTCGTCACAGAACCCGCCTCCGGTTGGTTACGCACTGAGATGATGAACAGAACCAACACGCCTGCACAGGCGAAGTTGAGCGCGGCTCCTACCTTGAGCGACTGTTCAAGACCGAGTTGTGGCAGCAAAATCCACGTCGTGACCAGGGCACCGATGGCAGCACCCAAAGTATTGATGCCGTAAAGCCGTCCGATTGTTGGCGCCGCGTCCCCGACATCGCGGGTAAGCGCTTTGGCCAGTAATGGCAGCGAGACGCCCATAAAAAACGTCGGCCATAACAAGCTGCAAAACAAAACGATCCACAGTAACCAACTTGATTGTCCCAGTTCCGGGTGCCGCGTGTAGAGAAAATCGTAAAAAAATCCTTTACTCAAAAGGCCGAAAATCATGATCGCCAGCTCGGCCGCGATAAACATGACCAGATTGGTTCGCCTTGAAAATCGGTCGGCCACGTAGCCGCCGCCGAGATTCCCGAGGCCGAGTCCCGCCATGAATGTCGTCACGATTAGTGTGACCGCGTAAACGTCCGCACCCGAGACGAAGACCAGCAAGCGCTGCCAAATGACCTGATAGAGCAAGGCCGCGAAACCGGAGACAAAGAATACGATGAAGGCGATCCAACGATGCAAAATCGCGCGCGACTCTATAAACTGCTCGTCTCTCATCGCACGATTCTTGGACGCCCCTTGGATTATTTATTCGCCGCTCGCTGTTTCAGAACGAATTCGGCCATCGGCAGATCGCGCGGGTAAGTGATCTTGAAATTGAAATCATGATTCGGAACGAGGACCACTTTGTGACCGAGAAGCTCGACTGCGGAAACTTCGTCGGTAACTGAGACATTCTTCGTTGCAACGAGCTGGTAAGCTTCTTCAAGCAATTTTCTCGCAAAAATCTGCGGCGTTTGCATCCCGTAAATACCGTTGCGATCGACCGATTCCTTGACGGCAAGATCGACATCGGCGCGTTTCAGCGTGTCGTTGATTGGCTCCGCCAATGTCGCCGCTCCACCGCTCGTCCGGCACACTTCGAATACGCGCGTTATTTTTTCAGGAGTTACCAGCGGCCGCGCGGCATCATGCACAGCGACAAAATCAGATTTTGGATTTAAGTGATCGAGTCCGGCACGCACCGAATCACTTCGTTCTGCCCCGCCCGCGATGACCTGTTTCACTTTGGTCGGTTCGCTAACAACCTTCCGCAATTCACCCAAGCTATCGGCGCGGCCGACCAAAATAATCTCGTCGATGCAATCGGTGCGCTCGAATGCGGCGATCGTGTGCGCGATCACCGGTTTTCCGTTCACCAGCGCAAACAATTTGTCGAAGCCCATTCGTTCGCTGCTTCCGGCGGCGACGATGATCGCGCTTAGCATGGAACTAGGAGAGCTGCTTCTGCACTTCCGCGCTGAGCGTCTTGCCGTCGGCGCGACCGGCCACTTTCGCCTGCAACGCTTTCATGACCGCGCCCATTTGCGCTTTGGAGCTGGCGCCGACTTCGGCAATCGTCTCCCGCACAACTTTCGAAATTTCGTCGGCGCTCATTCCTTGCGGCAAATACGATTGCAAGATCGACAACTCCTCTTTTTCTTTCGCCGCCAGCTCGGCCCGTCCGCCCTTTTCGAAGCTCTCAATCGAATCCTGACGCTGCTTCACCTGTTTACGAATCACCTGGGCCGCTTCGGCATCGGTTAACTTTGAATCCGCGCCAGCTTTTTCGATTATCGCGTTCGTGAGGGCGGCTTTAAGCATGCGCAGAACGCCCAGCTTGATCGCGTTTTTCTCGCGCATCGCTGTTTTCAACTCTGAATCAACGCGCTCGGACAGATTCACGTGAGAAAATTACGATGCCGAAACCTAATTGTCGATCTTAGCTACGCGCTGGCGAGCCGCGCTGCACCCGCTCGGACCGATTCGATATCACGGACCGAAATAACCTCAACATCTTTGCGGGTGCGCTTGAGCAGACCGGCAAGCACACCGCCTGGCCCGAGCTCGATGAACAGATCGCAGCCAAGGTCGACCAGTCGTTCCATGCAATCGACCCAGCGGACTGTGCTGGTGACTTGATCTTGCAACGTCTGGCGAATTTCTTCCGGCGTTTTCACTTCCTGGCCAGTCACGTTGCTAATCACCCGGAATTGTGGCGTCTGGATTGGAACATTGGCCAGCGCTTCGCCGAGTTTTTCATAAGCGCTTTCCATCAATCGCGAATGATACGCGCCGGCCACATTCAGCATCGTGGCGCGGCGAATCCCATATTCCTTCGCAACCCCGACCGCCGCTTCCACTTTCGCCAGCTCACCGGAAATAACGATCTGTCCCGGCGCGTTGATATTGGCAACATCGACATCCTCATCGGCCGCGAGCTGACGAACGTCGTTCTCCAATCCGCCGATCATTGCCGCCATTCCACCAATTGTCGCAGCACAAGCTTCATCCATAAACTCGCCGCGCTTTTGCACGAGTTTGAGCCCGTTCCCGAAATCGAATGTGCCAGAAGCGGCATGCGCGGTCATTTCGCCTAACGACAATCCGGCCGCGCCGCCCACTGGAAAATCGCCGGCCAACTCGCCCAAGATCGAGAAACAAGCGAGACCGTGAACAAAAAGAGCCGGCTGACAATTCGAGGTCTTCGTTAGTTCCTCGATCGGACCGTTCCATGCGATGTCGCTCAATTTGCGGCCGACGATTTCGTCGGCTCGCCGAAACAAATCCGCCGCGGCTGCGAACTCGCCGGCCAGATCTTTTCCCATCCCGACGACCTGGGCGCCTTGTCCCGCAAATAAAAGCGCGACTTTTTTCATGTCGTTCTTTTGTTAATCGCGTTGTGGACTCGGTGCGAGCGCTCATTTTTGCAGGGTCATTTTACGCTTGCACGTGATGATTCACTCGCGAGCATAAACAAGCTTATGGCATTTACGGTGCGCGAAATTGAATCTCCCGATCCGGTGACGCAAGTCGTTGCCGAAGAGGCGAAGCTGCGCGAAGCCGATCATGACATCGGCGAGAAAATGATTCTCAACATGGGTCCGTCCCATCCGGCGACGCACGGTGTGTTGCGACTCGTGCTTGAGCTCGACGGCGAGGTTATCACCAAAGCTATGCCGGACGTCGGATTTTTGCACCGCGGCGATGAAAAAATTGCCGAGAACATGCAATATAACCAGTTTGTGCCTTACACCGACCGGCTCGATTATCTCGCGCCGCTTTCGAACAACGTGGCCTACGCGCTGGCAGTGGAGAAATTGATGAATTGGGAAATTCCGCCGCGCGGAAAAGCGATTCGCGTGATTTGCTGCGAGCTTTCCCGAATCTCGTCGCATCTGATGGGGCTTGGAGCGATGGCGCTCGATCTCGGCGCGATGACGGTGTTCCTCTATTCGTTCACGCAACGCGAAAAAATTTACGACCTGAGCGAGCTTCTCAGCGGGGCACGCTTCACCACTTCCTACACGCGCGTCGGCGGACAGATTCGCGATCTCCCCGAAACATTCATACCGATGTTGCGGGCATTTCTCGATCAATTCGGCCCCGCTCTGGACGAGATGGATAAATTGCTGACGCGAAATCGCATCTTTGTCGATCGAACCAAAGATGTCGGGGTCATTTCAAAAGAACGCGCGATTGCCTACGCGTTGTCGGGTCCGAATTTGCGCGGCAGCGGCGTCGAACACGATTTGCGGCGCAAACATCCCTATCTCGATTACGAACAGTACGATTTCGAAGTCGTGATCGGCAGCGCGGGCGATTGTTACGATCGCTATCTGGTGCGGGTCGAGGAAATGCGGCAGAGCGCAAAAATTTCGCGCCAGGTGATCGACAGATTGCCGAGCGGCCCGATTAACGTGGCCGATTGGAAAAATATGACGCCGCCGAAATCGCACGTGATGACGAAAATGGAGGAACTGATTCATCACTTCATCGTCGTGACGGAAGGCCTCGACGCGCCGCCGGGCGAGATTTATTTCGCGGCTGAAAATCCAAAAGGTGAGCTCGGTTTCTACATCAACAGCAAAGGCGGCGGCGTTCCGCATCGCCTTAAGATCCGCGCGCCGTCCTTCGTGAATCTGAGCATCTTGCCGGAATTGCTTCCGGGCCACATGGTGAGCGACGTTCCCGCAGTGCTCGGAAGTCTGGACTTTGTCATGGGCGAATGCGACAGATGAATATGTCGATCTTGCAAAAGTTTTCCCGTCTTCTCCTCGTAGTCGTGGTCTTGCTCTCGCTTTCCTGCGTCGGCCGGCGCATCACCAAAGCCAACGTCGATGAAGTCGCAGAAGGAATGTCGAAGAAACAGGTGGAATCGATTCTTGGACCGCCGACCGAGCTCGATAACAAGGATTTCGTCATCATGAAGAAGACGACTTACATCTACCGACAGGACAAAGACACGGTGACGATCGTTTTTAAAGATGACAAGGTCACCGAAAAGCAGAGCACGTTAACCGACTAACTTTTTCGCCCGTGGACTCCCGCGTTCCCGCCGAGTTGGAGCGAAAAATAGATGAAGCCATCGGGCATTATCCGCCCGATCAAAAACGAAGCGCCGCGCTGCCGCTGCTGCATCTTTGGCAGGAACATTTCGGATTGATTAACGACGATGCGGTGACGTGGATCGCGGCGAAGCTCGGACTTCAGCCGATCAACATCTTCGAGCTGGTCACGTTTTATCCGATGCTGCGCGAGAAACGCGCGGGCAAAACACACATCCGCGTTTGCCGCACGCTCAGTTGCGCGATGGCTGGAAGTTATCAGGTAATGGAGAACCTTTGTGCCGCCACCGGCATCCAGCGCAAGACCGATCTCGCGGCCGCGGGACACACGCCGATTTCGGTCAGCCCTGACAGAAATTACAGCATCGAATTTGTCGAATGTCTGGCGAGTTGCGGCACCGCGCCAGTTTGCATGGTGAACGATGATCTGCACGAAAACGTGCAGCCCGACAACGCGAGGTCGATCTTATCGCAACCTGCGGACAAACCGGTCGTGCCTTCGCCGCACCCGCTCGAGCAGCGGATCATTTTCAAGAACATCGGACGTAGCAATTGGAAGACCGACATTAAGACCTACTTGGACGACGGCGGTTACGACGATTTGCGCAAAGCTCTCCAGATGTCGCGTGCCGAGATCATCAACGAAGTGAAAACGTCCGGCCTACGCGGCCGCGGCGGCGCCGGATTTCCGTGCGGCGTGAAATGGAGTTTCATCAAACCGGACGAAAAGAAGCCGGTTTACTTGATATGTAATGCCGACGAATCGGAGCCGGGGACGTTCAAGGACCGCTACATTATTCATGAAGATCCGCACCAATTGCTCGAAGGGATCGCCATCTCCTGTTTCGCCCTCAATGCCCGAACGGCGTACCTATATATAAGAGGCGAATTCCCGGAGGGCGCGAAGATCCTCGAGCGCGCGATCGAAGAGGCACGCGAGCACAAGTTTCTCGGCAAAAACATTCTCGGCTCCGGATTCGATGTCGAGGTTCACATTCACCGCGGAGCCGGCGCCTACATTTGCGGCGAAGAAACCGGGCTGATCGAATCGCTGGAGGGCAAACGCGCCTATCCCCGGATTAAGCCGCCTTACTTTCCGGCCGTGCTCGGGCTCTACATGTGTCCGACCATCGTCAACAACGTAGAGACCCTTTGCGCGGTGAAACACATTATCGCCATGGGCGGAGCGAAATACGCGCAATTTGGACGACCGAACAATACCGGCACACGCATCGTTTGCGTGAGCGGCGACGTCGAACGCCCCGGCTATTTCGAAATCGAAGTCGGCAAAGTGACAATGGGGCAATTGATCTACGAAATGGCGGGCGGAGTGAAATGGGGGCGGCGATTGAAAGCGGTAATCCCTGGTGGCAGCTCGGCGAAAGTTTTGCGCGCCGACGAACGCTTCAAACTCAAACAAAAACAACCGGATGGATCGACAATCGACGTCGAGATGTCGATCTACGACCTGCCAATGGATTTTGATTCGCTCGCCGCGGCTGGATCAATGGCGGGATCCGGCGGCGTGATCGTGCTCGACGATTCGCGCAACATGGTTTGGGTGCTCAACAACATCAACGAATTTTATGCACATGAGTCGTGCGGCCAGTGCACGCCCTGCCGCGAAGGCTCGCTTTGGATGAAAAAAATTACCGAACGCATGCTCAATGGCGGCGGCGTCACGGAAGATCCGCGCACACTGAAAACGATCGGCGATAATATTGCCGGCCGGACTATCTGCGCGTTTGGCGAAGCGTGTGCCTGGCCGACCCAAAGTTTTGTTGAAAAATTTCCGGAGGAATTTGCCGCTCACGCGCGCAAATCGATCCCACCCCCGCTGCCGCCAGAAGACACGCCTCGAGAATTAATTGAGCGCGAGCAAATCCCAACCAGCCCCCTCGCCCACGATCCCGGCTGGGAAAAGGCCGGCGCTGATGCGGTGATCTAGACAAAATGAATAAGGAAAACAGGAAAACAGGAAAAATTCTAAGGGATTCAGAAATCACCGAACCGATTATTGCCGCTGCGATCCGAGTGCATCGTGAGTTAGGTCCGGGTTTCCTCGAGTCGATATACGAAGAGGCGCTTGCAGTTGAATTTGCTTTGAGCGGGATTCAATTCATTCGACAGCATCCGGTGCCCTTGTTTTATTGCGATCACCAGATTGGCGAACATCGCTTGGATTTCTTGGTCGAAGGAAAAATTGTCGTCGAACTCAAGGCCGTAAGCGAACTGGAGGATATTCATTTCGCAATCGGCCGCAGCTACCTCAAAGCGACGAATTTGCAGGATGGCCTGCTTTTTAATTTTCCGACGGTCCCTCTAACCATTAAACGCTTCTGTCGCGAGCGTTCGCGAGCTGATTCAACCATCGATCTGCATCAATGAATTTCCTGTTTTCCTGCTTTCCTGATTCGTAACCGCCTTCCCGCCTTCCTTAGATATGCCTGAATCAACGCCGCCGCTGTTCGACGTCCAGATCGACGGAGTGTGGCATCAATTTCCGAAAGGCACCCGAGTGATCGAAGCTTGCGCGCAGGCCGGCGTTTATGTGCCGCGCTATTGCTATCACAAAAAACTCAGCTCGCCGGGAAATTGTCGAATGTGTTTGATCGAGATGGGAATGCCGCGAATGGGTCCCGAACGCAAACCGGAGCTCGGTGCCGACGGCAAGCCGATCATCAACTGGATGCCCCGCCCGCAAATCTGTTGCGCGCAGGATGTCGCTGAAGGAATGGGCGTGCGCACAAACTCACCGATGGTTGAGGAATGTCGCAAGGGGGTGATGGAATTCCTGCTCATCAATCATCCGCTCGATTGCCCGATCTGCGACCAAGCGGGCGAATGCGAGCTCCAGGAGTTCAGCGTTGAGTACGGCGCGGGCGGCTCCCGCTTTCTCGAAAACAAGGTGAAGAAGCCGAAGGCGGTGCAACTCGGCCCGCGAGTTACGCTCGACGACGAGCGCTGCATTCTCTGCTCGCGTTGCGTTCGATTTTGCAACGAAATTGCCAAGGACGATGTGCTCGGATTTACCGACCGCGGCAGTCACACCGTGCTGACAGCGCATCCGGGCAAGCGACTCGAAAATAACTACTCACTCAACACGGTCGATCTGTGTCCGGTCGGCGCGCTTACTTCCACCGATTTCCGCTTCAAGATGCGCGTTTGGTTTTTAAAGGAAACGAAAAGCATCTGCACCAGCTGCGCGACCGGCTGCAACACACTCATCGGCACGCGCGAGGACATTGTTTATCGGCAAACACCGCGCGAGAACGATCACGTAAATTCCTGCTGGATGTGCGATTACGGCCGGCTCAACTTTAAATATCTCGAAGCCGAGAACCGCATCCTCGAGCCCCAGATTTCCAATGGAAAAGAACTCGTGCCAAGCGATTGGAAGAGCGCGATCGCGCACGCGGCGCTCCAGCTCAGACAATTCAGCGCAGAGAACATCGCGATCATCGCCTCCGGCCGGATGACCAACGAAGAGCTTTGGCTCACACGTAAAATCGCGGACGTGCTCGGCGTTCGTTACATCGACATCGTGCCGCGCTTCGGCGAGGGCGACGATATTTTGCTGTGCGAAGACCGCAATCCAAACGCAACCGGTGCGCAATTGATTCTGGGTCTGGATTCGGAACCGGGCGCGAAACTTCCGGCGATCGTCCGAGGCGTGAAATCGGGAGCGATCAGAGCGCTGCTCGTGCTCGGTGAAAATCCGATTACGCTCGGTATTTCGGGCGAACAGTTAACGAGCATGCCCGCGCTCGTTGCGATGGATATTTTATCGAACGCTGCCAACGAGCACGCGACAGTTCTCTTGCCGGCTTCAGGGTTCGCCGAAAAACGCGGCTCGATGATCAATGGCGAAGGCCGCTTGCAACGGTTGAATCGCGCGGTGCGCCCTCCCGGAAACGCACGCGACGATTGGGAAATTTTACGCGACTTGCTTCAGGCGCTCGGCGGAAGCAATGGAATTTACACCATCGAAGATGTGTTCCGGCAAATGAGCGCGGAGATTCCGAAGCTCGCCGGATTGACTTTGAGCAAGATCGGCGACTTGGGTGTGGACGTAACGAAGGTAGACGAATCGCCTCGGCCGCCGATTGATCCCGAGGCCAAGGACATCGAAAAGGCGGAGGAGAGCCGCCCGGCCGGACGATAACGCAAGATCGACAATGGATTATTTTTTTATCGGCACCTCGCTTCTGAAAATCATCGGAATGATTTTCATCGTGATTTTGCCGATGGTTTCCTACGCGGTTTACGCGGAGCGCCGCGTCAGCGCGCTCATCCAGGATCGGCTCGGACCGAATCGTGTCGGCCCGGCCGGCCTTTTTCAACCGATCGCCGACGCTGCGAAGTTTTTGCTGAAAGAAGATTTTACGCCCGCGACAGTAAACACTTTTTACTACTGGCTGGCGCCATGTCTGGCGATGATTCCGGCGATCCTGACAATCGCGGTCGTTCCGTTCGGCAGCACGTTGTTCGGCGTCCCAATGGTGATTGCCGACATCAACGTCGGAATCCTCTATGTTTTCGCCATTGCGTCGTTAGGCGTTTACGGAATTGTCCTCGGCGGTTGGGCTTCGAATTCCAAATATCCTTTTCTCGGCGGCGTGCGCTCGAGTTCGCAAATGATTTCCTACGAACTTTCGCTCGGCCTCGCTGTCATTCCGGTTTTCCTGCTCGTCGGAAATCTTCGCCTAACGAGTGTCGTCAAATATCAAATCGAGCACGGCTGGTTGATCGCGCCGTTTATCGGCGATTGGACGAATCCTGGGAAATGGGTGCTCACAATTCCAATGATCGTCTCTTTCGTCGTCTTCATGGTTGCGGTCTTCGCTGAGACGAATCGCCTTCCGTTCGATTTGCCCGAAGCCGAGCAGGAACTCGCCGGCGGCTATCACACTGAGTATTCCTCAATGAAGTTCGCCCTTTTTTTCCTCGGGGAGTACGCCGCGATGATCAGCGGCTCTGCGATTGTGGTTACATTATTCCTGGGCGGCTGGCATTTCCCCGGAATTCCCGATGGATCGCACGGCTGGATCTTCGGTTTGATCAACATCGCGATTTTCTTCTCCAAAGTCGCCGCTCTGATTTTTTTCATGATGTGGGTGCGCTGGACCCTGCCGCGCTTTCGCTGGGACCAGTTAATGCGTCTCGGCTGGCTTTTCTTTTTTGAAATTGCGCTCGTCAATATCTTCATCGTCGCGGCAATCTTGGCTTTCATCCCTCAATAATCTTCCGCTTCCTCTTCCTCTTAATCTTCCCCCATATGTCATTTCATCATGAAAAACTCACTGTTTATAAGCGGGCCCTGGAATTCGCCGGCTGGTCGGAGGACTTGATGGACTCACTAACCAAAAAGACATCTACCCGCGACCAACTGGCTCGCGCTGGTGACAGCATTGCTTTGAACATTGCGGAGGGAAACGGTCAGTTTTCCCGGAGAGATCGCGCGCGGTTCTTTCAAATCGCGCATGGCTCGGCTTTAGAATGTGCCGCTTGTCTCGATCTTCTGGTAGCGCGGCGTTGCTGCGCTCATGATGCGATTGTAAAAGGCAAAGAAATTTTGGAAGAGATTGTGAGGATGCTTTTCACGATGCTGGATAAATTGGGTTGCAGAATCGCAGAGGATGCGCCGCTGTACGAAGACAAAGAGGAAGCGGAAGAGGAAGATTAACTAATGGCGATCACCGTTCCACGACCGAATCTAAACTGGCGCGAGCGCATGTTCCTGCCCGCAATCGCGGCCGGCTTATTGATTACGCTGAAACATTTCAAGAACATGATTTTCCGCCGGACGAAAGTGACGATGGAATATCCCGAGGAGAAGTGGGACTCCAACCTGCCGGAGCATTACCGCGGCGCGCCTGCGCTCGTGCGGGACACCGACGGTCGCGTCCGCTGTGTTGCCTGTCAGCTATGCGAATTCATTTGCCCGCCCCGCGCGATCAAAATTATTCCAGGCGAAATTTCAAAGAACGATCGCTTCGCCAAGGTGGAAAAATACCCGGAAGAATTCGATATCGATATGGTGCGCTGCATTTTTTGCGGCATGTGCGAGGAAGTCTGCCCCGAACAGGCGATTTATTTGCGAAAAGATTACGCCATGACCGGATTCACTCGCGAAGACATGATGCATCACAAAGACAAGCTGCTCGAGATCGGCGGGGTGATGCACGGAGTCGTTTTGAAATGGAACGAAAAGAAGTAGAACCCACAGATTGACACAGATGACCACAGATTTTTCAGGTTCCGGTCTTACATCTGTGTCTTATCGGTGTTCATCCGTGGCTTAAAAGAATGTTTCCGTTTTTATTTTGGATTTTCGCTTTGATGATGCTGGTCTTCGGCGGGGCCGTCATCATTAACCGCAATCCGGTGGCGAGCGCCCTCAGTCGGTCGTTTCGTTTTTGGCGCTGGCGGCACTGTTTATCTCCCTCGATGCCTATTTTATTGGGATCATTCAAGTGCTCGTTTATGCCGGCGCGATCATGGTGCTGTTTCTTTTCATCATCATGTTGCTCGATTTACGCGCTGAAGAACTGAGAAAAATTAACTGGATCGCGTCCGCCGGCGGTCTGGCAGTTGCGCTCGCGTTAATCATCCAAATTTTTTCGGTCGTCGGTAGTTTCCCGCTCGCCAAGCAACCTTTTCCGCCGCTGGCAAGGTATGTCCTGAGCGGGGCCGAAGGATCGACATCGGACGATGTCCACCGAATCGGGCTTTTGCTTTTCGGAAACTACAATCTGCCTTTTCAAATCATTGGCATCGTCATTTTGGTAGCAACCATCGGCGTCGTGATGTTGAGCCGACGCGAAACTCGCTAACGTGATCACGCTTGGCGATTACCTCATTGTCAGCGGTATTTTGTTCGCGATTGGATTCGCCGGCGTGATGCTGCGCCGCAACATCATCATAATTTTGATGGCGCTCGAATTGATGTTGAACGCCGCCAATTTGTCGCTGGTCGCGTTCTCACGCTTTCATGTCGATCCAAGCGGCGTGCCGAATTACAATGCGCAGGTCTTTGTCTTCTTCATCATCACCGTGGCCGCCGCTGAGGTCGCGGTCGGGCTCGCGATCGTGGTCGCGCTCTTTCGTCTAAGGCAGACCACGAATGTTGAAGACATCAGCACACTCAAATTTTAACCCGCGAATCACGCCAATTAACGCCAATTAAATGATGGAACTCATCTACAAGCAGGAAAGTTACGTGGTCGTCGGCGCTTGTTTCGAGGTTTACAACGAGAAGGGCTGCGGCTTTCTCGAGCCAGTCTACCACGAGTGTCTCGCGATCGAATTCGAGTTCCGGACGATTCCAGCAATTTCAAAACCATCTTTAACACTCAGCTATCGCGGGCGCACGCTCGTGCAGACATACAATCCAGATTTCATTTGCTTCCAGAAGATCGTTCTCGAACTAAAAACCGTCTGCAAATTGGCGGATGAGCACCGGGCGCAATTACTCAATTATCTAAATGCCACCGGCTTTGAGCTCGGTCTGTTGGTAAACTTCGGACACTACCCAGGACTAGAATACGAGCGGATTGCGAAAACTCAGCGCATAAAACCCAAGGAGGATTTTCCGGATGTTTCCTTTTGAGTATTCGCGTCCATTCGCGTGATTCGCGGGCCAACTAATGACCTTCACGACTAACAGCTTGCTTCCGTGGTTAGCCTTACTCCTGCCGCTCGGTTCGGCTGGTGTCATCACTTTGTTCACGCGCCGCTGGAAACACATCAGCAGCGCGATCTCAGTCGCGGCTGTTCTCGGAAGTTTTGTCTGCAGTTGCGCGATCTTCGGCAAGGTCGACATCTCGGCGGGCGAGTTCACCTGGATCGATATTCGCGGGGTCTTCATTGTTCCGCTCGCGTTTGTCCTCGATGATCTGAGCAGATTGATGCTGCTCGTCGTTTCCGGCGTCGGGGCGCTGATTCACATCTACTCGTTGGGCTATATGGGCGATGACGAAGGTAAATCGCGCTATTTCGCCGCTCTCTCCCTCTTCATGTTCGCAATGCTCGGGATCGTTCTCGCGAACAATTTCGTGATGCTGTTCATTTTCTGGGAACTGGTCGGCTTCACTTCTTACGTGCTGATCGGCCACTGGTTCGAGCGCGATTCCGCTGCCGAAGCGGCGAAGAAAGCGTTTCTTACCACGCGCGTTGGCGATTTCGGATTCATGATTGGAATCCTGATGGTCTGGATGGCCACCGGCTCGGTCGTGTTCGACGACATCGTTGCGCATCTCTCGAAAATCACGAGCAACCCCGGCTATCTCACCATCACCGCGATTTTGATTTTTTGCGGCGCAGTCGGCAAATCCGCGCAGTTCCCGCTTCATGTTTGGTTGCCCGACGCGATGGAAGGCCCCACCCCGGTGTCGGCATTGATCCACGCTGCGACCATGGTGGCAGCCGGAGTTTATCTGATTGTCCGCGTTGCCTTCCTCATCCAGGCGTCGCAAACCGCGCTCCTTGTCATTGCCTGGACCGGAACGGTCACCGCATTGCTCGGAGCGTTGATGGCGACACAGCAATCCGACATCAAACGAATTCTCGCTTACTCAACGATTTCCCAACTCGGTTACATGGTGATGGCAGTTGGACTCACCTCAAACGAAGCGGCGATGTTTCACCTTTTCACGCACGCCTTTTTCAAAGCGCTCCTCTTCCTTGCCGCCGGCTCCATCCTCATCAGCCTGCACCACGAACAAAACATTTGGAAAATGGGCGGCCTCGCCCAAAAACTGAAAATTACATTCGCCACGTTCGCCGCCGGCGCGCTCGCTTTGGTTGGTTGTCCGCCATTCAGCGGATTTTTTAGCAAAGACGCGATCCTTGCGCTCGCCTATCAACGCAATATGCCGATCTTTGTCATTGGCCTAACGACTGCATTTCTGACCGCGTTCTATGTCTCGCGCGCGGTGGTCGTTGTTTTTCTTGGAAAACCGCGCAGCGAAGCCGCCCGAGCGGGGAAGGAATCACCGCTGGTGATGACTATTCCACTGCTCATCCTCGCCCTGTTTGCGCTCATCGCCGGGTTCGGGACGGTCGCCAAAAATTTCCTCGTCGTGCCGCATGAAAAGGAAACGGTGTTTACCGTGCCGGCACTCGCGTTGATCGCGCTGATTCTAGGCGTTGGCATCGGGGTCTTGCTTTATCGCAACCGCGAGCGCGATCCGTTGCATGTCGATCTTATCCGCCGCCGCTTTTACTTCGACGAATTTTACGAGTGGCTGATCAACCGAACTCAGGAACTCCTGGCGCGCATCGCCGCTTTTATCGATCGCTGGATCATTGATGCCGGCGCAGTCCGCGGAGCAAGCGGCGGCACCTTCGGAATTGGCGCTCTCCTGCGATTGTTTCAGGTCGGCAATCTTCAGGCCTACGCATTTCTGTTTGGGTTAGGGATCGTGGCACTCATTTATTTCACCATTTTCCGCTGACGCCAGAGCAGAAATGTTAGCCCACGAAACACACCAAATGACACGAAAGGAAGAGAAGGCAGAACTGATTTACAAGGATGAAAGCTACACCATCATCGGTGCATGTTTTGCCGTGTACAAAGACAAGGGGTGCGGCTTTCTCGAACCGGTGTATCACGAGTGTTTGGAAATCGAGTTGGAATTCCAACGAATTCCGTTTTTGTCGAAGCGGGCGCAAACATTGCAGTATCGCGGCCGTACTCTGGTTCAAACATTCAGTCCGGATTTTATTTACTACAACAAAATCGTTCTCGAGATCAAAGCTGTCTTTGAATTGATTGATGAGCATCGAGCTCAACTCCTCAACTACCTCAGTGCAACGAGCTGCGGATTAGCTCTGCTCGTGAATTTCGGACATTATCCACGGGTGGAACACGAGCGCCTCCTCCCCAGACAGAAGGAATCACCGGATGTCTGTCTCTGAAGTTTTAGCGTCTTTTCGTGTGTTTCGTGGGCAAAATAGATTCACCATTTTCCGCTGATGCTTCTCTTTCTTGTCCTCTGCCCAATCATTGCTGCGATTCTGATCATCGCCGGCGCGCCCGCGCGACTGACCGCGCTGGTCGCGGCAATTTCGAATCTCTTCGTCACACTCATTCTTCTCAGCCGCTTCGATCAAGTGGCAGCGGGTTTTCAATTTGTCAGGTCAATTGTTGTCTCCGCGGACTGGCGCATTCATTTCGCGTTCGGGGTCGACGGCTTGAGCCTGCTCATGCTTCTCCTCGCAACCAGTGTCAGCGTCGCAGCAGTTTGGTTCGCGGATAAGATCGAAAACTACGAGCGCGCGTTTTACGCCTGCCTCCTTTTTATTTCTGCCGGCGCAATCGGCGCTTTCGCGTCGATCGATTTATTTTTCTTTTACGCCTTTCACGAGCTCGCCCTGATTCCAACGTTTCTCCTCATCGGAATTTGGGGAACGGGCAATCGCAATGCGGCTGCGTGGAAAATCACGATTTATCTCACGCTCGGCAGTTTTGTTCTGCTGATCGGACTTATTCTGCTTTATCAAAGTGTGCCGGCGACGGCGCGAACGTTCGATATTCGCGAATTGCAAGCCGCGATTACCGCAAACCCAATCGCGGCTCCGGCACAGCGTCACATTTATCTTTTGCTGCTGATCGGCTTCGGCGTTCTCATCTCCCTGTTTCCGTTCCATTCGTGGGCGCCCGAAGCTTACGCATCAGCGCCCGCGCCAGCGGCAATGCTTCACGCCGGCGTCTTAAAAAAATTCGGCCTCTACGGTTTGCTGCGATTGGCGATCCCGATGCTACCGGGCGGCGCTCATTACTGGATGTATCTGCTCGTCATTCTTTTGCTCGGCAACATCATCTACATCGGGCTCGTCACCATCGCGCAGAAGCAGCTCGATTGGATGCTTGGTTACTCAAGCGTCATGCACATGGGCTACATTTTTCTTGGGATCGCGAGCGCGAACATTCTTGGGACGATCGGCGCCGCCGCGCTCATGTTCGCGCACGGACTTTCGATTGCGCTGCTTTTTGCGATTGCCGGTCAAATTCGAAACCGCACCGGGACGTTGCTCTTCGACGACCTCGGCGGGCTTGCCAAAGTGATGCCATTCGCCGGTCTCGCGTTCGGCTTCGCAACCTTCGCCGCAATTGGTCTACCCGGTCTCGCGAATTTCGCGTCCGAGATCATGATTTTCTTCGGTGCGATTCGAAACGGATGGGAAATGCAACGTTTTCACATTTTCCAAATCGCGACAGTGCTCGCGCTTTGGGGCGTAGTGATTTCAACCGTTTACATGCTGCGCGCTTACCGCTCGGCGTTCATGGGCACAATCGCTGAGCGTTGGACAAAGATTGCCGATCTTGGCCCAGGCCTGCGAATCCCCGTCGCGCTGCTGATCGCGGGTTTGATCTGGTTCGGGTTCTTCCCGCAAACGCTTGTGCGAATGGTCGCGCCGACGTTTCGAACTTATTTCACCGCAACTAAATGATCGCGATCCGCGCCCCACATCTCGAGATCGCGGTGCTCGTCCTCGGCATCACAATCCTGCTCCTGGAGACATTTGCCGCCAAGACGCCGAGGAAAGATTTTGCCTATGCCGGCGTTGTCGGGCTGACCGCTGTCCTTCTCGCCAGTTTCTTTTTGGCCCCGGAACCTTCAACGCCGCAGGCCAGCGGCTTCTGGAATTTTTACACCGCCGATCCGTTGGCGATCTTCTTCAAGCGATTCATGCTCGTCACCACGATCATCGTGCTGGCCATGATGGTCGATTACGCGCCGGCCTTGCGCAAAGCTGACGAAAGCACCTCCGCGAATCTCGGCGAATTCTTTTCGCTGCCGCTTCTGACCTGCGCCGGCTTGATGTATCTGGTCTCGGCGGTCGATTTCATTTTCATCTTCGTTTCGCTCGAGCTCGTCACCATTTCGTTCTTCGTGCTCGTTAGCTTTCCGAGAAGAAATCCGGTCGCGCTCGAAGCCGGTGTGAAATATCTCATCCTCGGCGCGCTCTCGACCGCATTTCTGGTTTACGGGATCACCTGGATTTTCGGCGTGACCGGCGAAACGAATTTGGCGCGAATCACCGCGAGCTTTTCCAGCGGCAAGATCGACAATCACGCGGCCACGTTCGGGGCGGTATTGGTGCTGGTCGGTCTCGGTTTTAAAATCGCGGCCGTTCCGTTTCAAATGTGGGTGCCGGATGTTTATCAAGGTGCCCCGACGCCGATCGCCGCGTTTCTCTCGGTCGGCTCGAAAGCGGCGGGTTTCGTTGTTCTTTTGCGCGTGCTCCAGCCGTTTCTAATGCTGCCGAACATGCAACGCCTTGTCGTGTTGATCGCGCTGCTCACTGTCGTTTATGGCAATCTCGCCGCGCTTCCGCAAAACAATCTCAAACGTTTGCTCGGCTACTCCAGCATCGCCCACGCGGGGTATTTGCTCATCGGCGTCGCCTGCTTTGATGGCCGCGCGGTCACTTTTTATCTCGTCGCTTATCTGCTGATGACACTCTTGAGCTTTGCGATCTTGATTATTGTCGCGCAACAAACAGGCGAAGAAATTTCCGGTTTTGACGGTTTGGCAAAACGCGCGCCCTTTCTTGCATTCGCAATGCTAGTGGCGATGGCGTCGCTTGCTGGTCTCCCGTTCACCGCCGGCTTTTTCGGTAAATTTTTCATTTTCGTCTCCGCAGTTGCGCAAAAACAAACCGCGCTCGTCGCGGTTGGAGTCGTGACCGTGGCGTGCGGGTTTTATTATTACCTGAAAGTCGTCCGCGCGATGTATTGGCAGCCGAGCACGAACAGCAACACGATTCCGGTCAGCGTTCTTTCACTAGCGATAATGATTCTGCTGATCATCGCCACAATCTGGCTCGGCGTTTATCCGCAACCGATTCTCGATGCGTTGCAGCGTTAAACAGTTGAACCGTTGAAGCGACTTCGGCTGGAACACCCGCTTCAACTCTTTAACGCCGTATCGCTTTAACGAACCTCAATCGCTCAGCTCGACGTTCCAGTAAGCAAGATCGACAAAGTGACGCCAGCTTTCGTGCTGGGGCGCGGTGAACGTGACGTGCAGGAACGGCCGCCATTTCGGCCGCTTCGGTTTGCGAATCAGCATCATCTGCACTTCTTGCGGGAGGCGGTTGCCTTTGCGGGTGTTACAAGGAATGCACGAGCAAACCACGTTTTCCCAAGTCGTCGTTCCGCCGCGATCCCGCGGCACCACGTGATCAAGATTCAAATCATTGCGATCGAAAGAGTGCCCGCAGTACTGACAGGTGTTTTTATCGCGCTCGAAAACATTGTGCCGTGTGAACTTCACTTCCTTCTTCGGCAGCCGATCGAAAAAGAGCAGCACGATCACGCGCGGCACCCGGATCTTCCACGAAATCGTCTGGACTAGTTCGTGGTCGGGCGCGTCGGTGGAAAAGTCGCGCCAGCCTTCAAAATCGTGGGTCAGGAAATTATTCGCGTCATCCGACGAAACCACCTGAGCATGACCGGCGTAAACGAGCGAAAAAGCGCGGCGGGCAGAGCAGATGTTCACCGCCTGCCAGAGGCGGTTCAGAACCAGGACCTGACTGTTCAACAGCGAGTGCATTACCCTCGGTAAGTCGGCTTTGACGACATTTCCGCCAAAGTGCGGCGAAAGTATCACCCGCGTTTTCCCTTGTCAACGAAGGGCGACCCCACCGCCGCGGCTTGCAGGAGAATTCAAAACCTGACATGATCGCCACCGAATGCGGTGTTTCTCCCCCTCCCTCCCAGTAAAGTTCCGGATTAGGCGGCAAAAAGGCGTATTATATTGCGCCTTTTTGGCGCCTACTTCTCGTTAGGTGCCTGGTAAAGTCATCAAACGACAGAAAGGAGGTAAGTGATGCAGATTGAGGTGATCGACCCAAAGAAGACAGCCATGATCGTGGTCGACATGCAAAATGACTTCGTAGCTGCGGGCGCTGCGATGGAAACGCCTGCGGCTCGTGCAGTGGTGCCCAAGCTCGCCGAAGCACTGAAACTCTGCCGCGAGGCCGGAATCAAAATCATCTACACGGCGCATGTGCACCGCCGCGATGGATCCGACATGGGATTGTTCGATGACATGCATCCGCCGATCGCCAATCGTGACGCATTAGTTGACGGCACGCCGGGCATTGACATCTACCCGGAGTTGGCGCCAGCAGCTGGCGAACATGTCATCAAGAAGCATCGCTACAGCGGCTTTTTTGGCACGGACTTGGACATTATCCTGCGCGAGTGGGGAGTGGATACCGTCATCATCTCCGGGACGACCACGGAGAATTGCTGTCACGCCACGGCGCGCGACGCGATGTTTCGCAACTATCGAGTCGTCTTTCTATCCGACGCGACCGCTACCTACGACTATCCAGATCGAGGATTTGGCGCGATGTCGAACGCCGACATCCATCACGCAATGCTGGTGATTCTCGCGGCGTCAACCGCCCATGTAATGTCGGTCGAAGACATGAGGGCGCGAATATCACGACGTAACTGACGCAGGCGGAAGCCCAACACCTAACCAAGCGATGGAGCTAACCCAGCACTTTGTTGTAAGTTCTCGATGATGCGCACACTGATTTTCAAAGTGCTGGGTATCTTATCTTGTTCTCGTTAGACGGCCCTCACTCGCACATCTATGAAAGCCATTACTCTCCTCCTAATCGGTCTCGTTCTGTTCATTGCAGCCATTTTCCTCCCGAGAGCGCTCGATTCCACTAATACCGCAATCGTGTGGATTCGGCTGCTTCGTGTCCCAGCAATAATATGCATTATCATTGGATTCATACGCCTGGTCCGAGAAAAGAAATCCTAAAGACGTTTTCAATGAAGCCACACTTGCGGCCTAATTCTCGTTAGACCTACACGCATGCATCGTTTCTGGCTCGTATTCACTTTTGCAGCTGCGACTTTGCTTGGTTTGCTCGCGATTGTTGCGCCGGTTTGGATCCTGGACCTGCGGCGTTATTCGGCGCCTTTGTTCCCGCTTATTCGTAGCGGCGTTGAGGGTATGTCGCCGTTAACACTTGTCTTTTTGTTCTGCGCCGGATTTCTCGTTGGCTGTTTCGGTGTGGGTCATCCGCTTTTACTCGGCATCGCCACAGTCGCGCTGCTCCCGATATTGGCGATCGCAGAGATGAGCGTTTCGTCCACAACACACAATCTTTGGCCGCTCGAATTCTTACTTTATGGCCTCATCAGTCTGTGTGCGGTTGCCGGAGCTTTTGCTGGACGGTTCGCGATGCGCTTAGTAAAAACAACCCGGGTCTAACCAGACGATGTAGGCAACCCAGCACTTTGTGGCAAGTTTTGGCTGGATGCGCACATCGATTTTCAAAGTGCTGGGTGGCTGATCTTACTCTCGTTAGGTCTTAATCACCACGTAATGAAAACCATTATTCTACTGTCACTCCTGGTCGTCCTATGCACACCGGCACACGCACACGACCCTCTGAAAACGTCGCCCCAATATTACAAAGTGCTGCTGGAAAACGATCAAGTGCGCGTCCTCGAATACCGCCTCAAAGCGGGGGAAAAAGAGCCAGTGCATTCGCATCCGGCCGGCGTGGTATATGTCCTCAGCGATTGCAAACTTAAGTTTAGTTATCCAGACGGCAGGACTGAAGAGAGAACTGCTGCCACCGGAGAGACTATTTGGCGTGATCCGACAACACACGCGGTCGAGAATGTCGGCGATACCGAAGCCCATGCCATAACTATTGACCTGAAAACTCCTGGCCAGCATTAATGCGACGCCTGCGGCCTACCAGGCGATCCAGCTAAGATCGGTAAAGCCAAATCACGGAGCTGGCCGTTGGCCGGATATAGAGTGAGTTAGCTGTTATTAGTTATTCCGTTATTGGTGGCAGATTGCGTCTGACCGAGCTGCGGGTCGCGACCCGCTTCATGAAATTTCCGGGCAGCCGTTTTTCGTCGTCGGGGACGGCGCCGGCGGCGTCGCCAAGATGCTCCTCCTCAGCGGGAAGGAATTGTTTGAACCGGTTCTTGTCGATCGCTTTCATGAAGGCTTCGTGCGCTGTGACCGTTCCGTTTTGCAAGAGCGCCCAAATCGTGTCGTCCATGAATTGCATCCCCTGCCCTTTGCCGGAAACGATCACGTCTTGAAGTTTTTGGGTCGCGCCTTCGCGAATGATCGCGGAAACAGCAGCGTTCGCGACCAGGACCTCAGTTACCGCGACGCGGCCTGAACCGTCCGCTTTTTTCAAAAGCAATTGCGCGAGAACGCCGCGCAACGAATTGGCCAGCATCGCGCGCGCTTGCGGTTGACGCAGCGCTGGAAAAACGTCGACCATTCGATCGACGGTTTTGCGCGCGTTGTTGGTATGGAGCGTTCCGAAAACGAGCAAACCGGTCTCGGCGGCGGTCAGCGCGAGCGAGATTGTTTCCAGATCGCGCATTTCACCGACAAGAACGATGTCGGCGTCTTCGCGCAAGGCGGCTTTCAACGCAACCGGAAACGATTCGCAATCGCCAGGGATCTCGCGCTGGGTGATGATGCTGCGCTTGTTGCCATGCACGAACTCAATCGGTTCCTCGATCGTGACGATGTGCCGCGAAAAATTGTCGTTGATGTAATCGATCAGCGCCGCCAGCGTCGTCGATTTGCCGGAACCGGTTGGGCCGGTGACAAGGACCAATCCGCCACGCAAACGGGCAAACTCTTCGGCGACGATTGGAATGCCAAGTTGTTCCAGTGTTGGGATTTTCGTCGGAATCAAGCGAAACACCGCGCCATAGCCGTGCGTCTGCTTTAAATAATTGCATCGAAACCGGGATGCCGCATCCATCTCGTAGGCGAAGTCGAGATCGCCGCGGTCTTCGAGAATTTTCCAGTTCCGCTCACCGCAAACCTCGCTCAACATCGACATCGTCTCGTCGTGTGTCAGTGGTGTCTCCCGAATCGGCGCGATATCGCCGTGCTTGCGCATCTTTGGCGGCTGACCTTCGCCAATGTGAAGGTCCGAGCCGCCTTGATCGACGATCACCTTTAAAAATTGATCTAAAAGAGGCATTAGAAGAACCGCGGATTACGCGGATGTCGCGGATACAGATTATTAAGCATGGAGATCTGCGGTTTCAGATTCCGTTTTGTGTTGTCGGACCACTCGTTTCCAATCCAG
>Ga0209378_1000705_pt1 | contig 24361 bp, 18 predicted proteins | sample GraSoiAngelo_156_FD_186170 | JGI IMG/M metagenome (GOLD analysis project Ga0209378, IMG submission 186170) | Grasslands soil microbial communities from the Angelo Coastal Reserve, California, USA - 14_1009_13_40cm (SPAdes) (version 2) | ecosystem: Environmental > Terrestrial > Soil > Grasslands ...
ACGCCACGATGCTTCCGGCTGACTGCCGCGTGGTTGGCGAGGTCAAGGATTTTGATCCGCTCGGCTGGATGCCTGCGCGTATGGCAAAAACGGCTGGCCGCTTCAGCCAGTTTGCGATTGCTGCGGCAAAGATGGCGCGCCTCGACGCGGGTCTCGACACCGCGGATCTTCCGCCGGAACAGTTGAAGGTCTCCATTGGCACGTCAATGAATGGACAAGTCGATCTGGGAGAGTCAACTTTTGCCGCGTTCCTTCAGGGTAAGGACGTATTGCCGTGGACGACAAACGAGTACCCAGCCCACGCGGCAACAAGCCACATCGCGATAGACGCGGGTGCACACGGTCAAACCACGACGTTTTCGACGGCGTGTGCGGCCGGCTTGGACGCTATCGGGTGGGCAGCTGAGGAGATCCGACGCGGACAAGCCACGGCCGTGATAGCCGGTGGGACGGAGACGCCCCTGTCGCCTTACTCGCTCACTCTCTTTCACTCTGTAGGAGTGCTCTCACGATGGCAAGGTCCTCCTGAGGAGGCAAGTCGCCCATTCGACCGGCTTCGGTCCGGCCTAGTTCTAGCTGAGGGCGCAGCTGTTGTCGTGATCGAAGACGAGGAATTCGCTCGGGCGCGAGGCGCAAAGATATACGCGCGACTCCTCAGTTTCACCAGTACGAGTGAAGCGGTTCACCTTCGTAAGGTCGATGAGAACGGCGAGGCCGTCGCAAGTGCAATCGGGACAGCCATAAGGCAGGCAGATTTAGCGCCTCCTGACATCGACTACATTTGTGCACACGGGAACTCGATGGTCGACTACGACTTGGCAGAAACGTCAGGCATTAAACGAGTCTTTCAAAAACGTGCGTGGAGCATTCCCGTCTCGTCATTGAAGTCCATGTGTGGACAGGCCCTCGCGGCAGGCAGTGCAATGCAGATAGTCGCGGCATGCCTGACATTGCGAGATCAGACGGTCTCGCCAACCATTAACTATCAGGTGCCGGATCCAGATTGCGACTTGGACTACGTCGCCAATGAGGCGCGTCGCGTAAGGGTACGGCACGCTCTCATCCACTCTCACAGTCTGGGCGGATCTCACGTAGCTATGATTATCGGCCTCCCGGGCTAGATCGTTGACAGCGTCACAAGTAGCCCTCTTCGCACTTTCCACAATCCTCTTGGTGCTCGCGACCTTTGTTTGGCGAGCTCGCCCCGACCATTCGGTAAACCGTTGGTTTGCCGCCCAAACCCTGTGCCTCGCGAGCTGGGTTTTCGGCGTCGGTGGACTTCAGGGCGGAACGCATCTTGACGCGTGGGGTCGCTTTACATTTGCCAGCGCGAGTTTGATTCCGCCTGCCTTTCTTGGCTTCACGCGTTGCTATCCCACACCCAGTCAGTGGCCATCGATAAGGCTCCTAAGGAGTACGTTTATAGCTGGTGCGATCCTGGCCTTCCTGTCGCTCGCGACATCTCTCGTCACTTACGACAACGTCCTGACGCCTGAGGGTCTGACAAGGAAATCGGGGCCTTTGCATCCAGTCTTTGCCGCTTACTTCATCATCACCTGGGTAGCGGCTCTGGGAGTCTTCATCGAGAAGTGGAGACCGGCTCGTGGGTTGGCACGTGCGCAGCTTCAGCACCTCGGCGCCGGAATCATCATTGCGGCGGCAGGCGGTATAGGAATGAATCTTGTCGTGCCGCTGGTCACCGGCCGCTCGACTCACAGTTGGCTCGGACCCTATTTCAGTGTCATTTTCGTAGCGCTCGTAGCGCACGCGATTATCCGTCATAGGCTAATGGACTTGCGGGTGTTCATCAACCGTGGGCTGGCCTATACGCTCGGGGCTACAATTCTCTCGGCGTTTCTCATCGCAGCCGCACGTCACGCAGCTCCAAATTGGTCAACCGAGCCGCTCCTGATACATCCCGACATTTTGATCGTCGTGATTGTTGTGCTCGCTACGCTGTCAGCTCCGTCGCAACGATTCTTCAGTCGAGTAATCGATCCTTATCTCTACCGAGGACGTGTCGATTACGCCTCGGCATTGCGTAGCGCGACGCGCCAGTTAAGCCGTCTTATGCCCCTCGCAGAGTTGTCCGCAGACCTGCAACAGATCCTCAGTGAGGCCTTCGTACCCGAAAAGTTCGTGATGGTTGTGCGGCGATTCGAGAGCGAGACCTTCGAGCAGCTGACTGATAATGCAGCTGTTGTCGAAATGGCCAAGCTGGCTGCCCTTATGGGTGAGCAACCCAATCCGAATGTCATCATCGTGAACCCGGCGCTGGAGGCCGGAGCAAGGCGAATCGCACACGAGGCCCTTCGTACCGCTGGGATTGAAGTCGTTATCACATTGGGTCGACGGGGGCAAGAGCTAGGAGCGATCCTTCTTGGACCTCGTCGAAGCGGAGACGCTTACTTCAAGAACGACCTCGCCTTCATTGAGTCGCTTGCGGAGTTGGCGTCCATCGCTCTCGAAAACGCACTCCTCTACAGTCAACGCATCCAGATCCTCGAATACTCCAATCGTCTCTTAGAGTCCCTCGACTCAGCCGTCGTAGCCGTTGACGTAGTCGGCAAAATCACGAGCCTGAACCCAGCGGCCAAGGACTTGCTCGGCCTGGGCGAGGACAAGCTAGGCGCCCAGCTCGATGTGCTTCCCTCAGAAATAGCTTGGGCACTAGCGATGGAGATTACGGGCTCGTGGCATGCGCGAGATGTTGAGGCAACGATCGACCACGCTACTCAGGGTATCCTTCACGTGATCCTCTCGACAGCCGTACTTCACGACGATCAAAAGAAGGTTACAGGGGCTCTTGCGGTCGTTACCGATCTATCGAACGTCAAGGCACTCGAGAGAAACCAGAGGCGAGTCGAGCACCTCGCGATCATGGCTCGCTTCTATGCCGGTATCGCCCACGAGATTAGAAATCCGCTGGCCGCGATCTCCAACTTCATCTCCATGCTCCCTGACCGGTTCGATGACCTGGAGTATCGCGACACGGCAGTGAGGCTACTCCCAATCGAAGTAGCTCGTATTGTTCGTCTCGCCGATCGACTCCGTCTCATGGCCCCTAGTGAAGGGGGAAAGCTTAGAGCCGTTGCTCTGCCGCCACTACTCAATGACATCGTTGCGATTCACTCGCCGGCAGCACAAGACCAGCAGGTCAAGATCTTCCTCCAGTGCCCAGAAGAACTCCCAGAGATCCAGGGGGATCCTAGCCAGTTAGTACAACTCTTCGTCAACTTACTACGAAATGCCATTGAGGCCATGCCGCACGGCGGGACGGTCAGTATCGAGGCAGAGAGCCTCTCGACACGAACTACCACCGATCGCGTCATCGTCCGCGTTATCGACGAGGGCCCAGGCATTGATCCAGCGGTCCGAGCAAAGATCTTTGAGCCCTTTTTCACGACAAAGCCAGCAGGAACAGGGCTCGGGTTGTCAATCTGCAGGGAGATAGCTGACTTTCATCGAGCTCGGTTGACGCTCTTCCCTCGAACGACTTTTGGTGGGACGGTCGCGGAAGTAGAGTTCCCTTCCCACCTACCGGATCCAACGCGATGATTCCACTTTCTCTTGCTGTGGTCGCGTTTGCCGAATTTGCGCTCGCACTGTTTGTGTGGCGAGCTCGCGTGGACAGCGCGACGAATCGCTCTTTTGCCCTCTTCACCCTTCTAGTGGGGGTGTGGACAATCGGATTAGCCGCCGTGTTCGGGCACGGCCCTCAGCTAGAATCATGGCGCTTCCCGTTCGCCGCGGCAAGCTTTCTTCCCGCGGCTTTCCTCGCCTTCGCGCGCCACTACCCCACGCTCTCGAGGTGGCCGACAAGAAGAGTCTCCTACGTGAATTTCACTCTTGCCTCGCTGTTCGCGACGATTTCCCTCACGACTGACCTCATGGTTAGAAGCGCGACGATGACCCCTTCGGGGCCCACTCGGGACGTTGGTTTAGCATATCCAGCGTTCGCAGCCTACTTTCTAAGTGCGTGGATCTTGGCTCTCGCCGTGTTCCTGGCGAAGGCCCGTGGGGCACGTGGTCTCGCACGCCTCCAACTGCATTATTTGGCGGCAGGAATTCTAATCGGTGGGACAGGCGGAATCACCATGAACCTTCTCGTCCCGCTTCTGACAGGGAGCTCCCGCTATAGCTGGATAGGTCCTCTGTTCCCCGTGGTCTTCATCGCCCTCGTCGCGCACGCGATCATCCGGCACCGGCTGATGGACCTGCGGCTCGTGATCCATCGCGGCCTGACGCTGGCGATCGCGGTACTGGTGTCGCTGCTGCCGGTGGCCGTCTTCATCACCTTCGCGTGGCCTCGGCTCTCGCTATACCTCGAGACCCACGAGCTGGTCGCAGTGCTCGCCGCGATCGCCCTCGTCAGCCTGCTGATCCCGTTCATCCGCGACGTCGCGGGCCGGGTCCTGGACCGCTACGTGTACCGCACACACGCGAACTATCAGCGCACCGTGCGGGAGGCGAGCCGGGCGCTCACCCGGGTCCTCGACCTCAAGGCGCTCCTCCCCTTCCTAACCGACACCGTCGCCACGTCCACCCGGTGTGAAGGGGTGGCAATCTACCTGCGCGACCGGCACGGGTTGCGGCGCGCCGCGCGCGAGCCGCGGCCCGTTCAGGGGCACTTCGAGGCGCCGGACCAGGCGCCCACCAGGGTCGTCGCGGCACTCGACCGAACGCGAGACCTCCTCGTCAGCGAGGAGGTGATGCGCGAGCGGCCGACGGAGGAGCGGCGGCAGCTCCATGACGACCTGATGCGGCTCAACTGGTCACTCGTCCTGCCGCTGATCTCGGAGGACACGGTGATCGGACTGATCGCCGTGGGGCCGAAGCTCTCGGGTGACCCCTTCTATCCCCAGGACCTCGACCTCCTGATGACGCTCGCCAACCAGGCGGGCGTGGCGGTCAAGAACGCGCAGCTGTACGCCCAGGTCGTCCTCGCCAACGAGTACATCAACCGCATCGTCGCCACGATCGAGAGTGGCGTCGTCGCCATCGACGCCGCCGGCCGGATCGCGCTCTTCAACCGCGCCGCCGCGCAGCTCACCGGGCTCCCGGCGGAGGAGACGCTCGACCAGCCCGTCGCCGTGCTGCCCGCGTGTCTGAGCGACGCGCTCCAGGGCAGTGTCGCGGCGGCCCGCGCCCTGACTCAGCCCGAGGTCGAGCTCTCGGACGGCGCCAGGACGCGACCGATCATCTGCACGACGTCACCGCTGTTCGACGCGGCCGGCACCGTGCTCGGTGCGGTCGCGGTGTTCAGCGACCTGACGCCGCTGAAGGAGCTGGAAACGGGGCGCCGGCGCGCCGAGCGGCTCGCCTACTTCGAGATGCTCGCGTCGGGCATCGCGCACGAGATCAAGAACCCGCTGGTCGCGATCAAGACCTTCGCCCAGCTCCTGCCGCGCCGCCACAGCGACGAGCGGTTCATCGAGGAGTTCGGCCGGATCGCGACGCGGGAGATCCAGCGCATGGAGCGGCTGCTCGAGCGCCTCCGCACCCTCTCGCGCCCGAGCGACCGGCTCCGCCAGCCCCTCGATCTGACGATCCCGGTCACCGAGGCGGTGGAGACCATGCGAGCCGCCTTCGAGGAGAAGAACCTCGTCGTCACCTTGGTGACGCCCCCCACGCCGTGCATGATCCGCGGCGCCCACGCCGAGCTCGGGCAGCTCTTCCTGAATCTCTTGATGAACGCCCACGAGGCGACGCCGCCGCGCGGCATGCTGCGGGTCGAGCTGGCCGTGACCGAGACACACGCGATCGTGACCGTCCTCGACACGGGGCCTGGCGTGCCGGCCGAGCTGCTCGACCACGTCTTCGAGCCATTCTTCACGACCCGGCAGCGCGGCTCCGGTCTCGGGCTGGCGATCTGCGCCGCGATCGCGCAGACGCACGACGCCAAGCTCAAGGTGGCGAACCAGCCCGCAGGCGGTGCCGTCTTCACCGCCGAGTTTCCGCTTGCGGTCACGGCGCCCGCGCCAGTGTCCGCATGAATACCGTCCTGGTCGTCACGCACGACGACGCCCTCCGCACGCGTCTGCTCGGCGCCCTCGACGACTACTCCGCCTTCATCGCGCAGAGCGACGCCGACGCAATGAAGATCCTGCGTCTCATCGACATCGACGTGATCTTGCGGGACTGCGTTGGCCTGCCGCGGAGTCTCGAGGCCTTCGCCGCGCGCGTGAAGGACATCCAGCCGTCGACGCTCACGGTCGCCATCGGCGCGGCCGACGACGAGGACGAGACGGTCGACTTCCGTCTGCCCTCCGGCTTCGGCGCGCCGGACCTCCAGGGCGTGCTCCGCCACGCGGAGGAGAAGCTGCGGCTCGTCCGCGAGCTCACCGCGCTGCGCTCGAGCGGCACGGCGGCGGAGGCGCCGGCCGCGCGCGCCGACGAGCCCTGGGACGGCGCGGCGTTCGGCCGCGTCCTCAAGGAGTTCACCCGCGCCTTCGCTGCGGGCTCCCACCTGCCGCGCGTGCTCGAGATGTTCCTCGACGCGATCGGCGAGCTCGTCCGCCCGACGCGCACCGCGCTCCTCCTGCCCGACGCCGAGGGCCGGGACTACCGCGTCGCGGCCCACCGGGGGCTCGCGCCCCTGATCGTCGAGTCGGTGCGCCTGCCGGCCGCCGCGGGGCTCGCGCGCTGGCTGGCCGCGCAGGGACGACCCGCCCGGGTGCACGAGCTGACCGACCCCGAGATCGTGCGCGAGCTCAAGCTGCTCCAGAGTGTGCTCGCCGTCCCCCTCTTGGCCCACGGCGAGCTCGTGGCGATCCTGCTGGTCGGCCAGCCGATCGTCGGCTCGACCTACGGCCGCCGCGAGACCGAGACCCTCTTCGACCTCGCCACACACCTCGCCACGGCGATCCGCGACATCGCGCTCCACAATCAGCTCAGGCGCGAGAAGGAGTTCAGCGAGCGGATCCTCGAGCACATGTCGAGCGGCGTGATCACGATCGGGCGCGACCAGCGAGTCGGGACCATGAACCGGCGGGCGGCGGAGATCCTCGACCTCCCGGCGCAGACGGTCGTCGGCGAGGACCTCCGGGTGCTACCCTCGCCGCTCGGCGACATGCTCTATGACACGCTCCGCTCGGGCCGGGCCGTCACGGGCGCCGATTTGCAGCTCGCCCTGCGCGGGCTCTGGCTCGAGGTCTCGACGTACCCGATCCGCGGCGACGACCCGCTGCCGCTCGGCGCCGTCCTCGTCTTCGAGGACCTGACGGCGCAGAAGGAGCTCGCCACCCAGCGGCGCCAGGTGGAGCAGACGCAGCTCCTCACGCGCGTCGTCGCCCGGATCGCGGACGAGATCAAGAACCCGCTCGTGTCGATCAACACCTTCATCGAGCTGATCGGCGAGCGCTACGACGATCCCGACTTCCGCAAGCACTTCTCCTCGGTGGTCCGGCGGGATGTCCGGCGGCTGGTGGAGGTCTTCGAGAAACTCGCGGCGCTCGTGACGGAGGGTGAGTTAAACTTCACCACGGTGGACGTGCATGCCGTCGTGGACGACGTCGTCGCGGCAATCGACATGGCCGACGACGGGCTGGGCAAGCCGATCCAGCTCGAGGTCACGCGCGATTCGGCTCCGCTCACCGTCAAGGTGGACGTGGCGCAGCTTCGGAAGGCGCTCTCGTACCTCGTCTGGTACCTCACGCACAACTCGCCCCCCGAGCACGCCCGCGTGTCCGTCTCGGTCGGCCGGCACACGGAAAAGGGCGGGCGTGACAACGTCCAGATCTACATCGGCTCCCGGACCGCCACCGTGCCGCCCGACAAGCTGCACCGCCTCTTCGACCCCGTGCAGATGGTCCAGGAGAGCCTGATCGACGTGGGGCCCGCCGTGAGCCAGCGGCTCGTCGAGGCCCTCGGGGGCGACCTTCGCGTCCGCCAGGCGCGCAACGAGCTCGCGTTCGTGGTGTCGCTGCCGATCGCCGCCGCATGAGCGCCATCGCTCCGCCCTCGACGCTCCCGCGCGTTCTGGTCGTCGACGACGAGCTCGGCCCGCGGGAGTCGCTCCGGATGCTCCTCAAGCCCGCGTACCACATCCAGACGGCGGAGAACGGCCGCGCGGCGCTCGATGCGCTGGAGTGGTTCCGGCCGGACGTCGTGATCATGGACATCAAGATGCCCGAGATCGACGGGCTCGAGCTCCTCCAGCGCGTCAAGACCGCCGATCGCACCATCGAAGTCATCATGATCACGGCCTACGCATCGCTCGAGACCGTCAAGCACGCGCTGACCAACGGTGCCTTCGAGTACCTGATCAAGCCCTTCGCGCGCCAGGACCTGGAGGCTGTCGTCCGCCGCGCGCTGCTCCGCCGCCATGCCGAGCTCGGTGCTCGGGGCGAGGTGGTGCGGCTCGTGGAGGAGATGCGGCAGCTCTCGGCCAAGACACGCGAGCTCGAGGAGGCCGCTCGGCGCGAGGCCGTCGAGCAGTCCCTCCGGGTCACCCAGCTCTCGATCCTGCGCGAGATCTCCCGCACGATCGTCGGCGAGCTCGATCCCCGCGAGCTGGCCACCGGCGTCTCGGCGCAGCTCCAGGCCGCGCTGGGCTACGACCGCGTGACGGTCACGTCCAAGACGCCGGCGCGTGCGGAGGGCGAGGACCCGCGGGTGGTCATGTGCACGATCCGCGATGCGCAGGGGCCGCTCGGCGCGCTCGTCGCGGACAACCGCGCCTCCGGGCGCGCGATCGACCCGCGGGAGCGCGAGCTTCTCGAGATGCTCTCGGAGTACCTGGCGATCGCGCTGCGCAACTCGCGCCTCTACGGCGAGATCGCGGACACGAAACGGTGGCTCGAGACGCTCATCGCGTCGGCGCCATACGCGATCGTCTCGATCAGGGCCGACGATCACATCGACGGCTGGAATCCCGCTGCCGAGCGCATCTTCCGGCTCGGATCGGCGGAAGCCCTCGGCCGGCCCATCACGGATCTTCTGCCCGCCGCCGACTACACCGATGCCAAACAGCGGCTAATCACCGGGCAGGCGATGCACGAGTTCGAGGCCTCCCTGCCGTCAGAGCAGGGGCGCCCCACCGCCCTCGCCATCGCGCTCGCCGCCCTCCACGGGCGCCAGGGTGAGCTCAAGGGCGTCATCGCGATCGTCCGCGACATCACCGCGCAGCGCGAGGTCGAGCAGCAGCTCCACCAGACTGAGAAGCACACGGCCCTCGGGCAGCTCGCCGGCGGGATCGCGCACGACTTCAACAACCTGCTCCAGGCGATCCTCGGTTACGCGCAGCTCATGAAGCAAAACCCCGGGGACGCCGAGTTCCTCAACCGCTCGCTCAATGTCGTGGAGGCGGCGGCGCTCGACGGCTCCGAAACGGTGCGGCGCATCCAGACGTTTGCGCGCCTCCGCCCGGAGGAGCAGTTCATCGCTGTCGACGTCAATCAGATCGTCCAGGACGCGGTGGCGATCACCCGGCCCCGGTGGGAGGAGAAGATCGCTCACGACCGCCGGCCGCTCCACCTCCGACTCGACGTGGGGACAGTGGAGTCGATCCACGGCCGGCCCGCCGCGCTCACCGAGGCGATGACAAACCTGATCCTTAACGCGCTCGACGCGATGCCCGACGGCGGCACGCTCAGGATCGCCACGCGCCAGGAACAGGGCGGGCCTGTGACGATCACCGTCGGCGACAGCGGCGTCGGGATGTCGGAGGCCGTGCGCCAGCGCGTCTTCGAGCCGTTCTTCTCGACCAAGGGCGAGGCGGGCTCGGGCCTCGGGCTGTCCATGGCGTACTCGATCGTCCGGCGGCATGGCGGCGACATCCACGTCGACAGCCAGCCCGGCCGCGGCGCGACCTTCACGCTGACCTTCCCCGCCGCTCGGGAGCGGGCGAAGCCGGGTCGACCGGCGCGGCCGGAGACCGCCTGGCGGCGGGCCCGCGTGCTAGTCGTCGACGATGAGCCCAAGGTCTTGGCGACGCTCGCCGAGCTGCTCCAGAGCACGGGCCACACTGTCATCCCCGCGCCGAGCGGGGCTGCCGCCCTCGCCGCCTACGCGCCCGGCCACTTCGACGCGGTGCTGACGAACCTCGGCATGGCCGGCATGAATGGCTGGGAGTTCGCCGAGCGGCTCCGCGCGATGGACCCGAACGTGGCGATCCTGTTCATTACCGGTTGGGGGTTGCGCGAAGAGGACCAGGACCGTCTCGACACCCTCAAGGTCCGTGGCTGCCTCTTCAAGCCGGTCCGTCCCGGCGACCTCGACGCCGCGATCCAGGACGCCCTGGTCTAGGAAATGGGGGGCCCCGACATGGCCCCCCAAGCCCCCCAACGCTCGGAGCACCCCGGCGAAGCCGTGGCGCTCCTCGATACTCCGACAGGCTCCTAGATCCGCTCGATGACGGTGGCGATCCCCTGGCCGAAGCCAATGCACATGGTCTGGAGCCCATAGCGCGCGCTGCGCCGCTCGAGCTCGTGGAGCAGCGTCGTCATGAGCTTGGCGCCCGAGCAGCCGAGCGGGTGGCCGAGCGCGATCGCGCCGCCGTTGACGTTCACACGGCGCATGTCCGGGTGAAGCTCTCGCTCCCACGCGAGCACGACCGAAGCGAACGCCTCGTTGATCTCGACGAGGTCGATGTCGTCTAGCGTGAGGGCGGCCCTCTTCAGCACGCGCTGGGTCGCCGGGATCGGACCGGTCAGCATGATCGTCGGGTCCACGCCGGCGAGCGCCGTCGCGACCACGCGCGCGCGGGGCCGGACGCCGAGCGCCTTCGCGCGCTCGGGCGACATGAACATGAGCGCCGCGGCGCCGTCGGAGATCTGCGAGGAGTTGGCGGCGGTCACCACACCGTCGGGCTTGAAGGACGGCGCCAGCGCCGCTATTTTTTCGCGGTTGACGGGCACGCGGACGCCCTCGTCGGCGTCGAAGATGGAGCCGTCTGGGAGCGTCACCGGCACGATCTCGCGCTTGAACCGCCCCTCGGCGATCGCGCGTCCGGCCTTCTCGTGGCTCTGCGCCGAGAACTCGTCGAGCTCCTCGCGCTTGAGCCCCCACGTCTCGGCGATCAGCTCCGCGGAAATCCCCTGGGGCACGATGTTGTAGCGCTCCTGCAGCCGGGGCGAGAGCGGCCCCTCGCCGGGGCCCATCGCGTTCGAGCCCATCGGCACGCGCGTCATGTGCTCGACGCCGCCCGCGATGACGACGTCGTACTGGCCCGCCATGACGCCCAGCGCGGCGAAGTTGGCCGCCTGCTGCCCCGAGCCGCACATCCGGTCGAGCGTCGTGCCGCAGACGTCCACCGGGAAGCCCGCGATCAGCGCCGCGTTGCGCGCGATGTTGAACCCCTGCTCACCGAGCTGGTCGACGCAGCCGAGGATGACGTCCTCGACCTCGGAAGCGTCGATGCCGACGCGGGCGACGAGCTCCCGAATCACGTGCGCCGCGAGGTCGTCGGGGCGAACGGGGGAGAGTCTGCCGTTCCTCTTTCCGACGGCGCTACGCACGGCTCCAACGATGACGGCGTCTCTCATGGCGGGCCTCCCGAGGTCATGACGTCGACTGAATCACGATTCATTCTACAGGAAACCGGGCGCCGCTCAACTGCCGCCTCGAGAAAGAGGCGAACTCTGACCTCTGCGCGGGCGTTTTAGGACGGCTGGGTTTGCTTCGCCTGGGCCCGGTACCGCTGCGGCACGGCGTCCCAGCGATCCGTCCAGTGCACGACGTCCCGTTCGTCGGTCCAGCGATAGAGTTGGCTGGGGCGGGCCGGCGACTCCTCACGTGGGGCCGGCGCTTCCGCCGGCGGTGCGGCGGGCGGTTCCACCGTTGGTGCGGCCGGCGGCGGAGGGGGCGGAGGATTCGGGATCCACACCCACGTGTAGGCTGTCGTTACCCCGTCGCCGCGGAGCTCGTACCGCCCCTCCGGATACTGGACGACGGTGGGCATGGGTGCCGGCGCCGGAGCAACGGCCACGTTCCCCACGATCGGGGGAGAATCATAGGAGGTCGGTGGCGCCGAGTACGCGACCGGTGGTGACGCGTAGATAACGACGGGAGAAGTGATCACGCCGAACGGGACAAAGGGGCGGAAGAAGCGGTGGTGGAGGAACGGGTGGGCCACAAAGGGATGCGACACGAACGGGTGGGTCACGAACGGTCGCGTGACAACCGGGCCGCCAGCGACCTGACCGACCGCAACACGCCCACCGTGGAATCCGCCGTGATTGGCGAAGGCCGCGGCTGGCGTGAGCGCGAGGCCGAGCGTCAGGTACATGGTCGGGACGAACGACGTCTTCCTCATGCTCTACCCTCCTCCCACCGAGCGTTACCGCGAAGGTCCAGGAGGAGGTGGCGGCGGGGTTCCCGCTGGGGGAGGTGGAATGCTGGCAGGGGCGCTCGGCGGAGGTGGCGGCGGGGGCACCGGCTGCCGGGTGTACGCCGGCTGAGACCCTCGCGCGAGCGGGATCTGGTTGCCCTTGGCGTACATGCACTGCATGTAGGTCATGTCGTAGCGGTGCTGCACAGATTGGTTTGCGCCCGCGGCATTGCTCGCGCCCACGGCCGTCCCTCCGAGGAGACCCCCGCCCGCGCCGACCGCCGCCCCGATGCCAGGGTTCCCGGCGGCGGCGCCAATCGCGGTGCCGACTGCGGCGCCTACGGCGGTCCCGATGGCCGCTCCGCTGACTGTGCTTTGCGTGGAAGCCCGCTGCGTCGTCGTCCCGGTTTGTTGCTCTGCCCACTGACGGCAGACCGCGTCATCGGCTTGAAACAGCTCAAAGTTCTTCCCGTCCCCCGGAAGCACCATCACGCTCGGCCCAGTGGGCACCGTCGCGCATGCCGTCAGGAGGACCCCGGTTGCCACGGGGAGGATGCGCCATCTCGGAACCATCGCTTCTCCGTCCCTTCTACTCAGGCCTCGGCGGGACCTTGACCCAGGCCTCCGAGCACGCCTGGACGTTCGGATAATAGTTCTTCGCGCTGGGACAGTAGTACCAGTACGTCTGCGGCGGCGGGGTCGGCGCAGGCGGCGGTTGCTGCTGGACGTACATCGGAGGCTCCTGAACGATGACCGGTGGCGGTGAGTACGCGTAGTACGGCGGCGGGTACCACCAGTATGGATACGGCGGGCCCCACCAGAACGCAGGTCCTGCGGCGATAAAAACGCGACTGTGCCCGCCATGGTGCCAAGCGTGTGTCGGCGTGGCAGCAACGAGAAGCAGCGCGATCGCCAGGAGAGAAGCTGACGCGATCCCTCTCATTCTTCCTCCCTCGCGCCCGATTAGACGGTCGGCACCCTCCCGGCATTTACCTTGGCGCCGGGCCGTCGGCCGCCCGGCTCTGGTCGGTAGGGTCTCATCACGGCCGTCGCGTCGTTTCAGCCAAACTCAGCGCGCAAGCGTGAGAGAGCGCGGCGGCTACGTCGCGCGCTTGACCTGGTCGGCGAGCTTGCAGAAGGCGCAGACCGTCCCGGTGGTGACCTGGCCGCAGCGCACGCACTCGCGGAGCTCGACCGCCTCGGCGCGCTCGAACGCCGCGCGGCCTTTCTCCAGAAAGCCGAACAAGAAATTGTGCTTCGCACCCGGTGAGGCGTCCTCCATCCGGCTCAGAATCTCCTTGTGGGCGATCGAGGTGGCCCCCTTGGCGAACGGGCACTCCTCCACGATGTAGTCGATCTTTCTTAAAAACGCGTACGCCGCCGTCTCGCGCTCAGAGAGGCGATACAGCGGCTTCACGCGCCGGGCCAGCTTCGCGTGGGTGGCCGGCAGCGCGGGCAACTGGCGCGCGAGCGCGTCGGTCTGCCAGTGCGTGATCGAGCCAAACAATGTCGCCGCTTCGTCGTCGAGGTTGTGGCCGGTCGCGACGACGCCGATGCCGTGGTCGAGCGCGACGCGGTTCATGAGGTAGCGCTTGGAGAGACCGCAGCCCGAGCACGGGGGCCGCCGCGTGACGTTCTTGATGACGGGGACGGGCGCGCCGACCTCCTCGGCCACGGACCTCACGATCAGTGGGACACCCCGCGCGGCGGCGAACGTCTCGCACTTCGCCCGGGATTCGATGGAGTAGTCGAAGATGCCGAGGTCGAGGTAGAGCCCCGTCGTCGAGTACCCCTCGTCGAGCAGGACGTCCCAGAGCGCGAGCGAGTCCTTGCCGCCGGAGACCGCCACGAGGACGTGCTCGTCTTTCTCGAGCATGCGGTACTTCCGGATGGCCTCACGGACCTGATTCCGGAAGAAGTCGAGAAAGTCCGGAGCGCAGAAGGCGGCATTGTGGCGGCGCAGCTCGAGCACCGCCGTCCCACCGCACTTCCTGCACTTCATCGCGCGCCGCCCGACATGACCGGCCTCAGCTCGATGGTGTCCGCGTCGCGGACGACCTGGTCGGCGGTGATGAGCTCGTCGCCACGGATCACGAGGACCGTCTCCGGCAGGATGTCCAGCTCGCGCAGCACGTCTTTCACCCGGCGCCCGCCCGCCACCTCGACCTCGCGCCGAGGGTTTCGCAAGATGACCTTCACAGGCTCGCTCCGCGCGTCGCGCTGCGGCCTTCCACTCCCGTCACGCCTTCGGGAACCCCCGCGCACGCTTCACGTCGCGGATCTGCGCGAGATGGATCCCGTCGTGCCGGGTCTGAAGCTGCCACCACTGCGCGAGGTCGAGATCGCCGAGGCGAAAATGGTTGAAACGCAGCGCGCGTGGATCCACCGTCCCGAGCTTCTCCACGGACTGCCGGCTCCGCTCTCGCGTGGCCCTCATGGTCGCGATCAGCTCGCCGATCGCTTTACCCGACGACGGCCGCACCACCGGCGGCGCGTCCGCCGGCCCCGGCGGATCGGGCGGGAGCGGCGCGAACGTCGTGAGGTTGGCCGGCCACGGCGCGAGCGTTCCCCCAGCCGCGGCCTCCCGCGTGAGCTTCGTGGTGAGCTTGCCCGTCGCGATCTCGGCGAGCGTCAGATGGTCGATGATCTCGCCGACCGACCAAACCTCCGGGCTCGGTTTCCAGTCCGTCTGGCGCTGGGAGAGCCCCTGCACTTCTCTGAGGACCTCGGCGCGCACGGCCTGGAGCTCGTTCCACAGAGTCTCCACGGGCTTCGGAAGGCTCATCGAGGGACCTCTGGCAGTATACTCCAGGACGCTCTGGCTACTTCGCCGACGCGAGGACCATCGGGCCGGTCGGTGCCGGCACGCCGCCCTCCGGCTCGAGCGTGACGGCGAAGACCTTCACGGGCTTGCCGCCCTCCACCGGCTCCACGCGGTGCGTCGCCCGCCCCTCGGCGTCGACCCGGAAGACGCCCGCGGGCCTCGGCGCCCCCTCCCCGATCGTCCACAACTCGTACGTCTTGCTCGGCGGCGGCGGCGGCAGGTTTGCGACGAAGAGCTGGCCACCCACCGTCTGGTGCCAGATCACCCACCCCGTCGCCCCGGGGCTCGGGCCCAGGCCCCGGAGCGTCACCACCCTCGTCGCCGGGTCGCGCAGCAGGTCCGCAGCGCTCCGGTAGGCGGCGAGCTGGTCGTTCAGGGCGGCGATCTCGCGCTCCAAGCGCTGACGCGTCGCCGTGAGCTCGCGGGCCGTCTGCCCGAGCCGCGCCTCGTAGTGCCCGGCGACGAAGGCACCCGTGAACGCAGCGGCGACGATCGCTGCCGCAGCCGCGCCGGCGATCCACGGCAAGGAGCCGCGCCCCCGCTCGCGGCGCGGCGAGGCCGTGGGCGCCACCGCCGCGATCCGAGAGAGCAACGCCTGCTTGACCTCGGGCGGCGGCACGGCGGGCGGCGCCGAGCGCGCGAGCGCCGCCAGCGCCTCGTAGGACTCGCGCAGGGTGACCGCGCAGCGCGCACACTCCTGAGCGAGGTGAGCCTCGAACTCGACGAGTTCCTCGCCGTCGAGCGCGCCGAGCGCGTAGGCCGCCGCGAGCGTGTCGAAGGACTCGTGGTTCATGTCGTGGGCCTGACGACCTCGCGCAGCCGCTCGAGCGCGAGCCGGATGCGCGTCTTCACCGTCCCGAGCGGCTGCTTGAGCCGCTCGGCGATCTCCGTCTGCGTGAGCCCCGCGTAGTACGCGAGCTCGATCACCTCCCGCTGGGCCGATGGCAGCTGCGCCAGCGCGTGCTGGACCGTCCGGCGGTCCTCCGTGCGCTCCGCCACGTCGCCGCCCGGGTCGGCGGGCGCGGCGGCGAGCGCGTCGTGGAGGGGCGCCACGAACGTCTCGCTGCGTCGCCGCATGGCCCGGATCCGGTCGATGGCCCGGGTCCGCGCCCGCGTCACGAGCCATGCCTCCGGGCTTCCGCGTGCGGGGTCATAGCCCGCCGCGCCCTGCCACGCCTCCCAGAAGACCTCCTGCAGCACATCGCTCGCGTCGGCGCGCTCCCGGAGAATGCGCTGGATGAGCGGGAAGACCAGGGGCGCGTAGCGGTCGTAGAAGCGAGCGAACGCTTCTCGATCACCGGCGACCATCTGCCTGATGAGCTCCGCGCCCGAGCCGGTCATCCTTGTCCGTCAATCTGGCATGACTACGGCGCAAGATCCAACGGTGGATCTACGCCCGTACAAATGGATCAACCGGCGCTACGAAGCCGTAGGTGGCGTCAGCGCGGCCAGCTTGCGGGCGGTTTGAAGGGCGACGACGTGCGCACCGACAGTCCCGACGGCCGCACGGCCATGGCGACCTCGTAGGTCGCCGCGTACGCGGGATCCGCGTTGAAGACGCCGACCCAGATGCCGGGGCATTCTGCGCCTAGCCCCTTGAGGGCGATGCCCTTCGGCCCGAGGCGCTTCGGCTCTGAGCGGATGACGAGACTCGTCTTCAGCGTCACATGCCAGGCGTGGTCCGACGGCTGGCCGCCCTCGGTCACCTTGATCGCGACTTCACGCGGTGTCGTCAGACCCGCCGGCCTGATAAAGAAGAACCGTGCCGTGAGCGGCGCCAACGTCACCTCGAATTGCTGATCGGCCACGCGATCCTTCTGATTGGTCAGGCGCTCGGTCCGCTCCGACGGATCGCCGATGATGGCGCTCGAGCGTGTGATGACCTCGGTCTCGTCTTCGTGCTCGACGATGCCGACGTCGGCCCAGAAGCCCGGCTGAGGGATGGCAGTCCCCATGACGTCGCCCACGAATGCCGCATAGGTCTCGCGGAGCCGGCCATCGGTCACCAACAGCTCGTAGAGCTTCCCCCCGAGCACCTCGGGCGCGACGGCGCCCCCGACCTGACTGATCGCACGCGCGACGGCCGTCTGCACGAACGACGGCGACTGGTTCGCGACGTGCTCGAGGAGGAGAAAGTAGCCGCCGGCCAGCCGTCCCTGGTCGTGCTCGGCGCTCTCCCGGATCGGCACGGAGAGCAGGTGCGGGTACTCGGCGACGGTGCCCCGGAGGGCGTAGGCCAACGCGACGCCCGACGACTTCCACTCACTCCAGGAGGCATGCGCGGCGGTCCACCAGCGCACGCCCGCGGCGCGCGGGTCGACTTTCGGCACGGGCGTCGCCTCGACCACGGGCGTCCGGAAGCCGAAAGAGTCAGCAGGGACGCTTCCCGCCGTCGGCGCGGGCGAGGGCGCCGGGATCGGCGCGGGCGGGGGCGCCGGCATCGGCATGGGCGGCGGCGCCGCGCGCGCTTCGCCACCGCCGAACGCCAGTCGCCCCCGCGCGGCGGCAGTCACCAGCGGCCAGCCGAACGAGCGGGCGACACCGGTCTCGATCTGCGCTGAGCGCTGCTCCTCGAGGGTGTCCCGCTCGACGACGAGCACGATGAAGTCCTCGAACGGTCGGACCGCATCCTGGATCCGCTGCACGCTCTGGCTCTGGCGATCGGACGCGGAACGAGAGAGCGTCAGCCGCACGTCGCTCGCCTTGGCCTGGCACTCGACGAGCGGGCGGAACACCGGGTCGTCCTGGTGGGTGATGCTGAGCACGCGGTTCAGCACGTCGATCGCGTGCTGCATCGCGGCCGCGATCTCTCCCTCTTCCGCCCCGGTCGGCGCCTCGGCCCCGGGTGACTGCCATCGCACCTCGATCAGCCGCTGCGACTCCTGAAAGCCCTTGAGCTCGTGGAGCCCCCGATCGACGTAATCGACCGAATCGATCCGGCCGGCGACGGCGCGCGTCGTGTCCGCGACGAAGACCTCGCCCGGGCCTGCCGCCGCGCAGATGCGGGCAGCCAGGTTGACCATCCCCCCGAAAAAGTCGCCGCCTTCCTGGATCGGCTCACCGGTGTTGATGCCGATGCCGATGGCGATCCGGGTTCCCGTCTGGTTCCGATTCGCCTCGGCCAGCGTCCGCTGGATCGCGACCGCACACAGGATCGCGCCGCGGGCGGTCGTGAAAGCGACCATGAAGCTGTCGCCCTGGGTCTTGACGACCTGGCCGCCGAAGGCCTCGAGTTGCCGGCGGACGATGGCGTTGTGCTCCTGGAGGACCTGATACGCGGCCTCGTCGCCGTATTGGTCGGTGTACTGCGTGAAGCCCCGAATGTCGCTGAAGAAGAGCGTGACGGTGGAGCCAAACGGCATCGACACCCCCGGGACCGCTTGGGGGCTCTCAGTCACCTTGTCTCTCTCGGGGCCGTATGCCATACAGCGGGATCCTTCGCGGCCGTCGCTTGATGGCCGGCCGGCTCTCCGTCCGCACCGTGCGCTCCATGCTCGACTCGCAAGACGGGCGCTCAAACGGGGACTTCTTCGATCTTACCACTCACTACGATAAACACCTTGCCGCTCACGCGGTTAGCGCGCACGGACTCGAAGACGCCGTGGCCGCTCGCGCGGCCCGGTCAGCGGCGCACGACGCGGCGCGCCTTGAGCTCGTAGCGGGGCAGGCTGTGCGGCGGTACGGCGGCGACCTCGAGGCGGATGCCGACGGCCTCGCGCAGCGCCTCCTGCACGCGGCGCACGCCGGCGGTGTCCTCGAGCTCGACCAGCACGCGGACCTCGTCGAGCTCGCCGTCGCGGAACACTTCGATCTGGAATTCGTCGATCATCGGGAAGCGGCGGACGACGCCCTCGATCGCCGCGGGAAAGACGTTGACGCCGCGGACGATGAGCATGTCGTCGAGACGGCCGAGGATGCCACCCTCCAGGCGCGCAAACGTCCGCCCGCACGCGCACGGCGCCGGGGCGAGGCGCGCACGGTCGCCGGTACGGAAACGGACCACGGGCGAGCCGACGCGCCCGAGGTTGGTGAGGACGAGCTCACCGTCGCGCGCGGGCCCTCCGGTCATCGGGTCGATGACCTCGGCGATGAACTCGGACTCGCTGACGTGGAGCCCCGCCTGCTCGACGCATTCGTAGCCGTAGGCGCCGACCTCGGTCATGCCCGCATGATCGTACGCCCGAGAGCCCCACCCCGCCTCGATGCGTGCTCGTACCGCCGGGATGCCGGCGCCCGGCTCGCCTGCGTGGACGGTGATCCGCACGCATCCCTTCGAGAGGTCCTGGCCGCGCTCGCGCGCCACCTCGATCAGGTGGAGCGCGTAGGACGGCGTGCACACGAGCACCGTCGCGCCGAGCGCCTGCATCCAGGCCAGTCGCGTCGCCGAGTCCTGCCCGCCGCCGGGGATCGCGAGCGCGCCGAGCGCGCGCGCGCCCTCGAAGCCCGCCCAGAAGCCGATGAAGAGGCCGAACGAGAACGGGAAGAAGACGCGGTCCGTCGGCTCGACGCCCGCCCCGCGCAGGACGAACCCCCAGCAGCGCGCCCACCACTCCCACGACTCCTGCGTCTCGAGCCAGCGGATCGGCTGCCCACTCGTGCCAGAGGTCTGGTGGACGCGCACGTACCGCTCGAGCGGGTACGTGAGGTTGGTGCCGAAGGGCGGGTGCGTCGCCTGGTCCTCGACGAGCTCGACCTTGCGCGTGAAGGGCAGCCGGCGGAAGTCGTCCCAGTCGGCGAGGTCGTCGACCGACCGCACGCCCGCGGCGCGCCACTTCGCGCCGACGAACGGATTGGACGCGAGCAGCTCGCGCGCCATCGCCCGGAAGCGTCGCCACTGATGCAGGGACAGGCGTTCGTGCGGCAGCGTCTCCAGCGTGCGATCGAACACGGGTCGCGGCCCCGCGTCAGCCGCGCAGCTTGAAGCGCTGGATCTTGCCCGTCGCTGTCTTCGGCAACTCGCCGACGAACTCGATCCAGCGCGGGTACTTGTAGGGCGCGATCTTGTCCTTCACGAATGCCTTGAGCTCGTTCGCGAGCTCCTCGGACGCCTTCCCGGGCTCCTTCAGGACGATGAACGCCTTCGGCTTGACGAGCCGGTCGGTGTCCTCCTTGCCGACCACCGCGGCCTCGAGCACGACCGAATGGCGCACGAGCGTCGCCTCGACCTCGACCGGCGAGACCCAGATCCCGCCGACTTTCAGCATGTCGTCCGAGCGGCCGCAGTACCAGAAGTAGCCATCCTTGTCCTGGTAGTACTTGTCGCCCGTCTGGATCCACGCGCCGAAGAGCGTCTCTTTGGTCTTCTCGTGCTTGTTCCAGTAGTACGCCATCGTGGAGTCGCCCTTGACACGGAGGTTGCCGATCTCGCCCTGCGCCACGGGGCGCCCCTCGTCGTCCACGATGGCGAGCTCGTAGCCCGGCACGGGGAGCCCCGAGGAGCCGGGACGCGCCCGGCCGGGACGGTTCGAGATGAAGACATGGCAGATCTCGGTCGTGCCGATCCCGTCGATGATCTCGACGCCGAAGCGCTCGCGCCAGCGCTTGTAGATCTCGTCGGGCAGCGCCTCGCCCGCCGACACGCAGAGCCGCAGCGACGAGGTGTCGAACCGCGCCTCGGCGTCCTTGACCGCGAGCATGCCGGCGTAGAGCGTCGGCACGCCGAAGAAGAGCGTCGGACGGTAGCGCGCGATGATTTCGAAGACCGACTCCGGCGTCGGCCGGTGCGGGTAGAGCACGCTCTGCGCGCCCACGTTCATCGGGAAGTAGCCGGAGTTGCCGAGCCCGTAGGCGAAGAAGAGCTTCGCCGCCGAGAAGACCCGGTCGGTCTGCCGGATCCCGAGCACCTCCTTCGCGTAGGTCTCGCAGCAGAGGACCATGTCGTGGTGGAGGTGGACGGCGCCCTTCGGGAAGCCCGTCGACCCGGACGAGTAGAGCCAGAACGCGGCGTCGTCGCGCGACGTGGGCGCCGCCTGAAGCGTCGCCGACGCCTTCGCAATCCGGTCCTCGTAGGACAGGAACTGCCCAGGGTCACCGCGCGCGACGAGCACGTGCCTGAGGTCCCTGGCTTCTCGGAGCGCCGGCGCGGCCTCGGCGAGGAGCGGTGCCGAGATGACGGCGACCTTGGCGCGGCTGTCGTTGAGGAAATAGAGGTAGTCGGCGGTGCGCATCAGTGTGTTCACCGGAATCGGGATAGCGCCGATCTTGATGGCGCCCCAGAACGTCCCGATGAACTCGGGGGCGTCGAGGCAGAGCATGAGGACCCGGTGTTCCATCTCGACGCCGAGCTCGAGGAGGGCGTTGCCCGTGCGGTTGACGAGCTCCTGGACGTCGGCGTACGTGAGCGTCCGATCCTCGAAGAGGAACGCCGGCGAGGCGCCGCGGCCCTCCGCGACGTTCCGGTCCACGAACCAGGCGGCGACGTTGAACTGCGCGGGCAGAACCTCCGACGCGTTCATGTCTGCCTTTCTCGGTCTCGTCGGAGGGGGCCCCGACGGCCCCCTCCGAGACCTCCCCCAGGACCGGTTGCGCCGGCGGAGCCGGCGCTCGAAAAGCCGTTGCTCAGGCTAGCGCCGCGCCTTTCGCCTGCGGGCCGGCGCGCGACTCGCGGCGGCGCGCGGGCGCACGGCCATCGCCTCGATCTCGACCCTGAGCTCAGGGCGGACGAGCCGGCTGACGACCAGCAGCGTGTTCGGTGGGTACGCCCCCTCGGGGAAGTACGTGGCGAACACCGCCTGGCGCGCCTTCATGAAGCCCCCGATGTCGTCCGCGCTGGTGAGGAAGGTCTGGAGGCGGATGACGTCCTTCATGGAGCAGCCGGCGGCCTCCACGACGGCGCGGACATTCTCGAACGCCTGCCGCGTCTGCGACTCGACGTCCGGGCCGGCCAGCTCGCCCGCGCCCCGAGTGCCGACCTGCCCTGCGACCACGACGATCTCCCCGGCCGGAGCCGACATCCCGTGCGAGTACATGCCGAGCGGCTTCCCGAACTCCCGCGGCGCGATGACCCTGGGCATCGTGGCCTCTCCTCGCCGGCTCACGCGAGCCGGACGTACTCGAAGTCGACGGGCTGGCCGTTGACGCCGCGTGCGGGCGGCGCGATCCAGTTGGCGAACTTGCCGCGCTCGGTGACCGGCTGCATCAGGCTCTGGATGTACGCCTCGTCCGCGGGCGTCGGCAGCCACTCGTGGTTCTTCGCGCCCCACTCGGCCTCGGTCAGCAGACGACCGTCGGGCGACACCCGCACGTCAGTGAACACGCCGATCTTGCGGTGGAAGGCGCGGTGCGGCAGCCTGAGCTCGAAATCGACGCCATGCTCCTTGACGATCCGGTTCCAGCGGTCTACCCCGCGCTGGCAGTCGGCGATGTAGTCGTCGCGCAGCCGCTCGTTCAAGGAAGGGAGCGCGGGTTCCTCGCGCACCGTGACCTTGTCCCCGTCCAGCTCCGTGACCGGATACGTCGCGTCCTTGAGCTGGTGGTCGTCGTTCTTCTTGGTCTCCTCGAAGCGCCCCTTCAGGCTCATCGTGTAGAAGTTCGCGGCGTTGGTCGAGATCTCGGAGCCGAAGAGGTCGAGCGAGACCGAGCAGTGGAAGTTGAGGTACTTCTGGATGGTCGGCAGGTCGATCGCCCCGTAGGTCCGCACGTCGTCCGTCTTCCCCTGGCGCATCAGCTCGCATGTCCGCTGCACGACGCGCCCCACGCCGGTCTCGCCCACGAACATGTGGTGCGCCTCTTCGGTCAGCATGAACCGACAGGTACGCGACAGCGGGTCGAAACCGCTCTCGGCGAGGCTCGCGAGCTGGTACTTGCCGTCGCGGTCCGTGAAGTACGTGAACATGAGGTAGGAGATCCAGTCGGGCGTCTTCTCGTTGAAGGCGCCGAGGATGCGCGGCTTGTCCGGGTCGCCCGAGCGCCGCTGGAGCAGCCCCTCCGACTCCTCACGGCCGTCCCGGCCGAAGTAGGCGTCGAGGAGGTAGACCATCGCCCAGAGGTGCCGGCCCTCCTCGACGTTGACCTGGAAGAGGTTGCGCAGGTCATACAGCGAGGGGCACGTGCGCCCGAGGTGGCGCTGCTGCTCGACGGAGGCCGGCTCGGTGTCGCCCTGCGTGACGATGAGCCGCCGCAGCACGCCTCGGTACTCGCCCGGGACGTCCTGCCACACGGGCCGCCCCTTGTGGTCGCCGAAGGGAATGGCGCGCGCCGGCTCCGGCTCGGCGAGGAAGATTCCCCAGCGATAGTCGGGCATCTTGAGGTAACCGAACTGCGCCCAGCCCTGCGGATCCACGCTCACCGCGGTGCGCAGGTAGACGTCGTTCGCCTGAGACCCGTGCGGACCCATGTCCCGCCACCACTCGAGGAACTTCGGCTGCCACTCCTCCAGGGCGCGCTGTAGGCGGCGGTTCTCGCCCAGGTTGACGTTGTTCGGGATCCGCTCCGTGTAGTCGACGCCGGCCATCACACTCTCCTGCGGTCGAACTCGCTCCGCTCGCCCGTACCGTACACCACGAGCGCGCCCTTCGGACCGACCGCGTTCGGGCGCTGGAAGATCCAGTTCTGCCACGCCGACAGCCGGCCGAAGATCTTGCTCTCGAGCGTCTCCGGACCGCCGAACCGGAGCGACGCCTCCAGGCCGGTGAGCGCGTCGGGCGAGAAGGCCGCGCGCTCCTCGAGCGCGATCCGCACTTCGTCGTCCCAGTCGATCTCGTCGGGCGTGAAGGTCACGAGGCCCGCCTCGGCGGCCGCCTTGGCGTCCAGGTCCTCGCCGACACGTGCGCGGAGCTTCTCGATCCGGCCGGCGTCCGAGAAGTGCCGGCTCGCGAGGCGCGCCAGGCCGTTCGGCATCGGGTAAGCGCCGAAGTTCATCGCGGTCAGGCGCACGGTCGCCGGCGGCCGACTGTCCCCGGGCCGCGCCCCGGCGAGCATGTAGGAGCGATCCGCCGCGAGTACCAGCTCGAGCAGCGTACCGGCGAAGCACGAGCCCGGCTCGACCAGCGCGACCATCGAGCGCGAGGTGACGTCGAGGCGCTTGAGCGTGCGCTTGAGGTAGAGCCGGATCTCGCGCACGAGCCAGTCGTCCTGCTGGCTGGCGAGCAGCCGATCGTAGGCCTCGACCCGGTCGGCCCGCCCCGAGGTCTTGAACACCCAGAGTCCGGCCTCCGCCTCGTTCGTGCGCAGATGGAGGACGAGATCGTCGAGCTCACGCGCGAAGGCGAGCGGCCAGAACGTAGAGCCCTGGGCGCGGACACCCTCCGCGTCGTTCGGGGGCGGCG
>Ga0209378_1000716_pt1 | contig 24121 bp, 18 predicted proteins | sample GraSoiAngelo_156_FD_186170 | JGI IMG/M metagenome (GOLD analysis project Ga0209378, IMG submission 186170) | Grasslands soil microbial communities from the Angelo Coastal Reserve, California, USA - 14_1009_13_40cm (SPAdes) (version 2) | ecosystem: Environmental > Terrestrial > Soil > Grasslands ...
TTAACGGTAAAAACCGTGATACACATAGCCGCCGTCTTCGAGAAAGATGCTCTCAAATTCCCAGAGCGCGGTGAACGAGTAATTCCGACCGGAGACAAAATCGACGGTTCGGTGAGTAAACTTGGTTTTGCCGTATGGGGAAGGCGTATTAGTGACTGTCAGCACATGGCGCCCGGGCCGAATCATCGCGCGATAACCTTCTCCGCGGGAGAGGGTCGTAATGGGAATGCCATCAATAGAAAGGCTCAGACCCATTTCATTGCCGAAGTCTGCCTCCCGAAAAATGGTCAGCCCGCTGTTGCCCATTAGCTCGCTTCGTGAGTAATCATAACCACCACCAGCCGAAACGCCTGTCGCTACGGCGAGATTCACCGCCGCGAAAAGAAGAACGGTCAGCTTGCTAATCCAGTTGTAGTTTTTCATAAAGGGACCTCCTGCGTCGCAATCATTCAACTGCGGCGTTGCCGAATAGTATCGGAAACAATCGTCGAAGCCAAGATTTTTCCACGCGACCGAAAATCGCGACTGCGGCATTGCAGGTTTGGCGGATTATCCAAAGCTGCGCTAGTGAAGGCGACTCTACAGACGCTGTTTGAGGAACGCCCGACCAGATGCAGATTTCAGATAGCGTTCAGCTGCCGGGCGCGTGCATTATTCGCAAAAGCGATCTAAGTCTTGATTCGCCAAGGTTTCCACTTTGCAGTGTGCGGCACATCGCCGTTGTTATGCTGAGCTAATCGCTTGCGAAGATCACTTGTACATCCCGTGTAGAAGCGTTCGGGGTCGACCCCGCTTTGAAGAATGTATACGTATGTGAAGTTTCCCATCGTAAGTGGCACGCCGAGTCGAAGCTCGCCGCGTTGACGTTGCAAGGCGAAAAATGTCCGCCTTCACTAAAGTTACGGCGCGACAGTCGACGCTCTCCGCTACCGCTGCGAGCGAAGACTGGAGGTAAGGGGATTACGCTCCCGCTAGGGATCCAATAATGTACCCTAATTGTGGACGTTACCTCCACACCTTTGGTTTTGGAGGTAAGGGGATTATCCAAAGCTGCGCTTTCGCTCCAGCTCGAGAGCTTCGCTGTTAACCCGCGCGCTTCGCGCCCCACCGGTCGAACAAGATTCTCATCCCCTCATTGGATCTTGAATTTTGCTCGCGCAAAATTTGTGGAGGTAAGGGGATTCGAACCCCTGACCTTCTCATTGCGAACGAGACGCTCTACCAACTGAGCTATACCCCCGAAACTCTTTCATCCGCCAAGGTTTAACCTGGAGAACCGATATTCAATATATATAATATGAGGGTCCACCCGTTTTGCCCCCTGATGATTTTCCGTCAGTCCACTCCCGTCCAGAAAAGTCAGGGCTGAACAACGTATGAATCAGCTCGCGCTGACACACCGGTCGCTCAACTGCGAGGAAAAACTATCGGGGTGGAGCGGGATTCATCAAGTGAAAAGGGCTCGCGCTTGAGCCAATCGATTCATTCGTCCGCCACTTGCGCTTGTCGGAGCTGTGGCTGAGCTTTGCCTCGTTAGGTCTATGACGGCACCCGTTCATCCACATTAACTCGGGGTCGCGATTGTCATGAAAGACCTGCTGCTGGACATTCGTTATGCGCTGCGCGCGCTTTGGAAGTCTCCCGCGTTCACGCTCGTAGCCGTCCTCACTCTGATGCTGGGGATTGGGGCGAACGTCCTCGTCTTCGGAGTAGTGAATGCGGTGCTGCTGCGCCCGCTGGATGTGAGCGAGCCCCAGAACCTGTACGAGCTTCGCTTCAAGCCGTGGACGAACTGGAAACTATTGACTACGTCGTATCCTGCGTTTGAAGATTACCAGCAGCGCAACACAACCTTCAGCGGCCTGGCTGGGTATGATGGATATTCGGGGGGGAGATTACGCTGGGGTGACACGGTGAAAAGTGTCTCGGGCTACTCGGCTACCGGCAACTATTTCGATCTGCTGGGCGTGCAACCGGAATTGGGACGGTTCTTCCACGAGGCGGACGTGCACGGTCCGAACTCGGCGCCTTATATGGTATTGAGCGATAGTCTTTGGCGAAGCGCATTTAACGCCGATCCCGGCGTAGTCGGGACGACGGTGCGGCTCGGCAAAGATCCGTTCACAGTTTTGGGCGTCGCCCCGCCGCGGTTTCACGGCACGGAGCAATTTGTCTGGCCGGACTACTGGATACCCGTTGTGAACCACTTCGGCGCGGAGTACCTGCGGGATCGGACGGGCCATCCTTTGACGGTGCTTGGCCGGCTCAAACGCGGCGTGACGCCCCGGCAGGCTACGGAAAATCTCAGTTCGATCGCGGCGCAGTTGGCGAAGGAGTATCCAAAGACGGACACCGGAGTGCCGCTGCGGCTGATCCGTCCAGGACTCTATGCCGATGAAGGCGATCTCATCCGCGGATTTCTTTACAGCGTGACCGCACTCGCTCTGCTGGTGCTGCTCGCGGCGTGCGCGAATCTGGCCAGCCTGTTTGCGGCGCGCGCGGCGGATCGCAGCCGGGAACTGGCGCTCCGTGTCGCCTTGGGAGCGAGCCGATGGCGGTTGGTGCGGCAACTACTTACGGAGGCGATGGTGTTGTCGCTGCTGGGTGGTGCAGCGGGGATGGTAGCTGCAGGTCTGCTGCTGGGTGCTCTGGGCCAGCGGGGATTGCCGGGTTACGGGATGCATTCGGCCTATAGCGATCTGGCAGTGTATGTCGATGTCCGCGTCTATTTAGTGGCGCTCATCCTGACCCTCGGAAGCGGTCTGCTGTTCGGCATGATTCCGGCGAGACAAGTCTGGCAGGGCAATCCGTTGCAAGCGATGAAGAGGGGACCGGTGGATGTAACGCCCCGGCGCCGGTTAGCCCTGCGGGACCTGCTCCTCGGCGCACAAATTGTAATCTGCACGCTACTGGTTATCGCCTCACTCGTCGCCGTGCGAGGCATGGTGCGCCTGCTGCATGCGCCGCTGGGCTTCCAGCCTCAGGGTGCCATGGTGGCCGAGATGGACCCGAGCGAGATCGAAGGCGATGTACCGATTGAGAAAACGAAAGCGATGATCGACGCCCTGCGAAGTCTCCCTGGAGTGACGGCGGCAGGAACGCTAAGCAAGGTGCCCTTCACCGGCGGGATCCGGGGAATTCCGGTTTTCCCGCCAGGGACGACGGAGCTCACGTTGAACAATTCTGTGCTAGCGCCGTACCGCTTTACGATATCGCCGGGTTACCTCGAGGCTGCCGGCACCCGGCTCCTGCGTGGCCGGGATGTTTCATGGCGTGACACCGCCAAGACGCCATATGTCGCGATCGTGAATGAGACTTTTTCTCGAAAGATGTGGGGCGACACGCCGGCGATTGGACAACGCTTTATTTTCCTGGACCACTTGAGGGAAGTGGTGGGCGTCGCGGAGGACGGCAAGTACCACGCGATTCAAGATCCGCCCCAGCCTGTCGTGTATCTGCCGTTGTCGCAAAGCGAGCAGTGGTTCGGGACTTTCGTCGTGCGCTCGTCCCGGGCGCAGAACGAGATGGCGGCCGCGCTCGAACGCACCCTGAGCGGCCTCGAGCCGAATGCGATCATCACGGTACAAAGCTGGCCCGAGGCTATGGCAAACGCGCTCTTCCCGGCCCAGGCGGCTGCCGTCACATTGGGCGTGATGGGCCTGCTGGCGGCGATGGTGGCGGTGACCGGCATCTTCGGCATGGCCGCCTACAACGTAAGCCGCCGGATGAAGGAACTCGGCATCCGGTCGGCCAATCGTGCTGCTTGGGGTCGGGTCGTTGGTCGGGCTGCTGTTGGGCATCTCCGCTAGCCGGTTACTGGGGCAGATTGTGTATCAAGCGAATCCGCGCGATCCCGTCGTTATCGTCGGCGCGGTGCTAACGATGGCGCTGCTTGGCATTGCAGCGTCCGCCATTCCGGCACTGCGAGCGCTTGCGGTCGATCCATCCAAACTTATGCGGGAAGAGTGAGCAGGTGGCCGCGCTTTTCCAGTGTGATTTGACCCGCTGTAAAAAATCTTCATCAGGCGAAAGTCCGCCTTTGTCAGACCTAGTCGCTAACTGTCCTTTCGCGATTGTTGCTTTGGAATTGCATTCGTTTGGACGGCTGGTTTAATCGCCACAAGAATCCGACGGTCTGAGCGCAAGCGGATTTGGATCCAAATCGTATGAAATCCGACACTTCTCTCGCCGCTGCCATCGTTGCTTCCCTCATTTTTCCATTATCGCTTAGCGCTCAGACGGCAAAATCCAATTTGCCTTCGCCAACGCCTTCAGCGTTTCCAAGCAAACAGCCAACGCGACCAATTCCATTCCACGGAATGGTTTCGGCGGTCGATCAGAAAAATAAAACGTTCACGATTAGCGGCAAAGAGGCGACGCGCATGTTCAAGGTCACAGACAAAACAAGCATCATGAAAGGCGCGGCGACTGGGACCATGAAGGACATTGCCGACAATGAAGAAGTGAGCGGCGCTTATTGGAAAAATTCAGACGGCACTTTGGAAGCAAAATTTGTTAAGCTTGGGCCCACGGAAAAGAGAGCTGCCAGCCCAGCGCCGAAAGCGTCCGCGACGCCGAAGTCTTGGTCGGCGTCCGCCGCAGTGATCGCGACCCGGAGATCGGCGACGAAGTTTTTGTATTCGCGGTGTCGCGATTCTTCATCCGGCTGGCGCAACAGCGACAAAGGATGGACCGTGGCCACGACTTTTGGCGCGAACTTCGATGAAAGAACTTTTCCGCGCTCGCGCGTAACTCGAAATGATGGTCCGAAAATTGCCTGGCCTGCAGTTGAGCCGAGAACGACAAGCAACTTCGGCCTAACGATTCGCAACTCGGCTTCAAGCCACGGACGACAAGCCGCGACTTCGCGCGAGTTCGGCTTTTGGTGGATGCGACGTTTCCCGCGCGGCTCCCATTTGAAATGTTTCACCGCATTGGTGACGTAAACTTCTTTGCGATCGAGCCCCGCTTCTTCCAGCGCGCGGTCCATGATTTTTCCGGCGGGGCCGACAAATGGTTTTCCAGCAACGTCTTCGTAATCGCCGGGCTGTTCACCGACGAGCATAATCGGCGCTTTTTTAGGTCCCTCACCAAAAACTGTTTGAGTCGCGCGCTGGTACAAATGACAAGCCGTGCAATTCTCCGCCGCCTCCCGCACAGTCGACAGATTGGATGAGTCCGGCGGTGTGGCCGGTCGCGCGTACTCGTCGTTTTTCGTCGACATCTCTCCGTAATAAATCGCAACTCGCGCGCGGTTCGTCTTTATTGATCGCAATGGCGATTCTGGAAACGTCACGCTTAACTTTACGGCCATTTCGCGAAGACGATGTCGATGTTTTGTCCGCGTTAATGGCGAACCAGGACTTCATGCGGTTTTCGCTCGGCGTTTATACCAGGGAACAGACGCAGGCCGTGCTAGATAAAATTCTTTCTTGGAATCGCGCCGGCCTACCGTCTCAGTTTGCAGTTGTTATCCAAACAGGCGGCAAATTGATCGGCTACTGCGGCTTTTTTCATCAAGTAGTCGACGAGAAAAATGAAATCGAAATCGGTTACCGGCTCCATCCCAATTATTGGAACCAGGGTCTCATAACCGAAGCTGCCGGCGCCGTGCGCGATCACGCTTTCCGCGATTTGAAACTGCCGCGGGTCATTTCGTTAATTCACCCCGAGAACATCGCTTCCGGGCGCGTTGCCGAAAAAATCGGGATGGCGCTGGAGAAGCAAACTATTTATCGAGGCTTTCCAACAAATGTGTTTTCTCTGTCTCGCGAGCAATGGCTGCAGGAGCATGTCGCCTGATGAATTCACGCGCGAGAGCGCGATAAGCGCTGGCGCCGGCGCCGCTCGGGTCGTACTCGAGAATCGATTTCCCGAAGCTGGGCGCTTCGCTCAACCGGACCGTGCGCGGAATGACCGTATTGTAAACGCGCCTGCCAAAATGTTGTCGCACTTCGTCGACCACTTGCCCGCTCAGATTGGTCCGGCTGTCGAACATGGTCATGACGATCCCACCGATCTCGATGTGATCGTTCGCGCCAGAATCGCGCACTTGTTCGACCACTCGCACGATTTTAACCAAACCTTCGAGCGCGAAATACTCGCACTGGATCGGCGTCAGGATCTCATCGGCCGCTGCGAGCGCGTTGGTCATGAGGATGCCTAACGACGGTGGACAATCGAAAAGGACGAGATCAAACGTTTCATCCGAGCGAAAGGTTGATAATGTCCTGGCCAAACGCGTGAGGTGGTCCGGCATTCGCGCAATTTCAACCTCCGCGCCGGCAAGATCGAGATCGGCCGGAATGATGAATAAATTATCGACTCGAGTCGGCAATATTTTGTTGGCAAGGGACGTTCCGCCCAGAAGCGGTTCGTAAATGCTCTCGCCTTCCACTTCCTGCATGCCGAGCGCGCTGGTCGCATTCGCTTGAGGATCGAGATCAATCAAGAGAACGCGCAGTTTCTTTTCCGCTAACGCTACGCCGAGATTCACGGCAGTCGTCGTCTTGCCCACTCCGCCTTTTTGGTTAGCGATCGCGACAATTCTCATGAGAGCGGAACAACTAGTGTGCGCAGCTCAAAGCTGTGACGGCCATCTGGTTCTTTCCAAAATAAATGCTCGGGGTCAGGCAGCATTTCACTAACCTCAATCTCGCCCGCCTTGACCAGCCAACGATAAAAAATTTCCAGGAACAAATAGCTCTCGAGATCGACAAACACTGGTTTCGTATCTTTATCGCGACCTTCCGCACCACTGCGGCGCAACGCCTGTTCGGTCGGCCGAATATAAACAAAGCGCGGTAAATTCTTCTTGGCCCGCAATTTTTCGATCGCCAGTACCAAGTTAGGCGAGACACCGGTGTAATTGCCGGGAATCAATTCATCCGCTCTCACGGTCCAGCTCTGGCGTTGCACAATAACTTTTCCGCAACGCAAACGAGGCGTGTGCGGCGCGACTCCAAATTGGAACGGATGGAAGCCGAGCGGAATGACCCAAGCGCGGGCAAAGGATCCGAGATGTTCGTGATTATCAATCTTGCGGACACAGACATCGCCGGTTGTTTCATCGACATAGACTTCAGTGTCGGCCGGCGAAATCTTTTTCCACTTGGGATTGGCTCGCTGTGACGCAACGAAGTTCGAAAGTTCCGGCATCGCGTCAAAAACGCGCACGGTCGTGTGAGCGGTAAAGTCCGCTGCGAAAAAACCGAAATGAAAATTGGGCCGGCCGAATGTGGTGCTTGCTAGAGCAAGACCGAGTGTTTGTTTGTCAGGACAACTCCAGTACATGCAATGATGCAGGAGCGCGATCGGCGGATGAAGCTCGGCCAAAATCCATTGATAATCGCCGTGCTCGATTGCTTCGGTTGAAGTCGCAGCCAACTGGAGATCGGCCGAAGGATAAGTGTATTCATCGAACTTTGGATAATCGAAATTGTCGCGCACGACATGGCAGTCCTCGGCGGTAAGCTCGTATTCACTAAGATTCAGATGCGGCTGCAAGCGTTTGCGAAAAGCAGCTTTCACTTCCTGAAACGCCATCATCGCGAACGCGACCAATCCCGGTCCAGTCAACGAAAGCTTAGCCGCGTCGCAGGCCTGCATAAATGCCGGCAATGGCATCACACCGCTTTTCGCGCCCGCTTTCTCCATGACCCCGCGCAGACCTCCAGCGACGCGGGAAGCAATAAATGCGTAGCTGTCACGCCAGAGATCAATCCATGATTCGGCCTGAATTGGAACCTCATCGATCAAACGTTCGCTAATTTCGAAGTGAGATTCGCGAAAACATTCTTCTCCGATTGGATTGGTCGCGGTGTAAAGAAAACGATCGCTTTGCTTGGATTCGGCCCCGATCGATTGGAGGCGTATCCGGGCTTGGTCCAAAATCGATTGTCGATCTTGTATATCAGCCGCGGCGGCAAATTTCAGCGGAAGCTCGACTAACCCCTCCAAGATCGACAACCACTTCTCGCGCGCCTCACCTGGCGGCCAATTTTTTATGTCGTCAAACAGTACTCTGACCGCGTGCGGCTCAAGCGCAGGCACTGCTAGTTTTGGATTCGAATTTTCCGGATCAGCATTAACCGCTGCGGCAATCGCGTGTGCGGTCCAACGTTCAAGAAATCCTTCGCGTTCCGCCGTGCCCGATTCCGGAGCGAGGGTTACGCCGGAAATATTTCTGCTAATTTTTCCCCAGGCGGATGGGCCAAACTCGCTAAAGGTATCGTTCTTCGCGGCGATGCGTTGAAGGTAAAGCAAGAGATGACGTTCGCGTTCGCGCGCGCGTGCGTTGCGCGGTGGAAGCGCAGCATTAGCGTTGGCTCCCAATAAAGAAGAAATACGATCGCGCATCCCTTCCGCAGCGAAGATCAAATAACGCGGCAAAATCGTGCGCGCGAAATCAAGCAGTGATTTTCGCGTGATTTCGAGTTCACGCTCGAGCGATGCGGCCAGGCGTTTTTCATCGTCCCGCTGCACTTTGTTTTGTCCAACGATCAGGCCGCGAGCGGTGTTGGTGGTCTCGGGAGTGGCCAGACGTTCGAGCCTGTCGAAGGGAACGCCGGCCAGACGAATTAAGAAAATCGGCGCGACACGATACGACACGCGTTCAGCAAAACCAAACGCGAGGGAACTGACAAGTGAAACCGAGAGAAAGAAACGGAAAGAATCGAGCGATCTTCGAGCGCGCTCGATACTTAACGGTTAATTAGTGGAGAGCGGGAGACGAATCGTGAAAATCGTGCCGACGCCGGGGGTGCTTTCTACTTTGATCGAGCCGTTGTGGTCTTCGATGACCTTCTTGGTGATGTAGAGTCCTAAACCGGTACCGCTTGCGGCCTGTTTGGTTGTGAAATAAGGATCGAAGACCTTGGTCAACTGAGCCGCCGGGATACCGGCCCCGTTGTCTTCGACGCGAAGATCGACGTAAAAATCCTTTTGGGTGCAGCTGACTGTGACAATTCCGCTTTTTTCCGGACAAGCCTGGATGGCATTGATGAGGACGTTTTGAATGGCGCGATTAAGCTGCAAGGCGTCTCCTAAAAGCACGCACGGGTCCTCACAAATTGTCACTCGAAATACGATCCCCTTTTGATCGGCCACAGGTGCAAGGCCCTTGAGAATCTCTCGAAGGGTCGCCGAAACGGAAACTCCTCTCGGGGGCGAAGCTTCGACATTGCCGTAGCCCTGCCACATCGTGAGCAATTCCCGGCAAGTGCGCACATGTTGCTCGATGATTTTCAATTCTTTGACCGAGCTGGCGCTTTCGTCCTCCTCAGATTTTTCGAGACGGCGCGCGAGTAGTTGGACGTAGCCCCAAACAATAGTGAGTGGATTGCCAAGATCATGAACAAACTCGGCAGAGGCCTGGCCGAGCGCGGCCAATCGTTCTTTTTGCGCCAGTTGCTGAAGCAACCGGTTGTTCAATTCCTTGATTTCAGCAGCCGCATTTTCGCTCGTCCGATGAGCGCGGGTCCGTTCAACGTTGCGATTAATGACCTGCTGCATTTCATGAGCATCAAATGGCTTGGCGATGTAATCGTTAGCGCCAAGTCGTAAAGCTTCCTTGGCGGTTTCAAGCGCGCCAAAACCGGTGAGCATGATGACCGAAAGATGAGGATCGATTTCGCGAATCTGACGCAAACCCTCAATGCCGCTTATTCCCGGCATCCGAATATCCATGACGATGGTGTCGGGCTGTTTCTCTTTGAGGAGTTTGAGGCCAGTCTCGACGCAATCGGCAGTGTGCACCTGATAATTTGGTTTCAGAAGCATGCGCAAGCTTTCGCGCGGCCCCATTTCGTCATCAATAACAAGGATTTGGGGGAGTTCGGTCGCGGCGGTCATAGAGTGGCAGCGGCAATAGAAGCTAGGGGCATGCCGTAGACAGGGCGGAGATGCAAAAAAAAACGGCGTAAATTCATCTAGCTCAGCCGCGCGAACGTTGAAGCAATAATTGGTGGCATGCAAGGTGCAACTTGTGAATAAGTTCCTGGCTTTGGTGAATAAGTGATCTGGTTGGGGGTGCAAAAAATATAATGACTGGAGTTAATGTAGCGTCTAGAATGCGTCGTGATTCGTTCGTGGCCGAAAAAATCGACAACCAGTTAACCGCTAATACCCCGGACTTCACGGCGGCGGTCACTCGGACTTTCTTCATGAGCCGTCTGCGCGCGCAGAGGCGCCGAGATCAATGAAACGAAATCGCGTTGTCATCACCGGTATGGGGATTTTGGCGCCGAATGGAATCGGTAACGACAAATTTTGGGAATCGCTCCTGGCCGGCCGGAGCGGCATCGGTCCGATCACACTGTTTGACGCGAGCGATCTGAAAAGCCGCATCGCCGGTGAAGTAAAAAATTTCGATCCACACGATTACATCGAGCCGGAATTAAAACCGAAACGGATGGCGCGGCACACCCAGTTCGCCTATGCCGCAGCGATGATGGCCCTGAAAGACGCCGGTCTCGAAGTTAGCGAGGCCGATTTACCCAGCCCGACGCCGGTAGTAGTAGGCGTCAGTACAAGCGCTATGGACATAATCGAACGTTCTATCAGTAATTTCGCAGAGCGCGGCGAGAACGGCATATCTCCAACAGCAGTTGGCGCTTTAACCCCGCAAGCTGCGGCGAACGTGATCGCTGACCGAATCGGCGTGCACGCGCACGCATCGACCGTTTCGTCGGCTTGCCCGTCCGGTTTAGATGCACTGGCTATCGCTGCAACCATGATCGAGTCGGGTGCCGCCGAACTCGCGATCGCCGGCGGCGCGGATGCACCGATTACAAAACACACTTTTGCCGCCTTCATTGCGACTGGTATGAGCTCGTGTCGAAATGGCGAGCCAGAGCGAGCAAGTAGACCATTCGATCTAGAGCGGGATTCAGGCGTGATTTCGGAGGGGGCCGGGATGTTTGTTCTCGAAGACTTGGAGCGAGCTGAAGCACGCGGAGCACGACCTTATCTCGAAATCAACGGCTACGCTCGGCAGAGAGACGACATTCCGGAAAATCCCGGGTCGGGACTCTTGGGATCGATGCGATTGGCGTTGGCCAACTCCAGCCGGTCGATCGACGCAATCGACTACATTTGCGCATATGGCCCGGGCCATCCCGTTCTCGACGCAGCCGAAGTACGTTACATCAAGGAAGTTTTTGGCGAGCGAGCTTATTCAATGCCGATCAGTTCGATCAAAGGCGTAACTGGAAATCCTCTCGCAGCCGGTGGGCCACTGCAGGTTGCCGCTTGCGCCCTGAGCCTTCGGGATCAGATCATTCCACCGACAGCAAATTACGAGCTGCCCGATCCAGACTGCGATTTAGATTTCGTGCCGCGCGCGAGAAAAGCAAAATTGGATTCCATCCTATTGAACGTCCGCGGGCTGGGGGGTAGCGCAAGCTCACTGGTGGTTTCACGAAGTCATAAGCGATGATCGGCTCAACGGTGGCAATCCTTACTGCGGTGCTCATTCAGCTCGCTCTTGGAGGAACTGTCTTTTTGGCGAATCGACAGCGTAAATCAAACCAAGCATTTTTACTCCTGTCGCTGGCTGCGACTGCGTGGCTGGGCAGCTTGTATTACATACTAACGGCAACCCAACTGCGTGCCGCTGAAGTCGGAATTCGAGACGCATCCGTTGCCGGAATCCTAATTCTCGCAATGCTGAATTTGCTGCGACTGTCGCTCGGTCGGAAACAAACCTGGCGCGCTATTCTTGGTCAGTCGAAGCTTTGGCTAATCTTAACGGCTGGTATAATCGTTTTATGCCAGACGCGGTTTTTCCTGCAGGAAACGCGATTCACGCGAGTTGGAAACCAACTGACTCCAATTCCGGTCTACGGTACCGTAGACCGGAATTGGAGTGAGTTGATTTCCAACTCGCGTGAATCGCGTTTCCTGCAGGAAACGCGATTCACGCGAGTTGGAAATCAACTCACTCCAATTCCGGTCTACGGTACCGGAGTCTATCTTTATGTAGGCTACTTTGTTCTAGCCATCGCAGTCCTAGCGCTCAGTGTATGGCGAGATTTGCGCAAAACGACCGGTGCCGCGCGCACTGAGCTGGCATTCATCCTCATCGGTGGCCTTGCTGCCGTCATAGTCTCATTGCCCCTCTCTCTGGTTTTGGGCGGCTTTTTTAAACCCTCGCAACTCTCTTGGTTTGCGCCGTTTCGCGTCGTTTTTTTCAGTATCGTCGTTGCTTACGGCATCGCGACTCGGAAAATGATGGAGGTTGGGGTGCTGCTGCGCAGATTGATGTCGTACTCACTGCTCGCGGCCTATCTGCTCGCGCTCTACGCGCTGGTGTGGTGGCTCGTCATAACTGCGCTGCAATCATCGACCTCAAACGCCCACACCATTGCACACGTAACCGCGGCGGTTGTGATCGCCTTTGCCATGGCTCCTGCTCGCGGCATTTCGCAGCGCCTGGCCGAACGTCTCTTCATCGGCTCTCACCAACTCGATTTTCGCGCGACTGTGAGCAAAGCGGCAAAAATTTTGACGTCCGTCACGACACTGCGCGATTTGCTAGATCGCTTCGCCAATACTGTCGCCGAGGCGGTTGGCGCCGATCGGGTTTTCATCCTACTTCCGGACAAGCAGGGATTCTCGCAGCGGTATCCGATGGTCGAGCCCGGATCGCGTTATTGTTTGGAGCTAACGCGCGACCAGGCGACGATCACGGAGCTGGAGTCGAATCGCGAGCCAATCGTATTGGATGAGCTGCATCGTGCCCGCCCAACGCCGCAACTTCAGCGAGTGATGCGGCAATTGGATTCACTCCAAATTGCGCTGGCCATGGGAATTTTCACGCGGGATCAGCTGGCCGGGGTGTTACTGCTCGGCGCGCGAAAATCCGGTCGCATCTATGGCGCGACCGAGCAAGGCGCACTCCAGGTTTTGTGCGGGCAACTCGCAGTCGCAATTGAAAACGCTGAACTCTTCACCGAAGTCCAGAACGCCAGGATCTACAACGAAACGTTACTCGAGAATCTGACCAGCGGCGTTATCGCCGCTGGCACGGACGATCGAGTGACCGTTTTCAACAATGAGGCTGGCGAAATCTCCGGCTTGAATCCGCACGAGATGCTTGAGTGCTCGTTGAGCGCGCTTCCGCTCGACCTGGCGGAACCGCTGATAACGACGTTGCGGACGGGAGAGAGTCAATACAATCGCGAAATCGTTATGCGAGTCGAAAACGGTGATGTGATCATCCGCGCCAGTACGTCGATTTTTCACGGGCAAGATCAAGAAGTACTGGGCGCGCTGATGGTGTTGACCGACATTACGGCGATCAAGCGTCTCGAACTGCAGATCCGCCGGAGCGACCGGCTTGCCAGTCTCGGAACCCTTTCTGCCGGGATGGCGCATGAGATCAAGAACCCGCTCGTCTCGCTCAAAACTTTCGCCCAGCTTCTTCCTGAGCGGTACCAAGATTCCGATTTCCGCGACACGTTTTCAAATTTAATCGGACACGAGATCGATCGAATCGATTCACTAGTGAATCAGTTGCTCCGTTTTGCGCGACCGGCCAAACCAATTCTGAAACCGTTGCACGCGCACGAGATTCTTGAAAAAGCGCTCACGCTCGTTGGTCACCGACTTTACCAGAAAGACATCAAATTGAATCGCTCCTGGCAGGCGGACGTAGATACGATCCACGGCGATGCTGATCAGCTGGAGCAGGTTTTCCTCAACTTCTTTTTAAACGCCATGGATGCGATGAAAACGCATGGCGAATTGTCAGTGAAGACCGAAATTCGCTCGAACGAACAATGGATGAGCCCCCTTGGCTCTGCCAATGGCGAGAGCAACAGTAATGGACAGGCGCGCGAGGCGTTGCTCATTACCATTCGCGACAGCGGAGAAGGGATTCGGGCCGAAGATATTCCGCACGTCTTCGATCCGTTCTTCACCACCAAAGACTACGGAACGGGACTAGGCCTATCGGTCGTGCACGGAATCATTCAGGAGCACGGCGGGCAGATCGAGGTCGAGAGCGAGCTGGACAAGGGCACGGCGTTTCATATTGCGCTTCCGTTAGTGCGGTTTGACAGCAAGGTGGCTGCCGCATGACGCCCGCGCCGGTCTGCATCATATATACGCAGGATGCCGAGCTCGTTCGCAGGGCGAGAGCATTTTTGCGCACGATGGCTCAAGTGAGGCACGTGAGCGACCCAGATCGCCTCCAGCCTGTTCTGCAGCAAGTGGGCCCGTCCGTCTTAATGATGGATTTGCGATCAAAAGAATGCCGCGAATTAATCGATCAAATCCAGAGTGAACGGTCCGATATTTTGATCATTGCATTCGGCGTTGCTCAATCTGAGACGTTGCGCGAAGCCGAACAGGTTGGAATATACGCCGCTGAAGAGATCGGCTTAGAACGGCGCCGTTTTCAAGCGCTTCTCGGGCGCGCGTTCGATTATTTGAAAGTTTCACAGGAAAACCGCGATTTGCGTGAAACATCGACCCTGACGCCGGATGTTTCCCGGAAAGCTGAAGCGGCACATCAATCGATTGACGCGACCAGGACGTTGCCGTTGCTGCGATTCCCTCGGGTCCTTCGTCGTCTGGACAATATGGACACGCTGGTGGCGGCGGTGGTGGAAGCCCTAGCTGATGCAGCCGGCGTGAGCCGGGTAGGACTCTTTTCGCAAACTCGCAAAGGAGATGTGTATCGCCTGAGTGCCGGCCTTCATTGCTTGCCCGAAACCGAAGAATTGGAATTCGAAAAGCGTGACACGCTGGTGCGCTGGTTTGAGTTACATGCGCGTCTCATTTCCCGCGCCAATCTTGCTCGAACACCAGATCAGCGAGAGCGAAACGTTATGAGGCGCGCGCTCGACATGTTCGGCGCCGAAGCGATCGTGCCCCTTTACGCGCGCGGCTGCATCATCGGCTGGGTTTTCTTCGGCCACCGTGTGACCGGGCAGCTTTTCGACGATCGCGACTTGGAAGGTCTCACGATGCTGGCCGAGCACGTTTCCACCATTCTTGAAAATGCGCTTCTCTATGAAGAAGCAACCGTCCAAAAAACGCTGGCAGAAACGCTCCTGAAATCAATTCCGCCCGGCATCGTCGCCATCGACGTGGACGCGACTGTTCGTTGGTTTAATCCGCCTGCCGAAAAAATTCTCGGTTTGTCCGGTGCGGACACTTTGAGTAAGCCGGTGGAAGCGGTCGGCAACAGGCTCGCCGGCTTTCTGCGCGAAGCATTGGAAGCAAAGACGCCCCTGCCACCGCAGCAGTGGATCGACAATAAGACCCGGAAATCGCTTTCTGTCGAAACGCGCCAAATCGCGGACAACGGTGCGCCCCTCGGCGCGGTCGCGGTAATCCAAGATTTGACCGTTCAGGAAACTTTGCGCGAGAAACAAGCGTTGCTCGATCGAGCAACGTTCTGGACCGACCTGGCCGCGAGCATGTCCCACGAGATTCGTAATCCGCTCGTCGCGATCAAGACTTTTGCCCAACTCCTGCCCGAGCGTTTCGATGACGCGGATTTTCGCAAGCAGTTCAATAAGATCGTGGTCAATGAAATCGATCGGCTCGATAAAATTATTACGCAAATCAACAACTTCGCGCATCCACCCGAGCTGGTGCTCAAGCCAATCGACGTCCGCTCCCCGGTCAAAAAGGGCGTTGAAATTGCCCGGTCGCGTTATGGCATCAACGGCAAAGTGGAATTGGAAACTTCATTGCCCAGTAATCTGCCGCGGGTGTTGGGAGATGAAACAGCGCTGGCGGAAGCCTTCGCCCACCTTCTGGCCAACGCCGCCGAAGCCAGCGCGGACCGGAGCAAACCGCGCATTACCCTCTCGGCGAAACCCGTCCGGGAAGGACGACATTCGGCCGCCGTCGTCGTCACGGTCCAGGACAACGGCACCGGCATTGCGCCGGAAATAAAAGAGAAGATCTTTTCACCGTTTTGCACGACCAAACCGCGCGGAATGGGTCTCGGTTTGCCAATTGTGAAGCGGACTGTGTTCGATCATCATGGACGGGTAGAAGTCGATTCGACGTCAAAAGGAACACAGGTCAGTGTGCTCTTACCGGCAACGAGCGGATCCGATTAACAAAAATTCGAGTTGCGATTTGCGGCCCGCGATTTGAGTCTTCGCAAAAGCAAACCAGCACTTTTCCGCCTTTATGATCGTCACCACCGCTCAACTCTACAAGGTCGCCTACGGCAAATTTGCTGTCGGCGCTTACAACATCAACAACATGGAACAATGCCTCGGACTTTTCCGCGGCAACGTGCAAAGCAAGGCGCCGTTTATCATCCAACTTTCAAAGGGCGCGCGGAAGTACGCCGACAAGCGAATGCTGGAAGCGATCATTCGCACAGCCGAAGGAATGTTTCCGGAGGCAATCTTCGCCGTGCACCTCGATCACGGCGACGAAGAAGCATGTTACGATTGCATCGCGTCCGGGTTCTACAGTTCGGTCATGATTGACGCCAGCGGGGAGCCGTTCGAGAAAAATGTTGAGATCACTAAGCGGGTCGTGGACAAAGCCCATCCCGAAGGCATCAGCGTTGAAGCCGAGCTCGGCAGACTTGGCGGCGTCGAAGAAGACATCAAGGTGGATGAAGGCCACGCCTGTCTGACCAATCCCGACGAAGCGGTTGAATTTATTAAACAAACGAAATGCGACTCGCTTGCTGCCGCGATCGGAACGAGCCATGGGGCTTACAAGTTTAAAGGGCAACAGTCGCTCCACTTTGATGTGATTGAGGGAATTCGCGACAAGGTGAAGCAAGCTGGCCTTCCCCCCACCCCAATCGTCATGCACGGCTCGTCGAGCGTTCCGAAATCGGAAGTCGACCGCATCAATGCCGCCGGTGGAAAACTCGATCCGTCTGCTCGCGGCGTGAATGAAGAAGAGTATCTGCCCGCCGCGAAACTCGGCGTGACCAAAGTGAACATCGACACTGACGGACGCCTCGTTTGGACTCGGGTCCATCGCGAATTCTTCCGCGATCATCCCGAGCAATTCGATTTTCGGCCGCCGGGAAAAACTTTCGTCGAGGAGTATGCCAACTTTATCGCGCACAAAAACGAGAAACTCGGTTCCGCCGGCCAACTGGATACAGTCCGCGCGAGTATTAAATCCTAGATCGACCTCGATTTTGCCGATGTTCCCGGCGCTCTCCCAAATCACGTGAGTTTTACTCTTAAGGAACTCGCGGCCCTTTGCGGAGGAGAATTGCGCGGTGATCCGGCGCTGGAAATTGACGGGGCCGCATCGCTCTCGGAAGCGGCCGCGGGCGAGATCACGTTTTACGCCGATCCGCGTTATCTGGCGCGCCTTCGGCAAACACGGGCATCGGCGATTTTTGTTCCTCTGGATTTTTCCGGGCAGACCACGGCCGCGCAGATCCGCGTGGCCAACCCTTCGAAAGCCTTTGAGCAAGTTGTCCTGAAACTGGCGCCCAAACCGGTTGCTTTTAGGCCGGGCATTCATCCGACAGCGGTTATCGATCCAACTGCAAAAATCGGAAGCGGCGTCTCGGTTCAACCGCATGCGGTCATCGAATCTGGCGCGACAATCGGTGACAACGCCGTGATCGGCGCCGGCAGCTACATCGGACACGAAAGCATTATTGGCGCGTCGTGCCTGATTTATGCGAACGTAACCATTCGCGAACAAACGCGAATCGGCGCACGCGCCATTATTCACAGCGGTGCAGTAATCGGCGCGGACGGTTTTGGGTTCGAATTCGTCGAAGGCCGTTACCAAAAAATTCCGCAACTCGGAATTGTCCAAATTGACGACGACGTTGAGATCGGGGCAAACACAACCATCGATCGCGCTCGATTCGGTCGGACCTGGATCCAAGAAGGCGTTAAGATCGACAATCTCGTGCAGATCGCGCACAACGTCATTATTGGAAAGCATTCCATCATCGCCGCGCAAACGGGCATTTCCGGCAGCACCCGCGTCGGAGAAAAAGTGATGATGGCCGGCCAGGTCGGGATCATTGGCCATCTTACAATCGAGGACAACACGATTATCGCGGCGCAAAGCGGCATTTCGAAGGACTTGCCGGGCGGCGCATGGTTTGGCTCGCCAGCTGTGCCGTTGCCAGAGGCGAAGCGGCAGATTGCCTGGATTCATCGGTTGGGCAAGCTGTTCGATCGGGTCAAAGCGATCGAGAAAAAGCTGGGGCTCTGAGAGGGTCGCGGGGCAAGCGGTCCGAGAGGATTCAAGATTGGCAAGAATAGTGCTCTGCTGATTATGGAATTTATAGCAATGAAGCCGGCTAAACGCGACTATTCTCAATTCCTCATCATCGATGACGACCCTGGCATCGCTAAGTTCCTGGTCACGTATCTGCGTCAACGCGGTCACACCTGCTACGCTCTGACCGATGGCTTCCAGACGGCGGCCTGGCTTTCGGAGAACGACTGCGAGGTAGCCATTGTCGATCTTAAGATGCCCAAAGTGGACGGAATTTCTCTCATCTCATTTATGCGAGAGCTGAATCCGACCCTTCCGATCGTCGTTTTCACCGGCGTCGGCTACGACGAAGAGCAAATGCATGCTGCCCTCCACGCGGGCGCGAACGGATACGTCAGCAAGAATCTTCCGATTGAACAACTCTACTGCGTGCTCGCGCGAATTCTCGCCACCTGTCAGCAGCGCAAACCCAGCATGACCTTCAACGGTCAGCAGTCAGCTCTGGCCGGAGCTGCTTGATCAGCTCTTTTCGGCCGCTTTCAAAAGTTTCCGCAATCCATCAGGCGAAATGCAAGCCGCGCCGCTCGCATTCACCGTTTCCATTTCGAGGGAGTCCGATGTTGCGACCGTTATTTCGAACCGCGATCCATATTTGCCTGCCAGTCGCTCAATGATCGCATCCGCTGATTGGCCACGGCGGGCGTAGAAAATTTGCACGTCGTACGGATCGGAAACCTCGCTCACCCGGTCGCCTTGCCCGTCAAAAACGACAGCGACGTGGACTCCCGTCCAATCTTGATAATGCCGCAGTTCCTTGATCAGCGCCTCACGCGCGAGGTACGGTCGTCTGGCATGCAGGTCACGCAACTTGGGCCAGGCGAAAATGATGCTGTGACCATCGACGATAAGATATCGTACCGGCACTCCATACTTTAGTTCGTGCGCTTCTCGGAAGCGAGATGTTGGTCTATCGCGCCGGTAGCTGCTCTTTTTTGCTGCGCGGTTTCGGCGATTCGCGCTGTTTGGAGCGCAACGTCTTTTTCTTGCGTTTTAGATACGCTTTTCGGCGCTTGCGCTTCGATCGAACTCGGTGCTGCTGACCCACACGCTTGTTATACGAGGGAAGCACGCCGGGGGCAAGCAAGCTCGCTCGCGAAAACCGAAATCGAGGATTGCATTTTGCCCCGCGCTCCCATTATACAATTTGTTTGTGCTGTCATTGTCCCAGAACTTTGCTCCCACCCCCAAAACCCTGATCGGCGCTTCCGCTTTACTTATTTTCGTGGCTGCGATTTTCGGTGCTCTCAACGTCGCGAAAGTGAAAACGCTCCGTTTAGCCGTAGCCGATACCTCGACCACACGCGCTATCGCCGAACAGGATCGCGCCAGGAAGGAAAAGGAACTCAAGGCGCGCGAAGCGGCAATTGCAGCCGAGCGAGCCAAGCTGGCTCAGCTGGCTGAGCGCAAAGACAACACCGGAGCCGCCGAGGGCCAATTGGCCCAAATTCGTAATGAAAAGCGGCAGCTCGAAGCCAAACTTCAGGACAAAGAAGCGGAGATCCTGGCCTTACAAAGGCAAATCGAAGAAAAACAGCCGGCCTCAGTCAATCCGGGTGCGCCATCGGTGGTCGAGTTGCAGGCGCAGCTCGATGACGCCCGCCAGCAGCTCGACAGCGGGGAGCGCGAGAAAAGTCTGCTTTCCGAAAAATTGCAATCGGTAAGAGAGCGCTCCTCTCAACTGGAAGATGAGAAAAAGCGCCGGGCCGTGGCGCGCGGGAAAGTGGGCGTTCGGGGCACCATCCTTGCCGTTAATCAGGCTTACAATTTCGTCGTCCTTAATCTCGGCGGCCGCAACGGGGTGGAGCCGCATTCCGAAATGCTGATCGTGCGAGATGGCAGCTTCATTGGAAAAATTCGCATTTCTTCAGTTGAACCGGCGAGCGCTATCGGCGATATCATTACCAGCACTCTGGCGCGAGGCGTCCAGGTGCAACCTGGAGACACCGTCATCTATGCTGGCACAAATTCGTAGGCAGGAGAGAAAGGTCGCGGCCGTTCTATTGTTGGCAGCGGCAGGAATGCTCGTTTCATGCGCGAGCCAAAAGGAACACGTCGCGCTGGTCAACGATCCTGATGCGAAACCGGAATCCGCAATGCCTTGGAACAAGCAGGAAAAATGGGAAACCGGCGGTCAATTTGCCAATTTCAGCGACAAGCGCTGACCTTCAAAAGTCCTACATCGGTCTGTTTATAGTACCGATTTAGATCCAAACGCCCGCCGGGATAACCGCGTTCTTTGGCACAACCACGATCCCGTCGCGAATGAAGTAATTGTCCGCGTCCAGGTTCGCGGCTTTACCTTCCGGCGTGATCACGACGCCGTCGGCGATACGTGCGTTCTTGTCGATGATGGCGCGATCAACCACGCAATTGCGTCCCACCCCGATCGGCGGCACCTCCGCTGCGCCTGGCCGATCTTGTTCGAAATAGTCCGCTCCCATAATCACGCTGTTCCGGATCGTCGCGCCGCTCTGAATGATGCTGCGAATGCCAATGACGCTGCGCTCGATGTGCGCATCGGAAATGATGCAGCCATCGGAAATGATCGCCTGTCGCAGCGCTGCGCCGTTAACCTTACTCCCCGGCAAAAATCTCGGATGCGTGTAAATCGGCGCCTCGGTATCGAAAAAACTGTATTCCGGGACGAGATCGGTCAGGTCGAGGTTCGCTTCGTAAAACGCGCGCACCGTTCCAATGTCTTCCCAGTAACCCTGGAAAATGAACGCGTTTACCTGCTGATCTTTGATTGAGTGCGGAATGATGTCCTTGCCGAAATCGAACAGGTCGTTGTCGAGGCACTTCACAAGAACGTCGCGATTGAATAGATAAATTCCCATGGAAGCCTGGAACAATTCTTCATCCTCTTTGGAGCCAACGGCGCGCAGGAGCTCGCGACTCATCTTCAATTCCTGAAGGATTGTGTCGTCCTTCGGCTTTTCGACAAAGCGCACGATCCGGCGATCGACTCCGCTTTGCATAATGCCGAACTCAGCGACCTGATGGCGATGGATCGGTTTGGTCGCGAGGGTGATGTCGGCGCCGGTTTGAATGTGCTGATGCAACAGCGTCCGAAAATCCATGCGGTATAGTTGGTCGCCGCTGAGAATCAGATAATAATCGAATGGACGTTCAAGGAAGTAGCGCATGTTTTGACGGACCGCATCGGCGGTTCCCTGATACCACTGCGAGCCTTCTGGAGTTTGTTGCGCCGCTAAGATGTCGATGAAACTGCGCGAGAAATTGTCGAACTTGTAGCTGTCCTGTATATGTCGATGTAACGACATGCTGTTGAACTGCGTCAGCACGTAAATCGACCGCAGACCCGAGTTCAGGCAATTGCTGATCGGAATATCGACGATGCGATATTTGCCGCCGAGCGGCACCGCCGGCTTGGCGCGATCTTTCGTTAACGGGAACAGGCGGGTGCCTGCGCCGCCGCCCATGATAATCGCGAGTGTTCGCTGAGTCGTGCCCGGTGGAAGCGCGGGCGTGGACAGCGGCGAGACTGAATCGCGAGCGCCGGGATTTTGGGTCTGCACACCTCCAATAACTCAGTGCTGGTGGTTCACGGCAACCTTTTTGCTCGGTTTACCCCGGTTGCACGGGGCTGCCGCCAGTGGCAACCTTCATTTCCTAGTATGTGTGGAATCGTCGGTTATGTCGGGCGCTCGCAAGCTGCGCCCATTTTGCTCGATGGACTTCGTCGCCTCGAATATCGCGGCTACGATTCCGCCGGCGTCGCCATCGTTAATGGCGATCATGTCGAGACGCGCAAGTGCGCCGGTCGGATCGCTTCACTGGCCAAGCTCATTTCGCAAGAACCGGCCGCTGGATCTTACGGAATCAGCCACACCCGTTGGGCGACGCACGGAAAGGTCAACGACGAGAACGCCCACCCGCATTTCGACGCCACCGGCAAGATCGCCCTCGTTCACAACGGCGTAATCGAAAATTACCGGATACTCAAAGAGCAACTGATCCAAAACGGCGATACGAATTTTCGGTCCGACACCGACACCGAAGTGTTGGCGCACCTAATCGGAAATATTTATCGGCAGCTTGACGGCAAAGACTCTAAAGCCCGCCTGGTTAACGCTACGCGCGCGGCATTAAAACAAGTCATCGGCACTTATGGGATTGCCGTAGTCCACGCGGATATTCCGAATTTTATTGTCGGCGCGCGCCGGGGAAGCCCGCTTGTTCTCGGCGTTGGCAAAGATGAAAATTTCCTGGCGAGCGACGTGAGCGCGATCGTCGCTCACACGCGCGACGCCATTTACTTAAACGACTTCGACCTTGTCGCACTCGAGCGAGACAAATTTGAGATCAGCGCGATCGATGGCGCCGTTGGGGAGCATGCGGTCAGCAAAGTCGAGTTCAGCGCGGAAGACATTAAGAAAGGCGATTACCCGCACTACATGCTCAAGGAAATCTGCGAGCAGCCTGACTCAGTGCGCGACGCGATGCGTGGCCGCCTCACCTATGAAGAGTGCACTGCCAAGCTCGGCGGTTTGAATATGAACCCGGCAGAACTGCGCGACGTCGCACGGGTGGTTCTGACCGGCTGCGGCACCGCCTTGCATGCAGGTCGGGTCGGCGAATACATCATCGAGCAACTTGCCAGTATCCCGGTTGAAGTTGAATTCGCGAGCGAGTACCGCCATCGCAATACTCCTCCGACCGAACACACATTGGTCTTCGCCATCAGCCAGAGCGGCGAGACCGCCGACACACTCGGCGCGTTACGCGAAAGCAAACGCAAAGGATATCGCACGCTCGGAATTTGTAACAACGTCGCCAGTACCATCGCACGCGAGAGCGATGGCGGCGTTTACATGCACGCCGGTCCCGAGATCGGTGTCGCCGCAACGAAATCGTTTACCTCCCAACTTGTGATTCTAACGCTGATCGGTCTGCTCCTCGGCCGCATGCGCCAGCTCTCCACCGCCCAGGGAAAGCGAATCATTGATGCGCTCGAAGCGTTGCCAGGGCACATCGAGCAAGTGCTAAAGTTAAGCGATCAAGTTAAAGCGATCGCGAAGAAATATGCCGATGTCAGCGGAATGCTTTTTTTCGGACGGCAATTCAATTATCCGATCGCGCTCGAAGGCGCGCTCAAGATGAAGGAGATCACTTACCTTTTCGCCGACGGGCATCCCAGCGCGGAACTCAAACATGGAATCATTGCACTCGTTAGGCCGGACTTGCCTTCCATCTTCATTGCGCCGGATGACGCGGTGTTCTCAAAGAACCTGAACAACATTGAGCAAGTAAAAGCGCGCAAGGGACCGATCATCGCCATCACTTCCGGGAACGGCGCGAAACAACTCAAGGGTCTCGCCGCAGATATCGTCGAAGTCCCGGATGTTATCGATTGTCTCAGTCCGGTTCTGACGGTGATTCCATTGCAGCTCCTTGCCTACCACCTTGCAGTCGAACTCGGCCGCGACGTCGATAAGCCTCGCAATCTGGCCAAAAGCGTGACGGTCGAGTAATCGCGCGATCAGCGAACATTCAAGATGGTAACTGTAGCCGCACAGGCGAATCCTGCTGCAGCAAAATCCAGAATTCCGTCGGTGTTAAAATCGCCTTTGGCCATTGAAGTCAAACCGGTGATGCCGACTTCACTGCCGGCAACGGAATACACTGATGGTGCAGCAAACGTCGGCTCCGGACCAACTTGCGACGAGGACAAAGAGGCAAACCAGCACGCACGTCGCCACAAACCCAAAAAATCCCCCAACTTGCATTGTGCGCGGCCAACCCGAAAACATCGCAATTTTCCCCTAAAGTCGTTATCTGACTCGGAAAATCCCCCCGATGTGGCCGTGCCTTCAGGGACAAAGTCGGCAAACCGAACGCGGCGTTGATT
>Ga0209378_1000719_pt1 | contig 24095 bp, 20 predicted proteins | sample GraSoiAngelo_156_FD_186170 | JGI IMG/M metagenome (GOLD analysis project Ga0209378, IMG submission 186170) | Grasslands soil microbial communities from the Angelo Coastal Reserve, California, USA - 14_1009_13_40cm (SPAdes) (version 2) | ecosystem: Environmental > Terrestrial > Soil > Grasslands ...
GCATGCAGTTGATTGATCGGGCGCTGAAAATGCCGCAGCCGCCAATTTGCATCATGATGACGGCCTACGGCTCGGTCGACACGGCGGTCGAAGCGATGAAACGCGGCGCCTACGATTTCGTCACCAAGCCGCTCAATCTCGACAAGGTTGAAATGCTGATCGCGCGAGCGTTGCGAGACAGCAAACTGGAACAGGAAAATCAGAGTTTGCGACAGCAGGTCGACGAACGTTACGGACTCGAGAACATGATCGGTGATTCGCCGGCCCTGCACGAAGTGCTGGACACGATCCGTCAGGTCGCGCCGTCATCGGCGAACGTCTTGATCGAAGGCGAAAGCGGCACCGGAAAAGAACTGGCTGCGCACGCGATCCATAATTTGAGCCGGCGCAATAAAGCGAAATTCGTGACCGTCCACAGCGCTGCGCTTTCGCCTACGTTGCTCGAAAGCGAATTGTTCGGACACGAAAAAGGGGCCTTCACCGGTGCGCATGAGCGAAGAATCGGGCGATTCGAGCAAGCCAACGGCGGCACGATTTTCTTGGATGAAGTCGGCGACATTCCGTCGGCAACACAAGTAAAATTGCTGCGCGTGATCAGTGAAGAGCGCGCGTTTGAACGAGTGGGTGGCAATCAAACACTACGTGCAGATGTGCGGTTGATCGCGGCGACCAACAAAAATCTCGAGCAGTTGGTGAAGGAAGGAAAGTTCCGCGACGATTTGTATTTTCGGCTCAATGTCGTGCGGATCATCATGCCCCCGTTGCGCGAGCGCAAAGACGATATTCCATTACTGGTGCGGGGGTTTCTGCGCCAATTTTCTAAAGCGAACAATAAGGAAGTTCTCGACCTTACGAGCGAAGCGATGAACGCGCTGCTCACTTACCATTGGCCGGGCAATGTCCGCGAGTTGCGTACCGCGATCGAACATGGCGTCGTAATGGCGACCGGACCGAAAATTACGCCCCGCGATTTGCCGTCCGCTTTGCGACAAGCTGCGGGCGCGACACTACCGCGCGGCATTTCGGCGGCCAAAGCTTTCGGTGAAAAAGCGAGTCCGCTCGATCTTCACGAAACGGAACGCAAACTTATTTTGCAGGCATTAGCGACAACGAATGGAAACGTCACTGCCGCCGCGAAAAAACTCGGGATCAGCCGGCGGACATTGCATCGTAAAATCAATGAAATGAACGCCAAGGAAAAAGAGCCGGCCAAGACCGGACACGCATCAAATGCCGGGTAGCGAAGAATTCATTCAAAGCGCGGTCCACGCCTTGGAAGCCGGTGGGCATTTTCCTGAGCGACCACGATCGCGAACATCCGCCAACACCATGAACCGCGCTCGGGCTGCATTTTCCCGTTTACGAACTGGCCTCCGAGCGTTTGAGTAAGACGGTGAAACAGGCGACAAAGATTTTCGGCACCGACGGCGTGCGCGGTGTCGCCAACGTGGAGCCGGTAACGGCCGAGACCGCTCTCAAACTGGGTCGGGCCGCCGCGCATGTTTTTACCCAATTAAATCCGCGCACACTTCCGGAAGGCGCGCGCCCAAAGATCGTGCTCGGCAAAGACACTCGCCTATCCGGTTACATGCTCGAGAACGCGCTCGTCGCCGGAATCACTTCGCTCGGAGTCGATGTTCTCATCATCGGTCCACTACCAACTCCGGGCGTGGCTTATATTACCCGCTCGCTCCGCGCCGATGCCGGCATTGTTCTTTCCGCCTCGCACAACCCTTACGAAGACAACGGCATCAAATTTTTCCGGCACGACGGCTACAAACTCGACGATCAAGTCGAAGCACAAATCGAGGACTTGGTTTTCAGCGGTAAGATCGACAACATCCGGCCGACCGCCGGAAAAATTGGACGCGCCGCGCGTATTGATGACGCGCTTGGCCGTTATGTCGAATTCGCGAAGGCAAGTTTTCCGCGAAAAATGTCGCTCGAAGAATTGCGCATCGCCGTCGATGTCGCGAACGGCGCCGCTTACAAATCAACTCCCTGCATTTTGCGCGAGCTCGGGGCCGACGTCGCGATCGCGCACAACGAGCCGAACGGGATGAACATCAACGACGGATGCGGCAGCACGCATCCGGACGAAATTCAGCGCATCGTGAAATTGGCTGACGCCGATGTCGGTATCACGCATGATGGCGACGCCGACCGGGTTCTGCTTTGCGACGAAAACGGCGAGATCGTTGACGGTGATGAAATTCTTGCAATCGCGGCGCTCGATCTTTTGAAATCGAATCAACTCCGCGACAACGCCCTGGTCGCCACCGTAATGAGTAATTTCGGCCTGGACGAAACGCTCGCGGCCAGCGGTGGCAAAATTATTCGCACCAAAGTGGGCGATCGCTACGTGATTGAAGAAATGGTTTCGCGAAATCTCAATCTCGGTGGCGAACAGAGCGGGCACATTATCTTCCGCGATTTCACAACTACCGGTGACGGCATTATTAGCGCGCTCCAAATTTTGCGAATCATGCATACGACCGGTCAGCCGCTGAGCAAATTGAAAAAGTGTCTCCAGAAATATCCGCAGGCGCAGCGCAACCTTATCGTGAAATCGAAGCCGCCGATCGAAGAACTGCGCGAAGTGGTTAAACTGCGCGAGGAAGTCGAGCGCGAGCTGGCCGGGAAAGGCCGCGTCCTCCTGCGTTATTCCGGCACCGAATCAAAAATTCGCCTTTTGATCGAGGGCCGTGAGCTCGATAAGATCGACAAACAGGCCAATCGCATCGCGGACGCAATTCAAAGCGCGATCGGCGCAAACTAGAAAATATGAATCTGGCCCGCATCATCGAAGCGCTTCTCTTCAGCGCGCAAAAACCGTTGTCGACCAAGACGATTGCCGAGGGTCTACGCCAGGCTGGGGCGGAAGACGAGTTTTCGCCGAACCAGTTCGCAAACGTCCGGCAAGCGGAAGTCGCCGCTGCAATTGAGCAGTTAAAAGTCGAGTACATTCAACATGAGCACGGCTTTCAGCTCGTTGAAAAAGCCGACGGTTGGCAGCTGGCCAGTGACCCGAAATACGCCCAGTGGGTTCGCGGACTATTCCCAGCGCCGAAGCCGGCGCGTTTGAGTTCGCCCGCGCTTGAGACGCTTGCGATCATCGCTTATCGCCAGCCAATCACACGCGCAGATGTCGAAGCAGTGCGCGGCGTCACTATCGATGGCGTTTTGCAAACCTTGATGGAACGCGGCCTCGTCAAAATTTCAGGGCGCGCCGAAATTCCGGGCCGTCCCTTGCTTTACGAAACGACGGAATTTTTTCTCGATCATTTCGGTCTGCGCAATCTCGATGAATTACCGAACGTCGAGGAATTGCGGACCCGTCATCTGCCGGTGAGCCCGCGTCCACCGGCAACTGTAGCTGGCGACGCTGTCGCCGGTCCGGCATCCCCCACGACCTCGGCGCCGGAATGACGGCGCGCGCTGTCGCGTTGTCGATCGTGGCGTCGCTTACAACATCGATATCGTCCTTTGCCGACATTCAACCAGACAATTGCGCACGCGCCGCTAACTATTCCGAAAACAAACGCGGCTTTTCCATGCTCGTCATCCAAAACGGACGGACCGTTTTCGAACATTACGCCAATGGCGGTTCGGCGGACTCGCGCTGTAAAATCTTCAGCGGCACAAAAAGTTTCTGGGGGATCGCCGCGCTCTGCGCTGCCCGCGACGGTTTGATCAAGCTCGATGAGCACGTCGCCGATACCATCGGCGAATGGAAAAACGATCCGCAGAAATCGGAGATCACGATTCGCCAGCTGTTAAATCAAACCGATGGAACCGAGCCGGCGCCGCATCTTCACAGTGAATCGATTCGCGATCGAAATACGGCGGCCATTCAATTGCCGCTCGTTGCTGCTCCGGGATCGGCGTTCGCTTACGGCCCGAGTCACCTCCAGATTTTCGCCGAGGTCTTACGGCGAAAACTGAATGGGCGGTCGACGATCTCGTATTTGGATCAAAATGTTCTTTCGCCGCTCGGCCTAACGAGTCTCAACTTTAAAAAAGACGGACGCGGTAATCCGCTCCCAGCCACCGGATTTGAACTGAGCGCGCGGGAGTGGGCACGGCTCGGAGAATTGGTGCTTGGCCATGGCAATTATCAGGGAAAGCAAATTGTTCCCGCGAACTTGCTCGGTCAGGCATTCGTCGGATCCGGGGTGAACCCTTCTTATGGCCTGACCTTCTGGTTGAATCGACCAGCCCCAAACGCGCGCGAAATCGACATCGAGAAGGAACTCGACCTCAAATGGCAGCTGGCACATTGGATTGGCATCTGCATTTGCCGGGCGGCGCCGCCCGACATGGTCGTCGGGCTTGGCTCAAACTATGAGCGCTTATTTATTATTCCATCGCTGAACGTGATCATTGTCCGACAGGGCTGGAGCGCGAAATTTTCGGACGCCTATTTTTTGCGCCTCGCCCTTGGCCGATAGCAGGTTTGACTTGGCGAGCGCTTTCCTGAACGATTGCTGACACTTACATTGTCGATCTTATGAACAAATTTGCGATCGGTTGCGGCGGATTGCTTGTCATCATCCTTTTTATCGTTTTCGTCATTGGGTTGTTTTTCTGGGGCACCTACAACCGGCTGGTCACGCTCGACCAAAACGTGAACAAGAAATGGGGGGACGTGCAGACGGTCTATCAGCGGCGCGCCGATTTGATTCCTAACCTCGTAAACACAGTTCAAGGCGCAGCCAACTTCGAGAAATCGACAATTGTCGAGGTGACCAATGCGCGGGCGAGCGTCGGACGGGTGCAGCTCGATCCGAGTAAAGCGCCGACGGATGCCAAGCAGCTGGAAGAATTCCAAGCGGCGCAGGGCCAATTGAGCAATGCGCTCTCGCGTTTGCTCGTCGTGGTCGAACGTTATCCTGAGTTGAAGTCGAACCAGAATTTTCTCGGACTCCAGGCGCAACTCGAAGGCACGGAAAACCGAATCTCGGTCGAAAGAAATAATTTCAACGGCACGGTGCAAGACTTCAATACCGCCGTGCGCCGTTTCCCGACCAACCTGATCGCGGGGATGTTTGGGTTTCCTCCGCGTCCATTCTTCGCCGCCCAACCAGGCGCGGAAAAGGCGCCAACGGTGAATTTCAATTTCGGTTCGCCCGCGCCGGCCGCCTCGCCGGCGGTAAGCGCGACGCCGTAACGTGATTGTCGATCTTGCATGAAAGATCGACAACCAATTCTCGCGTGAAACGAATCGCGTTCTGTCTCGCGGCGTTTGTCGCGATCCATTCGCAAGCGACGGAAGTCATTCCGCCGAAACCAGCGGCTTACTTCAACGATTATGCCGGAGTGGTTGCAAAAGACGCCGCGCTCCGTTTCAACGAACAGCTTGCCCAATTCGAACGCGAAACTTCCAACCAGGTCGTGGTCGCGGTCTTTCCCAAAATGCAGAGTGACTCGGAGATTGCGGATTACACGCAACGCGTCGCCCAAGCGTGGGGTGTTGGACAAAAAGGACAGCGCAACGGCGTTGTGCTCTTCGTCTTCACGCTAGACCGGAAGATGTTCATTCAGGCAGGTTACGGTCTGGAAGGCGCGCTCCCGGATTTGACCGCGTTCGATATCACCGAATACCGGATCAAACCGCATTTTCGGAACAATGATTACGAAGGCGGATTGGCCGAGGGGATCGATTCAATCTTCAAAGCGATTCGCGGCGAATACAAAGGAACTGGAAAGACAGTGAGGGAGCGGCACGGAGGCGAGGGAAGTAGTTTCCCCGGCAACCTCATTCTATTTCTCTTCTTCGCGATTTTTCTCTTCTTCATCTCGCGCCTGAAACCGCGACATGGCTACCACTACAGCAGCTCCGGCGCGGGGTGGGCCTGGGCTCTTGGCTCCAGCGGTGGCGGCGGTTGGTCATCCGGCGGCGGAGGTGGTGGAGGATTTAGCGGATTTAGCGGCGGCGGCGGAAGTTTCGGCGGGGGCGGCGCGGGCTCGAGCTGGTAACGATGCGAACCAAAGAATTTCTGAGCAAGCTCGAGCACGATCGGATCGTCGCCGCAATCCGCGATACGGAATCGAAAACGTCCGGCCAAATTCGCGTTTTCATTCAGCGCGGCAAGTTGGAGGTCAATCCGTTGATTGCCGCGCAGAAAAAATTTCACCGGCTTGAAATGCATAAAACGTCCGATCGAAATGCCATTCTGATTTTCGTCGCGCCGCGCGCCCACAAGTTCGCAGTCGTCGGCGACAAAAGCATTCATGAAAAATGCGGCGAATCATTTTGGCAAAGATTGGTCGATGGGATGCGCGAACATTTCCAGAACGAGAAATTCAGCCACGCGTTGGTCGAGGCGATCGAGGAGGCGGGCAAAGCACTGGCTGCACATTTTCCGAGAAGAACGACATCCTCGAATCAGCTACCGGACAATGTGTTTGAGACGTAATTCTATGGCGCTAATTCGCTCCGGACCTTGTAAATAACGACGTTATCTTCGGCGAATTCCTTCGACAGAAAAGAGTAGGATTCGCGATCGAATTGATTGTGCCGAAGGCATCCGCGCATCGCGCGACCGTGGCGAGTATTCGAAAGCACGCACTCGGCTTTCGGGTTGATTCGATTAAAACCGGCTTTGAGTGCGCGGCCAACTCCACAAGGCGGCCTTCGTTTGACCAAAATGACTTTGGCGTTTCGTTTGCTCCAGGTTTCCACAATTTCTGCCGTCCTGTCTTTTGAAGCATCGTCCACTACGATGATCTCGAGGATCTCCTGGTCGTAGTTTGCCAGCAGCCCTTCCAGCATCCGGCCGATTGCCTGTTCTTCGTTGTGCGCGATCAAAATGACGGAAACCGCCTTCATTTGACTGAAACCTCAGCGGAAATATGGCAATAATCCTAGCAAAATGGACGCTTGCAAAATCTGTGGTTCGTTGTTTATTCCACGCTCCGCCGCGAGTTTTGTAATTACGCCGTTGGTCCCTGGGTCTCCGTCGCTGGACGTGAAACCGCACTCGCCAGGGGAAACCCGGCAATCCGAAAGGAATTTAGCGATTTAGAGATTTATGATCGGGAGATTTGTCTCGGCAAGTCACTGAGTCATTGGCTCGTTAAATCGTTGATTATTTAAGTATGCCAGTCCGTTACGGTCGTTTTGAAATGCCGAAGACTCTCAGCAAAGATGAGAGCACAGCCACAGACACTTACGCCAAGTTCACCGCCGAGCCATTTGAGGCCGGTTATGGGCACACCGTTGGAAATTCTCTCCGGCGCGTGCTGCTTTCGTCGCTCGAAGGCGCCGCCATTACCGCGGTAAAAATCACCGGCGCGCAACACGAGTTCGCCACGCTTCCGGGCGTGGTTGAGGACGTGACCGACATCGTGCTCAACCTCAAGAGGGTGAAATTCAAAGCCGAAGATCACGAGCCGAAAAAACTTTCACTGAGCGTGAACAAGGAAGGCGAAGTCACCGCCGGCGACATTCAGGAAGTGGCTGGCTACGAAGTGCTCAATCCGAAACTGGTGATTTGCACACTCGACAAGAAACACAAATTTGATGCCGAGCTCGAAGTCCGCGTCGGACGCGGATTCGCTACTGGCGAAGAAAACAAACGCGCCGATCAACCGATCGGCCTGATTCCGATCGATTCGATTTTCTCACCGGTCACGCGTGTGAAATATGCGGTCGAGAACACCCGTGTCGGTCAGCGCACCGATTACGACAAGCTCATTTTGGAAGTTTGGACCGACGGAAGACTGACTCCGGACGACGCGCTACTCCAGGCCTCCGCGATTCTGCGTCATCACCTCGACGTCTTCGTTAACTTCAACGAAGAAGTGATCGAGTTCGACGAAACGCCGGCCGGTGTAAGCGAGGAGAACATGAAGCTGAAGAAACTGCTCAACATGAGCGTGAACGAAATTGAGCTCAGCGTCCGTGCGGCCAACTGCTTGAACAACGCCAACATTACCACCGTTGGTCAGCTCGCGCAGAAGACTGAGAGCGAAATGCTCAAGTATCGCAACTTCGGCAAGAAATCGCTCAACGAGATCAAAGACAAACTGCAACAGCTCGGCCTGAGTCTTGGTATGAAATTCGAGACGGGTTTGGTCGAACCGGTTGCGGGACCCGATGGCGCCGCTTCTGCAAACGGCGCAGCTGTCGTGGCGACCGAACGCAAGTAATTCGATCAGGGCAAACCGATGAGACATCAGAAAAAGACGGTGCGGCTCGGCCGCAAAGCGGAGCATCGCAACGCGCTGCTCGCGAATCAGGTTTGCAATTTGATCGAGCACCAGCGGATCAAAACCACGCTGGCAAAAGCGAAAGCGGTTCGCCCAATCGCCGAAAAAATGGTTACGCTCGGCAAGAACGGCTCGCTTCACGCGCGGCGAACGGCTTTTTCGACCTTGCGGCACAAAGACGCGGTTAAAAAATTATTTGACGAAATCGCGCCGCGGTCCACCGAGCGCAACGGCGGTTACACCCGCATCGTGCGCCTCGGCCAGCGCAAGAGCGATTCCGCTTCGATGGCATTCATCGAGTGGGTTGATGCCGCTGTAGTGGTTGAAGAAAAGCTGGCAGAGGAAAAGAAGGCGAAACGGAAAGAGCCAGAAGCGAAACCAAAACAAAAAGAAGCGAAGCGCGAAGAGCCGAAGCCAAAAGAAAAAGAAGCGCCTGCCGCCGAAGAGCCGACGAAAAAGCGGCGCTGGTTCAGCCGAAAATCCGGCGAAGCTGAAAAATAATTATCAACTCCGAACGGCGCGGCAAATTCCCTCCAGCGTTTCGCGCAAACCGTAACGAATTTTCCAGCCAGGATAGTGAGACTGGAACTTTCGCACATCGCTGATCCACCAGATGTGATCGCCCCGGCGGTTAGCTTCTTCGTAGCGCCAGTTTAATCGCCGGCCGCTGATCTCTTCGCACAATTCGATCGCTTCCAGAATGGAGCAATTACTAGAACGACCGCCGCCAATATTGTAGACCTCGCCCGGGCGCGGCGCCCGAATGAATTCGGCGCAGGCCTCAACCAGATCGGAGCTGTGAATGTTATCGCGCACCTGTTTGCCTTTGTAGCCGAAGACGCGATAAGGGCGACCCGTCACCGTGCAAATCATCAGATAAGAGAGAAATCCGTGCAGTTCCGTGCCGGCATGGGCCGAGCCGGTCAGACAACCGCCGCGAAAGGCCACCGTCGGCATGTCAAAATAGCGACCGTACTCCTGGACAAGCAGATCGGCGGCAGCTTTCGAAACTCCGAAGAGCGAATGCTGTGTGCAATCGATGCTCATCGATTCGGGAATGCCAGGCTCGTAATCGTGGCCGGCTTCGATTTCCCACCGCTTTGGCAACTCGCGCAGTGGGAGATGGTTTGGTCGGTCGCCGTAGACCTTGTTCGTCGAGATAAAGACAAACGGCGCTTCTGGACAAAAATTTCTTGTAGCCTCCAGCAAATTGAGTGTGCCGTTGGCGTTGACGGAAAAGTCGGTTTGTGGATCCCGGCCCGCCCAGTCATGCGAGGGCTGCGAGGCCGTGTGGACCACGGACGCGATACGACCTCGATGCTGCTTGAATAGCTCGTTAACCGCGTTCGTGTCGCGAATGTCGAATTCGTGGTGCTTATAGCCGCGGACACTCGCGACCAGATCGTCACGCGTTTTTTTTGTGGAAGCTTCGGCGCCGAAGAAGCGGGCCCGCATGTCATTGTCGATCCCGACAACATCCATGCCTTCCTGCGAAAACCGCCGGACCGTCTCCGAACCAATCAAACCGGCCGATCCGGTCACGATAATCGTCCGCACAGGCTCGATGGTTAGCGGGAATTTTCCGGCTGACGAGAATTTATCTCAGGGGGGCCAGGCGCCATTTCACTTCTTCGCCAAGGATCTCGAGCCAAGCGACACTCGAGGGCGACCCCTGATTGGGACGTGTCACGCATCCTGGATTCAAGAACAAAACGCCGCCTCGCTTTTCGTTTCGCGGCACGTGGGTATGACCGTGCAAGACAACATCGACCTCACCCGGCGGAACATCAGGCGGAATATGTTGGAGCCGAAATTTCAATCCACCACGCTTAAGATCGACGAACAGGGGCCATTCCGAATTCCAATCGCAATTCCCGCGCACCACAGTGACTCGCGGGCCGATTGCGCGCAGGTCATCGAGGATCGTTGGTTCGCAGACGTCGCCCAAATGCCAGATCTCGTCCGCATCCGCCGCGAGATCGAGAATTTTCTTCGGCAACTTGTTATGCGTGTCGGCGAGAACAAGAATTCGAAGAATACGAGCCATCTATCTCTCAACAAAGCAGGAACACCGGAAGGGAAAAATCATTTCTAATCATTCCTGTGCGCCTGCTTCACTGAGAAATATTCTCGTCGTGATCCTTTGCGTCCTTTGTCTGAGGCATTAACCTTTAGTTGTGTCGTTTAATAATTTCGAACTTTCGCCGGAAGTCGTGCGCGGCACCCAGGCGATGGGCTTTACCGAGCCGACGCCGATCCAGCTCCGTGCCTTCCCTATCATCCTCGCAGGCAAAGACTTAATCGGAACGGCCCAGACCGGCACCGGCAAGACCGCGGCGTTTGCGCTGCCAATTCTGACCCTCCTCGCAAAACACGGCGCGTTTCGCTGCCTCGTGCTCGAACCGACGCGCGAGCTGGCCGCGCAAGTCGAAACCGCGTTTCGCGATTACGGCCGGTTCACTGATTTGAGGGCAACCGTCATCCATGGCGGCGTTGGTTATGGAAAACAGCGCGAAGACCTGAAACGTGGTGTCGATATTGTCGTCGCCACCCCCGGCCGCCTGCTCGATCATCTCGAACAAAAGACTCTTCATTTTCGCGATGTAAACATTCTCGTGCTCGATGAGGTCGATCGCATGCTCGACATGGGTTTTCTGCCGGATGTCCGCCGCATCGTCGAAAAGATTTCAACGGATCGGCAAACGCTTCTTTTTTCGGCAACGTTGCCGCCGGAGATCGAGCGCCTCGCCGCGTGGGTCTTGCGCGATCCTGAGTTGGTTGAAATCGGTGTGCGCCGTTCCCCGGCCGAAACCGTGACCCACGCCGTTTATCCGGTCGCGGCTGAACAAAAGTTCGACCTCCTGATGGCGCTGCTCGAACGGACCAACTTCGATAGCGCGCTCATTTTTTCCCGGACCAAACACGGTGCCGATCGAATCGCCCACAAATTGAAACAGGGAAACCATTCCGTCGCCGTTTTGCATTCCAACCGCACCCAACGCGAACGGATCGAGGCCCTCGAAGGATTTAAGAGCGGTAAATATGAAGTGATGGTCGCGACCGACATCGCGGCGCGCGGGCTCGACATCGCCGGCGTCAGTCACGTTATCAATTACGACGTGCCGGAGCACGCCGAAGATTACGTCCACCGCATCGGCCGGACTGGCCGCGCCCAAAATGTCGGCGATGCATTCACCCTCATGAACGGCGAGGAAGTAGCGGCGTTGCAGGCGATCGAACGTTTCATCGGTCGAAAAATTCCTCGCCTCAAACTCGAGAACTTTCCGTATCTCTACACCGTGCTCTTCGAACCGGAATCAGCTACCGGTGGCCGACGAGCGATCGGCGGTGGCCGCTCGCATCGCGGTTATTCTTACGGACGAAGACGGAGGTAGATCGACAGTGTTTTCTTCCGCGCGGGAGACCAGTTAGAGTGCGGACATGGTAACAATCGAGACAATCAAGAACGGTCCTTACATCGTGAAGGGCGAAGTGGAATTGATCGACGCCGACGGAAACAAGTTTCCCGTGGAAAAACGAATGGCGCTTTGCCGTTGCGGTGCCTCGACGGAAAAACCGTTTTGCGACGGCACCCATTCCAAGATCGGCTTTCAAGCCGCCGAGAAAGCCGTTCCGGAATCAAAAGAATGAAAGTTTTTCTCTTCCTTTTCGCTTTGCTTGTCGCCATTGCGGCCCGCGGCGAAAAGCTCGCGTTGGATGGCGCAACCCTCGTCTATCCAGACCGCAATGAAGTTCGGTATCCTCATACCAACACGACCATCGTCATCAATGGAGATCGGATTGAGCGGATTGGTCCGAAAATCCTGGAAAAGGGGACTCGTGTAATCGATTGCAAGGGCAAAATCATTTTGCCGGGATACATCGACACGCACATTCACTTCTTTCAATCGGCCGATCTGTTCACGCGGCCGGATGGCGCCGATCTAAACAGCGTCCGCCCCTACAAAGATGAAATCGCGTGGATAAAATCTCATCTCAACGATGTCTTCGCGCGCTACATTCGTTGTGGCATTACGAGCGTGGTCGATGTCGGCGGGCCGTTTTGGAATTTCGAAGTGCGGAAAACTGCGAACGCGACCGCAAAAGCCCCGCGCGTCGCAGTGGCCGGGCCGTTAATTTCGAGCGTTTCCCGCGAGAAACTCGATCTGGGCGATCCGCCGATTGTGAAAATCGACAGTCCGGATCAAGCGCGCGAGTTCGTGGGAAAACTGGCCGCGCAAAATCCCGACCTGGTCAAGATCTGGTACATCGTCGACAAAGATCATCCCGTCGATGGGTTTCGGCCGATCATTCGCGCGACGGTTGAAGAAAGTCACGCGCACAAGATTCGGGTCGCGGTGCACGCGACCGAATTGGAGACCGCGCGCGCGGCAGTTGAAGAAGGCGCGGACATTCTTGTCCACAGCGTGGTCGATAAACCGGTGGACGACGCGTTCGTGAAGCTCTTGAAAGATCGACATATCATTTTGTGTCCGACCCTGGTCGTGTTCGAGCGCTACGGCCGGACTTTTTCGCATCAACTAAATCTCACGCGGGAAGAGAAAGCGTGGGGCAACCCGGAAGTGATCGCATCGCTCGACGTCAGGACGATTCCTTCGGATAAATTGCCCGACCGGATCAAGAGTGCGCTGGCAAAGCCGGACGAGGCGCTGGATCGCATCAAAAAGACCTACGAAGTCGCGTTGCCGAATTTGAAGAAACTGGAGGACGCGGGAATCACAATTGCGGCCGGAACCGACGCCGGGAACATCGGGACGATCCATGGGCCCGCTTTGTTTCGCGAGTTTCAACTGATGAAAGAAGCCGGCCTGACGAACATGCAAATTTTGCAAAGCGCGACCGTGAACGCGGCGAAGCTTTTCGGTGGCGACACGGGCGCGCACATCGGCAAGATCGACAATGGTTATTTCGCCGACCTGGTGATCTTGAAATCGAATCCGGTTGATGACATCGCAAACGCGTCGGAGATCGACACCGTGATCAAAAACGGCGTTGTTTATCCGGCCGATTCGATTTTGCGCTAAGCAGAACCTCGAATCTCGCGGCGATTCTAGCGAATGCGACTGGTAGTCGGAACGTCTAAGTAACTATGAAACGAGAAGCCGCGACCATCGTCTTTCTTGCCGGGGCTGCGTTGTCGATCTTCGCGGCCGAACCTGTCCAGAACGCGGATTGGAAAGCAGTTAAACAAAGCAACGGCGTAGTGATTTACACCCGGCCACACGGAGGGTCGAACCTGAAAGAGTTCAAAGCGGTAGCCGAAATCGACGCAACGGCCGAGACGGTTCACAAGGTTATCGATGATGTCGAAGGTTATACGAGTTTCATGCCCTATACAGCGGAGTGTCGCGTCATCGAGCGAAAACGAGATTCCATTCTCACTTATCAGCGGGTCTCCCCAAAAATTGTGAGCGATCGCGATTACACGCTTCGCATTCGACAGGAATCGTGGCCGGTTGAAAATGGATTGGCTTATCTCAATCGCTGGGAGCCGGCCAACCAACATGGTCCGGCGGCAAAGCCCGGCGTGTTCAGGGTAACTGTGTGCGAAGGTTCCTGGCTGCTCGAGCCGGCCGGCGAGGGTAAAACGCGCGCGACCTATTCCGTTTTCACGGACAGCGGCATCGGCGGGCCGGCGTTCCTTGCCAACACCATCAGCACGACGGGAATCAACAAACTGTTCGCCGCTGTTCGCAAACAGGCGAAAAATCCGAAGTATCAGACGAAATAAGAGTTCCGGCGTGAAGTTCGCCCGATTTAGTTTATCCTGCGCGCTGCGCAAATGCCGCGGAACAACGATCTCAAGAAAATTCTCCTAATTGGCTCCGGTCCAATCGTGATCGGGCAGGGCTGCGAATTCGATTATTCCGGCGTGCAAGCGTGCAAGGCGCTGCGAGAGGAAGGTTACCAGGTCGTGCTGGTGAATTCGAACCCGGCCACGATCATGACCGATCCCGAGTTCGCCGATCGCACTTACATCGAGCCGATCACGGCAGAAGTGATCGAAGCCATCATTGCTCGAGAAAAGCCGGACGCGCTTCTGCCAACGATGGGCGGGCAGACGGCGTTGAATGCGGCGATGGAGCTTTATCGCAACGGCGCACTCGCGCGGCACAAGGTAAAATTGATCGGCGCCAGTGCGAAGGCGATCGCGAAGGGCGAAGATCGACAGTTGTTCAAGGAAGCCATGCTGCGAATCGGGCTCAACGTGCCGCGCTCGGGCGTGGCGCGCTCGCTTGCCGACGTGGGCCGCATTGCAAAAGAGATCGGAACTTTCCCGCTCATCATCCGGCCGGCCTTCACTCTCGGCGGCAGTGGCGGCGGTATCGCCTACAACCCGGACGAGCTGGATCAGATCGCCGGTCGCGGTCTCGCCATGTCTCCGGTGAACGAAGTGTTGATCGAAGAATCGCTCGTCGGCTGGAAAGAATTTGAAATGGAAGTGATGCGCGACCGGATGGACAACTGCGTCGTTGTTTGTTCGATTGAAAATTTCGACCCGATGGGCGTGCACACCGGCGACTCGATCACGGTCGCGCCGGTGCAAACGCTCACCGACAAAGAATACCAAATGATGCGCGACGCCGCGTTCGCGGTCATTCGCGAGATCGGCGTCGAGACGGGCGGGTCGAACATTCAATTCGCGGTCCATCCGGACAACGGTCGGATGGTCGTGATCGAGATGAATCCGCGGGTGTCGCGCTCAAGCGCGCTCGCGAGCAAAGCGACCGGCTTTCCGATTGCAAAAATCGCGGCCAAGCTGGCGGTCGGTTACACGCTGGACGAAATCAAGAACGATATCACCCGCGAAACGCCGGCCTGCTTCGAGCCGACGATCGATTACTGCGTGGTCAAAGTGCCGCGGTTCACGTTCGAGAAATTTCCGCAGGCCGATTCAACGCTGACCACGCAGATGAAAAGCGTCGGCGAAGCGATGGCGATCGGCCGGACGTTTAAGGAAGCGCTGCAAAAGGCGCTGCGAAGTTTGGAGATCAAGCGTTTCGGACTTTGCGGCGACGGCGCCGACAAAGATGTCGATCTTGAAACGTTACGCTTGAAACTGGCGATCCCGAACGCCGAACGAATCTTCTATCTTGCGCAGGCATTCCAAAAAGGCGCATCGATCGACGAGATTTACGACCTAACCAAGATCGACAAGTGGTTTCTCCGAAACCTTGAGCAGATTGTGGTGACACAAAAGCAGATCGAGCAATCCGCTCTCGCCAGTCACAGCATTCGCGTGATGACTGAACCATGGGCGGTAACGCTCACGGCCGACCAGATTGCGCCCGAGATCTTTGGAAATGGCGATGAACTTTTGCGTGCAAAAAAACTTGGGTTTTCCGACAACCAACTCGGCTACGCCAATTCGTTGAAGCCGGCCGGGGTGCGGGCCGCCCGAAAACAATTGTCGATCTTGCCGACTTATCGGCTGGTCGATACCTGCGCGGCGGAGTTCGAAGCTTACACACCGTATTATTACTCGACTTACGGCGACGAGAACGAGCGGCGCGAGAGTGGCAAACGCAAGGTGATGATTCTCGGCGGCGGACCGAACCGGATCGGCCAGGGGATTGAGTTTGATTACTGTTGCGTGCACGCCGCCTTCGCACTGCGCGAGCTCGGGTTCGAAACGATCATGGTCAATTCGAATCCGGAAACGGTTTCGACCGATTACGACACCAGCGACAAACTTTACTTCGAGCCACTCACGCTCGAGGACGTGCTCAATATCTATGAGCAGGAAAAACCGGAAGGCGTCGTCGTTCAATTTGGCGGACAAACCCCGCTGAATCTCGCGGATGGATTAAAAGCGGCGGGCGTTCCAATCCTCGGGACTCAGCCGGAGAGCATCGAAACCGCGGAAGATCGAAAATTGTTCGCGGCGATGCTCGACAAACTTGGTTTACGCCAGACACCGAGCGGATCAGCGGTGAGCACGAACGAAGCGGTTCAGATCGCGACGAAAATCGGTTATCCGGTGCTGGTCCGCCCATCGTTCGTGCTCGGCGGCCGCGCGATGGAGCTCGTTTACAATGAACCGGATCTGCGTCGCTACATGGCGAGCGCAATCGAGGTAACGCCGGATCGTCCCGTGCTGGTCGATCGCTTTCTCGAAGATGCGATCGAGGTGGATGTCGATTGCATTTCGGACGGTGAAACGACCGTGATCGGCGCGATCATGGAGCACATCGAGGAAGCCGGTATCCACAGCGGTGACAGCGCCTGCGTGATCCCGACGTTTTCTTTGTCACAGAAAGTGCTCGCCGAAATAGCGTCCGCCACCAAGGCGATGGCGCGCGAGTTGAACGTGCGCGGCCTGATGAACGTGCAATTTGCCGTCAAAGGTGAAGACGTTTACGTGCTGGAAGTGAATCCGCGCGCCTCGCGCACCGTTCCATTTGTGAGCAAGGCGATCGGTCTACCGCTGGCGAAACTGGCGGCGAAGATTATGGCCGGCAAAACGTTGCGCGAGCTTGGCATGACCAAGGAAATCGTGCCCAAACATTTCTCGGTGAAAGAAGCCGTCTTCCCGTTTCTGCGTTACCAAGGCGTCGACATTTCGTTGGGCCCGGAAATGAAGTCGACCGGCGAAGTGATGGGCATGGATGTCGATCTGGGATTGGCCTACGCCAAATCGCAGATGGCCGCGCCGCCGCCGTTGCCGAAAAAGGGGAACGTCTTCATCAGTGTGAAGGACTCCGATAAGGAATCTGTCATTCCGGTCGCGCGCGAATTCGTGAAGCTCGGCTTCGGGATTATTTCAACGAGCGGAACGGCCGAAGCGCTGCTAGAAGCAAAAATCAAAGTAAAAAAAGTTTTCAAGTTGCACGAAGGACGGCCAAACGTGCTCGATCGAATCAAAAACGGCGATATCAGCTTCATTATCAACACACCGAGCGGCAAAATCCCGCGGGAACACGAGGTGACGATTCGCAACGCCGCGCTGGCGCAAAAAATCCCGATCATGACGACAGTGCGCGCGGCGCAGGCGAGCGCGAACGGAATTCGCTCTTTACAAAAGAGCAAACTGCAGGTGCGCAGTTTGCAGGAATATCACTCCAGCGTTTGAAAATTTGCGACCGCGATAGACCGCCGCTAAGAAGAAAAATGAAGATGTCGATCTTAGCGGTCTTTTTATTAAGTTCCGCACTATTTGCAGCAGAAGAACAGCAGAAGGAGAGCAATCCGATGAATGCTACAAACGAAGTGGCAGTGATTAAAACGAGCGGCGGCGATATGGTCGTGCAGTTTTGGACCGATGCGGCGCCGAACACGGTCGAAAATTTCAAGAAACTGGCCCGGGCCGGTTTTTACAACGGCACGGTTTTTCATCGGATCGTGAAGGGATTTATGATCCAGGGCGGCGATCCGAATTCAAAAGATCCCTCGAAGGAAGATCGTTATGGCACTGGCGGCCCGGGCTATAAGATCAAAGCCGAATTCAACGATCATCCGCACGACCGCGGCGTAATTTCGATGGCGCGCGAGCCCGATCCGGACTCGGCCGGTTCACAATTTTTCATCTGTCTGGCGCCGGTGCCGCGGCTCGATCACCAATACACGACCTTCGGTAAATTGATCAAAGGCGACGACGTGCTCGCAAAAATCGGCGACACGCCGGTGACCAGAAACAGCATGGGCGAAAACAGCAAACCAACGACGCGCGTCGTTATTGAGAAGATCGACATCGTGCCGGCCGATTCGGTGAAGTAGCCGCCGCCCTTGTCATTCCGAGCGAAGTCGAGGAATCTCTTACTGTTTCAGAAATATTTAGAGATGTCTCCAGTTCGGTCGACATGACAAAAGAAAAAACAAAAGTCGCGCTCGTGCAGATGCGCTGCGGTACTGATCCGGAGAAAAATTTCGCCCGGGCGCTCGATTTCATTCGCGCCGCCGCTAAAAAAGGCGCCGCGATTGTTTGTCTGCCGGAACTCTTTCGCTCACAATATTTTTGCCAGACCGAAGACCACAAAAACTTCGAACTGGCCGAAGAAATTCCCGGAACGTCGACAACTACGCTGTCGGAATTGGCGGGCGAGCTCGGGGTCGCGATTGTCGCGTCGCTTTTCGAGAAACGCCGGGCGGGCGTTTATCACAACACCGCCGCAATTATTGACGCGAACGGAAAATTTCTCGGGAAATATCGCAAGATGCACATCCCGGACGATCCGTTGTATCACGAGAAGTTTTATTTCACGCCGGGCGACCTCGGTTTTCAGGCCTGGGAAACAAAGCGCGGCAAGATCGGTGTCTGCGTTTGCTGGGACCAATGGTATCCGGAGGCGGCACGGCTGACGGCATTGCGTGGCGCCGAGATTATTTTTTATCCGACGGCGATCGGCTGGCATCCGAGCGAGAAAAAGGAATTTGGCGTGGCGCAACATTCGGCTTGGGAAACAATTCAGCGAAGTCACGCGATCGCGAACGGCTGCTACGTGGCGGCGGCGAATCGTGTCGGTCACGAAGCGCCGGCTGGCGGTGACGGGATTGAATTTTGGGGGCAAAGTTTCATTTGCGGACCTGACGGCGAGATCATCGCCAAAGGTTCGGTCGATCGGGAAGAAATCGTGATCGGCGAAATTGATTGGGCCCGCGTGAACGAGCATCGGACGCACTGGCCCTTTTTGCGCGACCGTCGTGTTGACGCCTACAGCGGAATTGAGCAACGCCTGCTCGATTGAGAGTTTTCTTTTGCGGATAAGGGCGGTACGTTTGGCGGCATGAAAACGATTCTCTTCGTAACGATGTTTTGTGCGATGGCTTGTTTTGCTCGGGCTCAAGAAGTCACTAAGGCCGCAGCGCAACTTGAGTCAAAGTCCGGAAGCACGGTCACCGGGACAGTCACGTTCACAAAAGTTGGCGATGAGGTCCAAGTGGTCGCCGACATCCAAAACCTGAAACCGGGCAAGCACGGTATCCACATTCACGAGAAAGGCGATTGCTCGGCGCCGGATGCGATGTCGGCCGGGGCGCATTTCAATCCGACGCATCAACACCACGACGGGCCGACTGGGACGGAGCGTCATGCCGGCGATTTCGGCAATATTGAAGCTGATGCTTCTGGCAAAGCGCACCTCGATTGGAAAGGAAAACTTAGCCTCAGCGGGAAAGATTCAATCATCGGAAGATCCGTTGTCGTTCACGAGAAAGAAGACGATTTGAAGACGGATCCGGCCGGCAATTCCGGCGCGCGCTTCGCTTGTGGCACAATCAACGCAGCTGACTGAAATTTACCCGAAGCCCCCAAGTTCGACATGCAGTTGATAACGCTGAGCGAGATTCGCCGGGCCGGGCAAAGCGGCCCGGTTTCGGCGCGCGTGCACGTCCAGGTCGAATCCGCGGCCCCGAAGCTCACTCGTGATCAAAAGCCGTACTGCGAACTGAGTCTGGCCGACGCTTGTGACCGGATGACGTTGCGCGTCTGGAGCGATCATCCTGCTTACAAAGCATGCAGCTCACTTACCAACGAGAGCTTCATCGAACTAGCCGGCGAATTTACTTCGCATTCGCAGTACGGTCTCGAAGCACAGAAGTGGACGGTGCGGCCATTAACGCCACAGGAGAAGAATGAATTGCTGCAAGGCCCGCCGGAACTGCGCGCAAAACAAAACGCAGATTGGCAATTCATACTCGAGACGATCGCGACAATAGGCGATCCGCGTTTGCACGCCCTGTGCGATGCGTTCGTAAAGGATTTGGGCGAACGCTTTCGGCGAACAGCCGCGGCCCGAAGAAATCACCACGCTCGCCGCGGCGGATTGGTTGAACACACCGCGCAAATGATGCGCGTGGCGCGGGCAATTGCGCCGCTTTACCCGCAGTTGAATGTCCATCTTCTTATCGCCGGCATCCTCTTTCACGATTCCGGAAAACTTTGGGAGAACCACTACGCCGAGAGCGGTTTTGTCATGGATTACGACGAGCGCGGTGAATTAATCGGACATATATCCATCGGACTCGAATTGGTGAATTCGTTGTGGCGAAAAATTTCTGCCGACAATAGCGTCGCGTGGAAGAATTTGACCCCGCCATCGGAAGACGTGCGTTTGCACCTCCTGCATTTGATTGGTGCGCACCATGGCGAGCAACAGTTCGGGTCGCCCGTTGATCCAAAAACTCCGGAAGCAATGGCGCTCCATTACATCGACAATCTCGACGCGCGTCTGGAAATGTTCGCCGCCGGCTATTTGACCGCCAAGCCCCTGGCGAACCGAATCTTTGAACGTGTCTGGCCCTTGCCGGGAAAACTGGTGAAGTCGCTCGAGATATTTCGAGCATCGGCGTCGGAATCGAAGCCAAACGACCAGTTATTGTGACTGAAGCCGTCGTTTGGCCACGGCCAGATAAGTATTGTCGATTTCAAAGCCGATGAATTTCTTTACGCCGCATTTCTGCGCAGCGATGGCAGAATTTCCGATTCCGAGAAACGGATCGAGCATCGTGCGAACGCGCGGCGCAGCGTGCAATTTGATGCACCATTCGGCCAGTTGAACCGGAAAGGTAGCGGGATGCGGTCGCTCTTTCGCGCGGCTCTGGATCGTTTGGTAGGGAATAAACCAGGTGTTGCCACGACAGCGCGAGTCGCGTCCGCGGGTGTGCGACCAGCGCGCAATGTTGCTTTTGTCCTGGTAAGGAACGCCGACGGCTAGCCGGTCGATCTCCACCCGACCGGTCTTGGTAAAGTGAAAAATGTATTCGTGACAATCGTTTAGAAATCTTTTCGAACTAATCGGCTTAAAGTGTCCGAACGTTCGATTATCGATGGCGATCGATTTGATCCAGTGAATCGTGTTTTGGAGAACGAACAGATCGCGCAGCTGAAAAACAATTTCGTACGGAAGCATCGGGTTTGATGGCGCCGAGCCGATGTTGAGAAAAAATGAGCCGGTTGGTTTGAGAATGCGACAGATCCCGGTTGCCCAGGTCGCGCACCAATTCAAATACAATTGTCGATCCAGACGGTCGGAATATTTTCGATATCGCACGCCGAGATTATATGGTGGTGAAGTGACGACGAGATCGACACCTCCCTCGGGCAAGCTTGCCATGCCTTCGACGCAATCCTTCAGGCGCAGATCAAATTTGGTCACTGGAGAAAAGTGGCCGAACGGATTCGATTCGTACAGCGAATTCGTTATTGTCTAGGCGATGTCGGACAAGCCTTCCAAGCTGAAGATCGCCGACCGCGAGTTCACCTCGCGATTGCTGGTCGGTACCGGAAAGTTCGCCTCAAACGAATTGATGCGGGACGCGCTGGTGGCGAGCGGGACCGAAATCGTGACCGTGGCGCTGCGGCGGGCCGATCTTTCCGGCAAGCATGATCCGTTCGCGAACATTTTGGATTTCATCGACCCGAAGAAGTTTTTGCTTTTGCCGAACACAAGCGGCGCACGAAACGCGGAGGAAGCTGTGCGGCTGGCGCGTTTGGCAGCGAGCGCCGGTTTGCCGATGTGGATCAAGCTCGAGATTCATCCCGACCCGCGCTATTTATTGCCGGACCCGGTGGAAACACTGGCCGCGGCTGAAACTCTCGTAAAAGAAGGATTCACGGTGCTGCCATACATCAATGCGGATCCGGTGCTGGCGAAACGCTTGCAAGATGTCGGTACCGCCACGGTCATGCCGCTCGGCTCGCCGATCGGCAGCAACCGGGGAATCGAAACTCGCCCGCAAATTGAAATCATTATCGAGCAAGCGACTGTTCCAGTCGTTGTCGATGCCGGTCTGGGCGCCCCGAGTCAGGCGGCTGAAGCGATGGAAATGGGCGCAGACGCAGTTTTGGTGAATACCGCGATCGCAATCGCGTCTGACCCTGTCCGCATGGCGCAAGCATTCAAAAAAGCGATCGAGGCAGGCCGCGAAGCGCACGAAATTGGTTTGGGCGAGAAGGATCGGACGGCTTCGGCGACAAGTCCGCTGACGGCATATTTTTCGGGCAAGACTACGCCCGACTGAAAAAAAACGTTGAGCGCAACAATTCCATTTGCGTCGTGTTCAAACGTGGAGATAATCACCGCCCCCTTGCTCCCTTCGGCATCAATCTAGCTGAGTTTTTATGCTCCTCCCGAACAGTATGTTGACATCACGTTTTCGTATCGCCGGCCTGTGTGGTCTGTTCTTTCTCTACGTTGGCGCAGGGTCTGGTCAGATTGCCGGTCCCGTGCCGGAGCGGATTCGCGGTGAAGAATCAGTGGGCGACCGCGCGGTGGAACGCCGCACGGGAGATATTATGGCCGACGCGGCCGCGCACGGACCGCGGAAGAACGTTTATATTAAGCGCGAATTTGAGATCCCCGGCCGCGAAAATCGGCCGCAAGATCCGGGAGCGCGGTTAGATCGACAAACGGCTCCGGGTCAGGCCCACACCGCGCCGAGCATGGCCAGTGCCTCTACCAGCGTAAGTTCTGCCCCTTTCATCGCGCAAACCCTCGGGTTGACATTTGACGGCGTAACCGGTCCGACGCAGACCGGCGCTTTCCCACCCGATTCGATGGGCGCAGTTGGTCCGTCGCAATTTTTTATTTTCGTCAACGGCAGGCTCCGGACGTTCAACAAAACCACCGGTGCCGCCGACGGCGTGATCAACGCCGATCCGGACATTTTCTTTTCGTCGGTGATGACGAATGCACCGGTTAATTTCACCAGCGATCCCCAAGTCCGGTATGATCGGTTATCCGGCCGCTGGATCCTGATCATCATCGACGTGCCCAGCAGTTCGTCGAGCAGCGTCGGCGATATGCCAAATCGTGTTCTGATCGCGGTCTCCAATGCGGCGAGCGCCGGTGTAATAACTGCAAATACGGTCTGGTCGTTTTATTTTATCCCACAGAACACTGTCGGCGGCGCAAACACAGGCCAGTTTCTCGATTATCCATCACTCGGCGTCGATAATAACGCTCTCTATATCGGCGGAAACATGTTTGGCGCGGTCAGCGGCAGTTTTGCCGGCACGTCCGCCTTCGTCGTGCGCAAGAGCTCGATTTTGAATGGGGGACCGATCGTGGTAACCGCGTTTCGTGGATTGATTTCAGGCGGTGACGGACCGGACAGCCCGCGCGGTGTCGATAATTACGACCCGGCTGCGACCGAGGGGTACATCATCGGACCAAGCGACTCCACTTTCGGGCGATTGGTCATGCGTCGCATTAGCAATCCGGGCGGAACGCCCGCCATCTCGGCGAATATCGCGATCACCGTAAACGCGACGGCGCTGCCGATTAACGTCAACGCCAGCGGAACGAGCGGACAGCTCGATGCGCTCGATGACCGGTTGTTTGCGGCCCACATTCGTAACGGCAGGTTGTGGACTGCACATAACATCGCCGTGGATTCTACTGGAGTCGCATCTCCGAGTCGCGATCGCGATGCGGCGCGTTGGTACGAACTGAGTGTGCCGGTCGGCTCAGGAACGCCGACAGTTGTTGAATCCGGCACCATTTTCGATTCAGCAGCGACGGCTTCCTCGGCTCGTTGGTATTGGATTCCATCTGTGGTGGTGTCTGGCCAAGGACATGCGGCGTTTGGTTTTAGCACTGCCGGGCCGGCTTTCCGCATTAACGCCGCTACCGCAGGGCGTCTCGCAACTGACACACTAGGAACAGTCAACGCGCCGACGCTCCTCACCGGCAGCAGCACCTCTTACAATCCGTCGGACGGCAGTCCGCATCGATGGGGCGATTACTCATTCACCAGTGTCGATCCCAGCGATGACATGACGATGTGGACGATCCAGGAATTTTGCGATGGCAGTAACACTTATGGTTTGGAAGTAGCCAAGCTAATCGCGCCTGCGCCCGCTACGCCATCGTCCGCGAGCTCGAGCGTGGCCACCGGATTATCATCCATTAGCGTAACGA
>Ga0209378_1000725_pt1 | contig 23889 bp, 23 predicted proteins | sample GraSoiAngelo_156_FD_186170 | JGI IMG/M metagenome (GOLD analysis project Ga0209378, IMG submission 186170) | Grasslands soil microbial communities from the Angelo Coastal Reserve, California, USA - 14_1009_13_40cm (SPAdes) (version 2) | ecosystem: Environmental > Terrestrial > Soil > Grasslands ...
GGGCAGATATCGGGGGCTGCGGGGAAGGGAACGGCTAAACAGCGGGGCACGCCGCCGGATTGGCGGAGGCCTGCCGACAATTGGCTTGCGGGCGGCGCTTGACCACTCGTCAGGCTCGCCCCTACGCTACGGCCATGCGATTCTCGACGCTTTTCGGCGAGACACTGCGGCAAGTCCCGTCAGAGGCCGAAACGCCTTCGCACCGGCTGCTGCTGCGGGCGGGAATGGTCGCGCCGCTGGTGGCCGGAATATACAGCCACCTGCCGTTGGGCAGGGCGGTGCTGCGAAAGATTGAGCAGGTCATTCGCGAGGAGATGGACCGCGAGGGCGGGCAAGAGATCATGATGCCCTCGCTGCTCCCCATCGAGGTGTACCAGGCATCGGGGCGCGACCAGTCGATGGCGGACATTCTCTTTCGAGTAAAAGACCACCGCGACCGGGACTTCGTGCTAGGCCCTACTCACGAAGAGGTGACTGTCGAGCTGTTCAAGCGGAACGTGCGGTCATACCGGGACCTGCCGGCGCTGATCTACCAGATCGCCTCGAAGTTTCGGGACGAGCCGAGGCCGCGCGGCGGGTTGATCCGGCTGCGGCAATTCACGATGAAGGACCTATATTCGTTCGACGCCGATTGGGAGGGGCTGGACGTGAGCTACCAGAAGATGTTCGGCGCTTACCAGCGCATCTTCGATAGATGCGGGGTGCCGACGGTTCCCGTGCTTGCGGATTCGGGCGCGATGGGCGGGAAGGACACGCACGAGTTCATCTACCTGACGGACCACGGGGAGGATTCCTGCCTCTTCTGCCCGAACTGCGGCTACGCGGCGAATGCCGAAGTGGCGGAGTTTGTGAAGGAGCCGGCGCACGTAGATGAGGCGCCCAAGCCGGTGGAGGAGATCGACACGCCGGGGCTGTACACGATAGCGGCACTTTCGGAGCATCTTGGCGTCCCGGAGAGCCGGACGTGCAAAGCGGTTTTCTACTCCGCCGCGTTCGCGGCGGAGGGGGCCGGAAGCAAGAAACAGGGAACAACGGTACAACCGGTGTTTGTTGCTATTCGTGGGGATATGGACGTCAACGAGGCGAAGCTCCGGAATGTTCTAGGGGCGGCCGAACTGCGGTATATGGAGGAAGCGGAGGCGATGAAGGCGGGGTTTGTGGCGGGGAGCGCGTCGGCCGTGGGCCTCGGGGCTGAACCGGGGAACAACGAACAAGGAACTGCGAGAATGCGGGTGGTCGCGGATGATCTGGTAACGCGGGAGCGGAACCTGGTGGCGGGGGCGAACAAGCTGGACAAGCACCTGCTGAACGTGAACTTCGGGCGGGACTGGGAGGCGGACATCGTTGCGGACATCGCGCTGGCGAAGGAGGGGTATCGCTGCGCGAACTGCGGGACGCCGATGGACTTGCGGCGGGGGATCGAGATGGGACAGGTGTTCAAGCTCGGTACGTGGTTCGCCGAGGCGATGGGGGCGACGTTCTTGGACCGCGAGGGAAAGCCGCAACCGGTTGTGATGGGTAGCTACGGGATCGGCACGGAGCGGCTCCTGGCGGCGGTTGTCGAGGCTAACCACGATGAGGCGGGGATCGTCTGGCCCCGGTCGCTCGCGCCCTATGACGTGCATATGGTCGCGATCCACCCGGACAAGCCGGACGTGCGCGAAGTGGCCGAGCGCCTGTACGAGGAACTGTCGGACGCCGGCATTCCTGTGCTGTACGACGACCGGGACGAAACGCCGGGAGTAAAGTTCAACGACGCGGATCTGCTGGGGATGCCGCTACGGGTGACGGTGAGCCCGCGAAACCTGGAGAAGGGCGTGGTCGAATTGAAGGGCCGGACCGCGGGGGAGAGCCGGACGGCGCCGGTCGGCGATGCAGTGGGGGCTGTGAGGGAGGCGCTGAGGGTTTAGTCAGCCAATGGGTAGCGAATAAGCGAATAGCCGGGGCTGGCTGAGGGGGTCTTGCGGGGAGTGATTGGTGCGAATGGCTCGAGCCACGCTTCTTCGGTGCCTCAATTGACGGCTGGGGACGCTTGTCAGGTATGCGGGGCGGTGCTATATTGACGATGTAATAGCGCTCTGTTTGGAGTGGGGCTGGTACCCACTTTTTTTTGGCCTTGTGCAGGGCGGGCGTTGGGAGGAAATGCCGGCGTGAAAACCGAATTTAGCATCGCCATCAAGCAGCTGGCGGCGGAGAAGAATCTGCCGCCAGAAGTTGTTTATCAGGCGATGGAAGCGGCGCTCGTGTCCGCCTATAAGAAGGACACCGATCTCGGCGGCAACGTGGCTGTCCGCATCGATCGGGACAGCGGCGATCACCACGTCTACCTAGAGCGCACGGTTGTGCAGGACGTGGCCGACGAAAAAATCGAGATCGGACTGCCGGAGGCGCGTAAACGAAAGCCGGACGTCATGCCCGGGGATGTGCTGCGGGATGAGGTTCACCCATCCCAGGCGGGCCGCATTGCCGCGCAGACCGCGAAGCAGGTGGTGCTGCAGCGATTGCGGGAAGCGGAACGCGAGATGGTGTTCGAGGAGTTCTCGAACCGGGAAGGGGATATCGTCTCGGGTGTCGTCCAGCGAGCGGAAGGAAATCATCTCGTCATCGATCTGGGCAAGACGGAAGCGATCTTTCCCGCCGCCGAGCAGGTGCGCAATGAGCACTACCGAGTGGGGCAGCGGCTGAAGCTTTACCTGCTCGAGGTGCATCGGTCCATTCGCGGGCCGCAGCTGGTACTTTCGCGGACGCACAAGAATCTCCTGCGGCGGCTATTCGAGCTGGAGGTCCCTGAGATCTACCGTGGGGTGGTCGAGATTAAGTCGATCGCCCGCGAGGCGGGGTTTCGGAGCAAGGTGGCAGTGGCAGCGCGGCAGGAGGGAGTGGACCCGGTGGGGTCGTGCGTGGGTCTGCGCGGGATTCGAATACAGAACATCGTAAACGAGCTGAACGGGGAGCGCATCGACGTGATCCAGTGGGATACGGACCCGGCCCGCTTTGTAGGCAATGCTTTGAGCCCGGCACAAGTGCTTCAGGTTCGAATAAGCGAAGAGGACAACACCGCTTCGGTGGTGGTGCCCGACCGGCAGCTTTCGCTCGCCATCGGTAAAGAGGGCCAGAACGCCCGCCTCGCCGCGAAGCTGACCGGCTGGCGGATCGACATCAAGCCGGAGTCGGCGATGCAAGAGGTGCTGGCGGCAGCGCCGCCCGCGCCGAAGACGCGCGCACGGACGACGCCGGCGGCGGCCGAGGCCGCGCCTCATGCGGAGACCGTGCAGCCGTGGCAAGAGGTGATCGAGGGCGCGGAGAAGGCCGCGGCCGAAGAGGTTGTGGCCGCGACGGCAGAAGCCCCGGCCGCGGAAGGAGAAGCGCCCGCGGCAGGGCCCAGGATACGGTTCGCGGAGGAAGTCGCCAGCAAGGAAGTGCCTGCTAAGAAGAAGAAGTCCAAAAGGGCCGAGAAGGCCGAGCGCGAAAGTGAAGCCGAAGGCAAGGCAAAAAAGGCGCCCAAGAGGGCGCGCCGTCTGGCCGTGGTGGATGAGGACGAAGACATCGATGTAGACGCGGCTTACAGTTGGGACAGCGGGACCAACGGCGATGGCGAGCACGATGCCTAAGGCGGCCGTCCGCTCCCGCCTGCCACCACGTCGAGTGCCGCAGCGCACGTGCGTCGGGTGCGGGTCCGTAAACGCGAAAAGGCAACTTGTGCGCATCGTCCGCGGCCTGGACGGCGAGGTGCGGGTTGACCCTACCGGCAAAGCGGCCGGGCGTGGCGCATACCTCTGCGCGAACCGTCCCTGCTGGGACGCCGCCTTGAAGAAGAAGCGGCTTGAACGCTCCCTCAACGTGGCAATTTCGCCGGCGAGCCTCGAAGCACTGAAGGGCTACGCTGAAGAGCTTCCGGTGGAGCCCGGCGCATGAGCGCGGACAGCAACGGGGCCGACGGAACCACGGCCGGGGCGAACGTCGTTAGGCTTCCGCGCACGATTACCGTGCGAGAGCTGGGCGAGCTGCTGCGATCGACGCCTGTCGATGTGATCAAGGAGCTGATGAAGCGCGGCGTGATGGCCGCTATCAACCAGAGCGTTGACTACGACATGGCAGCCTCCGTGGCGCAGGAACTGGGCTTTGAACCGCAGCCGGAGGAGGGTGGGGCGACAGCCGGTACGGCAGTAGCCGTGGCTGAGGAAGAAGCGGGCGAGGCACAGGAGAAGCTGCAGGCACGGCCGCCGGTGGTGACGGTAATGGGGCATGTCGACCACGGTAAGACGAGCCTCCTGGACGCTATCCGCGAAACGAACGTGACCGCGCAAGAGGCCGGCGCCATCACGCAGCACATCGGCGCCTACCAGGTAGAGGTCAACGGTCACAAGATCACGTTTATCGATACGCCGGGCCACGAGGCCTTCACCGCGATGCGTGCTCGGGGGGCGAACGTCACGGATATCGCCGTGCTCGTCGTCGCGGCGGACGACGGCGTGATGCCGCAAACGATCGAGGCGATCGCGCACGCGAAAGCCGCCGAAGTGCCGATTATCATCGCGATCAACAAGACCGACCTGCCGGCCGCCGCGCCCGACCGGGTCAAACAACAGCTAATTCAGCAAGAAGTCTTGATCGAGGAGTTCGGAGGCGATGTCCCGGCGATCCCGGTTTCGGCGAAGACTAAGGAAGGGCTGGACGACCTGCTAGAGCATATCCAGCTTGTGGCCGAGATATCGGAGTTGAAGGCCAACCCAGACCGACCGGCGGAAGGCACGATCATCGAGGCGGAAAAGGACGCCAGCCGCGGACCGATGGCGACAGTGATAGTCGAGAAGGGGACCCTGCGAGTGGGCGACGCGGTGGTGGCTGGGGAGAGCTGGGGCAAGCTCAAGGCAATGTTCGATGATCGAGGCGGGCGCATCAGCGAGGCGACGCCGGCGATGCCTGCGGAGATCATGGGGCTCGATTCGGTGCCGCGGGCGGGCGAGCCGTTCATCGTCGTCGAAGACGAGAGAACGGCGCGCGAGCTGGCTGAGGATCGCCGGCGCCAGAGCACGGACGGCGGTCAGCATCGGGTAACACTGGAAGCGGTGTCCGGAGAGATCGCGGCGGGACGGACGAAGGACTTGAACGTCGTAATCAAAGCCGATGTGCAAGGCAGCGTCGAAGCGATCCGGGGCTCGCTGGAGCGGCTGAGCACGCCAGAGGTGCGGTTGAATATCATTCACACGGGGACCGGCGCGGTAAGCGAGTCAGACGTAATGCTGGCAGCCGCCTCTCGCGCGATCGTTGTCGCCTTCAACGTGAAGGCGGACCCCGGCGGCCGCCGGCTGGCCGAAAACGAGGGTATTGATCTTCGGAACTACCGCATCATCTACGAGCTAATCGAAGACATCGACCGGGCGGTTAAGGGATTGATCGAGCCGGTGACGCTGGAGGTTGTTGACGGGCACGCGGAGGTGCGAGCGATCTTCCGGGTGCGCGGCGGTCGCATTGCGGGCTGCTCAGTGTCGGACGGCGTTATCCGGCGGAATTCGCTACTGCGGGTGCTGCGGGAGGGTGAGATCATACATACCTCGCGCACATCAAGCCTCCGCCATTTCAAAGACGATGTGCGGGAGGTCACGGCCGGGCTCGAGTGCGGTATCGGCGTCGAGCGGTTCGACCGCTTTCAGGAAGGCGACGTCATCGAGGCCTTCCATACGGAGCAGAAGGGCTAGACGCTCCTCGACGGTTATTGTGGGCAGCGTGTCTGCGCCGGCCTGCGCCTCTCCAGTTCGAAAGACCGACCGAGTCAACGCCTGCTGACGGCCTCGTGAGGGTATCCTCCTGCATCGCAGGCGAATTCGTCTTCGGGATGAAAGATGCTTCGCTTCGCATGTGAAATGGTGAATGCGGGATCATTTTTCGCTGTTCATCTAGATGCCCTAAGCGGTGCCTCAGGATGATACTTCGAAGCGCCTTATAATAATCGAGCCATGAGCCGGCGTGTGCAGCGCCTCAACCATCTTTTTCGAGAAGAGCTATCGCACCTGATCCGGACGGAGCTGAGCGATCCGCGCGTCGGCGAGATCATGAGCATTACGCGGGTGAACGTCTCGGCCGATTTGGAGAATGCGGATGCTTACGTGAGCGTGCTGGGTGACACCGAGGAGAAGGCGTCGACGATAAAGGCGCTTACGCACGCGGCCCCATTCCTGCGACGGCACCTGGTCGAGCGCATTCGCATCCGGCGGGTGCCACACCTGCATTTCGAGCTGGACGAGACGATAGAGGAGGCAGCCCGCGTGCTGGACTTGATGCGGCAGGTGTCGCGGGAAAAGGAACGCGGCTAGTTATTGGTTGTCGGTTGTCAGTTGTCAGTGGGTCATTGCCGATAGTTTCTGGCGTACTGAACGTAAATAAGCCGGCCGGGCCGACGTCTTTTGACATCGTAAGGTTGGTCCGAAAGGGAACCGGAGCCAAGAAGGCCGGGCATGCGGGGACGCTCGACCCGATGGCGTCCGGGGTGCTGCTGGTGCTGCTAGGGCAGGCCGTGCGGATCAGCGAGTACCTGATGGACTTGCCGAAGACATATCGCGCAACGGTGCGACTTGGGTTCGCGACCGAGACGTACGACGCCGAGGGCAATCCGACCGGTCCAGAACGAGCGGTCGAGGTCATGCGGGGGGAAGTCGAGAGCGCGCTGCAAGTGTTCGCTGGGGAGATCGAGCAGACGCCGCCGGCCTACAGCGCGGTGAAGGTTGAAGGCCAGCCGGCGTACCGGCTGGCGCGTAAGGGCGCGGCGGTGGCGCTGCGGTCCCGGCTCGCGCGCATATATGCCATCCGCCTGCTGGAGTTCGAGTCGCCGGAGGTTGTGATCGAGGTGGAGTGCGGAAAGGGGACGTACATTCGCAGCCTGGCACACGATCTCGGACAGGCGCTGGGGTGCGGAGGGCACCTGGTGGCGCTCGACCGGACACGGGTGGGGCAATTCTCGGTCGATTCGGCGGTCGCGCCTACGGAGCTCGTGGGGGCGTTCGAGACCGGTGATTGGCGAGAGATGGTGCTGCCGCTGGACTGCGGGCTGACGGAGCTGCCGGCAATTACGCTGCACATCGAGGACGAGAAGGATATTCGCCACGGGCAGGCGGTGCGGATCGATGAGGAACGGCTAACGAGCGCCGCCGTTGAGGACGGGCGGCTGCACCGAGCGTACGCGGAAGACGGCGGCCTGGTCGCGGTGGTGGTATACGAGGGCGCTACTGGGTTGTGGCGTCCGCGGAAGGTGTTTGGGTCAGATTAAGGGTCGTCGAGCCTGAGTGGATTGACTGGCAGCGGATTGCGAAACGCATAAGCGGATTCGGGTCGTCTATCCCGGGACTGCCAGCCAGGAGCCGAATTCTCTCAGCGCTGCTCTTCGTGGTTGTCGCCTAACGAAAAATTCGTTACGATAGCTCGTGTGAACACGCAAACCAAGCCGGCCGAACGTGTCATCCAGCGTTTCGGCGGGCAGAGTGCTCTAGCTGGGCTGCTCGGCAGACGGCAGAGCACAGTCGAGCACTGGGCGACAACGGGCAGGATCCCGGCGCAGTGGCACGGGCCGCTCATGTCGCTAGCCCGACAGAGGGGAATCGCCCTGGAAGCGAGGGATTTTGTGGCAATGGATTCGCATGACATCGCGCCCGCGAGTGGGAAGCTGGGGGTGCTGCTGGTCGGGCTGGGAGCTGTGGCGTCGACGTTCATCGCGGGCGTCGAGCATGCTCGCCGGGGGACAGGCCGCCCGATTGGGTCGCTGACGCAGATGGGGACGATCAGGCTGGGGAAGAGGACGGAAGGACGGACGCCGCTGGTGCGCGAGGTTGTGCCGCTCGCTGAGCTGGACCAGCTTGTGTTCGGCGCGTGGGACCCCATCGCAGATAACGCCTACGAGGCGGCGGCGAATTGCGGAGTTCTCGACCGGCATGAACACGTCGAGCCGATTGCGGACTTTCTCAAGACGATCGAGCCGATGGCTGCGGTATTTGACGACTTCTACGTGAAGCGGCTGAAAGGGATCAATGTCAAGCAGACGGGGACGAAGATGGAGGCGGCCGAGGCGATCCGCCAGGACATTCGCGACTTCAAGGAGAGAAATCGCTGCGACCGGCTGGTAATGATCTGGTGCGCATCCACGGAGATTTTCCTCGAGCCGGGGCAGGTGCATCGCAATCTCGAGAACTTTGAGGCGGCAATGCAGGCGAACGACGAGAGCATCGCGCCGTCGATGATCTATGCGTGGGCGGCGCTTATGGAGGGAGTGCCCTTCGCCAACGGTGCCCCGAACCTGACAGCAGATACACGCGCGCTGGTAACGCTGGCGGATGAGCGAGGGGTCCCGATCTGCGGGAAGGACTTCAAGACGGGCCAGACGCTGATGAAGACGGTGCTGGCGCCGATGCTCAAGGCGCGGATGCTCGGAGTGAACGGGTGGTACTCGACAAATATTCTCGGCAACCGGGATGGGGAGGTGCTGGACGACCCGGAGAGCTTCAAGACGAAGGAGGAGTCCAAGCTGGGCGTGCTCGAATATGTCTTGCAGCCGGACGTGTATCCAGAGCTCTACGGCAGCATCTTCCACAAGGTCCGGATCAACTACTACCCGCCGCGCGGTGATAACAAAGAGGGTTGGGACAACATCGACATCTTCGGCTGGCTGGGCTATCCCATGCAGATCAAGATTGACTTTCTTTGCCGCGACTCGATCCTTGCCGCGCCGCTGGTGTTGGACCTGGTGCTATTCCTCGATCTGGCACAACGAGCCGGAATGAAGGGCATCCAGGAGTGGCTCTCGTTCTACTTCAAAAGCCCCCAACACGAGTCGACGGTTTACCCGGAGCACGACCTCTTTATCCAGCAGACGAAGCTGAAGAACACGCTGCGCTGGCTGATGGGCGAGGAGCAGATCACGCATCTGGGGGCGGAGTACTATCAGGCGGAGTGAGGGACGGCTGACCGAGCGAACCCTCCGCCGCGCTGACGCAGAAAGAGGGCTTCGATAAACTCAGTACGAATGGGGCGCGTTCCATAGCGAGCCAATGCTGAAGTTCCTCCTTTACTGGGTGACATTTCATACGCTGGGGCGGCTGCCACTTTCTTTTCTCTATGCGTTGATGAGCACGACTGCGTGGGCGGCGTACCATCTGGTGCCGACGGTGCGGCGGAACATCCACGAGAACATGCGACACGTCATGCCGGACGCGCCGGAGGCAGAAGTACGACGTGCGGCGAAGCAGGTGCTTCGTAACGTCGCGCTGTATTACGCTGATGTGGCACATCTACCTAGGATGGACCTTCGGGCATTCTTCGAGAAGCGGTTCGTCTTCCACGGTCTGGACGAGTACCTGCGGCCCGCAATCGCCGAGGGAAAAGGCGTGATCACCTTGAGCGCGCACTATGGAAACCCTGAGCTCGCCATGCAGGCGTTCGCGCATCTCGGTATCCCCGTCTTCGCTCTTACGGAGCGGGTGCATCCGCGAATGTCGAAGCTGATGGACGAGTACCGGGCGAGCAAGGGGCATACGTTCGGGCCCGTGACCCGTGGGAACGTGAAGCGAGTTTTCCAGACGCTGAAGCGCGGCGGCGTCGTCGCGTTGATGGGAGACCGCGACATTGAGGGGCCGAGGGAAGCGATGCTGTTCTTCGGTAAGACGGCCTTGATGCCCACGGGGCCGATCGAAGTCGCGATTAGGACAGGAGCGCCGGTAATTCCGTGCTTTAGCGCGCGCAGGGGGAAATATGGAATCGAGGGCTGGGTCGAGGAGCCACTCATGCTGAGACGCACGGGCGACACCCATGCGGATGTTGTCGCCGGGACGAGAGAATACATCGAACGTCTCGAGCGCCGGCTGCGCGAGGATCCCGGGCAGTGGGCGGTGATCGAGAGGATATGGGACGCGCAGCCATCGTCGGCCGCTGAGAACGCGGCAGAAGTGGCGGAGAAGATCCAGTGAGAACGGTCGTGGGTGGAAGATGTCTCGGCTAAGAGTTACGTCAGGCGAAGGCGCGACGTTCCGGAGCGCCGGTCGAAGGTTGGCCCCCCGCCAGATCCCTTCGCTAAGCGGCCCAATTCCACTCAAAGAAGTGGTCGGCGCTCAGGATGACGCGGGCAAGGCTGACTTGCACATACACACGTCGTTCAGTGACGGGATGGCGGACGTGCCGGAGCTGCTCGACTACGTGGAGAGCGAGACTGACCTCGACATAATAGGGATAGTTGACCACGACGACGTGCGGGGGGCGCTGGCTGCTCGAGATCAGTGGGCGAAACGGAGCTACCGGTTCGAGCTGGTCACGGGCATCGAGGTCACCGCGATCGAAGGACATCTGCTCGCGCTCTACGTTGATGAGCCAATGGAATCGCTGCGTCCGCTCGAACGAGTGGTGGAGGACGTGCATCGGCAAGGAGGTCTATGCGTGGTGCCGCACCCGATGAGCTGGCTCACGCGAAGCATCGGGGAGCAAACGCTGCGGGGCTTCGTTGGCTCTCTGGATGGGATCGAAGTCGCCTGCTGTTCGCCGGCGGCGCGCGTAAGCAACGGGCGGGCGGCGGCGCTCAACCGGTTATTGGAGATGGCCGAGCTGGGCGGGAGCGACGCGCACTTCCTGCAGGCCGTCGGGTCGGCGTACACCCAGTTTGAGGGGCGCTCGGCTGCCGATCTGAAGCGGGCGATCACGGCGAGGACGACTCGTGCTGTATACGGGGCGCCCGTGGACTGGCGGAGTATCGGGGTACGACAGATGGCGCGACAGACGTGGCGGGGCATCTGTGCGACGCCGCGGGCGATGGGGCTGGGGCCTACCGCGCGGAGCTTTGTGAGGCGGATCTTTCGCTCGCGCTAAGATAGGCGCGTGAAACATGGCACCGGTGACGCAGCGGATGCCGTTCGCACATCGCTACGCCGCCAGATTCCTTCGCGTAGGCGCTCTCGTTGTTTTCGAACGTGGCCGGTGCTCAGAATGACAAGATGAAGATTGCACTCGTAACGCCGTACGATTGGGCGACGCCGGGCGGCGTCAATCTGCACATTGCGCCGCTGGCCGAGCGACTGAAGGCCGCCGGTAACGACGTGCGGATCGTGGCGCCTTCATCGCGGCCCGAGCGAAACGAAGGATGCGTCACCGTAATCGGCGAGAGCGCTTTCGGGCTGCCCGCGACGGGGTCAGTCGCCAAAGTCTCCCTTTCGTACGATCTGGGGCCGCGGGTTAAGCAGCTTTGCGGGCGCGAGCACTTCGACGTCGTACACGTGCACGAGCCGTTCATGCCCCTGCTGCCGTTCCAGTTCCTCCGCTACTCGAACGCTACCAACATAGCCACGTTCCACGCTGCAAGGGAAGGCGGCAGCCGCCTGTACGCCTACTCGAAGTACATCATCCGGCCATGGTGGGGGCGGATTCACGGGCGCATAGCGGTCTCTGGGGCTGCGTTGCGCCTTATCGGTAAGCATTTCGCCGGCCGCTATCGGATCATCCCGAATGGGGTGGACTGCGGCTTCTTCGCGAATGGAAGCCCGACTGCTGACTTTGCGGACGGCAAGCGGAATATCCTCTTTCTCGGCCGGCTCGAGAAGCGGAAAGGGCTGCCGTTCCTGCTGGAGGCGTTTGCGCGGGTCAAACGCGATTTTCCGGATACCCGGCTCGTCGTCGTGGGTGGTGACGGCGGACTGCGTTCGGTCTGCGAGCTGTATGTCGAGCGAAACCGGCTGCCGGACGTCGTCTTTACGGGCTACGTTCCCGACGAAGCGAAGCCGCATTATTTCAAGGCGGCGGACATCTACTGTGCCCCCAACACTGGTGGCGAGAGCATGGGCATGGTCCTTCTCGAAGCGCTGGCCGCCGGGGCGCCGATCGTGGCGTCGCGCATCGAAGGGTTCTCGGAGGTTCTAACGGACGGCAGTGAAGGGCTTCTGGTGCCGCCGCGGGACAGCGAGGCGCTGGCGGCCGCGCTTAAGCGTCTCTTATCCGACCACGCCTTGCGCAAGAAGATGGCCCAACAGGCGCAAAAGACGGCGAAGCGATACGACTGGGCGAGCGTCTCAGCGCGAATCATCGACTACTACGGGGAATGCATGGCTGATCGCAGTGAAGGGCACGCGTGATGCCAACGCTGCTTCCTCGTTCAGCGCCGCGGTGGTTCACCGACCCGATCGTCGATTGGCTCGCGCGGGCCGGCGTGACGCCGAACATGCTTACAGTAGCCGGGGTGGCGGGCAACGTGGTCGCCGCGGTGCTGGTGGGAAGGGGGGAGTTCGTCATCGCGGGCATATTGGTTCTCGCCGCCAGCGCGCTTGACATGCTGGACGGGGCGCTGGCACGGGCGACGAGGCGCGCGACCGATTTCGGCTCGGTTTTCGACGCCGTGGCGGACCGCGTTTCCGAGGCGGCGGTGCTGTTCGGCTTGCTCGTATATTTCGGCGACATCGGCCGGACGGAGGACCAGCAGCTCACTTTCGTTGCAGTCGTCGCGTCCCTCCTTGTGAGCTACATACGAGCGAGGGCAGAGATCGTGGGCGTGGAGTTGCGCGAGGGGTTGCTCAGCCGCGCACCGCGCGTCCTCCTGATTTCAGCAGGACTTATATTGGAGCCATACTGGGATGTGTGGGAGAGCAGTGTGCACATCATGCTCTGGGTGCTGGTGTTGATGTCGACGCTAACCGCGGCACAGCGGCTGGTGCTGGTGTGGTTGAAGACGCGGTGGGAAACGAGAGATGAGGCATGAGAAATGGGAAATGGGGAAACGGGCAGGCTGCCGGACGCAGGAAGGCTGAAGCTACCCGCCTACATTACCGTGGTTGCTTACCGGTATGATTCCGCTTAAGGATCAAGTGCAGGCAACGGCTCTCTGGTCGCCGCGCGTTGCCTTGACCCCTGTTCGCCCGCGTGCGACTGTAGGCGCCGGAGGTACTCCATATGAACGACATCGCCCTGCTGGATGCCACTGCCCAGGCGGAGCTCGTCCGCAGCAAGCAGGTCAAGCCAATCGAGCTTCTCGAGGCGACAATCGAGCGGATCGAGCGCATCAACCCGCAGATCAACGCCGTCGTGACTCCGATGTACGAAATCGCGCGCAAGACGGCGGAGGGGCCGCTCCCGGATGGGCCTTTCAGCGGGGTGCCGTTCTTGTTGAAGGACCTCGGGGCCGGGTATGCAGGCGTTCGTCAGACGCAGGGCTCAGTATTCCTTGAGGACTTCGTATCGCCGTTCGACAGCGAACTGACGGTTCGCTACAAGCGGGCCGGCCTGGTCATCACCGGGAAGACGAATACGCCTGAGTTCGGTCTCGTCCCGACAACTGAGCCGCGGCTCTTCGGGCCGACCCGCAATCCATGGGCGCCAGAGCATTCGGTGGGTGGCTCGAGCGGCGGGTCGGCTGCTGCCGTTGCTGCTGGAATCGTACCGATGGCCCACGCAAATGACGGCGGCGGTTCTATTCGCATCCCTGCCTCGTGTTGCGGTCTGTTTGGAATCAAGCCGAGCCGGGCGCGCGTGCCGCTAGGTCCAATCATCGGCGACATGATGGGCGGACTCGTCTGCGAACACGCCGTGACGCGCTCGGTGCGAGATAGCGCCGCCCTTCTGGATGCCGTCGCGGGCCCGGAGCTGGGCGACCCCTACTACGCCCCACCGCAAATCAGGCCGTACGTCGAAGATCTCGGCGCCGACCCCGGGAGCCTCCGCATCGCCGTTTCAATTCGTACGGCCACTGGAACACCGCTTCACGAGGACAACATCGCGGCGGTTAAGGATGCGGCCGCATTGTGCGAGGAACTTGGCCACCACGTCGAGGAGATGGGGCCTCCCCCGATCAACGCTGAGATGCTGGAGGAGGCGTTCTTGACGATCTGGGCCGCCGGAGTCCCGTGGGGAATCGAGGGGATCGGGCGCCTGACTGGGCGTCAGGCTTCGCCCGAAAAATTCGAGCCGCTCACCTGGGCGCTATACGAGCAAGGAAAGCGGACTGCGGCGGGGGATTACCTGCTCGCCGTCACTGCTCTGCAACAGATGTCTCGGACGGTCGCTCATTTCTTTGAACGCTACGATGTGTGGCTATCGCCCACTCTCGGATCTCCGCCGCCCAAGCTCGGTCACTTCGATGCGACGCCTGACAACCCCATGGTCGGCCTAGATCGAGCCATCGAGTACGTTCCCTTCACGCCTCTCCAGAACGCGACAGGCCAGCCCGGGATGTCCGTACCGCTCTTCTGGAACAGCGAAGGCCTGCCCGTCGGGGTGCACTTCGCGGCTCGCTTCGGCGAAGAAGACACGCTGTTTCGTCTGGCGGCGCAGTTGGAAGAGGCGTGCCCGTGGGCCAACAAGCGCCCGCCTATCAGCGCGGTGTAGAGCGACCCGTTGGGTAGCTACACGGTCCGCGCTATTAGATGGCGCATGAGCCGGCCAGGCTGGAGATCGCCGTCACCCGCCGGCCAACCGTAAGCCAGTCCGTGAAGCCGTTCGTGCAGTAACCTACCGAAATACCTGTCTCTGGGTCGCCCCAGGCGATCTGGCCGCCGGCGCCACCATGTCCGAATGCGACCGGAGAACATGTGCGCCCGAAACCGCGCATGAAAGCGTTTCCGTCGTCCCCGGCGATGACGATACTTAGACCGCGGTTTGCCGGGATCTTCCAGACAGGATCGACGTGTCGTCCCTCCGTGCGCACCGTGGTCCCGAAGGCGATCGTCTCCGGTTTGAGGACCTGCCGGCCATCGACCGTTTGGCCACCGTTGATTAGCGGCTGGTAGAACATCGCCAGCTCGGCGGCGCTTGCAATGCCGCCCGCTCCCGGTAGACCCGATCGCCGCGCCTCAGTGCCGTTGAAGCGCAGAACGGCCTCCGGCGTAACTTCTCCCCAGCCGCCGGGCGGCTCCACCGCCTCGCTCACCCAGCGCACTTCGGCTACGCGCGCGTCGTGCTCCGGTGGTAACCCCGCGAAGAGCTCGTTGAGGCCCATCGGCTCGGTCACTCGCTTACGGATGAACTCGCGAAAATCGACGCCCGTGCGGCGGTTGATGATTTCGGAGAGCACCCAGTGCGCCGAGGTTGGGTGGTACTCATAGCGAGTCCCGGGTTCCCAGTTCAGCCGCCAGCGCCCGAAGGCTTCGAGAAGCGTCTGGCGGTCGCCCCAGAATTCCGGGCGCAGGGGAGCGTAAGGAAAGCCGCTCGTGTGCAGCAAGACTTGCTCTACGCTCACGACTTCCTTTCCGTTCGTCCCGAATTCAGGGATGATTTCGGCCACCCGTTCGTCGAGCTTCAGCAGCCCTTCTTCGAGAAGGAGCCAAACAGCGACGCCGACCACCGCCTTCGTCGACGAAAAGATGCTGTAGAGCGTCTCGTCCGTTGCCGGACGCCCTTCGCCTCCCTGAACCGCGGAGCCGAACGTCCGCATTCCGGCCAGCTTTCCGTTCCGGGCGACGGCCACCTGGGCACTCGGAAGTACACCGTCATCCAAGTCCCGTCTCGCCCGCGCGAAGACTGCTTCGAGCCTTTCGCTATCGATGCCGACATCTTCGGGTTTGGACGCGATCAGTTCGGGATTTAGCATACGGCACCTCCCTCTGGATGGCGCTCATTATAAGCCGATCAGGGTGCGCGATAAGCGCGAGTTCCGGCTATTTCCTTCTCACGAGCATGAGGCCGTCCCTGACGGTCAAGATCACGTTCGTTACCCGCTCGTCTCGGGAGACGTGCTTGTTAAAGGCGACGATCGCGTGGTCACTCTCGTCTTTTGGGTCGAGTACGCGGCCGCTCCACAATACGTTGTCTACCGCAATTAGGCCGCTCGTTGAGAAAAGCCGTAGCGCCTCCTCGTAGTAGCTGATGTAGCTCTCCTTGTCTGCGTCGATGAAGACGAGATCGAAGCCGGGCTCTAGGGAGCGCATCGTTTCGAGCGCTGGACCTTCGCGCAGCGAGATCTTATGGCCGTGCGGGCTGCGTTCGAAGAAGCTGCGTGCGACTTCGATGGCCTTCGGGTCGATGTCGCACGTTATCAACTGGCCGTCTTCGGGTAATGCTGCCGCCATCATCTGTGCGGCGAAGCCGGTGAAAGTGCCGACCTCGAGAACGCGATGTGCCCCCAGCGAGGCGATCAGCATCTGGAGAAGCGTGCCCTCGAGTTGTCCGGAGAGCATGCCCGCCTGCCGCCCGAACCTTTCCTGGGTGACCGAGATTAGCTCTTGGAGCAGCGGCGGCAAGGGCGTCGTGTGGGCCGTGGCGTAGCGCTCGATCGGCTCGGGGACAAGCGTCAGCATTGACCCGCCACGGTCCTCGGTTGCAGTCCGCTGGCTGCGGACGCGTTCTCTACGTGCCACGGGCCACCTGCTCCGCAGCTAGTTCCGCCTCGAGCATGTCGAGGCCCATAGGCCCCAGCGCGAGCGCCCGGCTGTGGAAACCCTTGAGGCTAAACGAAGCACCGGCGCTGCGGCGAGCGGACTCTCGCGCTTCGAGCCATTTTCGCTCGCCTACTTTGTACGCGATCGCCTGCGCGGGCCAGCCGAGGTAGCGGAGTATCTCACTCTTGAGGAATTCGCGTGGTCTCTGGGTTCGCTGGACGGCGAATTCGAGCATGAGGTCGTGAGTCCACTTCTCGCCTCGGTGAAAACTCTCTGCCGGCGGTATCTCGAGCTCCAGGTGCATTCCGATGTCGATGATAACGCGGACGCAGCGTAGCGCCTGCGCGCTGAGCATTCCCAGGTAGTAGTCGGGGGTCTCGAAGTAACCCAGTTCCCCCATTAGCCGCTCCGCATACAGCGCCCAGCCTTCGCCGTGGCCCGAAATAAACGTCAGCGTCCTCTGAAAGCGCGTCAATTCTTCAGTCAGCAAGCGCGCTCCGGCGACCTGCAGGTGATGGCCGGGCACACCCTCGTGATATGCGATGCTAACCTCGCCCCACTTCGGGAAGCGCGTGCGGCCGTCCACCGGCCACCAGGTGCGGCCCGGGCGAGAGAAGTCCTCGGACGGTCCGGTGTAATAAGGGATGAGGGCGCCGCCTGCGGGCGGTATCATGACCTCGATCGGCCGAATCTTCTCGTCGATCTCGAAGTGTATGCCGTCGAGCGAAGCGACTGTCTCATCGTGCAGCTGCTGCAGCCATTCCTGGTAAGCTTCGACTCCTTCGACGGCGCGTACCGGGTCTGTCTCCAGCAACTGCTTTGCGTCGCCGACAGTTGCGCCGGGGGAAATGCGCTCGGCAGTCGCTTCCATTTCGCCTTCGACTCGATGCAGCTCTTCCCAGCCCCATCGGTACGTATCCGGAAGATCGAGGGTGGCGCCGAGAAATAGGCGCGAGAGGAGCTGGTACCGCTCCTCGCCGCATGCTTCGCGCTCGGTCGCCTTCGGTGCGTAATCCTCCCGCAGCCACCGCGATATTTCGGCATAGGCCTCGCGGGCCAGGTGCACACCCCGGCCGAGGTCTGCGCGAAGAGTCTCGGGGCCTGCTTCAGCTGCATCGAACCGTGCTGCCAGGCCGGCGAAGAAACCAGCGTCCCCGCTCCATACCTCCGCCTGGCGGGCGCCTTCGAGCGCCTGCCGTCGCGCCGCCGGCGTCCCGCGTTGGACGCCCTCGGAGAGTGTCCGACGGTAGCCAGCAATTGCTTGCGGGACAAGCTGGAGGCGTGCCGCGATGTTCGACCATTCCTCCTCTGTGCTGCGGGGCATCTGGTCGAACACCTGGGGGATGTTCTGGAGCGGACTGGCGATGTTGTTGAGATCGCGGAAGTGCTCGCCTGCTTCAAAGAGGTCGAGATGGACGCCGAGGCGTTCGAGCATGACGCTGCGCGCGATCCGATCTGCCCTTGCTGGGCCTCCCGCGGGATCATCCTCAATTGGAGCCGCTTCGAGCTTTGCCATGGAGCGCACGTGGAAGGCGGCAATAGCGGATACGCCGTCGGGTGAGAAGTCGGTCATCTCCCGTTCGTGGCCGGGGACGCCGATGGCCGTCGCCAGGATCGGGTCCAGAGCAGCGATCCCGTCGACGTAGCGATCGGCGATATCGAAGATGCGGGACATGGGATGTCAGCTGTCAGCCGTCAGCCATCAGTGCCGAGTTAGCGGACGAACTCCCTTACCTGACTGTAGACGGTCGCGTCTGTACGGAGGGCGGAGTGGCCCATGCAGGAGGTCTGGGTGTTGGTGGCGCCGCTGAGGATAACGCTCGTGTCGGGGTTGATCAGCTCATCGCAGGGGGACCACCAGGTGCCGTAGTTGACGGCGCCGGGGGTTTCGTCGCCGGAGTTGAGCTGGTTCAGGAAGCTCGAGCCCGGGATCATCTGGTTGCAGGGGGAGATGAAAAAGCAGCCGTAGGCCCAGGTGGTGCCGTGATTAGGGCCGCCGAGGGAGACCCAGTCGTCGACGTCGGCCTGACCGCCGAGGTTCTTGAGGTAGTAACGGCTGGAGAGGCCGCCCATCGAGTGGGTGATGATGTCGACCTTAGCGGCGCCGGTGGCGGCGCGGATCTGGTCGACGCGGGCCTTGACGTCCTGAGCGATCGAGGCGTTCGACTTCGTGCTGCTAAAGGTGTAGGCGAAGAGGCGGTTGGACTCCCAGCCATCGGCTTGAAAGCGGGAGATCATGGTGTTCCAGGCGCTGGCGTCGCTGGTGTAGCCGTGGACGAAGAGGATCGGATCGACGTGGTTTGCGCTGGACTGCCTGGGCGAACTCGCGAGGAAGGCAAAGGAGAGCGCGAGGAGGAACAGGCCGGCGAGAACGAGACGACGCATGGGATGCCCCTTTCCGATGTACGCCTATGAACGGTTTGGTTTGGAGCCTATATATGCGCTTCGGGGGCGTGTGGCAAGGGGTTCGCGCGCTCAATCAACCGGTTTTCGTGAGTGAAATTTGATTGGGCGGGCGCTTCGTGTGTGGGAGTTGATTGAGGGAAGGCTGATTTTCTTCTCTCGGCCTGGCTTCGTTCGTGGCCGCGGCCGGATTCGGCGCGATTTGCTTGATTGAGCGTCCCACAAAGCCTTGGGGGGAGCGGACAATCAAGCGAGTGGCAGTCGGCGACCGGCAATTGGGGATCTGGGGTGGGTTATTCGTGATTGGCGACTTTCGGCGCTTGTCAGGGCTGACATGGGCGAGGCTCTCCTTGGCGGAACGGATGTTCTATCGTAAGTATAGCGGATGCGGGGCGGACCTCAAAGGGGGAAGTGGCACTTGGAGAACGAAGTGTTTCGACAGGGTCAGCACGAACGGGGATGAGTTGCCGGTTATCAGTCCCCGGCCGGGATTCTTAACGCCGCTGTCTATTGGGCGTTCCTATCGTGAGAGGGCAGGCGGACGCTCTCGAAGCGAGGAGGGCTTGCGTGTGGAAAGTCGCTGCAATAAGCGTCGCGCTCGCGCTGCTCGGAATCATTGGGTCAGCCGCGTGCGGCGGCGACGAACAAAGCCCTGAGATCCAGGGGCCGGCGGTGGCTTCGGCGACGCCGGAGGGTGCCCCGTCCACGGCCGAGAGCCTTCTGGTGGAGCTGGACGACTTCTATATCGAGCCGAAGGTGATCCAGGGAAAGGTTGGGCAGCCCTACGCGGTGACTGCGTTCAGCGAGGGGCAGCAGACGCACACGCTGACGATCGATGCGCTGGGCGTGGACCGGGTGTTCGCGCCGTCGGAGACGCAGCAGTTCTCGCTAACGCTGAAGAAGGCGGGGGAGTTCAAGGTGTACTGCCGGTTTCACCGGGACAAGGGGATGACGGCGACGCTTAGGGTGAGTGAGTAGCCTTCGGCCAACGGTTTGTCAGTTGTCAGTTATCAGTTGTCGGTCAGTGACAGGGCGTAAACACGCCCTGCTTCGAGGAGTCAGGGTAGGTAATAATGCCGCTCGTCCCAGGCTCTTCCGACGGCCACTCATACTCGCCCAGCCACAGTTGGGAGCGTTCGCCGGTGGTAACTTCTCGCTGGATGATGTTGAATCCGTCCTCAGGCGGGCCACAGGCTGACTCAGAATCGGCAATCAGCCCTCGCGTGATGCCGTATCCGCCTGCGCCAACGACGAGCACCATGGCAAGAGTGACGGCACCGAGTTGAGCGATTCTAGTCCAGCTTGCCCGCTTTACGAGCGCATTCTAGCACCGGAGGCGATGATCTAATTGCCAAATCCGACGCCAATGGACTGGCTAGGTGGCAATACCCGCTGTGCAGGCGGTACTAGCTGTGATATGCCGGTGCCCCAGGGCGGCATCGACACGACCTTGGAGGAAACGACCTGGTCGCCGGAAGCGATTTCGTATACCGCTACCTTGCCGACGACCTCAGCCGTGTCATGGTAGGCGGAGGGCGCGAGGCTAGTGTCAGCCACTCTACCTACGGCGACCATGTCGGCTTCGATGAGGGTTCCAGCGGGAATGTCCCGCGCCGCCACGACGACCCCCGGGATGCTGTCACCGGAGTAGCGCACGTACATCACGCCCGTAAAGGCGGCAACGACGCCGATGACAGCGATGACCGCGGCAACGATACGAAGCATGCTAGGCACGACCCTAAGGATGCCTGAGGACGCTTCGCGTTACAAGATGCATCGACCGCGCGCACCAACTTGCCGGGTCACGCCGCTGGGAACGGGCACGGAGGGAACGGTGTGCGATTGGCACGTGATTGGATGGCGGGGCGCTTGGGCGCAGCATTATCACGAGTTCGAGATGAATTGCGGATTCGGGTCGGGTTTGGTCTGCGGAGGACGTCTGCCGAATAGCAGTGTGCTGCGCCCCTACGAGAAACGGTCCGACGGGGCGTCAATCTAGCCGCGCGGAGCGGCAGGCGCGCCAGGGGCGCTTCGAAACGCCTGCCTCAGGCGGGCGCGACGATATGGCTCGGCTCAGTCCTTCGAGAGCCTCCCTCCACAGGCGGGCAGGCAGGACGAGGGGAAGGGGCGTCGTTCGTCTGCGAGGGGTCGAGGGCGCAGCTTCGGATGTGGTTCTTGAGAAGGTATCGTCCCGGATGAGAGGGGTGGTCGATAGACGTGGGGTCGATTTTGCATGCTGCGCCCCTACGAGAAGCGCATTGATCGGGCTGCCACTGCCGGCGAGGAGGGCGGTGTGGCCGGTCTTTGAGCGGTGTTCGAGCTCCGTGACGGCATCGGCGTGCTCGTGGCGGAGGGTGGCGATCGTTCGGGCCGGCGAATGTCTGCTCGTCGCGGCCAGAGGTGCGTTGACAGCGAATTCGCGAAGGGCGTAGTATCACAAATCGCATCGAACGCCACCCGTATACACTGAAGGAGTTCCGATATGGCGAAGTACCTTATCCAGGCAAACTACGTTGGCGAAGGGATAAAGGGGTTACTGAAGGAGGGCGGTTCGTCCCGCCGCAAGGTTGTCGACGAGCTAATGGCCTCCGTAGGCGGAAAAGCGGAGAGCTTCTATTTCGCGTTCGGCGACACCGACGCTTTCGTTATCGTCGATGTCCCCGATAACATCACGGCGGCCGCTGTTGCCCTCACTGTCGGCGCCAGCGGCCTCGTTAACCTCAAGACGACCGTGCTGATGACGCCAGAGGAAGTCGACCAGGCGACAAAGAAGAGCCCTGCGTATCGCGCTCCGGGCGCCTGACCCTTCCCGCGCGAGCCGCAGTCCTCAGACTTCTGACCTGGTGCCGCGGCGAGGGTGAATTTCGGGCAGGCGATCGTCTCAGCACGCCGTGGGCGCCGCTGAAATCGTCCGCCCTCTGGCTTTCGGCGTCGACGAACCACGAGCGTCCAGCGCGCCCGCGCGGCGCCGCTATGAGCGCGAGCGTACCGGGTGGGACTCGGTAAGCAGGGACGAACAATAAGAAAAGAGGCCGGACAGGGGAGGGAACCCCACGCCGGCCGAGCCCAAAGGGTTACACGAATGCGGTTTAGTACCTTCCCGGACCCTGGGCCTCTCAGGAGTATCCGCTCCCTGATGCCCCGCCTCTGCCGATCCGAATTCGTGCTGCCGCTAGGCTCGCACCATGCTGTTGATCTGTCATGAAGTTTCTTCATAACACGCCCGATTTGATATAGCTTCACTGCCGGGAAAGCGTTACACTAAACAGCCGCGCGACAGAGGCTAAGCACATGGCAAAGCGCATTCGTCAGCCGCCCACCCCGGCGCGCGCGCTACTGGTGATAGACCAGCCGACGCTCGCGGGAGTCGTCGAGCTGGCGCTCAACCACGGCACCTGCACGACACGCGTGGCGGCGGACGGGCAGCAGGCCGCGGCGGTTCTCAGGGAGTGGCAGCCCCAGCTGGCTGTCATCGACATGGATGTCGGTGAAGCTGAACTCATTGAGCGTCTCGAACAGGGCCGGCCGAGGGCCGACCGGGTCCCGGTGATCGCTCTAACGCGCAGGGGCGACCTGAGGACCAAGCTAGAGGCTTTCGAGCGCGGTGTCGACGATATCCTGACGATGCCCTTCGCGCCGGAAGAGCTTGTGGCGCGAGCGCTGGCAGTCATGCGACGTACGTACGGTGAGATAGGCGTGCTCACCCCGGCATTAAAGGTGGGAGAACTGGAGATCGATATCCTGCATCGCTGCGTGCGCACGGGCGGACACGAGTTGCACTTGACGTCACTGGAGCAGAACCTGCTCTATCTGCTCGCCGCGAACGCTGGGAAGCTGCTGACGCGCGACGAAATTCTCGACTATCTGTGGGGCACGGATTACGCGGCCGAGAGCAACGTCATCGACCGCCACGTCCGCAACCTCCGAGCCAAGCTACAAAACGATTGGAAGCATCCCCGCTACATAGAGACAGTAGCGGGCCGGGGCTACCGCTTCAGGCCGACTTCCGGCGGGTCTGCTGGAATGCTGAAATCATCGTGAGTCCCGTCTTCCTTGGGCTCGGATGCCTCGGGCCGCACCTAGGCTGAGCAAGCAGCGAAACTCCACTTCTATCGTCAGTGAGACAAATCGGGTGCGGTGCTTTCGGCGTCAGAAGAAAGAGGCCGGAGGGAGGGGTCCCGGCCGGCCTAAGGGGCTACAAATTCGCACGGCATCCTTCCCCCAGGAGCCATATTGGGAAACGCCCGCCCCCTTGGCCCAAGTCTTGACCGGCAGAATTTGTGCTGACAATAGAGTCGCATTGAGGCGCAGAAGTGTCATGAAGTTTCTTCATGCCGCTGGGACTCCGCTCTAGATCCGGCGCAGCTCGACTCCCATATAAGCAGCATGGCGTTGGTGCTCCGCTCGGCTCTTCGAGACGCCGCCACGCCTTCACCCGACCGCCAGCGGCTCCTCCCTCGTGAGGCGGGCAGGCAGAGCGAGCGAGACGAGGCGTGATTCGATGGCGGGGCGCTTGGGCGCAGCATTATCACGAGTTCGAGATGAAATTGCGGGTTCGGGTCGGGTTTGGGCTGGCGGAGGGCGTCAGCCGAATAGCAGTATGCTCCGCCCCTACGAGAAGTGGGTGGCCACCACCCGGCGCCAGTCCAGCCGCGCAGAGCGGCAGGCGCGGCAGCGGGCGCAGCGGGAGCGCCGGGCGCGCATCTCGGCGGCCAAGACGTCGGCAGAAGCGGCCGTGGCCGGCCTTCAGCGGTATTTGAGGTGGGGCGTTCGCGTGGGCGCACTCGTGGCGGAGGGCATCGATCGCCTCGACGTTGCTGCTGAGGGGAGCATGTGCGCCGGCGGCACGACGCGACACTAGTAGCCGGAGCCGCCTCCGCTCGTGCTCTTCGTCGCGCTCGGAGACGTGGCGCCGGCTCCGCTGGAACCGGAAACAGTTATCGTGCCCTGCATGCCGTTGCTGGCCTTGTGGAAGCGGCAGTAGAAGGGGAGGTCGCCGCCGGCTTTTGGTGTGACCGTGACGGTCATCGTCTCATCCGGCTTGAGGACCTGGTCGATGTTCAACGAGTCTATTGTGAAAGTGTGGGAGGTCTTCCCTTCGTTTTTGAGGGAAACCTGGAGCGGCTTGCCGACCTCGCCGGTTAGGTTTGTCGGCTGGAAA